>Ga0207850_100026_pt1 | contig 157299 bp, 161 predicted proteins | sample 23E2SouthBayCA_FD_187746 | JGI IMG/M metagenome (GOLD analysis project Ga0207850, IMG submission 187746) | Aerobic enrichment media microbial communities from Eden Landing Ponds, California, USA - A23 E3 (3) (SPAdes) | ecosystem: Environmental > Aquatic > Marine > Unclassified | place...
GCCCGCCGACAGCGACCGCTCCCCGAGACGCTCGCCGACCGTCAGCTCCTCCGTGGCAGCGTGGACCACGACAGCCCCGTCGTCGGGCATCGTGACCGGGCCGACCGTGACCCGGGGTTCGGCGACCGTCTGGCCGTCGAACTGCTGGGCGGCGACGTGAGCTCCCCGGTCGCCGACCTGGACGGTGAACGTCGCGACCGCGGTGCCGGTCGCGGGCGAGCGCAGCAGGGTGTCCGTCTCGGGGTCGAACTCGTCGTCGCCGTCGTCGTTGTGCAGCGCCGCGTGGACCGTCGTCGGGCCGTCGCGACCCTCCCAGTACGAGCGATCCGTCTCGACGGTGACCGCGCGGTGGTAGCCGCCCTCCAGTCGGGTCGTGCCGATCACCTCGCCGAGTCGGCCGTCGTCGTCCGCGCGGATCACCAGGTAGGCGCCGTCGATGGCGAACAGCGACTCGACGAGCACCTCGCCGTCCGCGACGACCTGGGCGTCGGCGCTGACGTGGTTGCCGTGCAGCGCCGCTGCGTCCGCCGCACCGTCCGCTGGCGACGGGGCGGCGCCGCCCGCAGTCGCCGCGCCGGCGGCGAGCAGACAGAGCAGCCCGACGACCGCAACCGCCCGGGCCGCGACACGGCGCGGCCCCGTCACAGTTCCACCGTCACCGGCGGCATCCGGAGGAACGCCTCCTCGTAGCCCTCGTGGCGGGCCACCTGCGGCGGCGTGTCCACCGTGATCGTCAGTCGATCGCCCTCGCCGGCGTCGGGCACCGTCGCGCCGTAGTGGTAGTCGAGATTCGGGTCCAGCGTCCGCTCGAACGTCGGTTCGGCGACGGTCTCGCCGTCGCGCTCGACGGTCCCCGACAGCGCCATCGACGGCACCACGAGCCCGTTGTACCGCGTCCGGGCCGACACCGCGAGGTAGGTGTCGTCGGCAATCTGTCCCCCGTCGGGCAGGGTCGTGACGACGAACTCACAGTCGTTGCTCCGCAAGGGGTCGCCGTCTGGCGTCCCCGTGCGGACGCGCCCGGGCAAGGCGTCGGGGGCGGGCGCGACCCCGACGGGCACCCCGCCCATCGACATCGGCTCGACAGCGCCGGGCTGGCCCGACTGCTCGATGTCGCGTGCGGCCAGTTGCTGGCGGAAGTCGTCGTCGAACGGCAGCGTCACCGTCGTCGAGGCGCCGTCCTCGAACCGCCCCGCGAACGCGCCAGTCGTCTGGGCGGCGGTCCCGCCGATCCGGACGTCGACGGCGTACTCGCCGTCACCGTCGAGCCCGAAGTTGCCGCCGTAGTGGTACCCCATCCGCTGGGACAGCATCTCGTAGATCGTCTCCTGGCTCACGAGGTCGCCGTCGCGGGTGAGTTTCACGTCGACGCCGACCTCCGGCACCTGGGTCTCCGTCTCGGGGTCCCAGACGTTGACCATCAGGTGGAGGTCGTGATCGTCGGTCTGTGGGTTCGCTGTCGTCTCGGCGTTGGTCACCGTCCAGAAGCGGTGTGGCACCGCGGCGGTCACCAGCAGTTCGTACGGGCCGGCCGAGGTCCGGCCGATCCGCGCGGTCTGCTCGCGGAACGGCTGGACGTAGACTCCCCGGAGGTCGCCGGGGGCGGCCGTCGGCGGTGCGGTCGTGGTCGGGTCAGCGTCCCCGTCGCTGTTGGACCCGTCCGATCCGTCGGTGCAGCCGGCGAGCATGGAGGGCAAGAGCCCGGCGCCGGCGCCGAGCAGGTGGCGGCGTCGCATCGCCGTGCGCTACGGACCCACAGTTCAAGGCGATTGCGGTCCGGGCGTCGTCGCCCACCCCCGGAGGACGGGCGCTCCGCCCAGCGGCGTCGGACGGGCGTCTGACGAGTCTTGAAGTGAGTGAGTGTCCAGTGAACGCACATGACGACACCCGGGAGGAGGGGTCGATGAGCGACACCGAACGGATCACCGTCGGCGAGACCACCGACGGCGAGGCGTTCTCGTTGCCCGTCATCGACGTGTTGACCGGCCGCGGGTTCGCGACCGGGAAATCAGGGGCTGGGAAGTCGAACACCGTCAGCGTCGTCATCGAGGAGCTGCTGGAGGCTGGCTTCCCGACGATGATCGTCGACACCGACGGCGAGTACTACGGCCTCAAGGAGGAGTACGAACTGCTGCACGCCGGCGCCGACGAGGAGTGCGACGTCCAGATCGAACCGGAACACGCCGAGCGGATGGCGACACTGGCCCTGGAGGAGAACGTCCCGATCATCCTCGACGTGTCGGGGTATCTGGACGCCGACGCCGCCAGCGACCTGATCCGCGAGACCGCCCGGCACCTGTTCGCCAAGGAGAAGAAGTTGAAGAAGCCGTTCCTGCTGGTCGTCGAGGAGGTCCACGAGTACATCCCCGAGGGCGGCGGCCTGGACGACACCGGGCGGATGTTGATCCAGATCGGCAAGCGCGGCCGCAAGCACGGCCTGGGCATCGTCGGCATCTCCCAGCGACCCGCCGACGTCAAGAAGGACTTCATCACGCAGGCGAACTGGCTGGTCTGGCACCGCCTCACCTGGGAGAACGACACCAAGGTCGTCGGGCGCATCCTCGGCGACGAGTACGAGCGACGCGTCTCCGACCTCCCGAACGGGCGGGCGTTCGTCCAGACCGACTGGGCCGAGGCCGACGTCCAGGAGGTGCAGTTCCGCGAGAAGCGCACCTTCGACGCCGGCGCCACGCCCGGGTTGGAGGACTTCGAGCGGCCGGACCTCAAGAGCGTCAGCGACGACCTCGTCGCCGACCTGGAGGAGATCAGCGACCGGAGGGACGACGAACGCGAGCGCATCGCCAGCCTCGAACGCGAACTCCAGGAGCGGGAGGCCCGCATCGAGGACCTCGAAGAGGAACTCTCCTCCGCACAGGACGTCAGCGAGGCCGCCCGCCAGATGGCCGCCGCGCTGACCGGCGACGTCGACCTCGACCGCTCGGCCCTGGAGGAGCGCGTGATGGAGAAAGACCGGGAGATCAGCGAACTGCGCGGCGAGGTCTCGGACCTCGAGGCCGAACGCGACCGCCTCCAGCGGAAGGTCGACACCCTGGAGTCGGAACTGGACCGCCCCGGCGAGACCGAACTGGACACGTTCGCCGAGTACGAGGCTCGCATCGAGGAACTGGAAGCCGAGTTGACCGACCGCGAGGAACGGATCGCCACCCTGGAGGCCGAACTCGAGGACCGTGAGGCCGACCTCGCGGCCGCCGAGACCGCCGTCCGCGAACGGGAGAGCGAGATCGAACGCCTCCGCGAGCGCCTGGAGGCCCGGAGCGAGGCTGGCGACGCCGAGACCGCCGAGGCCGCCGCGGAAGAGGCAGGCGACGACGCGACCGTTGCCGCGGACGACGCGAGCGCGCGGACCACCGACGAGTCCGCACGATCCGGCGACCCCGGACAGTCCGGGGACGCCCCATCCGACGAGGCCAGCGAGGCCGCGGAGCCGACACCGAGCGCAGACGCCGCCCCGACCCAGACGGCGCCGGGCGATCCCGTCGAGGTCGAGACCGACCCCGACGACGACGCGGTGTTGCTCGAAGACGGCCCCGACCGCTCGACGACCGCGGAGACGACCGACACGGACGACGACCCCGCGGCGGAGGCGGACGTCGCCACCGACGAGGACGCAGAGATTCTGACGACCGCCGACCCCGGGGCCGACGGCGACGCCGACCAGGAGACCGTCGCGGCGGCGGTCCAGCAGGTCGACGAGGACGACGGCGACACCGACGAGGGCGTCGAACTCATCGAGGACGACGAGACGGAGTCACCGTCGGTGCCCGACGACGCGACGCTGGTCGACATGGTGCTCGCCGACCCGGTGACCGAGCGCATCCTGATGGCCTACCGCGAGGCCCGGTGCAACGAACGGCACACCTGGCAGGTCGTCTCGGCGCTGGCGACGGCGGCGCCGCTGTCGGTCGCGGAGATTCAGCCACACACCGACGCCGGCGAGAGCAACGTCCGGGACCTGCTGACCGAACTGCGCCGCCTGTCGCTGGTGGTCCGCCACGACGACGCGACCTACGAACTCGACCGGGCGGCCATCGAGCGACTCATCGAGAACCCCACCCGCGTCGACGGGTTCGACGACCCCGAGTACGTCCAGCGACTCGACTGACCCCGCTCAGTACGGCAGCGTGAGGTACTCCCGCGGGACCGCGTTCCGCGCGGTCACCAGCGGGTCGACGACCTGGCTCACCTCCAGCCCGCCGACGAGGCTGGCGAAGGTGTAGGCCTCCGTCGTCGAGTACCCCCCGACGGCCGCGAGCAGGTCCACCAGATCGCGGTGGGCCAGTTCGACGGCCTCGTCGAGCGTCTCGGCGCTGGCGAGCGTCTTCACCCTCTCCTCGGTCGCCAGCAGCGGGCGGCCCGTCGCCACCGGCGGGTCCGAGACCACCGACACCGTCAGGTCGATCTCGACGGCGATCTCGGCACCCGTCCCGCACATCTCGCCGTCGGCCATCGCGGCCTTGGCGTCGCCCATCGCGAGCATCGCCCCCTCCTGGAACACCGGGAAGTACGCCGTCGTCCCCGCGGTCACGTCGGTCGTGTCGAGGTTGCCGCCGTGGGGCCCGGCGTCAGCGTCGGCACCGCTTCCGTCTCGGTCGCGACGCCGATGGTACCGATCACCGGGTCGACGGGCACCGCCGTCCCCTGGAAGTCGATCGTCTCCGCCGCCTCGTCGACCGGCGTCGTCCGGGTGAACGGGTGCTCGACGTCGTCGTGGTCCTGCAGGAGACCGAACCCGGGCGTCGTCACGACCCGCCCGCGATCCTCTGCCAGCCGAACCGCCTCGATCTCGACCGCCAGCAGGTCTCCCGGCTCCGCGCCCTCGACCGCGATTGGCCCGGTCGCGGCGTTGACCTCCTCGGGGATCGACTCCAGCAGGTCGTCGTCGGACTGGATCGTCCCCTCCAGGCTGTCGACGGTCTCGACGGTCAGCGACTCGCCGTCGGTCGCGGTGTACACCGACTCCATCTCCGGGGTGAACTCGTAGACGTGGCCGTCCTCGGGCGTGATGCGGTGGCGTGCCATGGTCGGCACTGGACGGGGCGCGTGCAAAAAGCCACGCCCCGCGGCGAACGGCGCCACGCCAACCGTTTTCAGTCCCCGCTCCAACGATCGGACATGGCAGAAGTCGATCCCGACACCCTGTTGCCGACCGACCGAATGCGAACGCGTGCCGTCGACGGCGAGGTGACCCAGATTCACCGCGGACACCAGTACGTCGACGAGGGCGACACGTTCAGCGTCGACGGCACCGAGTTCGAGGTCGTCGCCGTCGAGGAGCGCCGACTCGGCGACCTCACCGACGCGGACGCCCGTGCGGAGGGCGCCCGCGACCTCGAACACTATCGCGAGATGCTGAACCAGGCGCACGATCACTTCGAGTGGGACGACGACGCCGACGTCGTCTGTCACCGCTTCGAGCGCCGGGACTGATCGCGACGCCGGGCGGCAACCTGGATCGCCCATCAACTACATACCGTATCCGCGGGCAACTGGTACCGATGCACCGAGCAGCAGCGACCGTGCTCGTCGCGCTCGTGGTGGCGTTGGCGGGCTGTGGCGGCGCCACAACGGAGACGACCGCCCCGGACCGCGACACCGCAGACGCGACCGAACCCGCCACGACGACCACACCATCCCCGAACCCCACGACGACCGACTCCGCGACACCGGCGACGACAACACCACCCCCGAGCGACGAGGGGCTCCCCGTCGACCGGCTGGCCTGGGTCAACGAGTCCGGGATCGACACCACCGCGCTGTTTCGTGCACACACGTTCACCGTCACCAACGCGAGCAGTTACACGACCAGCCGGACGCTGGTGCTCGAGGAACGCGGCGGCGACGCCGAGAACGTGCGAATGGCGACGTTGCGAGCCTCCCAGACGCAGGACCGGGCGCTGGTCAACAGGACCCGCCGGTCGACGACCGCGGACGGAAGCGACACCGAGACGAGCGCCGAGTACCGGACCGTCACCGACGACGGCGACGTCGTGTACGTCCGGACCCAGGTCGGCGGCGAGGTGAACTACCGGGTGCTGGAGGACCCCTACCGGTCGTTCGACACGTTCTACGACCAGGCGACGCTGTACGAGCAGCTCAGGCTCGTCGAGTCGTTCGCCTTCGAGTTCGACCGGACCGTCACCGTCGACGGGCGACCCGCGTACCGGTTCACCGCCGACTCCTTCCGCGCCGACCCCCCGAGCGAGAACGCGACCGACCCCACAGCCACGCTTGTGGTCGACGACCGCGGCGTCATCCGTTCGCTGTCGTTCTCCTACGACACCGTCTCCGGCGGGACCCCGGCCACCTTCTCGCTCACGTTCGAGACCCGCGACCTGGGCGAGACGACCGTGAGCGCCCCCGACTGGCTCGACGACGCCGACGCCAACGCCAGCGGCCGTGTCGCTCCGGGCGTCCGGAGCGCTCCGTCGGCCGCCACCGTCGACCGCTCGGGACCGGTGCCCGCGCTCGCGTCCTCTGCCGTCGGACCTGCTCTGGTGGCGCTCGGAGAATCACACGGGTGACCGCGGCGTCGGGCGCTCGCAACCGCCCGTCGAGTCCGCCCACCCTCAGTGGAGCATGTCCAGCAGGAAAATCGAGAGGAAGCCGACGAAAAACAGCGTCGTCGACACGGGCGTCTCCGGGACCTTCGCGGCTTTCACCAGCAGTTCCTCCGTGACGAGATACAGCAGCGCCGCTGAGCCGAAGGCGAGGATGATTGCGATTGGTGCGCCGGTCACGCCCTCCAGCGCGAGGACGCCGACGGTCACCCCCGAGGCGAGCAACAGCCCGAACGCCGCCGGCACGGCGAGTTTCTTCGCCGTCGCCGTCCCCTCAGGCAGCGCGATGACGCCTGCGACCCCGAGAAACAACACCTCGATGGCCAGCGCCACCGCGATGATGATGCCCGTGTCCGGGTTGTCGAGGAAGGCGACGCCGATCAACACGCCGTCGATGAGCATGTCGATGCCGACGGTGATCAGCAGCCCCGAGGCGCTGGCGAACTGGCCCCCGACGTCGCGCTTCTCGAGGAGTTTGCTCAGCCGATGAATCCCCAGCATCGTCGCGACGCCGATGGCGAACCCCAGCACCACGACCTCGGGCGCTCGCCCGTGGACATCGGGCAACAGCTCGGCGGCGACGGCGGCGAACACCACGCCGGCCGCGAAATGTTGGACGTTGCTCTCCATCTGTGGCCCTGGCGGGCGATAGACCGCGATCAGGCCGCCGAGCAGGGCGGCCACGACCGCGAGCGCCGTGTACGACAGCGCCTGCGTCAACACCATGCCGATGTCCTGCGACCGGTCCATCAAGAAGCTGATCGTCTGCCCACGACCAGCGGCGCCGCCGAAGTCACGCGGTCGCCATCCGAACCGACCCCACGTGGCGGGAGCGAGTCGTCGGCACGCTCACGTTCGCGTCGCCGATCCCCTCCATGGGGCGTACCTGTCGCTGGCGTGTTTGCTCGCGGGAGGAGAGCCGGTGGAGAGGATTCTGAACTACGCCGGCTGCTCGCGACGCTCGCCGCTGTCCGGTTCAAATCCCACGTCGCCTTCCGCTCCTCACGTCTGTTCGTTGCAGGAAGCCGGTGGAGGGATTTGAACCCTCGACGCGCCGAGGCACGCCGTACCTCGCCGCTACCGCCGGTCCCTACGCGGCCGCGTCGGAGCCCAATGGCCTACACCAAGGTCAGCAATGGAACTCAAGCAAACTCCACCCAGAGACGCCAAGAGTCGATACCTGACTCGAAAGGAATCCCATGTCAGCGAGAAGACGCGCTACAATTACAACACGGCCCTCAAACGGTTCGTAGAGTACCTCGATACCCAGAACATCGAGGACATGAGGGAAGTAGACAGCGACGAGATCGCCCGTTTCGAGGCGTGGCGGTTGGAGGATGTCAAGCCGATCACGGCCCGGAACGACATGCGAACGGTCAAGAACTTCATCCAGTTCTGCGAGTCCATTCAGGCAGTCCCTCGCGGTCTCCACGAACTCGTGCAGATCACGAAGGTCTCCGAGGAGGACGAAATCTGTGACGACGTCCTTACACGGCAAGAAGCGACGGCCATCCTCGACCGTCTCTCGAAGTATGACTACGCGAGCCTACGCCACGTCATCGTTCTAATCCTCTGGAAAACAGGGATGCGGCTTGGCGGACTGCGGACCCTCGACGTCGGCGACTTTGACGAGGGGCGTCCGGCGATCGAACTTCGACACAGGCCGGAGACTGGAACACCACTCAAGCGGAAAGCAAAGAGCGAGCGCGACGTGCTGATCACTCCTGAAGTGGCTGAAGTTCTGTCCGACTATATCTCCGACAAGCGTCCGGATGTGACCGACGATCACGGACGGGAGCCGTTAGTCGCTACCGACTACGGACGTGCGGCGCGGACGACGATCACGAAGCACATCTATCTCTCAACCAGCCCGTGCTTCTACAACGGCGGGAAGTGCCCCTTCGACCGGGATCGCGAGACCTGTGAAGCGACTCAATGGGGCCACGCATCCAAGTGCCCCGGTTCGGTCAGCCCCCATGCACTCCGACGGGGGTACGTAACGGCGGCCCGCAATGCTGGACAGCCCAAAGATGTGACCGGGGAGCGAGTCAATATGAGCGGGAAGATTCTGGAGAAGCACTACGACAAGGGGTCTTATGACGAGAAGGCCGAACGTCGGAAAGACCACCTGAGGGACATATAAGCCAGAATCTCCCTTTCTGAAGCCTTCAATTCTCGTATTATTCTAATACATGCCTCAAGAGGCGGGTCTCAAACCCAGAAGACGGCTTCTGCTGGATGGCTGCGTAGGGGGTTGATGACAGAACGTTGGGAACATTTATATACCCGTATGAGGACGATATGGAGGGTACAGTCCCCCTTGAGGATTCTCCGTTCCTCCATCCAATAGCAGCAGGATAGTCCGGGCGGGAAGCGGCCTTCTCGCCTGTGTTGACGTACCACTTCGAATCATGAGCAACGCAACTACTGACAAGTCTACGAGTCGCACGACTACTGACCACATTCCTTGTGTCCGATACGGATTTTCCGATGACTCGGATAAGGCCCGACAAGCACCGAGGCTCAAGTCTATCTACGAAAGTATCCCAGATGATGCAAAGACAGCCAGCCCCATCTATCTCCTCACTCCCGACGAATACAGGCGACAGTGCGAGATAAAAAACGGGTGGGCAATCCCGGGAGAGAGTTGCATCGCCAATGCTCTCCAGAACGATTGTGAGGCCCGTGACGGGGTTCTTTACCCAGTGTATATGGAGAGCGATACGTTCCCAAAGAACGACGCAGGGACGCTGCTGGAGTGGTTCAGCGAGTTCCTACAGGGTGAGTTGGAGCTGTCTCCGGAGAGTTGTACGTACTACTTCTCGGGAAATCGGTCAATCCACGTTCATGTCCCACGGCTCATCTCTGGGGAGCAGGACTTGACTCGGTTCAAGAAGCGAGCGAAGGCCTACTGTGAGGAGAACGATGCGGACCTCGACCTCGGCATCTACTCCCGGAAGCGCCAGTTCCGTCTCCCCGGCGTCGTCCATCAGAAGACACGATTGCCGAAGGTTCAAATCGAACCGGAGTGGGACCACGACCAGATAATCGCTGCTGCCACCGGCCCACAGCGCCCAATGCCGGACACGTTCGCTGATGTATTAGAGGCGACCTTCGGGCCAGGGCCCGGACTCGGTGAGTCTGGAGTGGCGAGAAGGCGGCGTGATGAATCCGACCTGCTTGAGAGGATTAGCGGCGATGAGTCAATCCTGTCGTTTGCCTCCGAAACTCCGTCATCTATTGCAACTCCATTAGTTGAACAGCGGGATCCTCCCAAGTCTGAATCAGAACGCCGGCTATGGGGGCCGTACAACCACAAGGAGTTCTCTCCTTATGCCCACGCGGGGACGGGCAATGGTCGAAGCATGGCTGCCATTCGCGTCCTTGGCGGTGCGTTCGCCAGGAAGGGGGTTCGGTCGGAGACGACCCTTGTCCCGGCGTACTTCTATGGCGCTCACGGCTGCCGTGGAAAGGAGTTCACGATGTACGATACCTATGCGCCGCTCCAGGTGTCAGAACCCGATTACGCGAAGTGGGAGTTCGATCAGGGCGACACCGTCGTCGTCATTGGCGGCAAGAGTGGTCGGTCACGGCTCCTTGAGGTAGACACGACAACGGCGGTCGTCATGGGTCGCCTTCTCCATCCAGAGGAAGGCTGCCGGCGGGATGCGCTGACGTACCTCGAAAACAGGGGCTTCAATACCGGCTCGTCAGGGCGGGCCAGTACGGAAGAGTCGAAGGCTGCGAGAAGGCGCGCCGACTTTGAGCAGGTACTACCCGTTGACGACCCGTCGGTTTCCCCGGCTGCTCGGTTGCAGTGGAGGGCCGAACAAGAAGGGATTCAGACACTCGGACACGGCGAGAAGCAACAAGTGGGCTTCCGGCTGTTGACGAAGTACGACTGGGACCCGGTTTGGAAGTGGTTTCAGGACCAGTTTGGTGACGACTTCAAACCCGGGGTGACATGGCGGCAACTGAAGTCCGTGGTCGAGGCGTATTCCGACCAGCGAACCCATGTGGAGGTTCCCCCCCAGCCATGAAGCGGAATCAAAAGTTCGAGACCGCTACGGGATACGCCTTCATCGACTACTCCTATGTCGCCTCTATTGATCCCCCCTCGGAACACGGGGCCCGCCACTTCGGTCTCTGTGGTCGATCTGAGGGGGCCCTCAATGGATGGTTGGACCAGGGTGTCCCCTAACTGGGAGTGGGTACCGGGTTCCCCCTGTCTCCTGTAATAGTAGTACGGAACCGGACCGCACCCAATATTACTGTTGCGAGAACCACCAGACTGAGGCCTGGTGAACTATTGGAATGGCTGATATGCTTATAAAGGGTTTCTGCTGGTGATGCGCCTCGATAACGAGATCGGGCCACCCTAAACCGTCGAGTACGGGACGGCCGAACGCGATAGAGCCACCCCTTCGCGCGTGAGGAGTTACCAAAATTTCCGCGCCGGCTAACCACATATTTCGGGTTCCGAATTCGACTGGTGTCAAAACTGGGTCATTCGGCTGGGGCTGGTCGCCACCAGACAACGGCCAGCCCGCCGATGCTCTTCTTCCGAATGTCGCCACCCTGGCTCGCTCAGTACAGAGGGTGTCCTCCTCACTCTGGGTCTTGAACCCGAAACTCCGAAGCGAGATACGGCTCAGTAAAAAGCAGCACAAGCCTGTACCGTCCCGGGTCGAGGTCCTCTTTTACAACTTCCGTCCGTGATTCCAACGCAGATTCTGTCAGGGTGACTTCTTCAGTGTGACTTGCTCCAGCAGCAAGGGAACTGCCGCAACCTCCGAATCCCTCAGCAGACGTGAATATCATATCGCGCCATTCGTCATCTCGGAACGTTTGTAACGTCCACGGACTGCCGCAGCCCAACGAAATGCTGGTATCGCTGGTGTTCGTTGCCGTGTACTCGAATGTTCCTCCAAGCGCTACCGTATCCGTGGAGAGAGACAGACCCACCTGTTCGTGTTGATACACAACACCGTGATCACCAAACAGAGAGGTCAACGATTCCTCGTCCGAACCGAACAGTGAACATCCCGCTAATGCGGTGAAACCGCCAACGGAGAGCGAGAGGACTGTTCGACGCGAACAGGGACCGCGCATACGTTCTGCTTCGTTCAGCAAACAAATAAACTCTTTCCGGGAGATTCGCAGATGTACTGAACAGTCGGCTCGGTCTCTACGTTCCTGAAAACAGCCACTGTGCGAACTATTCTATGACACCCACAGTAAGAAGCGCGCCTTCCCGCCGAATCAGAACTCCTTTTTCAAAACCGCGAGACGGAGCGGCCACGTGTCGGTGACCGAATCAAATGTAAGCGGCAAAGTAGGGTGGACGGACCTAATCAAATGTCTCTCCGAAGTAGTTGGACAGACGGAATATACAAGAGTGAGCGCCTCTAATGGGTAAATAAGGTCATTCGGGAGGCGTAGCCGACCGGAAGCCGGTGGAGGGATTTGAACCCTCGGCCTATTCCTTACGAAGGAATCGCTCTAGCCAGTCTGAGCTACACCGGCGCGCACACTCTGATAGGGGCGAAGACGGTCATAAGGATTGCGAAGTCGCCGGGCCCGTGGGTGGTTCTCACCGGCGGCGCAGGCGGACATCCAGACAGACGTTGTACTCGTGGGGGGCGTACGACCGCACCGTGTGGCGGGTCTCGACGGTCACCTCGTAGGCGGGTTCCGCGGCCGCGCGGATCGCCGTCTCGCCAGGATCGTAGGGGTCGTCCTCGTGCTGAATGTCGTAGTAGTGAACCACGGCATCGTCGCTCGCCAGCGCCACGGCGGTGTCGAGGAACTCGTCGGCGCTGTGGGGCAGGTTCATCACCAGGCGGTCCGCCCGGTCGGTGTACTCGTCGGCCACCTCGCGGACATCGCCCTCGATGGCGGTCACGCGGTCGGCGACGCCATTGCGCTCGGCGTTGGCTCGCAGATACTCGACGGCGACGGGGTTGAGGTCGACAGCGACGACCTCGGCGCCACGGGTGGCCATCGGAATCGCGAACGGCCCCACCCCGGCGAACATGTCGAACGCGCGCTCGCCGTCGGCGACTTGCTCGACGACACGGTGGCGCTCGGTCGCCAGTCGCGGCGAGAAGTACACCGCCGCGAGGTCCAGCGCGAACTCGTGGCCGTACTCGCGGTGGACCGTCTCCGTGCTCTCCCCGACCAGCACCTCCCAGTCGCGCACCCGCAACTCTCCTTTCACCTTCGACGCACGATTGAGAACCGTCTCGACCGGCAGGTCGGACTCGACAACTGCCCGTGCGACCGCCGCCGCGCGCTCGGAGTCGTCCTCGTCGAGGACGACCACGTCGCCCAGGCGCTCGTAACTGGGCTCCTCGTCGAGCAGGTCCGCCGGCGTCTGCTGGGTCGTCCGCTCGGGCGCGGTCCGCTCGACGACCTCGAACTCCGCGGGGACCACCCCGCGGTCGGCCACCGGGAGGTACAGCCAGCCGTCCTCGACGACGATCTCGTGGTCGTCGTCGATGGCGTCGCTCTCGGCGAGGCGCCGGCGCGCCCGCTCGCCATCCTCGCGGGGGACCCGCACGCACGGAACGCTCATCACCGGACCGACGGCGCCGACGGCTTTCCCCGTTTCGACTCCTCCGCGCCGCTTAAGCGCTCGCACCGACGAGTGGCCCCATGCTCACTTTCGTCGGGCTCGGCCTGTACGACGAGCGCTCGATCACCGTCGCCGGTCGCGACGCCGTCCGCTCGGCCGACCGCGCCTTCGCCGAGGCGTACACCAGCCGCCTCGTCGGCGCCGATCTCGCCGCCGTCGAGCGCTTCCACGACATCGAGATCGAACGCCGGAGCCGTGCCGGCGTCGAGCAGGACCCCAGTCCGATCCTCGACGCCGCCGCCGACGGCGACGCGGTCTTCCTGACTGCCGGCGACACGATGATCTCGACGACACACGTCGATCTTCGCCTGCGCGCTCACGAGCGCGGGATCGACACCCGCGTGATCCACGGGACGACCGCCCAGACCGCCGCGAGCGGCCTCACGGGGCTCCAGAACTACCGCTTCGGGAAGGCGACGACGCTCCCGTTCGCGTACGCCCACGCCGGCGCCGGCGTCCCCGATAGCGTGGTCGAGACCATCGGGGACAACGCCGACCGGGGCCTCCACACCCTCGTCTACCTCGACATCAGGGTCGGCGACGACACCGCGACCGGTCCCGACCGCGACGGCGACGAGTACATGACCGCCAGCCGCGCCGCCGAGCGTCTCGCCGAACGGTTCTCCGACCGCCTAGCCGTCGGCGTCGCCCGCGCCGGCGCCCCGGACCCGTTCGTGCGCGGGGACACGCTGTCGGCGCTGGCCGAGGTCGACTTCGGCGACCCGCTGCACCTGCTCGTGATCCCCGGCGACCTCCACCACGTCGAGGCCGACGCCCTGGCCGCACTCGCGGACGCCCCAGACGAGTTGCTGATCGTCGACTGAGACGACACAGTTCTATCACACTTGTCGGATTCGCAGGGTCCCCACAGCGCCAGTGACGCGCGGACGCTCACCACCGACGGAGGCGTTCGTGCGCAACTCCTCGTGTGGCGTCAGCGACGGCGCCACCGCTGATCGGTAGCGTCGAAAGAATGGAAACCGCACCGCGAAACCGCGAACCGCAAAACCGGACTACGTCCGGTGGTTAGCTAGTTAGTTCCGACGGCGCAGCGCCAGGAGCGCAGCAGCCAGGAGCGCGACGATGCCGACGCCCATCGTGAAGCCAGGCTGACCGCCACCCGACTCCTCGGTCGTCGTACCGTCGTCACCCATGGTCTCCGTGCCTGTCGGCTCCTCCGTCGTCGGCTCGGCCGTCGTCGGCTCGGCCGTCGTCGGCTCTGCCGTCGTCGGCTCGGCCGTCGTCGGCTCTGCCGTCGTCGGCTCTGCCGTCGTCGGCTCGGCCGTCGTCGGCTCTGCCGTCGTCGGCTCGGCCGTCGTCGGCGTCGGCGTCGGTGCTTCCTCGATGGTGATCTCCGCGGTCGCCTCACCATCGCCAGCAGTGATGCCGTGCGTGTACGTCTGGCCGGCCGCGACCTCGTCAGTCACCGGGATGTTGAACTCCACGGTCTGGGAGGCACCGCCTGCCAGCGTGATGTTCTGACTGTCGAGGGTCTGACCCGCGAAGACGAACTCCACAGGCGTCGAGCCCTCGAGGTCACCGGTGTTCGTGACCGTCGCGGTCACCGTCACCGTGTCGCCGATCTGGGCCGTCGACGGGGCGCTGAGGTCCGAGACCTCGAACGCAGCCGCCGAGGCGACCTGACCGGTCGCCGTTGCGGCCGTGCCGCTCGGGTCGCTCAGACGGATCGACACGTTGGTGCCCTCCGGCAGGGCCGAGAGGTCGAACTGCGCTTCGAACGTGCCGTCGCCCTGCACCGCCACGCGCTGGCGGTCGACGAGCGGGTTGTTCGGGTCATCGCTCTCGATACGAACCGTCACTTCCGTACCCGAGGTGTACGTCGAAGTGCCGGTGATGCTCTGGTTGTCAGCGGACTGGAACGACCAGGTGTCCTGATCCAGCGACGACGAGGCCTCGGAGGTGCTGAACGTCGCACCCACGGACTGATCGGAGTCCGCAAGGTCGCCTTCCGGCACCGTGAACGTGACCTCGTAGTTCTCGCCGGCCTCAAAGCCGAGCGTCCGAACGCCATCGCCGCGGTTGAGCACGTCCGCACTGGTGTCCAGCGCGATGTAGTACGTGCCCTCACCCGGGATGACCGTCAGCGCGCTGCTGTCGACCGCCGACAGGTTCAGCTGCTTGGGGTCAGTGTTCGGGACGTTCGTTTCGGTCTGCTCGATGCTCAGCTCCAGCTCACCGCTGTCCAGCGCGTCGATGAACTGGCCGGTCGCCGTGCTACTGGACTGGTTGGCCAGCAGGCCCGCCAGACCAGTCGCGTCGACCTGGTGGATCAGGACGTCCTCCGCATCGGGGTTGATCGTGTCCGTCTGAGTGATGTCGCCGGCCTCGACGCCCGCAGCGACATCCTCAGCCGTGCTGACACCGCTGAGGTCGCCCGCCCGCCAGAGCTGCATCTGGTCGGTCGAGCGCGTCTGGATGAACAGGGTCCCGATGTTCTCGGGGTCTTCCTGAGCGTTGGCCTTGTCCGTGCTCACGCCCAGACTGTAGTCCGTCTGCGCGAGGATGTTCGACAGGCTCGTGTTGGACGTCAGCGTCGCCGAGTCGCCGTCGGCGGCGGCGGCGGCACTGACGATGTTGGCTTCCGGACCGTACCGGCCAGCAGTGAACGTGTTGAACTCGACGGTGACCTGATCGTCATCGTTGCCGTCGGTGACCGTGACGTTCGCCTGGAATCCAGACTCAGTATCGTCACCGATGACAAGGTAAGCCGTATCAGTGTTTTCGACGCTGAGAGTGATTTCCGCGATGTCACCCTGCGAGACGTCGACGGTGTTCTGGCCTGCGAAGTCAACGCTCGGCTGTGCAGCCTGCGAGACCGTGATCGTGTTCGTACTCACGGTCTTGCCGGTCGAGTTGTCCGTCACTTCAACGGTGTAATCGCCGGCAGCCTGCGTGCCGAAGTCGTAGCTCGCGGTACCAGTACCGCTGGTGGTCGTCCCCTTCGTGTCAACGACCTCGTCGTCGGCGTTCAGCAGCTCGATCGTGAGTTCACGACCAGCCTCACTGTCGACCTCGCCCGTCAGCGCGTCGTTCGTCGTGAGGTCGGTCGCGTCCGCCGTCGTGCTCAGCGTGAGCGGGCGGAGCGAGAAGTTCCCACCGACAGTTTCGGGGATCTCGTCGTTGTTGTCGTCGATCAGGACCGTGTACGTCTCACCGGTCTCGAAGTTCTCCGAGTCCAGGACGAACGTCCGGCTGTCCTCGCCAGAGGCGAAGACACCCGCGACCTGATCGCCGTCCTCGTTCTCCACGGAGAAGAACGTGTTGTTCGCCGAGAAGTTCAACGCGATGTCGCCACCCTGACGCGTCGTCAGGTCGGAGCCACCGCTTGCGTCGATATCGACCGACGCTGCGGTCGTCGTGACCGACGCGTTGTCGATGAGGGTAGTACCACTGCTGGTATTAGTCACCGTCACCGTCAGGTCCTGAGTGGGGAGGATGTCAGGTGCGCCGGTGATGACGTGACGCTGACCGTCTGTCACAGCGACAGAGGTACCGGAAGTGGCATCGGACCCATCGAGGTAAATCGAGTAGCTGATGTCACTGTCACTTAGATTGACACTTGTGTCTGTAACGATCTCAACCGCACCGTTGTACTCCACGGCGCTGGTAGCGCTGACGTTGTTAGCGTCAGACGCTGCTGCTGCGCCACTCAGCGCGATGGTGCCCGCGAATACGGACAGAACCATCAGCGCTGAGAGGATCAGCGCGCGGAGTTTGTCTTGTGAATCTCCTGTCATAGTTTGTTGTAATCTACTGGTCGGCGCCAGCACCTTTCTCCCGACGCTCGGCCACGCCGCGTGACCTGCGTCCCGGGATACTCACTACTGTCACCATGGGTAGGGGTACGAACGAACGAACGGACCATTGTTATAAATGCTTTGTGCTTTCACACCCCCTCTTGGTACGCCGTAACACCCCCAGAACCCCGAAAACCGGCGTTTCGGCTGGAGAAACGTGGGCACGCTCGCACAACACAAAACATATAAGTTAGAGATTTGCGGCGACGTGTCGCCTCACCGGAAGAACTCGGGAGCGACGGAGCGGGGTGCGCTACGGCTCCAGAATCTCGATCTCGTGGCCGTCGGCGTCCTTCGTGAACGCGTAGCGGTCGTCGCAGGACTCGGGGTCGCGGTAGTCCTCGGCCTCTCGCTCCATCAGGTCGTCCCAGAACTCGTGGAGGTCGTCCGCGCGCACGCAGACGTGTCCCCAGGCGTCGCCGAGGTCGTAGGTCCGGCCGTCGTAGTTGTAGGTCAACTCCAGCGACATCGCCTCGTCGCCGGCGTCGTCGGGCTCCACGAAGTAGTTCGCGAACGTGTCTGCCTCCCAGCGGCCGATCTCGGTGTAGCCCAGTTTGCGGGTGTACCAGCCCAGCGCGCGGTCGGCGTCCTCGACGCGGATCATCGTGTGGTCGAGGCTCCAGCGGGCGCCGTAGTCTCGCTCGACGATCTCGATCTCGTGGCCGTCGGGGTCCGTGACGAACGCGTAACTCCCGCCACAGGAGTCTGGATCGCGATAGTCCTCGACGCCCTCGTCCATCAGCTGTTCGTAGGCGTCGTAGACATCCTCGACGCGGACGGCGACGTGGCCCCACGCGTCGCCCATGTCGTACGTGCGGTCGTCGTGATTGTAGGTGATCTCCAGGAGGGCCGCCTCCTCGGCACCGTCCTCCGGCCCGAGGTAGACGTTCGTGAACGTGTCGGCCTCCCAGCGGCCGTGTTCGACGTAGTCGAGGTGGGTGGTGTACCAGTCCAGCGTCTCCTCCAGGTCCTCGACGCGGATCATCGTGTGGTCGAGCGTCGCGCTCATGTGAGACGGGTCGCTCCGGACGCTCCTATGTCTACCGGAGCCGGAAGCCCCAGGGATGCCGCCACGGTTGGGACCGCGAGTTTTTGTACGCCGCCGACCCAACGCTCGGCCATGCGAATCCGCGGCGAACGGGAGTGTACCGACTGCGGGCACCGGTGGACCTACTACGAGACCGGGAGCGTCGAGTGCCCCGACTGCGGGAGCGTCCGGAGTGTCGGCGTCGACGAGCGCACCCAGCACACCGACGCCGCCGTCGAACTGGACCTGACGCCCGCGCGGGCGCTGCTCGACGACGAACCGATCGAACGGGTCGCCGAGCGCGCCGCGGACCTGGCCGGCGAGTACGTCCGCCGGCGCGGGTTCATCGACGCCGGCGAGCTCCGGCGCCTGGACGACCGCTACCTCGCCGCCGCGGAGCTGAGCCACGTCGCCGACCGCCTGCGCCGGGCGATGCGCCCCGACGACGAGACGGAGTACCACTTCCTCGAACTGCTCCGGTTGGCCGAGGCAGGCGAGCGGCCCGACCCCGCCGATATCCCCGAGTCCCTGCGGGCCGAACGCGGACTGGCGTACGTCGACGCCGTCCGGACCTACCGCCGAGAGATCGGCGACTGGGACGGGGCCGACCGCGAGACGATCCGCGGCGATCTCGACCGACTGGAGACCCACGCCCGCCGGATTCGGACCCTCGACGGCGACGTGTCCCCACGAATCGCAGAGACGCTGGTCTCGGCCGCCCGAAGCGTCGGCGACTACTGCCGGACCGACGCGGAGGCGACGCTCGTCCGGGCCCGCGACCGCCTGGACCACCTCGACTCGCAGGACCGTCTGGACTGAGCGCCGTCGCCGGACCCGCGGCCCGCTCGCCGTGCGCGCAGGCCGAGCATGCCGAGCGCGCCAGCGACGCCCGCCAGCGCCCCCACCGACCCGACGCCAGAGAGCGGTTCCGGCAACAGCGACGGCGGCGCGTCGTCGAGCGATCGGCGCACGACCCACCCCTGTTGGCCGTCAGCCCGCGTCGTCCGCGTGCCGGCGACGACGTACGCTCCCGCCGAAACCGCCACGCCGTCGCCGCGGTCGTCGCCGGGGCCGCCCAGCACGCGCCCCCACCGCTTCTGGCCGTCGGGGCCGACCCGCACGGCCCAGAGGTCCCGAGCGCTCCCGTCGCGTTCGTCGGAACGGCCCACGAGCACCGCACCGCCGTCCGGCGTCGCGGCGGCGTCGGCTAGTCGATCGCGCCGGGATCGGTCGAACGTCGCCGTCCACCGGCGGTCCCCGGCGGCGTCGACGCTGGCGACCCACAGGTCGAAGTGGTCCCGGGGACCCTCGTGGGTGCCGGCGACGAGAGTCCCGTCGTCGGTCGGAACGAGCGCCGTCACCCCCGTCGCCAGCCCGTCGAGGTCGTACCGTCGTCGGTCGGCGAGCGCGCCACTCGGGGTCACCGTCGCGAGCAGCCCGTCGCCGCGGTTCCCCCGCCGGGAGGCCAGGCCGGCGACCAGCGGCGTCCCGTCTCGGACGACGACGGCGTTGAGCGCGACCTGGAGGTCGCGGCCGACGGTCCGGCGGTAGACGGGATCGCCGTCGGCGGTCACCCGCACCAGCCACCCCTCGACGCCCGTCAGACCGCTCTGGGCGCGGCCGACCACGAGGACGTCACCGTTCGGCGCCACCGCCACCGACCGTGCGACGCCGCGGGTACCCGAGAACGACCGCTCCCAGCGCACCGCGCCGTCCGCGTCGACGGCGACCACCCACCCCCGTTCGGTGTCGGTGCCCGCGGCGACGGTCGCACCGCCGACGACCGCACCGCCGTCGCCCGTCGCCGCGACGCAGGTGGCCCGGGACGGGCGGTCGCCGCCGTACGTCTCCAGCCACACCGGCCGGTCCTCGACGAGGCGGACGGCCCACGCTGCGGTGGTCTCGCCCGCCGGCGCGACGCCCGCGAGGACGTGCCCGTCCTCGACCGGGGCGACATCCCGGAAGGCGTACCGACCCTCGCCGCCGAGCCGGAGCGTCCACGACTCCGTCGTCGTCTCCTGGGCGGCGCTCGGCTCCGTCGCCGCGCCGACCCCGAGGCCGGCGCCGACGCTGGCCAGGACGGCGCGCCGGGAGACCGGTCGCTCGCTCGGCGGCATCGGCCGGAACTCGTCGTGGAGGGGAAAAACGCCGTCGGCCGTCGCGGGGGCCGATCAGGGCAGTTCCACGGCGACGCCGGCGTCCCGGCTGGCCGCCCGGACGGTGTTGTACATCAGCATCGCGCGGGTCATCGGCCCGACGCCACCCGGGACGGGCGTGATGAGACTCGCGACCTCGCGGGCGCTCTCGAAGTCGACGTCGCCGACGAGTTCGTACCCCTTCTCCGTGTCCGCGTCCACGCGGGTGATGCCGACATCGACGACGACGGCACCCTCCGCGAGCATCTCGGCGTCGATCAGTTCGGGGACACCGCAGGCTCCGACGACGATGTCCGCCCCGCGGGTCTTCGCCGCGAGATCGTCGGTGTGGGAGTGACACAGCGTCACCGTCGCGTGGCCGTCCGGCGCGCGCCGGGCCAGCAGGTTCGCGAGGGGCTTGCCGACGATGTTCGACCGGCCGACGATGGTCACGTCCGCGCCGTCGGTGGCGACGTCGTACTCGGTGAGCAGCTTCTGGATGCCGTGAGGCGTGCAGGGGCGAAAGCGCGGGTCGCCGCGAACCAGTCGCCCGACGTTCTCCGGGTGGAACCCGTCGACGTCCTTCAGCGGGTCGACCTCGCGGATCACCGACTCGTAGTCGACGTGGTCGGGGAGCGGACTCTGAACGAGGCAGCCGTCGACCTCGGAGTCCTCGTTGAGCTCCTCGACGACCTCGTACAGTCGCTCGGCGGGCGCGTCGCCGTCGACGTCGACGTGGCGACCCTCGATGCCCAGCTCCTCGCAGTCGCGCTGTTTCATGCTGACGTACGTCTCGCTGGCGGGGTCGTCACCCATCAACACCGTCGCCAGCGTCGGGCGGTGGCCCGCCTCGGCCAGTCGGTCGACCGCCCCCTGAAGGTCCTCGCGGAGCGACGCCGCCAGCGCCTCGCCGTCCATGATCTCGGCCATGTGCGACCGTGACCGCGCGCGACTCTTCAACTTACTGGTTCGTGTATGAAACAGCCCCGGAGCGGCCAGAAATATACACGAACGTGCCTAACCCGGACAGTCCCGGCCCGCCAACGACGACCGGTCTGACCCCTGATCGTGGAACGACTTCGTCCCATCGAGGGTCACCAGCGCTGCCCGTCCACCGTACCCGTGCGTCTGGTCGTGTCCACGAACGACGACGCAGGCGACGTCGTCGGGCACCGTCACCGTCGTCGAGCGGGTGAACGGCGCGGTGCTGTGGGCGTGGGCGAGTTCTCGCCGACCGAGTTCCGTCCCGTCGCGCCGTTCGACGACCCACCGGTCGGCGTACCCGTCCTCGCCGTCGTCGTCGTGGTAGAGGGTCACAGAGAGGCGGTACTCGCCGCCGCCGTTCTCCGTCACCTCGACGCCGGTGACGTTGGCTTCCCGGAGGTCGAGTTCGCCCGTTCCCGTCGCGTCGCCGTCGGTCGTCGTCGTCCCGTCGTCGCCGTCCGAGGTCTCGCCGGCGTCTCTGGCGTCGTCACTGTCGTCGCCGCTGGTACAACCAGAGAGCGCGACCGTGGCGCCCAGTGCCGTCGCCCCGGCGGCCAGCAACGTCCGCCGACACACCGGTCGCTCCGCTCGCTTCGCCATGCGACGGTGTACCGGCGGCAGGAACAAACCGGTTGTGACCCACACGCCAACGCGCTACAGGTCGGCTTCGATGCCTTCGACGGTGTCGTCGAGGCCGTCCTCGGAGACTGCGCGCGACGCCTCCGCCTCGACCGACGCGGCCTCCTCGTCGATGGGGGCTCGGGAGGGGCCCTCTTCCTGGGACTCCGTGATCGTCTCCTCACCGGTCACCTCCACGTACAGGTCGCCGAGTGCGTCGGTCTTCGTCGACATACGAGAGTGATTGATTGTTCTTCTATATAAATGTTTCTTAAGTCAGGGGATCAGACCTCGTACACCCGGTCCAGAAACGTCTCGATGGCCGTCGAGACGGCGTCGGGGTTCTCCAGCGTCGACGTGTGACCCGCTTCGGGGATGCGCGCGAGCTCGGCGTCGGGGATGGCCTCGGCCATGCGCTCGGCGCCCTCGATGGGCAGCGAGCGGTCCTCCTCGCCGTGGACGACCAGCGTCGGCACGTCGATCTCGTCCAGGCGGTCGGCGACGTCGGGCCGGTCCAGCCACGAGTGGACCTCGTGGTGGACGGCCTCGGGCACGTACGTCTCCCAGCGGGAGACCCACCGCTCGACGAGGTTCGGATGCTGCTCGGTCGTCGTCTCGCCGAACAGGAAGTGCGCGCTCGCCTCCGCCAATCCACGGGAGACGCGGTCCGCTTCCGGCAGGTCTTCCACCATCGCCCGGTACTGCTCGCGGTCGGCCTCGCCGTGCGGTTCCGCGGCGGAGTCGATCAGCACGAGCCCAGACAGACGATCTGGGTGCTGGAGTGCGTACCGCAAGGCGGTGAATCCCCCCATCGACATCCCCGCCAGCACCGGGGCGTCCATCCAGAGGCCGTCGGCGACGCCGAGCGTGTCCGCGACGAGGTCGTCGAGGTCGTACGGCCCCTGCCAGAACTCCGTCCGGGCGCGGAAGTCGAACGCCGCCGCGCGGTACTCCGGGGTCAGCGCCGCCATCTGCGGCGCGAACATCGTGCGGTCCATCAGCGTCCCGTGGGCGAACAGGATCGGCGGGCCGTCGCCGCGGTCGGTGACGAACGGGTCCGGTCGCGTGCGGTAGGCGTCGGCCGGCAGGTCGGTGTCCATACCCCTGGCTCGCGGGGCGGCGACAAAAGTCCCGGGCCCGAGTGCCCCCGCTCTCGGACGGGCCTGGCTCAGACGCGCTCTCGAACGGGGGTGGGAACAACCGTACGGAGCCAGGCCCGGCCCCACGCCCGGGCGCTCTCCCCCCAGGCCGCGATCGCGCGGCGGTCGTCTCGGCCGGCCTCGCGCCCCTCGCCGTCGCCGCGGCGGCGCGTCGCCAGTTCCGCGCCGCAGTCGGGACAGCGCAGCGCGACCCCGCCGGCCGTCTCGACGACGCGCCAGTCGCCGTCGAAGCGACTGCGGTGGTCGCAGTCCGGACAGAACAGCGTTCCCTTGCGCGGCGCGTCGGTGGGCGCCGCGGAGCGGTTCGTGGTCATGGCTACACGGAGCTCGTCGCCGCTGAAAAGGCTGCGCCTAAGAGTGTTCGGAGACCTCCCGGACCCCTAGGGCTCTGGATACTCCTTAGTCGCCTCGGGGGAGCGGCCCGTTCGCTACTCGTCGTAGACGGGGAACCGCTCGCAGAGGTCGGCGACGGTGTCGCGGACCTCCTCGCGGACGTCCTCGTCGTCCGGCGCGTCGACGACCTGCGCGATGCAGTCGGCGACCGTCTCCATCTCCGCCTCCTCGAAGCCGCGGGTGGTCACGCCGGGCGTGCCGACGCGGATGCCGCTTGGCTCGAACGCCGACCGCGTCTCGCCGGGCACGGTGTTGCCGTTCAGCACGATGTTGCAGTCCTCCAGGGCCGCTTCGGCCTCGGCGCCGGTCGTGTCGGGGTGAGAGGGGCGCAGGTCCACCAGCACGAGGTGGGTGTCGGTGCCGCCGGAGACGAGGTCGAACCCGTGCTCGGCCAGTCGGTCCGCGAGCGCCTCGGCGTTGGCGACGGTCTGCTCGGCGTACTCCCGGAAGTCGGGTTCCAGCGCTTCCTTGAACCCCACCGCCTTGCCGGCGACGTTGTGCATCAGCGGCCCACCCTGGGTGCCGGGGAACACCGCCGAGTCGATGTCGTCGGCCAGCTCCTCGTCGTTCGTCATCACGATGCCCCCCCGACCAGACCGGATCGTCTTGTGGGTCGAGCCGGTGACGATGTCGGCCGTGCCGACGGGACTGTCGTGGACGCCCGCCGCGACCAGCCCCGTGATGTGGGCGATGTCGGCGAGGTGGTAGGCGTCGGCCGCGTCGGCGGCGGCCTGCACGCGCTCCCAGTCGACCTCGCGGGGGTACGCCGAGTAACCGGAGACTACGATGTCGGGGTCGAACGACTCCGCGGTCTCCTGTAGCGCCTCGTAGTCGATGTACCCCGTCTCCGCGTCGACCTCGTACTGCTCGACCTCGTAGGTCTGGCCCGTGAAGTTCGCCGGGTGGCCGTGGCTGAGGTGGCCACCGTGGGTCAGGTCCAGCGAGAGAATCTTGTCGCCGGGCTCCAGCAGCGCGACGTACACCGCCATGTTCGCCTGCGACCCGCTGTGCGGCTGGACGTTGACGTGGTCGGCGCCCCACAGCTCCTTGGCGCGCTCGATCGCCAACTCCTCGACCTCGTCGGCGTGCTCACAGCCCGCGTAGTAGCGCGCGCCGGGGTAGCCCTCGGCGTACTTGTTGGTGAGGGCGCTCCCCTGGGCCTCCATCACGGCCGCCGAGGCGTGGTTCTCGCTGGCGATCATCGCCAGCGTCTCCTCCTGGCGCCGGCGCTCGCCGGCCAGGGCCTCGGCCACCGCCGGGTCGACCGCCTGGACGTGCTCCCTGTCCATATGCGAACTCGCGGGGGGCCGCCGCATAAGCCTGTCTCTACCGGACCGGCACCGCCCGAGTTCTTCCCGCCGACCGCCGCCGCTTCGCCCGGCAGAATCGAGGTCTGGCGCCAGGAAGGCTCCCGATACAACTAACTGCGCGTAACCCGTTCCTCGATTCGAATGATCGAGTGGGAGGTGACCGAATCCGGGCTTCGCGTCTTCGAACCCGGAGCAGCCGAGGTTCACCTCCGGTCGCCGGACATCGCCGTCGACGGCGACGGTGGGTCGCTCCCACGGGCGACCGAGACGGCGCTGACCGTCGCCACGAGCGAACTCCACCTCCCGAGCGACAGCGTCCGCGTGACCGTCGACTCCGAGGGGGCGAGCACCACCGTCGACCCCGACGGCGACCCCGTTCGTCTCCCAGACGACGGCGCCGTCCTCGACGTCGACGCCGAGGTCGCGGTCGTGGTCGCCGTCGAGGGGCCGGCCACGCTTGGCAGTCCCGCGGGCGTCGAGGGGACCGTGCTGTCGCTGCCCGCGCGGACGTCGCTGACCGTCGGCGTCGGGCGCCCCGACGCTCGCTCGACGCCGACCATCACGACGCCCGTCACCCCCGAGGGGCTGGCGACGACGTTCTCGCACCTCCACGCCGCTCACGAGACGACCGGCCCCGAGCGCACCTTCCCCGATCGGCGGAGCCACCCCCCGCTCGTCGAGACCGGCTCGGAGCTGTCGGTGCCGGCCTCGGTCGCCGCCGCCACGCCCGACAGCGGGATCGAACTCGTCGCCCCACCCGCAATCGACCAGCTGTTCGTGCTCGCGCCGCTGGCCTATCATCTCCAGGCGGAGGTGACCGTCGAGGAACGACTCGGCCCGGTCGTCCGGGCTCCCGAGACGGGCGTCGAGCACGAACTTGAGGCGATGCCTCACCTCGAACGGGCCGCCGCGCAGTTCCTGCGGAAGACGTTCTTTCTGGACTGTCTGGTCCGCAACGTCGGACCTCGCGGGACGAACCTCGCGGAGGCTAGTCTGCTGGACGCGCTGGGATTGGACGCCGACCGCCTGTACGACGCCACGCCCGCCGAACGGCTGGCGACGTACGTCGACGTGCCCCACGCCGCCCTGGAGAACCGGCTGCCCGACTGGCACCTCTCGGCGTACGTCAACCCCGAACCCCAGCACGTCCCGACGCTGCCGTTCCTGCTCGACGACATGGCGCTGGTGTACCTCCCCCGCACCTCGGAACTGGAGGGCAGCGAACTCGTCGAGCGCTCGCTGGACGACTTCTACCGCTCGGGGGCCGGCCAGGTCGCCAGCGTCGACATCGTCAAGCCCGAACTGCGCGGCGGTCGCATCCACGGCTGGCTGGCCGACGGCATCCCCATCGACGTGTTCAAGTCCACGCCGACGGCCTACGACAACCGCCTGGACCACGCCGACGGCGACGACCACCTCGAGGTCGCCGTCGTCCTCAACGACGAGGAGATGTACGACGAGAGCGCCGACGTCGCGGACATCTACCGCTCGCGGGCCGACGACCTCCCGATGGACCTGACCGTCGAGACCAAGCTCTCGACGGACCGACTGGCCCGAATCTTCGAGTCAGACGCGGACTTCGTCCACTACATCGGCCACTGCGAGACCGAGGGGCTGCGCTGTCCGGACGGCTACCTCTCGGCGGCCAGCCTCGACCGCGTCGGCACCGAGGTGTTCTTTCTCAACGCCTGTGGCTCGTTCCACGAGGGGATGGAACTCGTCGAACGAGGCGCCGTCGCCGGCGCCATCACGTTCTCGCAGGTGCTCAACGACCACGCCGTGAAGGTGGGGTCGACGTTCGCGCGGCTGGTCGTCAACGGGTTCGGCATCGAGCGGGCGATGCGGCTGGCCCGCCGCCGGATCATGATGGGCAAGGACTACGCCGTCGTCGGCGACGGCACCCACCGCCTGACCGGCGACGACGAGACCGAACCCGCGAGCGCCGTCCTGCAACAACTGGACGGCGGGGGCTTCCTGCTGACATACGACCAGTTCTCCGCGGCCACCGCCGGCGGTCACTACCGACCGGACGTCGAGGCCGACGGGTACGCGTACCTCTGTGGCAACGAGTCGGAGTTCGCTCTGGACGGCGAGGAAGCCGCCGAGTTCCTGCGGACGGCCGAACTGCCGGTGGTGTACGACGGCGACGTCTACTGGTCTCGCGACCTGGTGTCGCGACTGGACGGCGACTGACCGACGAGCGTCGCCGGGCGCGGACTCCCGCCGAACGTTCCGACGCCGTAACCGCCACCTACCCAACTTCTATCGGCGATTGTGCGTGTTTTGGCCAACAAAATTAAGTCTCCGAGGCTCGCTACAGTATCTATGGAGACGACTTCGAATTTACTCGACACCGACCTCGACGATATCCTCCGGACCGCGCTGGACGGGTCCGGAGAGGAACTGTTCGTGGTCAACCCCTCCGGCGCCACCATCGAGGCGTTCGTCCGGGTCGCGACCGACTACGACGGCGACCTGCCGACGACGAAACTCCTCGCCGAGGAGCGCACGCTCAAGGACGTACTGGACGACTTCATCGTCGCGAGCAACGCCGCGGACCTCGTCGACGCCGGCGACCTGCACCTCCGGACCGCCGAGGCGCCGTCGGACAACTCGCTGCTGGTGACCGACGACAGCGTGATCGCGCTGATCGACGCGGGCACCAGCGTCGGCGGCGTCGTCGCCGACGAGGCCGACTTCGTCGACGCGACCGGCGACACCTACGCCGACCGCTGGGCCGACGCCGAGGAGTACGGCCTCCGCACGCCCGCCATCTCGCGGGTCCGCCAGACGCTGGCCGACGAGATCGGTCCCGACGCCGAGCGGGACTTCGACAACATCCTCGACAGCCTCGAGACCGCCCGCGGCGACGGCGATGGCCTCGACGAGGTCACCATCTCGCTGCTCGTGGCGGCGAAAAACGAGGCGCTGCTGTACGACATCAGCAAGTGGGGCGAGGACGTGGGCATCGCCTCGAAGGCCACCTTCTCCCGCACCAAGACCAAACTCGAGGACATGGGCCTGATCGACACGGAGAAAGTTCCCATCGACGTCGGTCGGCCCCGCCTGCGTCTGAAACTCGCCGACGAGCGGCTCACCGACGCCCAGAACGGCCAGCTCGCGACCGTCGCCGGCTCCATCCTGAACTGATCGCACCAGGGGGTCGCCACCGGCCTCCGACCCGGCGATCAACCCTGGACCGACAGTCACTTGCCGCCACTCGCCCTCCCGAGCGGTATGTACGAGGCCGTCCACGCGCGTCCCGACGGGACGGCGACGGTCGCCCGGTTCGCCCGCGACGCCGCCGACCACGGCTACGACGGGGTCGTCGTCCGCAACCACGACGACGCCAGGGCCGACTACGACGCAGACGCCGTCCGCGAGGCACACGGCGTCGACGTCGTCGATGCCGTCGAGATTCGTGCCGACGACCCGACCGCCGCCAGCGGCGCCGTCGGCAACTACCGCCCCAAGCACACGCTAGTCTGCGTCCACGGCGGCACGGACGCGATCAACCGTTTCGCGTGCGAGCAGGAGCGCGTTGACGTCCTCTGTCACCCGCTGGCAGAGGGCGGCGAACTCAACCACGTCCTCGCGAAGGCCGCCGCGCGCAACGGCGTCCGCGTCGAACTGAACCTGCGCCGCGTCCTGCGGGCGACGGGCGGCCGCCGAGTCCAGTTCCTCGACGCGCTGGAGCGACTGTGGCGCGTGCTCGACCACTACGACGCGCCGTTCGTCGTCAGCGCAGACGCGACGAGCCACCTCCACCTGCGCGGCCCCCGCGAACTGGTGGCGCTGGGCGAGGTCTGCGGGCTCGACGGCGAGACGATCGCGGAGGGCCTTCGCGAGTGGGGGCGGCTGGCCGAGCGCAACCGCCGCCGGGACTCCGAACGATTCATCGAGCCGGGGGTCGAACGGGGCAGGTATGAAGAAGACGATCGCTGAGCACGCCGCCCGCTTCGACGAGCACGCGCCGGACTACGACGAGGACAAGAGCGAGGAGTACCGCGCCACCGTGAGCCTCGTCGTCGAGCACGCCCGTCCCCACGCCGCCGACGGCACCGTGCTGGACCTGGGCTGTGGCACCGGCGCCATCGGCCTCGCACTGGCCGACGACGCGGCGCGCGTGGTGGGCCGGGACATCAGCGAGGGGATGCTCGAGGTCGCCCGCGAGAAGGCCGCCGACCGCGGTCTGGACAACGTCGCGTTCGGCGAGGGGCGGTTCCGCGAGCCGAACCACGACGGTCCCACGGACCTCGTCGTCTCGAACTTCGCGATGCACCACCTCTCGGACGCCGAGAAGCGCGAGGCCGTCGAGACCATCGCCGCCCTCGACCCCGCGGCGTTCGTCCTGGGCGACGTGATGTTCTTCGGCGAACCGGACCCCGAGGAGCCATTTTACAGTCCCGAGGTCGACGACCCCGCGACGGTGGGCCACCTCGCGGACTGTCTCACCGACGCCGGCTTCGCGCTGACCGCCGTCGAGCGCGTCCACGACCAGGTGGGCGTGCTGGTCGCCGAGCGCGGAGACCGATGAAGCACCTCCCGAAGCACCTCCGCGCGCACTGGCGGTATCTCGGCGTCGAGTTGCGGAGCGATCCCGACCTCGACCTGAACCGGGGGACGTTCCAGCGCGAGGTCTGGTACGCCCTCCAGAACCTCCTGGGCGACCCCGGCGCCGCCGCCGTCGACGGCACCGTCGTCCGGTTCCACTTCGACGCGCCGACCGGCGGCGCCGTCGTCCGGGTGCGCCGCGGCGAGGTCGACCGCGGCCGGGCGGCCCTGGCCTGCGTCGACGCCGTCGACGACCGCCCGCTCCGTCCGGTCGTCCGCGGGACGAGCGGGACGATCCGGGCGTGTGAAGAAAAGTATTTACCCGGCCCACGGGAAGCCCGTGAGCAGAGCGACGTCGCGTTCGAGGGCGCCCAGCGGTCCGCCGTGCTCGACGGCACGGCCGTCGACGTGCGGACCGACGAGGGCGTCGTCGGGGCGACGCGACGTGATCTGGAGTAACCATGCAGGGCCAACAGCAACAACAGGCGTACGACCGGGGCATCACCATCTTCTCGCCGGACGGGAGGCTGTACCAAGTCGAGTACGCGCGCGAGGCGGTCAAGCGCGGGTCCGCCAGCGTCGGGATTCGGACCCCCGAGGGGGTCGTCCTGCTGGCAGACAAGCGCATCGGCTCGCCGCTGCTGGAGAGCGAGAGCGTCGAGAAGCTGCACAAGGCCGACGACCACGTCGGCATCGCCTCGGCGGGTCACGTCGCCGACGCCCGCAAACTCATCGACGTGGCGCGCCGCCAGGCGCAGGTCAACCAGCTTCGCTTCGGCGAACCAATCGGCGTCGAGACGCTGACGAAGGACATCACCGACCACATCCAGCAGTACACGCAGGTCGGCGGCGCCCGCCCGTTCGGCGTGGCGCTGATCGTCGGCGGCGTCGAGGACGGCGAGCCCCGACTGTTCGAGACCGACCCCTCCGGCACCCCCTACGAGTGGCAGGCGCTCGCGGTCGGCTCCGAGCGCAGCGACATTCAGGAGTTTCTCGAAGCGGAGTACGAGGCCGACCTCGACCTCGACGGCGGCATCGATCTCGCGTTGCGTGCGCTGGCGTCGGTCAGCGACGACGAACTCGACCCCGCCGGCATCACCGTCGCGACGATCCCCGTCGACACCGCCACCTACCGCGTCCTCGGCGACGACGAGGTCGCCGCACACGTCGAGTCGTTGGGGCTGACGGGCGAGGGGGAAGACGCGGGCGACGAGGACGACGAGACCGAGGAGTGACGGCCTCGCAGGCCGAGGCCGCGGCCCTCGACGTTACCCGTTCGGATCGACCTGCGTCCCGCACTCGGGGCACTCCAGCAGGGGACCGTCCTCACCGGCCACGAACGCCAGCACCTCGCTGTCGCCGCACTCGTGGCAGGCTTCTGGCACGCGGACCTCCGTGCTCTCCGCGGGCGCACCCAGCGCCAGCGCGACCACCCGCTCGTCGCCCTCGTTGCGGCCCTGCTGGAACTCGCCGGGTGCGAACCTGATCGCCCCGCCCGGGCCGACCGCCGTCGTCTCGGTCTCGGCGGTCGCCTCCGGCGCGTGCTCGAACGTCGCGGTGCCCTCGAACACGTAGAACACCTCCTCCTGATCGAGGTGGGCGTGCAACCCGCCCGAGAACGCCTCGCCCGGGTCCAGCGCGTAGTAGTTGGCCGCGAGGTCTGTCGTGCCCAGCGCGCCGGTCAAGCCGCGTCGGTCCAGGTCCTCGCCCATACCGTCCGGTTCGATCGTGGAGACATCGACGTGCTCCATGGCTGGCCGTTCGAACCGATCCGTGGTAACTGTGGGCATGGCGGCGGTGCCGACCGGCTCTCGAGGGGAGCCACTTTTTATACTACCCGCCGCAAGGGCAAGGTATGATATCACTCGACGAGGCGGTGACGGCCCGTCTCGAATCCCACGGGGAACGGTTCGAAGTGCTTGTCGACCCGGACGCCGCGCTGGCGATCAAGCGCGGGGAGTTCGACGACGATCTCGAGGACGTCATCGCCGCCGAAGACGTCTTCGAGAACGCCTCGCGCGGGGACCGACCCGCCGAGAGCGCGCTTGAGGAGGTGTTCGGGACGACCGATCCGATGGAGATCATCCCCGAGGTGATCACGGACGGAGAGATCCAGATCACCGCCGAGCAGCGCCGCGAGATGCAAGAGCAGAAGCGCAAGAACCTCATCAACCGCATCTCCCGCAACGCGGTGAACCCCCAGATGGACGATGCGCCGCACCCACCCGACCGTATCGAGAGCGCCCTGGAGGAGGCGGGGTTCACCGTCGATCCGATGGAACCAGTCGAGAACCAGGTCGAGGAGGCGCTCGACGACCTCCGGCCGGTGATCCCGATCCGCTTCGACGAGGTGACCGTCGCCGTGCAGGCGCCGGCCGACTACGCCGGCAGCGCCCAGTCGAAGATCCGGCAGTTCGGCGACTTGGAGCGCGAGGAGTGGCAGAGCGACGGCTCGTGGGTCGGCGTGCTCACGTTCCCGGCGGGAATGCAAAACGAGTTCTACGACCTGGTGAACGAACACACCAGCGGCGAGGCGGAGACCCAAATCGTCAAAGACGAAGACGAACTGGAGACGCGCTGACCGCGGGTGCCGACCCGCAGATCGCCGCTATCCGCGCTTGAAGCCGACGAGGAAGCCGCCGGTGAAGCCGGCGCCGATCGATAGCGTCGAGATGATCGCCTCCAGCCAGCCGGTGCCCTGCTGGGCAGCCTGTTCACCAGTGCCGACCAGCCCACCGGAGATGGCGTCCCAGTCCACCGAGACGTACCCCTTCGTCTCCAAGAAGCGAAACAGCGCGAGTTCGAGGCCGATGATCACGGCGATGATCTTGGCGATCTTCTTCGCCGCGAACCCGATCAGCCCACCGATGACGGCGCCGGTCCCCATCTCGAGGCCGATCTGGGTGGGATCGATCTGTACCATGCACCCCCGTTCGACACCCCGGATTAAGACCTTTGTGGGACTCGGGGACGGGAGCCGGTCCTGCCACAGATTGAAGGGTGCGCGCACGCTACGGCGTACTAGCACATGGAGACGACGCGAGCGTCCACAACAGAGGTGAACCGCCGGCGCGGTTGACCGGAGCGGGTCACCCCCCACGCGGGTGACCGACGGGTGTCGGCGATCGAACGCGACCGTCGCGAGCGGCTGGCACGCGACGGCGACTCGCCGAGACCCGGCTCCGGAGGCCGACACAGCATGACCGACCGCGCCATCGTCGCCAAGCGCGTCGACTCGGGAACCGCCGACACGAGCGAGATCCGCGACCTCGCCGCCGCGGCGGGGTACACCGTCGTCGACGAGGTGACACAGACCAGAACCGAGGACGCGGCGCTGCACGTCGGGGAGGGGAAGGCCGACCGCATCGCCGCATTTGCCGCTCGCCACGACGTCGCGGCGGTGATCTTCGACAACAGCCTCGGCCCCTACCAGACGTACAACCTCGGCGAGAAGCTGCCGCCCGGCGTCGAGGTGATCGACCGCTTCAAACTGATTCTGGACATCTTCGGCCAGCGCGCCCAGACCCGCAAGGCCCAGCTGCAGGTCGAACTCGCGGAGCTGCGCTACGAACTGCCGCGGGCCGACGCCAAGACGAGCCTCGCCAAGCGCGAGGAACACCCCGGGTTCATGGGGCTGGGCGAGTACGACGAGAGCCGCGAACAGGACATCAAGGCCCGGATCGCCCGGATTCGCGACGAACTGGAGACCATCGAGGAGACCGAACGGCACCGCCGCGAGGAGCGCCGAGAGTCAGGGTTCGACCTCGTGGCGCTGGCGGGGTACACCAACGCCGGCAAGTCCACGCTGTTGCGCCGGCTCGCGGCGGACCTCGACGTCGACGAGAACGAGGACCTCCACCCCGACCTCGACACGACCGCCGAGTCCGAGGACCGCCTGTTCACCACGCTGGGCACGACCACTCGTCGCGCCGAACTCGACCGGCGAGACGTGCTCGTGACCGACACCGTCGGGTTCATCTCGGACCTCCCCCACTGGCTCGTCGAGTCGTTCAAGTCGACGCTGGACTCCGTCTACTACGCCGACCTCGTCCTGCTGGTCGTCGACGTCAGCGAGCCGACCGAGGAGATTCGGGAGAAACTGGTCACCTGCCACGACACCCTCTACGAGCGCAACGAGGCGCCGATCGTCACCGTGTTGAACAAGATCGACACCGTCGACGAGCGCGAGCTCGCCCGGAAACGGGAGGCGCTGTCGGCGCTGGCCCCGAATCCGGTCGCCGTCAGCGGTCTGGACGGGACGAACGTCGACGCCCTGCGCGACCGCATCGAGGTCGAGTTGCCCGAACGCCAGCGCGAGCGACTGGTGCTCCCGATGACCGGCGAGACGATGAGTCTCGTCTCCTGGATTCACGACCACGCCCACGTCGAGGACATCGACTACGGCGACGAGGTCGTCGTCGAGTTCGAGGCCCGCCCAGCCGTCGTCGAACAGACCCGCGCGAAGGCCGCCGAGCTGCCGACCGCCGCCGAGTCGGCCTGAGCCGACCACGGATTCAAGTGTGGAGCAGCGGCCAGCCCCGGCGTGCGCTGACCGATCGCCGCGAGCGGTCCAGGCGGGTGCGTGGCACACCGCTCGCGAACGAACGCAGATGCCACCTGTTCGCCACGGGCGTCTCGCCGACGACACTCACAGCGGCCGCTTGGTCTTCTCGACGACCTCGACGCCCTCGATGCCAGTCTCGGGGTAGTCGCCGTCGGCGTCCTTCTCGGCGGCCTTCACCATGTCCCAGACGACGTTCAGCCCCGTCGTCACCCCCTCCAGCGCCTCCATCTCGCAGCCGGTCTTGCCCGTCGTCTCGACGGCGACGGTGAGTTCGATCGACGACTCGCCGACGTCGAAGTCGGTCTCGACGTTCGTGATCGGAATCTGGTGGCACAGCGGCACCGTCTCCCAGGTGTGCTTGACCGCCTGGACGGCGCCGATCCGGGCGGTCGCCAGCACGTCGCCCTTCTCGACGGCGTCCTCCCTGACCGCCGCCACCGTCGACGGTCGGAGGTCGATGCGCCCGCAGGCGACCGCTCGCCGAGCGGTGTCGGGCTTGTCCCCGACGTCGACCATCTGCGCGTCACCAGCGTCGTCGACGTGGGTCAGGTCCGAGTGATCGGGCTCTTCAGGCATCCCGATCACCCCACAGCACGCCCGGCAGTTCGTCCAGCAGGTCCGTCGGGAGCATGCCGTACCCCGAGGCCTCGACGACCCGGTCGCCAGCCATGCCGTTGGCGTAAGCGGCGATCGCTCCCGCGCGGTGGAGTGGTTGCGTGCAGGACAGCGCCGCCGCGACGCCCGCGAGGACGTCGCCGGTGCCGCCGACGGTCATCCCGGCGTTGCCGGTCCGGTTCCGGCGCGTCTCCGTCCCGTCGCTGATCAAGTCCTGTGGCCCCTTCACCAGCAGCGTCGCTCCCACGTCCGCGGCGAAGGCGGCCACCTCGTCGGCCTCGGCGCGGGCGTCCTCGACGCTCGGGCCGCCCATCCCGCGCAACTCGCCGCGGTGGGGCGTACACAGCAGGTCGGCGTCGGTGTCGACCTCGGAGACCACCGACAGGGCGTCGGCGTCGACGACCGCCCGACCGTCGTACTCGTCGAGGAACTCCCGCACCACCCCGCGAGTGCCGTCGGCGTCGCCCAGGCCCGGCCCCACCAGCACGGTGTCGACCTCGGCGGCGTAGTCGAGCAACTGGTCGAGGTGGGCCGACCCGACGAGGTCACCGGCAAGCGGCCGAACGATGACACTCTCGTCGTACCCCTGCACCGCGTCGGCGACGCTCGCGGGGCAGGCGACGGACGCCAGGTCGGCGCCAGCCCGTAGCGCGGCCCGCGCCGACAGCGCCGGCGCGCCGGTGTAGGGCCCGCCGCCGACGACGAGCACCCGTCCGAAGTCGCCCTTGTGCGCGGTCGGGTCGCGCTCCAGGAAACCGAGGTCTCCCGGCCCGACGAGCGTCTCCGCCGCCTCGGGGATGCCGATGTCGGCGACGGTCACCGCGGCGTCCAGTTCCGAGAGGCCCGGTTTCGCGTCGTGGAACGTGACAACGCGGTCCGCCACCACCGCCGGGCCCGCGGCGTCGCCGGTGTCCGCGTCGACGCCCGAGGGGACGTCCACCGAGACGACCGTGGCCGCGGCCTCGTTCGTCGCCCGGGCGGCCGTCGCGGCGGGTTCGCGCAGGGCCCCGGTCACGCCGGTCCCGAGCATCGCGTCGACGACGACGTCGGCCGCGGGCACCTCCACCGCCGTCGAGTCGCGCCACTGTTCGGTGAGAATCTCGGCGGCGGCGAGCGCGTCCCAGTTCTCACGGGCGATGTCGGTCGTGATCGTCTCGGGACGGCCCAGCAGGTGAACCGAGACGTCGTACTCCTCGAGGAACCGCGCGGCGACGAAGGCGTCGCCGCCGTTGTTGCCCCGGCCGGCGACGACGACGACCCGATCGCTGGGGTCCGCGACCGCCCGCACCTCGCGGGCGACGGCGTTGCCGCTGGACTCCATCAGTTGCTTGCGCGGGACGCCCAGCGCCGCGGCGTTGGCGTCGACCGCAGCCATCCGTTCGGCGGTGATCATATCCGGCGGTTCGGCCCGCCAGTCCCTAAACGTGCCGTCACCACCGCACAGCGAACCCGTCGATCCCCTCCGGATCGCCGTACTCGACGGCGACACCTGCGACCTCGGCGCGCGGGCTCCCGGTGTGACACCACTCGACCATCGCCTCGACGGCCGACTCGGGCCCCTCGAAGACCGCCTCGACGCGACCGTCGTCGAGGTTGCGGACCCAGCCGTCGACCCCCCGCTCGCGGGCGGTGTCGCGGGTCGTCGCGCGGTAGGCGACGCCCTGGACGCGGCCAGAGACGAACACATGCGCTCGGACGCGGTCCTCGGTCATGCGAGGGCGTTCGACCGCCGCCGACAAAAGCCCTAGCGCAGGGCGATCGCGAGGACACCCAGCACCAGCCCGACGGCGACGAACCCGCCGCCGACGGCCGCGTCGCCCGCCACCACCGTCCCCAGACCCGCGAGGACGCTCCCGGCGGCGCCGCCGGTAAGGGCCGGGACGGTCGCCGGCGGCGCGTCACGGTCGTCGCTCGACTCGTCGACCGTCGCCGCGAGGCCCTCGACGCGTTCTCGGAGCGCCGCCGGATCACCGTCGCCCTCCAGATCAGACTCGACGGCGGCGAGTCGCGTTTCCAGATCGTCCTGGCGCTCTACCCGGGTTTCGAGGTCCTCCAGGCGGTCGTCCAGGCTAGCGACCCGATCGGCGAGGTCCCTGTCGGCGTCGTCGTCCACCGCGGTCCGCAACTCGCCGACGTCCGCCCGGAGGTCCGCGACGCGGTCGTCGAGTGCGGCCACGTCCTCGGCGACCGCCCCCGCGTCTGGGCCCCCATCGAGCGAGTCGACCAGTTCGCGGAGGTCGTCGAGGTCCGACCGCACCGACTCGACGGTCGCCGCCGTCGCCACGTCGTCGGTACGGTCGTCAAGCGCGTCCAGACGCCGTTCGAGGTCGTCGGTCCGCTCGCGCAGGTCCGTGACGGCCGTCGTCGACGGCGTCGCCTCGCGGACCTCGTCCAGATCGGCCGTCGTCGCCAGCTCGGTGTCGGCGCGCGCCGACAGGTCCGTCAGGTCCGAGCGGAGGTCGTCGAGCTCCGTCCGAGCGCCGTCGAGGTCGGTCCGGAGGTCGTCGGTTGTCGCGTCGACATCGGCGACATCCTCGGTGAGTCCCGAGCGCTCGTCGACCGTCTCCCGGAGGGCCTCCAGCGCCTCGTCGACATCGTCGAACCGATCGTCCAGGCTCGCAACCTCGTCGTCCAGTCCGTCGAGACGCTCCTCCGTCGCCGAGAGGTCCGTACGCAGTTCGTCGGTCGCCGTGTCGGCGTCGTCTGCGGTCGCCGCGGCCGCGTCGAGGTCCGCCTGCAGGTCCGAGAGCTCCTCCTCGACCGTCGACAGTTGCGCCTCGACGGTCTCGACGTGGTCGGCGGTCGCCGCCGTCTCCGCCAGGTCGTCGACATCTGCGGCGACCGCGTCGAGGTCCTCGCCCACCGCGTCGATCCGGTCGCGCAGAGCCTCGACGTCGTGGTCTCTGGCCGCGTCGGCGGCGAGGTCCGCGTGATCCTCCCGGAGCCTGTCGTGGTCCTCGGCGAGCGCCGCGTGGTCGCTCCGGAGGTCGCCGACGTCGTCGGCGAGCGAGTCGTGGTCGGTACGCAACGCCGAGACGTCGTCGGCGAGGTCCGTAGCTCGGTCGTCGAGGTCCGCGAGTCGGCCGTCCAGCGTCGCCGTGCGGTCGTCGAGGTCCGATACGTCCGCCGCGAGGTCGTCGTGGTCCTCACGCAACCGTTCGGTGTCCGTCCGCAGCTCCTCGTGGTCCGCCCGAAGGTCGTCGTGGTCGCTTCTGAGGTCCCGGTGCTCCTCGGCAACCGTCTCGTGGTCCGTGCGGAGCGTCTCGTGGTCGCCCCGCAGGCCGTCGACGTCGTCGGCGAGCGCGTCGAGCGCCTCGTCAGCCTCGTCGAGCCGTTCCCCCAGCGCCGCGACATCGTCCTCGGCGTCGGTCAGCGACGCTGCGAGCTCGTCGACCCGGTCGGCGTCGGCCGCGCGGGCAGCGAGGTCGTCCAGACGCTCGCCGAGCTCTCCCCGGGCGTCGGCGGCGTCGTCTAGGCGTTCGTCGAGGTCTCGGAGGTCCTCCGTGAGGTCCGCGAGGTCGTCGCCGAGTGCGTCCGCCTCGGTCGCCAGTTCCGACACCGACTCCTCAACGGCCGCCAGGTCCTCGCCGAGGGTCGCCACCGAATCGTCCAGCTCGTCGAGCGCCGAACGCACCTCCGCGAGCGCCGTCTCGGTGGCCGCCGCTTCGTCCAGCGCTTCGAGGTCTTCGCGCAGGTCCGGGAGGTCGGCCTCGAGATCGTCGACGGCGGTCTCCAGCGCGGTTACCGCGTCTTCGAGCTCCGCGACGGCCTCCTCTCTGGCCCCAAGCCGCTCGAACAGTTCCGACACCGCGGCGTCGCCCGGATCGGATCGGGAGTCGTCGTCGGGGCGCTCTTCGAGCGACGGGCCGCCGCCGAGATCGCCGGCCGCCGACTCGACGGACAGGCCGTCGTCGCCCCCATCGTCCGCCTCGTCCGCGTCGCCGTCCGCCCCTGGAACCCAGTCGACGCCCTCGTCGTCGGCGACGCCGGCGTCGGCCGCCGCGAGCGCCCCGCGGACGACCGAGTTCGCCGGGTCGGAGACGCAGCTAGTCTCCGCGACCGAGACCCGCAGGTCCGCCGCGTCGAAGCGTCCGCCGAGCAAGGCGTCGACGCCCTCGACCGCCGCGCCGGGACCGCCCAGCACCAGCGGGACGGACATCCCCTGGCGCAGGTCCGCCGCGTCGGCCTCGCGCCCGACGGCCGCGACGAGATCAGAGACGAGGTCGTCGAACGCCCGACCCAGCGCCCGTTCGACATCGTCGGCGTCGTCGCCCGGCGAGAGGCCCACCCCTGACTCCCGGATCGAACGGACCTCCGACGGTCGGTGTCCGAGGTCCCCGGCAGCCTGCTCGTCGACCCACGACAGGCCGCGGTCCAGCGACAGCTCCAGCACCGGCACCCCGTAGTAGGCGAGACAGACACTGGTGTGATCCTCGCGGATGCAGACGCCCAGCCCGGTGTACTCGCCCGGCGACCGCGCGTCGTAGACGACCGCCAGCCCCTCGGTCACCGGGACGGGGTCGTACCCCGACGCCGACAGCGCGCCCTCGACCGTCGAGCGGTGGCGTGCGGCGCGGTCGTCGTCGCCCTCGGGCCGCCCCGGCACGGCGACACAGCACCGCTCGCCGTCGTCGGCGCTGCCCAGAACCGCCTCGACGAGCGCGTCCAGACAGCCCGAAACGTGTGCGCCCTCGACGAGCGACCCGGCCTCGATCAGGTGCTCGACGGCGACGTCGCGGTCGGCAGCCAGCTCGACCGCCGCGTCGCCGACCACCCGCTGGCCGTCGGCGGCGACCAGCGCACCCGCCGGCGGCGCGCCATCGAGCACCAGCGTCGCCGCCGCCTGCATCTCGATGTTGGGGTCGGTTGCGTCGCCACGAGCGCCGCGAACGCCCTCCCGTCCGACGTCTAGCCCTGCTACCATCACCTCCCGCGTACAGGGGCGGCCATCTTGGTAGTTGCGTCCCAGACGGTTTCGTTTCACTGCGTACCGGTGAGGACCAGCACCATACGGGTTCTCACCGGGAATAGACGAGACGAACCCGTATCAGTAAGTGGGACTCTCCTCGGGGACACCGTCGCGCTGGTTGACCAGTCGCCCCCAGGTGAACAGGCCGTCCGAGAGGCGATTCAGGTACTGGATGGCGATGTCGTTGGCTGGGTCGTCCGTGGCGAACGCCACCGCGCGGCGCTCGGCGCGCCGGCAGACCGTCCGCGCGTGGTGGAGCTTCGCCCCTGCCTCGCTCCCGGTCGGGAGGATGAACGACTCCAGCGGATCGAGCTCGTCGTCGTACTCGTCGATCCACGCCTCGACGTCGTCGACGTGCTCCTGGCGGACCTCGGGGTCGTCCTCGTCTGGGTCGGGGTTGGCGAAGTCCGCCTGCACGACGTGGAGGTGGTTCTGGACCGCCGCGAGTTTCTCGTCGACGTCCTCGTGGCCGGTCGGTCGGATCGTCCCGATCAGCGCGTTCAGTTCGTCGACCGTGCCGTAAGCCTCGATCCGCGCGCTGGTCTTGGACACCCGGGACATGTCCCGGAGATCGGTCATCCCCTCGTCGCCGCGGCCGGTGTAAATCTTCATGCCCAGGGGTTCGGTCGGCCCGCAGATAAATCGTCGTGCGAACGCTCGCGGCACCACCAGAATTCGATATAGCGGATACTGGTGTACGACGGCCGCTGGGGGAAGACCGATCCGACCGCAGGCGAGCGGGCGGAATCCTCCGAATCGGCGCCGAGAAGCGTCGCACTACCCATCGAGCGTGGACCGTCTGGCGGGCGCCCGACCGCCAGTCGGTCTGGGCTGGGCCGGGGGCGCCCCAGGAGCGTCGATCCCAGGCTGCTCGTCGGTACGATCCCGGCGTCGAAACCAACACCGTGAAGGGCCGACATCGACCACGCCCACGTATGGAACTGGATCACCACTGTCCCTCCTGCGGGGAGGACCGGACCTTCGGGCTGACCGCCAGCACCAACACCCACCTCGGCGAGAAGGCGAAGTGGCGCTGCCCCGACTGCGAGTTCGGCTTCGTGACCATCGGCGACGCCGTCGACTCCTCGACGGCCTGAGTCCGGCGACGACGGTTCTGGTTCTCGCCGCCCCTCGAGACACGTCGGGAGAGCGGCGGCTGTCGTTCGCGACGCCCCGCCGATTGGCCAGAGCGCCGACCTCGACGACCCCGATTCGACCCGGGGCGCCCCACTACTGTGGCCCCGAACCAGCGTCGAACCACCCGTGGCGTCGGTGCGTAAATCTCATACCGCGATAGCAAATCTGCCGGCAGCGCGATGATACCCGCCGATGGGGGGCACCGGCGAACGAGACGGCCGGCCCACGGTCGAGACCAGCGTCAGACGCCCGTCTGCCGGGGTTTTATTCTGGCGCCCGGGGTGTGAGAACACATGAGCCAAACCGAGGGGGCGGTCGACGAACTGTTCGAGGAGTTCGAGGAGGACGGCCCCGAGGAGGTGATCGCGCTCGCTGGCGAAGAGCGCGACGAGCGCCCTGCAGCCGCGGCATTCGAGGGGTTCGCGACGCTCCCCGAACGGGTCGAGACGGACACCGAGACAGAGTCGAACGAACCCGACCTCGACATCGACCGCCTGTTCGGCGACCGCTAGTCGAGCAGTTTCTGCAGGCGCTCGATCCGGTCGGCGACCGGCGGGTGTGACCTGATCTCGACCGCGTCGTCGCTCGATCGTTTCTCGAACCCGTGTGGCAGGAAACAGAGCCGCTCGACTCCGCCGTCGTAGGCGCGGCGCTTGTCGGTCGTCGGCGTCGCCGACCCTTCGAGGGTCCGCAGCGCCGCCGCCATCGCCGCCGGACTCCCGCAGATGCGGGCACCGCCACGGTCGGCCGCGAACTCTCGGTACCGGGAGAGTCGGCGCGCGAGGACGAGCACCGGCGCGGCGAGCAGCCCCAGCGCGACCGCACCGACGAGTGCGGCGACCGCGAGCGCGGCGAGAAAGGCCAGCAGGGACCCACCGAGGTGGGGGATGCTCAGCACGTAGAGGACGGCGACGCCGACCACGGCCAGCGACGTGGTCGCCGGCGTGCGCGGCAGAGACAGGTCGCCGTCGGCCAGCGCGGGCAACAGCGAAGCCAACGTCATCACCCGCACGTCGCGGTTGGCGACGTGCGCGAGTTCGTGGGCCAGCACCGCGTCGAGTTCCTCGGAATCGAGCGCCTCCAGGAGGCCCTCGCTGACGACCAGCGTGGCGTTGGCGACCCCGCCGACGGTGAAGCTGTTCGGCACCGACGACGGTGCGACCGCCACCGCCGGCGTGCGCACGCCCGCGACCTGCGACAGTCGCTCGACGCGACCGACGAGTTCCGGACGGTCGTCCGCCGAGACCGTGGTCGCACTGGCGGAGGCGAGCGTCGCCCGACGAACGTACGCCAGTTGGAGGCCGACGAAGGCGACGAGAACGACCGCGACCTCGAGACCCCACCGGACGGTTCTCGCAGGTTCGCCGACGCCCAGCGCGCGGGCCATCCCGGCGACCCCGGTCGCGACGAAGGGGTCGACGAGCAACGCGAGCAGACAGACGAACAGCAGGTCGATGGCCAGGACCGCTCCGAGCGCGGCCAGCACGCGGACGCGGTGCGTGTCGTCCCGTGACATTCGTACCAGTCATCGGTACGAAATGTAAAAGGATATATTAAACGGACGGTATCGTTCAGATATAGTGGCACCGAATCGTGGCCGCACGAGTGTCGTTCTGCTCTGTCTGCTCGCAGTCGCCCTCGTCGGCGTCCAGTTTCCGGTGGCAGGACTCGGGAGCGCACCGGACGCTGGCGGCCCCCTGGGAACACCGGCGGGTGTCGCCGGCGCTCCGGACGGGAGTGACGACGGGGACGCGACCACACTGGACCCGGGCGTGACGACGGACCTCGATCGCCAGCCGGCGACGACGACCCGGAGCGACGAGACGGCGACGGACGGGAACGACGAGACGGCGACACCGACGGCGACGCCGACGGAGCGTCCGACGACCGTCGCCGCTGGCGGCGAGAGCGAATCCGGCGGCGGCGGACTCCTGGAGACGCTGGCCACCGGCGTGGCCGTCGTCGTCGCGATCGTCGTCGGCGGGTACGCGACCGTGATGCGCACACGGCGCGGCCACAGACTGTTCCGCGGTACCGTGAGAGCCGCCGAGGGACTCCCGGTCGTCGGCACGGCGGTGAGCGCGGTGGTCGGCGGGGCCGGTCGGGGACTGTCCACGCTACCCCGGCGGACGATGCGGTTCGCAGTCGGCGCCTCCGCGTCTGCGCCGCGGTTGCTCGACGCCATCGGCGGCGCCGTCGGCGAGGTGACCGGCGGTCTGCGAGTCGCCGTCGGGAGCGTCGGCGGCGGCGTCGGACGAGCGCTGCTCCGGGCCCCCGCAGGACTGGCCGCCGGCCTCGCCGGGATGGGACGGGCGTTCGGCGGTGGCCTCCTGTCGCTTCCCGGCGGGGTGACGTCGATGTTCGACGGTCTGCGCTCGGGCGGGACCGAACTCCGCGAGGACAGACCGGCCGCGGACGCACGCTCGGCCAGCGACGTCGACCCGGAGGAGCCCGCGGACCCGGACCCACCGGGCTCCGTCGCGGAAGCGTGGAGGCGGATGGTGGAGGCGGCCCGAGTGCGCCGCCACGAGACGAAAACGCCCGTGGAGGTCGCCCGGGCGGCGGTGCGACGCGGCCTCCCGGCGGAGCCCGTGGGACGGCTCACGAACCTGTTCCGGCGGGTGAGATACGGCGGCGAGGGCGGGCCAGACGTGCTTTCGACCGCCCGCGAGGCGCTCGACGACGTCGAAGACGCCGACGGAGGTGAGGGGTCGTGAGCCGACGCGGCTCCGATGTCGGCGGGAACCTCGGGAGCGGCGCCAACTTCTGGCGTCGGATCGGCGCCCCGCTCCGGTGGCTGCTGGCGGCGACGGACCACCCCGCGACGCTGCGGCGGGTCGGGACCGGCGCCCTGGTCGCGGCGCTCCTGGTCTCGTTCCTGCCGGGACTGGTGCCGTGGGGGCTGGTGGGGTGGCTGGAGCCGCTCGCGTCGGTCGGCGTGGTCGTCCTGCTGGGGGTGGTGGTGGCGGCGCTCGGCGCCGCGCTCCTGCGCAACACCGACACGGTCGAACGCGGCGACACGGTTCGCCTCCCCGACTACGACGACCGCACCACCACGGAGACGACGACGGTCGGCGCCGCCGTCGACGACCCGCTGGCGACGCTGACGGAAGCCCCCGAGTCGACGAGCGGCGCCGACAGAAATCTCGCCGCCGGGACGATCCACGACGAGCTGTTCAGCCTCGCGGTCGAGACACTGGCGGCGGCCGAGGGCTGCGACAGCGGGGCTGCCGCCCAGCGGGTCACGAACGGCGACTGGACCGACGACCCGAGAGCCGCCGCATTCCTCGGCGACGAGAGCGTCCCGCGGGTGCCCGTTCGCCTACGGATCGTCGACTGGGTGCGCGGCGAACCCGTCGCCCGCCGCGTCGAGGCGACGGTCGACGCCATCGCCCGCCACGCCGAGACCGACCCCGACGTGACCGCGAGTCTCGGCACCCAGGCGGACGACTCAGAGGAGCGCGACGAGGCCCTGGAGCGACTCGACGAGGTGCTCGAGGACCCGTCGGCGCGGGCCCCGGCAGCCGACGGAGGTGAGCGCCCGTGATGGAGCGCCGGACCGGCCGGTGGGAGGTCGGGCTCCTGGCGGCGGTGGTGACCGGCGGCGTCGGCGCCCTCGCGGGCAACACGACGCTGGTGCTGGCGGCGACGGTCGGACTGACGTTCGCCGCGTACGGCTACGCGACCCGACCGCCGTCGACGAACGTGTCCGTCGAGCGAACCCTGTCGACGGCGACCGCAGACCCCGGTGAGACGGTTCGGGTGTCCCTGGAGGTGCGCAACGACGGCGACGAGGCCGTCCCCGACCTGCGACTGCTGGACGCCCCGCCGCGGGACCTCTCGGTCGTCGAGGGGGCGCCGAGCCTCGCGACGAGCCTGGAACCCGGCGAGACCGAGACCGCAGAGTACGCGCTGGCGGCCACCCGGGGCGACCACGAGTTCGGCGACCCGGTCGTCGCGACGCGGTCGGTCGACGGCGGGACCGAGCGACGCTGGACGGTCGACACCGACCACGCGCTGACGGTCACGAGCGTGCTGGACTCGTTCCCGCCGGCCGACGCGACCGTCGACTACACCGGCCGCGTCCCGACCGACCGGGGCGGCCCCGGCGTCGAGTTCCACTCGGTGCGAGAGTACCACCCCGAGGACCCGCCGAACCGCGTCGACTGGAACCGCTTCGCCAGGACCGGGCAGCTGCGGACCATCGACTTCCGCGAGCACCGCGCCGCGCGGGTGTTGGTGCTCGTCGACGAGCGCGGCGGCGCCGAGCGCGTCCGCGAGGCTGGCGAGGCCGACACCGTCGAACTCGGCCGAGAGGCTGCCGGACAGATCGTCGACGCGCTGCTGTCGTGGAACAACCTCGTCGGCGTCGCGCGGATGGACACCCACATCGAGTACCTCGAACCGGACGTCGGCGACGCCCAGCGCCACCGGCTCCGCGAACTGCTCGACGACGACGTCGCCACCCCGGAGCACGCGGACCGACTGGCCGTGCTGTCCGACGGCCCCCAGAAGTACGTCGAGCGCTTGAACGGCCGGCTCTCGGAGAGCACGCAGGTCGTGTTCGTCTCGCCGCTGCTGGACGACGACGCGCCGGCGGTCGCGGCGGGGTTGCGCGCCCACGGCCACCCGGTGACGGTCGTGACCCCAGACGTGACCACCGCCGAGACGCCCGGCGGGACCGTCGCCAGGATTCGCCGCGCGCGTCGCGTCGAGTCGGTCCGCGAAGGCGGGACACGCGTCGTCGACTGGCCCGTCGACGAACCGCTGTACACCGCCGTCGAGCGAGCCAAGCGGGGATGGTCGGCGTGACCGCGGCCGCCGAGCGCCGGGTCGCCCGCACCAGCGCGGGCGCGACGGCGCTGGTCGCCGTCGCCGTCGCGGTGGCGCTGGGCCTCGGGACCGGCACCGTCGACGCCGTCCTGATCGCGACGCTGGGCGCCGGCCTCGTCGGGGTCGGTGCGTGGGCGTTCGCCGACGACGACCCGCGCCTGGCCGTCGGCAGCGTCGCCACCGCCGCCGGCGCGGTTGCGCTGGGTGGCGGGGTGGTGCTGGGGCTGGGCGACGCACCGCTGGTGAGCGTCGCCGTGGCCGTCGCCCTGCTCGTCGTGGCGGTCGACGCCGGGCCGGGGTTCTCGTGGTCGGGGACCAGAGAGATCAACCACAGTCTCAAGCGATCCGCCGGCGTCACCGCCGTCGCGTTCGCCCTGGCCCTGCTGGCCCACCAGGGGGCGTTCGTCGCCGTCGCCACGGTGCTGTCCGGGGTCTGGATCGCGGCGGTGACCGACTCGGCGCTGGGCGGACTGGTGGCGCTGGCCGTCGAGGTGACGGCCGTCGTCCTCGGGTTCGGCGCCCTCCTGCCGGTCCTCCGACGGTGGGCGCCGGTCCGGGCACGCGACCGGGTCGCGGCGCTGTCGACGTACCGCGTCACGCCGACCGACGTGCCCCCGTGGGTGTGGGCCGGCGTGATCGGGGGGGCCATTTTCACGCAGTTCGCCGGCGTCCCCGCGTGGTTCGCCGGCGTGCTCGACCAGCTCGCGCCGGTCGGGCCGGTGCTCGCGACGGCGCTGTCGAGCGTCGCCCTCCACCTGCTCCCGGCGGCGGTGCTGTGTCTGTTCGCCCTCGTGGGACTCGTCGAGACGGGTCGTCGTCTCGTCGTCGCCTGGCTGGGGGCCTCGCCGCCGCGAGCGGTCGCCCACGCCGGGGGCGGCCTCGTGGTGTCGGCGGGCGTCCTCCTGACGCTCGCGATTCCGCCCGTCGGCGGCGCCGTCGCCACGCGGACGGGGTTCGGCGCCGACAGCGCACTCGGCGTCGGCGCGGCGGCGCTGGTCGTCGTCCTCGTCGCGATGGCCGCGCTGTGGGTGACGCTGGCGGCGACGCTGCTGTTCTCCGACACCGACTTCGTCCCCGAGAACAGGGCCGGGTTCGCGCTGGGCGGGGCGGCGCTGTTCGTCGCGACGCTCGCCATCGGGGTGACCGGCGCCACCGCACCGCTCGTGTTCGTCGGGGTCGCCGGGGCCGTCCTCGTCGTCGACCTCGGGGGGTACGCGGCGGAGCTGGACGCGACCGTCGCGGCGGGCAGCGAGACCCGCCGCGCCGAGGTCGTCCACGTCGGCGCGAGCCTGCTGGTCGGAGCCGGCGCGGTCTGTGCGGCGCTGTTCGCGGCGTACGTCCTGGTCCCGCTGGCCCCGCGAGCGGCGGTGGGCACCGGTCCCGAGTGGGCGCCGCTGCTGGCGCTCGTGCTCGCGCTGTTCGCGACGGCGGCGTTCCTCAGACTGCTCGCCGTCGACGCCGCCGAGAGCGGGGAGTAGCTACTCCAGGTCCTGCCAGGACAGCCGGAGGTTCCGCGCGGCGGCGGTCTGGTCGATGCGGGCCGCGGTCGTCCGCTCGGGCGCGCTCGTGACGGTCGCCTCGTCCTCGCTCGCGACGGCGTCGAACGCCCGCGCGAGGTCCGCGAGCGTGTCGCGGGACTCGACCTCGGTCGGCTCGGTCATCAGCGCCTCGTCGACGATCTCGGGCCACTTGGTCGTCGGCGGGTGGACGCCGTAGTCGAGCATCCGCTTGGCGACGTCGGCGGCGTCCTGCTCGCCCGCACTGGCGACGAACTCGTGGTGGAACGGGCCGTACGGCACCTCGTAGTCGATCTGTTCGGCGAGGTAGTTGGCGTTCAGGACGGCCTTGGCGCTGGCGTCTGCCAGGCCCTCGTCGCCCAGACGGGCGATGTAGGCGTAGGTCTTCACGAGGACGAGCCAGTTGCCGTCCCGGCCGTGGACCTTGCCGATGGTGTGTTCGGGGTCGAAAGTCTCGTAGGCATCCTCGCCATCGCGCTTCCTGACCCGAGGTTTCGGGAGGAACGGCGCCAGTCGGTCGACGACGCCGACCGGCCCGGCGCCGGGGCCGCCGCCACCGTGGGGCGTCGCGAACGTCTTGTGGACGTTGTAGTGCATGATGTCGAAGCCCATGTCACCCGGGCGGGCCCGGCCGAGCAGGGCGTTGAGGTTCGCGCCGTCGTAGTACAGCAGCCCGCCCACGTCGTGGACCATGCGGGCGATCTCCTCGATGTCGCGCTCGAACAGCCCCAGGGTGTTGGGGTTGGTCAGCATCAGCGCCGCGGTGTCCTCCGAGAGGGCGGCCTCCAGCGCCTCCAAATCCACGCGACCGTCCTCGCCGCCGGGGAGTTCGACGACGTCGTACCCACCCATCGCCGCGCTGGCGAAGTTGGTGCCGTGGGCCGACTCGGGGACGATGACCTCCGAGCGGTCCCCCTCGCCGTTGTGTTCGTGGTACGCCTTCGCGACGAGGATGCCGGTGAACTCGCCGGCGGCGCCCGCGGGCGGTTGCAGCGTCACGGCGTCCATCCCGCCGATGCGTCCGAGGTAGTCCTGGAGATCGTACAGCAGTTCCAGCGTGCCCTGGGTGGCGTCCTCGGGACGGTCGGGATGGACCAGTCCGTCCGGCAGCGCCGCGACGTCCTCGGTGAACGGCGGGTTGTACTTCATCGTGCAGCTGCCCAGCGGGTACGGGCCGGTGGTGACGCCGTAGTTCATCTGGGAGAGCCGCGTGTAGTGGCGGGCCAGTTCCGGCTCTGCGAGTTCGGGCAGTTCGAGTTCGTCGCGGGTCAACCCGTCCGGCAGCGGCCCGTCGACGTCGACGCTCGTCGCGTCCTTCTCGGAGAGCAGCGGCTCGTAGCCCTCGCCGTCCTCGTCGGTGAACCGCGCCTGATCGTAGTCGGTCATGCCGCCACCTCCGACAGCGCCGCGACGAACGCGTCGAGTTGCTCGTCGGTGACCCCCGTGACACAGCACTGAATCTCGTGGTCGTCGAGCGCGTGGACCGCGAATCCCGCCTCGCGCAGGTCCGCCGCGACGTCGTTGGCGGGGCGGTCGGTGCGGGCGACGAACTCCCGGGCGTGGTGGCGGTCGTGGACCGGTGCGGCCACGCCGTCAAGGTCGTCGACGCGGGCGGCCAGCGCCTGGGCGCGGCGCACCTCGCGGTTGGCCAGGTCGACCAGTCCCGAGGGCCCGAGCGCGGCGGCGTGCATCGCCGTCCGCAGCGCGACCCACGCCTGGTTCGTACAGATGTTCGAGGTCGCTCGCTCCTTACGGATGTGCTGCTCGCGGGTCTGGAGGGTCAGGGTGTAGCCGCGCCGACCGTCCTCGTCTTCACTCGCGCCGACGAGTCGCCCGGGCACCTGCCGGACGAACTCCTCGCGGGTGGCGAACAGGCCGAGGCCCATCCCGTAACTCGTGGGCAGGCCCAGCGCCGCGCCGTCGCCGACGACGACGTCGGCGCCGACGCTGGCGGGCTCTTCGAGAACCGCCAGCGAGACGATGTCGCTGCCCAGCGCGAACAGCGCGCCGGCCTCGTCGGCCAGCTCCCCGATCGCCGACAGCTGCTCCTCGACGGTGCCCCGAACGGTGGGGCTCTCGGCGTAGACGAGGATCACGTCGTCGGCCAGCCGATCGGCGAGGGCCTCGCGGTCGACGTTGCCGTCCGCCGTCGGGTAGGTGTCGACGGTGATGTCGGGCCCGTCGGCGTAGTTCTCCAGCACGGCGCGTTTCTCCTCGCGCAGCAGGTCCGGCACGAGCACGCGGTCGCCGGAGGTTCGGCGGACGCGGTCGGCGAACAGTGCGGTCTCGGCCAGCGCCGTCGCGGCGTCGTACATCGAGCAGTTCGCGACCTCGAGCCCGGTGAGTTCGCGGACGATCGACTGGTACTCGAACAGCGCCTGCAGGAACCCCTGGGTCACCTCGGGCTGGTACTGCGTGTAGGAGGTGAGAAACTCCGAGCGGTCGGCGAGGTGGTCGACGACCGAGGGGACGTAGTGGCCGTAGTGACCCCGCCCGAGCAGTTCGACGAGGTCCTCGTTGCGACCGAGCGTCGACCTGATCTCCTCGCGAACCGCCCGTTCGTCGCGCGGGTCGATGTCGAACTCGCCGTCGAACCGGACGGGTTCGGGGATGTCGAACAGCTGTTCCTCGTCGTCGACGCCGACGGCGTCCAGCATCGCGGCCGTCTCCGCCGGTGAGTGTGGCGCGTACGGGCTTCCGGGTGCGGTGTGGTGGTCTGTCATGCGTGGAGCGGGAAGCGGTGGGTTCGAGCGGGGCTAACGCCTGGGCCGTCAAGATACCCCCGGTTTCCGGAACTCCTAGAGACCGCAAAACTCAGGGTGCCGCGCTTTCCCCGTCGCCGCAGGTGGTGTCGGTCTGCTGGTCGTCGACGAGCATCCCCGTCTGGAACTGGCAGGTGTAGGGCACGCCACCCTGGGGCGGCACGTCGAACGTCTGGCCCTGCGCCGCGAAGGTCAGTCCGAACGTGACCTCCACGTCGGTGACCTCGTCGTTACGGACGTGGCTGCGGAACCAGTCGTCGATCTTCTCGTTGTCCATGTCGACGGCGTAGACGACGGTTCTGGTCTCGCCGGGCTCGATCGAGTCGGTGCTCGAACGCATCTCGAACTCGTCGCCGGAGACGTCCATCAGGTTCACACCGTTCATCTGGATGTTGGCCCGCAGGCCGTCGGGCTCGGACGGAATCGCGACGCTGTCGGAGGGGTTGGTGATGTCGAACTTGAACAGCACCGTCGTCTGGTTGTCCTCGACCTCGCCCCACTCGGCGTAGCCGCGCTCGACGACGTAGCCCACCTCCTCGATGCCGGCGTCGACGGTGTAGCGGCCCTCGCTCTGACTGGCCGCCGCCGACAGCGAGTCGATCATCGGCGTCTCGTCTTCCATCATCCGGCGCTGATCGAGCGAGAAGTTACGGGAGAACTTCTGGCCCAGCAGCCCGGCCTCGGCGGTGACGGTGGTGTCCATCACGATGGTCTCGTTGGCGCGGACGAACTCCGCCCACCACGGGACCAGCTGCTCGTTGTCGATGTAGGTCCGCAACTCGATGGTGGAGTTGCCCTTCGGGATGTTCACGCCGCGTTTCTCCCCGGTGGCGACGCGCACGTCGTTGAAGTACAGGTAGTACTCCGCGCCGACGTTGCCGCCCAGCGAGATGGCATAGTCGTTCTTGTTCTGCACCTGGATGGTCGTCACGACCTCGGTGCTGGACTCGTTGACCTCGCCCCACTCGCCTTCGTCCTCGACGGAGGCGTCGGGCGGCTGGAAGGTCAGCGCCAGGTAGCCGACGCCGATGCCCAGCACGAGGACGACGACGCCGACCGCGATGGCGACTTTCTTGAGCGTACCCATAGACACCGACACGCCCACTCGGCAAATGTGTCTTGTGGGTCAGTACCTAGAGTCGGCCGCGGGGGCGGCCCGCCGCCCTCAGCGAATCTGGGCCTCGTACTCGTCGGCGCTCAGCAGGTCGTCCAGTTCCGACTCGTCGTCGAGTTCGACCTCGAGCATCCAGCCCTCGTCGAACGGCCCGTCGTTGACCAGTTCGGGTGCGTCGAACAGCTGCTCGTTGCGGGCGACGACCGCGCCGGACACCGGCGCGTACAGGTCCGACACCGCCTTGATCGACTCGACGACGCCGAACGCCTCCCCCGCGGTGAGCGTCTCGCCCTCGTCGGGAAGTTCGACGAACACCACGTCGCCCAGTTCGTCCTGCGCGAAGTCGCTGATCCCGACCCGGACGATGTCGCCGTCCCGGCGGGCCCACTCGTGTGACTCGGCGTACCGCAGCTCGGATGGAACCTCGTAGCTCATTCGTCTTCCTCCAGGAACGGCAGGTTCACGACTCTTGCGCTTTTCGGCTCGCCGCGGACCACCACCGACAGCTCCGTCCCTGGGTCGGCGTGGGCGACGGGGACGTACCCGAGCGCGATGGGCTCGCCCAGCGTCGGGCTCATCGTCCCGCTGGTGACCTCGCCGACGGTCTCACCGTCGACGCTGATCTCGTGGCCGTGTCGGGCCACCCCGCGATCCAGCAGGCGCAGCCCGACCAGCTGCTCGTCGACGCCGGCAGCCTCGACCGCGGCCAGGGCGTCCCGGCCGACGAACTCGGTGTCGAGGTCGACGGTGAAGCCGATGCCCGCCTCGTAGGGGTTGCGGGGGTTGTCCGCGACGTCGAAGTCCTGGCCAGACAGCAGGAGGCCCGCCTCCAGGCGGAGCGTGTCCCGCGCGCCCAGGCCGCAGGGCTGGCAGGCCAGCGCCGACCAGACGGCCCCCACCTCGTCGCTCGGAATCACGAGTTCCAGACCGTCCTCGCCGGTGTAGCCGGTGCGGGCGACCCAGCAGTCGACGCCCGCCACCGAGGCCCACCGCGCGGAGAACCGCGAGAGGTCCGCGACCTCGTCCTCGGCTTCCGCCTCGACGAGGGCGACCGCGTCGGGGCCCTGTACCGCGATCATGCCGTAGTCGTCGGTGCGGTTCTCGACGGTCGCCGAGAGCCCCCACTCCTCGCGGTGGGCGACCCAGCGGTCGAACGCCGCCTCGTCGCCGCCGGCGTTGGGGACGAACAGGTACGCCGGGTTGCCGTCGCGGTCGGGCAGGCGGTACAGCACCGTGTCGTCGATCATGTCGCCGTCGGCGTTCGGAATCGTCGCGTACTGGGCGTCGCCGACCGACAGCGCCGCGACGTCGTTGCTCGTCAGGCGGTTCGTCAGTTCCGTCGCGTCCGGGCCCGACACCTCGATTTCGCCCATGTGCGAGACGTCGAACTTCCCGACCGACTCCCGTACCGCGTCGTGTTCGGTCCGGATCGAGTCGAACTCGACGGGCATCTCCCAGCCGCCGAAGTCCGTGAACGAGGCCCCGGCATCCTCGTGGGCGCCGTGCAGGGGCGGTTCGCGCAGGCTCATGTCCGACGGTGCGCGGGGCGGCAAGTAATGGCTTTCCGTCTCGGAACGGTGCTGGGTCGCGGTGGACGGTGCGGCCGCTGTGCGCCGGGCGAGTCCGAATCGGTTCAGAAGGCGACGGCGCGTGAATCGGTGCCTCTGGCCCGTCCGCGGCGGAGACCGTCGACCCCTGCGGCGAGGGGTCGTGCCCGTCGTCGTCCGTTAGGCGCCCAGTTCCTCGACGGTGACCGTGTAGTCGCCGGCCCCGGAGTAGGAGTCGACGGTGATGCCGAACTCCTGGCCCGGCGCGACGCCCTCGACGATGATCCGCTCCTGGCTGTCCTGGGTGATCGAGCGCTTGTCGTAGTCGTTGGGCGAGGGGGTGCGCCCGTCGGCGGTGAGGAACAGGTCGAAGTCCGCGCCTGCGGGGCCGTCGAGCGTCACCGTGAGCTGACAGGGGTCCGAGAGTCGGCCAGCGTAGGTGAACGACTCCGAGTCCCACCAGCCCGACAGCGAGCTCTGCGCGCTCCCGCCGTCGGAACTGTCGCCACAGGAGCCACCGCCGCCGGTGTCCTCCTGGATCGAGACGGTCAGCGTCGCCGAGTCGGTCGCGCCGTCGCCGTCGGTGACCGTCAGCGTCACCGTGTAGTCGCCGGCGGCGTCGAACGCCTTCGAGGCGGTCGACCCCGAGGCCGAGGTGCCGTCGCCGAACGACCAGTCGTACGCCGCGATCGAACCGTCGGGGTCCGACGATCCCGACCCGTCGAAGTCGATGCTCTCGCCGACGGTGGCCTCGGTCGCGCTCGCCCGGAGGTCGGCGGTCGGCCCCTCGTTGGCGGTGCCACCGATGGAGACGACCGCCGACTCGGTCCCGGTCTCGCCGTCGTCGTCGGTGACCGTCAGCGTGATCGTGACGTCCTGGGCCTGGCTCCACGAGCCCTCGACCTGGGCGCCGGTTGCGGTGCCGCCCGTCGAGGCCTCCCACTCGTAGGACTCGATGCCGCCGCCGTCGGGGTCCGACGAGCCCGACCCGTCGAAGGTGACCGTCTCGCCGGTGTCGGGGCTACTCGGACTGACGTCGATGCTGGCGACCGGCGGTTCCGTGCCGCCGCCACCCCCACCGCCGTCGTCGCCACCGCCGCCGCCGTCGCCGCCGACGATGTTCAGCGCGTCGACCCGCCCGGCGCCCTGTCTGTCCTCGGAGAGGCCCACGTCGACGGCCGTGCTCTTCAGTTGCGTCCGCAGTTCCTCCGGTGCGAGGTCGCCCTGTGCGGCCAGCCCCAGCGCGGCCACGCCCGAGGCGGCGGGGCAGGCCATCGAGGTGCCCGGCAGTTCCTCGTAGCCGCCAGACCGCGTCGACGTCGAGAGGACGTTCTGGCCCGGCGCGACCACGTCGAGGTTCGGCCCGTACTGGCTGAAGTCCGTCAAGTTCTCGTTGGAGTCGACCGCCCCGACCGCCACGCACTCGTCGTAGGCCGCCGGGTACGACACCGACCCGGAGCCGTCGTTGCCCGCCGCACAGATCGGCAGCGACCCGTTGTTCAGCGCGTACTGCATGGCGTTTTTCATCGTGTCCGTGTAGCCGCCGCCACCCAGCGACATGTTGATGATGTCCGCGCCTTGGTCGGCGGCCCACTGCACCGCGTCGGCGATGTCGGAGGTCGACCCCTGTCCCTGCTCGGAGAGCGCCCGTCCGGAGAGGAGTCGGGAGTCGCTGATGCCCGCGACGCCCGTGCCGTTGTCCGTCGTCGCCGACGCGATGCCCGCGACGTGGGTACCGTGGTACTCGTTCTGGTCGCTGTCCGGAATCGGGTCGCCGTCGTCGTCGACGAAGTCCCTGCCCTTGTTCGACCCGAACTGTGCCTGCAGATCGGGGTGCGTGTAGTCGACGCCCTGGTCGACCACCGCGATGGTGACGTCCTCGCTCCCCTGGGTCGTCTCCCAGGCGTCGACGGCGTTGACGAGTTGTGGCGCGTACTGGGAGTTCAGCTGTGGGTCGTCGACTGCGTCGGGCCGGCTGTTGACCTCGTTCTCCTCGACGAACTTCGCGAACTCCAGCCCGCGCAGCTGGTCCGCCAGCGACCCGTACGCCGAGATCGAGGCCACGCTCGGGTCCTGCACCGCGACGTAGCGGAGTTCGTCGTTGCGGTGTGCCACGCGCTGGCTCCCCTGCAACAGGTCGTCGAGGCGTGCAGTCGCCTCGTCCATGTCGGTTCCCAGCGAGACGCCCACCAGGAGTTCGTCTCGTTTCGGTCCCGGTTCCCGCCCAGGTGTCGCCTGCACCACGTTGCTCGTCGCCGCCGCCAGTCCAACCGCACCGGTCGCCTTGAGGAACGTCCGGCGTCCCCATCGTCCAGTGTTATCCTCTGCCATGATACGCTCAAACGATACACGGTATCCTATTTAAAAATTCCGAACGCGAGAATTGAATTAACTAAGATAGCAAATTCAAGGCCCGTTTCGATCGGTTTTCAAAAAACGTTCGTGTCGTTACCGACGGTTGCACTACTCTGAGCGGCCCGCAGAGGTCTGTTCGGTGACGGCACTCGCTGTCGACTCTCGTCGACGGTCCGATCGCCGACACGTCAGGTCGCTCGAATCGATCGGCACACCTAACCGCCGGCGACGGCTACGCCGGGCCATGCTGCGACGACTGCTGGGGCGCGATGGCGAGGACGGTGCCGACGGCGACGCTGCCGGCCCGGCGCGGGTCGGCCTGTTCGTCGACGGCCCGAACGTCCTCCGCGACGAGTTCGACGTCGATCTGGGAGCGGTGCGAGCGGCCGCCGAGGGTGCCGGGCGGGTCGGCGTCGCTCGTCTGTACCTCGACGAACACGCCACCCCCGGCCTCGTCCAGGCCGCGGAGGCCAACGGGTTCGAGGTCGTCGTCACCAGCGGCGACGTCGACGTGAAACTCGCCATCGACGCCACGGAGTGTGCGCTGTCGGGCGCCATCGACACCGTCGCCGTCGCCTCGCGAGACACCGACTTCAAGCCCGTCCTGGAGAAAGCCGGCGCCGTCGGCGTCGCGACCCTCGCGATCGCACCGGGCGAACACGGCCGCTCGGACGCGCTGGCCAACGCCGCCAACGAGGCGCTGGTACTGGAGTAGCGCCGCCGCTATCCTGTCGATCGAACCCCCGATGGGGGGATCACACTGCGAGTGGCAGAGGAAGAGACAGTGTGGATGACGCCGGGTGGCGTCGTGGGAGTTACTTGCCGAGTTCCTGCACTTCGATCGTGTAGCTACCCGAGCCGGAGTAGGAGTCGACGAGGATGCCGAACTCCTGGCCAGCCGAGACGTTCTCGAAGATGACCTGCTCGCCGCTGTCGGGACTGATCGAGCGCTTGTCGTAGTCGCTCGTGGTCGGCGTGCGACCGTCGGCCGTCGCGTACAGGTCGAAGTCGGCGTACGCCGAGCCGTTCAGGGTGATCACGACCTGACACGGGTTGGCCGTCTGGCCGGCGTAGGCGAAGGACTCGGAGTCCCACCAGCCCGACAGCGAACTCTGCGCGCTGCCGCCCTCGACGACATCGCCACAGGAGCCACCGCCGCCGCCACCGTCGCTGTCGACGGTGAGGCTCTCCGACAGCGTGTCCGTCGCGCCGTCGTCGTCGGTGATCGTCAGCGTGACCGTGTAGTCGCCGGCCTCCTCGTAGGCGTAGGAGCCGGTCTGGCCCTCGAAGGTGGTGCCGTCACCGAAGTCCCACTCGTAGGAGACGATGTCGCCGTCGGAGTCGGAGGAGCCGCTGGCGTCGAAAGTGACTTCCTCGCCGACAGTCGGGTTGGTCGGAGCGAAGTCGAAGGAAGCGTCCGGAGCGTTGTTGTCCGGCGGGCTGGGATCGCCGCCACCACCGTCGCCCGCGGCGACGATGTTGGCCGCGTCGACGCGACCGGCACCCTGCTCTTCCTCGGAGAGACCGATGTCGACGGCGGTCTCCTTCAGGCGAGCGCGCAGTTCGTTCGGCCCCAGGTCGGGGTCGGCGGCCTTGCCCAGCGCGGCCACGCCCGAGGCGGCGGGACAGGCCATCGAGGTGCCTGAGATGCTGTTGTACGGCGAGTCGTTCCACGTCGAGAGCACGTCGACACCGGGCGCGGCCACGTCGAGGTCGGGGCCGTACTGGCTGAAGCTCGCCAGGTTCTCGTTCTCGTCGACGGCGCTGACGGCCATACACGCGTCGTACTTCGCGGGGTAGGAGACGCCGCGGCTGCCGCTGTTACCGGCGGCACAGATCGGCAGCGCGCCGTTCTGGACCGCGTAGTCACAGGCGTTACGCAGCGTGTCGGTGGCACCGCCGCCACCCAGGGACATGTTGATGATGTCCGCACCGTTGTCGGCGGCGTACCGGATCGACGACGCGATGTCCGAGATGGAACCGCGACCGCCACCCAGCGCACGACAGGCCAGCAGCCGGGAGTTCGAGATGCCCGCGACGCCCGTGCCGTTGTTCGTCGTCGCCGAGGCGATGCCCGCGACGTGGGTGCCGTGGTTCTCGCCTGAGGGAGCCTGCGGGTCGTTGTCGCCGCCAGCCGGGTCGGTACCCTTGTCGGCGCCGAACTGCGGCGAGAGGTCGGGGTGCGTGTAGTCGACGCCCGTGTCGACGATGGCGACCGTGACATCCTCGCTCCCCAGGGTGTCCTCCCACGCGGTGGGTGCCCGGACCTGCTGGGGCGCGTACTGCTGGGAGAAGCGCGGGTCGTCGGACTGCGTCTCGAGGATTTCGTTCTCCTCGACGTACTGGACGCCCGTCTGGTTCTCGATGCGGCTCGCCAGCCAGCTGTCGGAGCTGGCGGTGCCCATCCAGTCGGGTACCTCGACGGTGAAGAAGTTCAGCTGCTCGTCCTCGTACGTGATCTCCGCCGAGGCCGGCATGGCGCTCTCGACGTTCGACTGCGTCGCGGCCATGCTCTGTGCGCCCGCCGAACGACCGACCAGCAGTTCCTTGTTGGGATCGTACGAGCCCGGTTCACGACCCGGCGTCGCTTGCGTGATACCTGCGAATGCCGTCGCGGCCACCGCGCCGGCCGCTTTCATGAAGTCGCGTCGTCCCCATGGACCAGTGCTATCGTCTGCCATGTTACATCCCGTCACAAGGAAGCCCCCTATTTAAATCTGTCTTTTCCGAGATAAATTTTATAGACTGCTGAAATTATAGAATATATAAAATTCTGCGTCAATTTCTCTGAAATAGGGCTTCAGTACGTCGATTCCCTCGGAATACACGACACACTTGCGAGTTCGTGGCTAACTCTCACGCCGCACCCCGATGAGAGATAGGTTTATATATTGGAATTTCCGGGCCGACTGGACGGAGTTCGGTAACCGATCCCAATATCTCGCAGCACGACCGTCTCGACCCACCTGCAGCCCAGTTCGTCGCACACGAGTCGGCCACCGTACACTAGTGGGTGAAGTCGGACATCACACCCCAGTTCGGGTTCGCGCGCGGTGGTGCGGACGACCCCCGGAGCCACGGTGGCGCTCGCCCTGTGAGTCGGTCGCCGTCCGTTCGAGTTAACCTCGCGCACGCACGAGAGGCGGGCATGGACGACCTCGACACGCCGGTGCTCGACGACCACATGCACCTCGACCCCGAGCACGGCAGAGGGATGGACGCCGTCAGAGAGTTCGCCCGTCTGGGCGGGACCCACCTGCTGGTCGTGAACAAACCCTCCTGGCAGATCGCCGGCGTTCCCGCCGAGGAGGCGGACTTCCGCCCGGCCTTCGAGGCGACGCTCTCGGCGGTCGCCGACGCCTGCAAGATTCTCGACGGCACCGCCTGGCCCGTGCTGGGCGTCCACCCAGGACTCGTCTCGAAGCTCGTCGACGCCGGTCACGACCCCGACGACGCCGGCGACCTCATGCGGGCCGGACTGGACGTCGCCGCCGAGTACGTCGCCGACGGCGAGGCGCTGGCGCTGAAGTCCGGGCGCCCCCACTACGAGGTCGACGAGGCGGTGTGGGCCGCCTCCAACGAGACGATGCGCCACGCCTTCGAACTCGGCGCCGACCTGGACTGTGCCGTCCAGTTGCACACCGAGGCCAGCGAGGACCTGACGACCGTCGCGGAGTGGGCTCGAGACGCCGGCCTCCCCCCGGACTCGGTGGTGAAACACTACGCCGCCGGACGTCTGGCGGGGCCGCTGCCCAGCGTCATGAGCGACGAGGAGCGCCTGGAGCGGGCCGCCGAGCGCGGCGAGCCGTTCCTGATGGAGACGGACTTCGTCGACGACCCTGACCGCCCGGGCGCGGTGCTCGGACCCAAGACCGTCCCGCGCCGGGTCCGCTGGCTGCTGGACGAGGGGTACGACGAGGCCGTCCGAATCGCCCACGTCGAGACGCCGAAACTGGCGTACGGCGTCGACACCGAATCGACGCTGGATCGCTCGCCCGCCGAGTGACGGCGGCCCGAGGACCGATCGGAGAGAAAGGCCTTTCAGGTCGCCACCGTACCGTGAAGTATGAGCGAGGCCCCGAACGAGTTCTACTCGGAGGACCGCTGGAACAACTGGATCGACCGCATCCGCGACGAGGAGATCGATCCCGAGGACGAGGACAGCGCGCGCCTGCTGTTGAACCTCCAGGACGACGCGGCCATCGCCGTCGCGAAGATCGTCCGCGCACACGAAGACGAGAACCTCTCCGAGGAGGAGGCGCTCGACGAGATCGGCGACATCCGCGAGATCGTCCTCTCGGAGGTCGAGTTCGACGACGAGGAGAAACTCATGCTGATCGACGGCGTCCAGACGAGCCTGATGTGCGTGTTCTACGCCGCCGAGGAGTACGTCGTCGACGGCCCGGCCGACGAGGCCGACATCGAGGAGTACGTCCGGGCGGCCGCCGACGCCGAGGCCGAGGAGGACTTCGACGCGGCGCTCGGCTACGTCGCCCAGGCCGGCACGCTGATCATCGACGGCGCCCAGCTGGACATGAGCGTCGCCGAGGAACTCGAGTACGGGCTGGTCACCGAGTGGATCAACGGACTGGACAGCCTCCAGTCGGCGATGAGCGACCCCGAGGTCGTCGAGGAGGACGAGGAGAGCGACGACGACGAGTAGGGACCGCACCGGCGCAGCCGACGGGTTCGGGGCTATTTTTCCGCTGTCAGTTCGCGAAACGGCAACAAGGGTTATCACCGCGCGGGGGCTACCCTCACCGCAATGCGACTCGTCGGGGACGACCGCGCAGCCGCCATTCAGGTCGGCGCGATCATCCTGTTCAGCTTCGTCGTGCTGGCCATCGCCGCCTACCAAGCTAGCGTCGTCCCCGCCCAGAACAACCAAGTCGAGTTCGACCACAACCAACTCGTCCAAGACGAGATGCTGGAACTGCGAAGCGCCGCACAGACCACCGGCAGCGCCGGCGGGAGCCGCGCGGTGTCCGTGACGCTGGGAACGACCTACCCCGCCCGGACCATCTTCCGGAACCCGCCGGACCCCAGCGGCCGACTCCGGACGATCGGCACCGGCGACAGAGCGGTCAACGCGACCATACGCGGTGCCAACGCCACCGGCGAGATCGGTGACTACTGGAACGGCTCGACCAGGCACTTCGACACCGGCGCGATCCAGTACGAACCCCGCTACTACGAGTACCAGCAGGCCCCGACGACCGTCTACGAGCACTCGCTGGTGTACAACCGGTTCTCGAACGGCGCCAACCGATCGATTGCCGGCCAGAACGTCGTCGACGGCAGCACGATCACGCTCATCACGCTGAACGGCAGCCTCGACGAGCAGGGCCGCTCGGCGGCCTCCGTCGACGTCCAGCCGGTCAGCGTCGCCAGCAACAGTATCACCGTCTCGAACAGCAGCGGGGTCAACATCACCCTGCCGACCCTCGCCAGCGAGCAGCTCTGGCGCGAGCAACTCGCCGACGAGAACGAGACTGCCGGCGGCAACGTCACGAACGTCGACTACCGGGAGGGGCCCGGACGGCTCAACTACGTCACGATCGACCTGGCACCCGGCGAGTACACGCTCCGGCTCGGACGGGTCGGCGTCGGCGAGAACGTCGAGGAGGGCCAGAAGAGGGGCCAGAGCGCGTACGTGACGACCACCGGGAGCACGACCCGGAGCGTGCAGACCGGGGAGAGCTTCCAGGTCTCCGTGGAGGTTCGGGACGCCTACGACAACCCGGTCACGGGCGAGGACGTGACGTTCGACCCCTCCTGGACCGCGTCGACCGTCTCGGCGACGACCGGCGACGACGGCCGGGCGACGGTCACCGTCGACGCCCCGAGCACCGGCGGGAGCGACTACAACGTCACCGCGAACATCGACGGCGGCGCCACGACCGCCCGAACGGCCGTCTTCGACGTCGAAGTAGCCAGCAGTGGCGGCGGTGGTGGCGGCGGCGGGGGTGGCGGTGGCGGCGCCTACAACGTCACCTGGCAGAACCCCAACGGTAACGCTGCCGTGGACTGTTCCGAGGCACCACCGCGCGGGAAGTGTACGATCAACGCCGGTGGCGCCCCTTACAAGGCGGTCACCCTGACCATGCAGACCGATCCCACCGTCGACGGCGCACAGGTTTCCTACGCCGTCAGCAACCAGACGGTCGGGACGCTGGACCCGACCAGCGATGTGATCACCGCAGGAACCGACTCGACGACGCTGAACGTCACCGCGAACGGGACCGTCTACGCGTACACATCCAGCGGCGACGACGGTGATCGGATCAACTTCACCGTGACGAACGTCAGCGACGCCGACATCACGGCCCCGAGCATCAGCAACTTCGACGCGACCAATCCCAGTGGGACGACCATCGAAGTGACGTTCGAAAGCGACGAGCAGCTGTCGACGATCGACGTTGGGATAGTCGACGGTGGAAGCACGGTGACGAACCTCACCGCCACCAACTTCTCCGAAAGCGGAAGCGGGCCCTACACTTACACCGCAACGTACGACCCTGGCGCGAGCGGGACCTACGATGCAGTGCTGAACACCGCCACGGACGCCGCCGGCAACGACGGTGCGAGCGGACAGAGTAACACGGTGACCGTCAGCGGTGGCGGCGGGGACACCACGCCACCGACCGTCCAAGCGGTCAGCGTCCAGAACGCCCCGTGGAACCAGAGCGACACCGGAAAGGAACTCACCATCACTATCCGGTTCGACGAGACGATGGACACGAGCGTTCCGGCGACGGTCGGGCTGAGCAACCTCGCGAGCAGCGGTTCGTACAACACCAGTCTCGCCGCGAACGGGTCCTGGATCAACGACACCACCTGGCAGGCGTCGCTGACGAGTGCGGAGACGACCTTCCAGGACGACGACGAGGATGTCGTCTCCACCATCGCGATCAGCGGTGCCCAGGACGACAGCGGCAACACGATGGCGACGGACACGTCGAACACGGTGGTCGTGGACACGATCCGTCCGAGCGACCCCAGCGCGGTCCGGATCGTCACCGACCCGATCAACGCGAGCAATCAGGACTCTGTGACCGTCCAGGTCGACGTCAGTAATCCGGACCCCGACGGCGGGACCGTGTACGTCCAAGTCGAGGACAACGATGGCAACGTCGTGACCGGAACTGCACCCCTGCAGACCGGCAGCGGGACCGTGACGACGACGGTCACCGGCATCAACGTCACGTCGCTGAACGACGCCAATCCGAACGGGGATGGCGGGATAACCGCCACAGCGCGGATAGAAGACGACGTGAACAACAGCAACGGCAACTTCGTCGGGCGTGACAACGAGGTGCTCAAGGATACCGAAGAGCCCGTCATCGAACGGTTCTACGTGGAGGACCGTTCGACGCCCACCACCGGCGGTGGGAACAAGTACGCTGTCGAGTACTACGCCGAGTGGGAGGCGACGGACTTTTCGCAACGGAACGTCCGCGTCGAGTTGGTCGACAATACTGGGACAGTCGTCGACTCCGTCACGGCCACTGGAAACAGCTCTGCGACGCTCACCGACAGCGAGTGCAAGACGAACCAGAACCAGTGCCAGGGCTACACGATCAGACTCACTGTGACCGACGCCGTCGGCCAGACCAACACCAGCACCGTTACCGACACCGCCGATGGTTCGGATACCTACACGAACCCCCGGCTCTACAGACCCATCCCCCGCCAGGGAGGGTCGAGCACCGATGACGCCAGCGTGATCTCAGCCCGACGACCCGCCCCGACGTTCTCACTGGTGGCGGCTCGGGCGAACGACGCCTCATAGCGGACGCCGGGAGTGGTAGCGACGGCCGACGTGGAGAAAATGTTCGACGATAGTCGAAAACCCCATCGACACATCCTTGTACCTGATCGCCGACTAGGAGGGCAATGACAGGAGTCGGCATCGACGCGGTGGAGTTCCACACGGGCAACCTGAAGTTAGACCTGCCGGAGACGTTCGCGCCGGCGAAAGACGAGGACCCCGGCAAGTACACGAAGGGCCTGGGACTGAACGCCTCGTCGTTCCCGGACAGTTACGAGGACATCGTGACGATGGGGGCCAACGCCGCCAAGCGCCTCATGGACCGGAAGGGACTGGAACCGGACGACGTGGGCCGGATCGACGTCGCCACGGAGTCGTCGTTCGACAACTCCAAGCCCATCTCGACGTACGTCGCGGGCTGTCTGGAGCAGGTGTACGAGGGGGACTTCCACCACGCGAACAAGGGCGAGCGGAAGTTCGCCTGCATCGCGGGCACCCAGAGCATCGACGACGCGTACAACTGGATTCGCGCGGGGCGCAACCGCGACCGCGCGGCGCTGGTCATCGCGACCGACACGGCGCTGTACGCCCGCGGCGACGCCGGTGAGGCCACGCAGGGCGCCGGCGCCGTCGCGATGCTGATCGACGAGGACCCCGATCTCGTGGAGCTGTCGACCCATCAGGGGTACGGCAGCGCCGACGAGACTGACTTCCTCAAGCCCAACCAGCAGTTCCCCAGCGTCGACGGCAAGCGGTCGGTGCAGGTGTACCTCGCGCGGATGCGCGAGGCCCTGGAGGACTACGAGGCCGTCGCGGGCGACGTCCACCCCGACGACTTCGCGTACGCGCCGTTCCACACGCCGTTCCCAGGGATGGTCCGGAAGGCGGCGCTGCTGGCGTACCGCCACGTCACCCGCGACACCGAGATCGAGGACGAACTGGCCGAGGAGATCGGTCGCCAGCCCCGTCCCGAGGCGTTCGACGACGACGAGGCCTACCAGGATGCCATCCGCGAGTACACGGACGCGCTGAAGGAGACCGACGCCTACGCCGAGTGGTACGACGCCACGATCGAGCCGACGTTGGACATCTCGCGAGAGGTCGGCAACTGGTACACCGGCTCGGTCCACGTCGCCCGCATCGCCGCGCTAAAGCGCGCGCTGGAAGAGGGCCGCGAGCTGACCGGCGAGAACCTGCTGGTCGCCTCCTACGGCAGCGGCGCGCAGGCGGAGATTCACACCGAGACCATCCAACCGGGCTGGGAGGAGGAGATCGCCGCGCTGAACGTCGACGATCAGCTCGACGCCCGGTACGACCTCTCCTACGAGGAGTACGAGGAGATTCACGACACCCACAACCACGACACCGACACCCTCGGGGAGGAGCTGACAACGCCCAGCGAGGAGTTCGTGTTCGACGGCTGGGGGCGGATGGGTGAGCGGAAGTACACGTACGTGGAGTAGGGTTCTCCGAACGAAGCGAGGAGAACCGAATTGCGAGCGGCGACCGTTGGGAGCCGCGAGCAGGGAGACGTGAGCGCAGCGAGACTCTCCGAGAGACGGCCGAAAAAATGTCAACCCCTGACGAACCACGGAAAACTGAAGCCGAACCGCCGCCGATGCTAGCTCGGCGTAATTTTCTCCCCAGTGACCCCTTCGTTGAACACTCAACCTCTTAATTGATTGTGATGAGTCTGCTAACAAGTAGCTGCGATGGCGACATCCGGGGGGACCACGACGATCGGGGGAGTACGATGGCAGCGGCTGGCGAGCGGTGCGGTCGCCGTGCTGGTGCTGCTGGGACTGCTCGGACGCGAGAGCGTCACCGAAACGGGGACGATGGTCGCGCTGGTCGTGACCGCGATGCTGACGACGGCGCTGCTGGCGGTGGTGGTCGCGCGGGTCGTCGTCCCGCTGTGCGTGCGGTGCTGTCGGGCGTTCGCGGGCGGCTACCGACGAGTCACACCTGACTCGGCGGCGGCGCGGTTGGTCGCGCTGGCGCTCGCGTCGTTCGTCTGCGTCGGGGCGCTGTACCTCGGCGTCGGGCTGCTGGCGGGCTGAGCGGCCGGCCGGCGACCCATCGAACCTTCGAGAACCGCGGGGAGAAGAAGCGTCGCTACTGTTCCTGGGCGGGGGCGTCGAGCTTGTCGAGGTCGACGCTCTGCTCCATCAGGACATCCTTCTGGTCGGCGACCTCGCGTTCCTCGCGCATCAGCTGCTTGTACTGGGACTGCGGGGCGAGGTCGCCGATGAGCACGCCGCCGACGATCTTCCCGTCCTTGAACGCCAGCCGTCGCCACTCGGTGTCGGAGTACTTCGCCTCGGCGTGGTCCTCACCGATCGTCGGGTGGCCGAAGGAGAGGAACGGGAAGTCGAAGTGCGTGATCGAATACGAGGACACCCAGCGGAACGCGTCGCGCTCGTCGTCGGCGACCATGTTCTTCGCGGCGGTCTGGCCCTGCTCCTTGGCCGAGCCCCACGAGCCGTTCTGGGCGTGCTCGCCGAGGATGGTGTCGAAGAAGCGCGTGATGTCGCCGGCGGCGTACACGTCCTCGACGTTGGTCTGCATGTACTCGTCGACGACGATCCCACCGTCGAGTTCGACGTCGGTGTCCTCGATGAACTCGGTGTTGAAGTCCAGCCCGATGGCGACGCCGACGAACTCGCCGTCGTACGCCTCGCCGTTGGGGTCGACGGCGCCGGTGACCGCCCCGTCGTCGTCGACGGTGAACTCGTCGACGCCGCTCTGGAAGACTGGTTCGACGCCCTTCTCGCGGAGGCCGTCGTGGATGATCTCGGCGCCGTCCTGGGTCAGCGCGTAGCGCCACCAGCAGTCGCCGCGCATCAGGTACTTCGCGTCGACGTCCTGGGCGCCACAGATCGCCGCGAGGTCGATGCCCAGCAGCCCCGCACCGACGACCAGTCCGGTGTCGGCCTGCTCGGCGTGCTCCTTGATCCGGCGGGCGTCCTGGAACGTCCAGAAGTGGTGGATGCCGTCGGCGTCGGCGTTGCCGATGCCGAACGACCCGAGACTCTGTGGCGTCCCCCCGCTCGCCAGCAGCAGCTTGTCGTACTCGATGGTGTCGCCGGAGTGGGTGTACAGCTCGTGCGCGTCGGTGTCGACGGTGGTGACGTGGGTGTTCAGTTCGAGGTCGATGTCACGCTCGGCGTACCAGTCTTCCTCGTGGATCGAGATCGGCGCCTCCGGCAGTTTGCCCTTGGCGAACTCCTTGATGAGAATCCTGTTGTACAGGGCCTCCCCCTCGTCGGTGATGACGGTCACCTCAGCGTCCGGAGCCTCTTCGCGAAGCGTCTCGGCTGCCGAGGAGCCCGCGATCCCGTCACCGACGATGACGTAGGACTCGGTCATGTCTTCGGAAAGTTCGTGATGGGGGTTAAAGTGGATTGCTATCCGGGCGAGCAACGCCACCGTCGGAGCGTGGACCGGTCGGCTTTTGCCCCTGGCCGCTCCCCCTACCGACCGTGAGTCTCGAGGTCGCCGTCGCCGCGCCGTTTCGCCACCGCGGGAGCGAACGCATCGCCGAGAGCGAGTTCGTCGTCGCCCTGAGCCTCGACCGAGACTGGTTCTCACCCGACCAGGCCAAGCGCCTGATCGACGTCGCCACGGGGCGAGGGCTGCTCGACCGCGAGGACGGCGACCTCGTGCCCGCGTTCGACGTCGACGGCGTCGCGGTGCCCGAGGACTTCACTCCCGACGAGGACCTGCTCCGAGAGCCCTCGCCGTTCGAGGCCGCGCTGGACGCACTCGTCGCCGCGGGCCACGAGAAACGAACCGCCGTCGGCGCGATCAACGCCCTCCAGAGCGACCTGGGCGTGACCGCCGAGGCCGCCGCCGTCGTGTACGCCCGTCGCCAGGGCGTCGACGTCGACGAGGCCGCTCGCCGGCACCTCGCGGCGCTGAAAGCGGGGGATTGAGGGAGCGCCGCTCCCGAGTCGAGGCATGGTCGAGGAGCGCATCGAGGACGGCACGCGCATCGCACAGCTGCTGGCCTCGGAACTGGACGGTCGCGAGGACGGTGGCTTCGCAGAGATGGCGCTGGCCGAAGCCGACCCCGACGTCGATCCGACGGCCGACGGCGCGTTCGCCTACGCCGTCCACTTCGAGCGCGCGGGCGAGGACGAACGGCTCGCGGCGGTGTTCGTCCACCCCGACCGCGTACGCGTGGAGTTCGTCGCCAGCGTCGAGCGAGCGGCCGACCGCGCGAGCGAGGCGGGGCTGCGCGTCCGCCCGAAAGCCGTCGACCCACCGCGGACGCTCGTGTTCGTCGAGTCCGGTGCAGCGGTCAAGCGTGTCGCGGACGTGTTCGAGGGCCTGGTGGGGGCCTGATACGGGGTAATTTCACTGTTTACCGGTGAAATCAGCATGGTGCCGGGACTCTCCGGGAATTGATGAAACGAAACCCTATGAGCGGTCCTCGCAGTCGCGGCCGGCAAGTGCGTACGGATTTCCGCTACCCGCAAGGATTGAGTCCCACAAGCCCTGAGTACGGGAAAATGGACGAGCCAGTTCGCGTTCTCCTCGTCAGCGACGACACGGACTTGACAGGGGGTGTAACGGCCGCCTTCGAAGAGGCACACCACGAATTCACAGTCACGGTCGAGGCGAGCGCGAGTGCCGGCCTGGATCGGCTCCGAACCGATACTGTCGATTGCGTTGTCTCCGAGTACGATCTGTCGGAACAGGACGGCGTCGCGTTTCTCAGGGCCGTCCGTGACCGGTACGGTGGTCTCCCGTTCGTGCTGTACGCGACCGAGGGCGACGAAGCCGTCGCTGCCGACGCGATCGCGGCGGACGTTACGGAGTACCTGCGGCGGGGAGACGCGTCGGACCAGCACACGACTCTGGCCGACACGGTGGTCGACGCTGTCGCGGACGCTCCCGCCAGTATCGGCAGGGACAGCCGTCCCACCCAGACCGAGCAGATTCTCAAAACGGTCCCCGGATGCGTTGTTCAGCTGGACACCGAGGGCCGGTTCACGTACGCGAATCGACGCGCCGAGGAAGTGCTCGGGCTGGAACAGTCGGCGGTGGTCGGACGGGCCTACAACGACCCGGAGTGGGAGATCAGAGATCCACACGGGAAGCCCATCCCGGACGAGGAACTCCCCTTCCGGCAAGTCCGGGACTCGGGGGAACCACTGTACGACTACCACCACTCGATACGGTGGCCCGACGGCTCCGAGAAGATACTCTCGGTGAGCGGTGTCCCACTGATCGACGACCACGGTACCGTCGAACGCGTCGTCTTCTCGCTAACCGACATCACGGAACAGACACTGCGGGAGCGTAACCTGGAGCGGTATCGACAGATCGTCGCACATCTCGACGACATCGCGACGATCATCGACCCGGACGGAACGATCGAGTACGTGAGTCCCGCCGTTGAGCGGGTTCTCGGGTACGAGCCCCAGGAACTGACCGGCACGAACGGGTTCGGGTACCAACCGCCGGAAACAACCGACGCGGTCGCCGAGGCCATCGAACGCGTGCTCGACGACCCAGCGGAACCGATCACCGTACAGACGAAGTTCCGTCGGGCCGACGGATCGTGGTGCTGGATCGAGTCGAGCCTCCGAAACAGCCTGGACAACGAGGCCATCGACGGGATTCTGGTGAGCAGTCGAGACGTGACCGATCGGTTGGATCGGAAACGGCAGCTCGAACGGCGCGAACAACAGCTGGACCGGCTTCACCGGGCGACGCGCGAGTTCCTGAGTTCCGAAACGCCCGAGGCAGTGGCCGAGACGGCGAGTCGGACCGCAGTCGACGTTCTCGACTTTCCGCTGAACGGGATCCACTTCTACGACGAGAGCGCGGGTGGACTGGCACCAATCGCAGTGTCCGACGCCAGTCAGGCGTTGCTCGACGAGGTGCCGGTCATCGACGAGGGAATCGCCTGGCAGACGTTCGAATCCGGCGAGGAACAGATTTACGACGACATCGCGGCGGCAAGCGAGGTGTACAACACGGACAGTCCGATACAGAGCGAGATGCACCTTCCGCTGGTCGGACACGGCGTGTTTATCATCTCGTCGACCGAGAGCGACGCGTTCGAGGAGGCCGACGTAGAGCTCGCACGAGTGCTCGCCGCGAACACCGAGGCTGCACTCGAGCGCATCGCCAAGGAGCAGCAACTCCGCAGCCGCGAGTCGGAACTCGAACAGCAAAACGAGCGACTCGAGGAGTTTGCCAGCATCGTCAGCCACGATCTTCGAAACCCGCTGAACGTCGCACAGGCCAGCGCAGCGCTCTTGACCGAGGAGTCTGACGGCGAACACGTCCGGTCGGTCAACGACGCACTCGACCGGATGGAGGAACTCATCTCGGACACGCTCACACTCGCCAGACAGGGCAGCGTCGTCGCCGAGACGGAGCCCGTCCATCTGACCGATCTCGTCACCACATGCTGGAACAACGTCTCGACGGGCGAGGCAACGATCGAGATCGTAGACGAGAGTACGATCTACGCAGATCAGAGTCGGCTTCGGCATGTGTTCGAGAACCTGTTCCGGAACAGTGTCGAACACGGTTCGACGGGCAGTCGGACGCAGTCCGACGACAGCGTGGAGCACGGCTCCACGGGCAGTCGGTCGGAGTCCGACGACGCCGTAGAACACGGCACCACGAGCTCTCGGTCGGAGGCTCCCGAGGACGCCCTGGCACCCGACGGAGAGGAGGTAACCGTCCGGATCGGACGACTCGACGACTGCGGCATCTACGTGGAAGATTCGGGACCGGGGATTCCCGAAGCGGACCGAGAGACCGTGTTCGAACCGGGCCACACGTCGGCGACGGGTGGCACAGGGTTCGGCCTGACGATCGTCAGACGTATCGTCGAAGCCCACGGGTGGACCGTCGACATCACTACCGGGACCGACGGTGGCGCCCGCTTCGAGTTCAGCGGCGTCGAGATGGCCGACACCTGATACGGTCCGGGAGCAACAAACGTCGGCGACTGCCGATCCGGGATGAGCGTTCGTCAGTGACCGGTACCCGACCCCGAACCAGACGGCCGGTCTCCCGACCACCCCGGCCCGGATGGCAAACCCCATGATCCTCCCCTGTCGACCCCTCACCGATGACCTTCTTCGACCGGCTGGCCGACCGCATCGCCGCCGCCGACAGCATCGTCTCCGTGGGGCTGGACCCCGACCCCGACCGCCTCCCCGAGTTCGTCGCCGACGCGGACCTGCCCCGGTGGGCGTTCAACCGCCGGATCATCGACGCGACGCACGAGCACGCCGCCTGCTTCAAGCCCAACGCCGCCTTCTACGAGGACCCCGACGGCTGGCGGGCGCTCGAGGAGACGGTCGCGTACGCCCACGGGAAGGACGTCCCCGTCCTGCTCGACGCCAAGCGCGCGGACATCGGCAACACGACCAGGCAGTACGCCGAGATTCTCGACACCGTCGACGCCGTCACCGTCAACCCGTACCTCGGCCGGGACGCGCTCCAGCCGTTCCTCGATCGCGCCGAGGCCGGCGTGTTCGTCCTCTGTCGAACCTCGAACCCCGGGGGTGCCGACCTGCAGGACCTCGAACTCGCCTCGGGTGAACCGCTGTACCGTCGCGTCGCCGCGCTGATCGACACCTGGAACGAGCACGGCAACGCCGGGATGGTCGTCGGCGCGACCACGCCCGAGGAGCTCGAGGAACTGCGCACGGAGGTCCCTGACGTGCCCTTCCTCGTCCCCGGCGTCGGCGCCCAGGGGGGCGACGTCGAGGCAGCCGCGGCGTACGGTCCGGCGAGTCGCGAGGACTGGCCGGTCGACGTCGGCCTGGTCAACTCCACCCGCGGGATCGTCTTCGCCGGCGAGGGCGCCGCCGACGAGAGCGCGTACGTCCGCGCGGCTGGCGACGCGGCCAAACGACTGCAGGAGCGACTGAATCGGCACCGCTAGGGCGGCGTGGGCACCCCCGCCGCTCAGAACTGGAACGTGTCGCCCGGCGACGGGCCGTCCTCCGGGTTCCGGCCGTCCTCGCCCATCGCCCGGGCGCAGTGGGCACAGAAGCCTCGGGTGGTCCGGAAGTGGCGGGCACACACCAGCGCCCCGCAGCGGTCACAGCCGTGTTCGGCCTCGCGGGACTCGCAGATTTCGCAGAGTCCGCTGACGCTCATGCACCGAGCTACGGCGGCCAGCGGTTTGAATGACCGGGTGGGCCCACCCGGCCGACGCTCTCAGACGAGCACGCGCTCCAGTTCGACGGCGGTCCCCTCGTCGCCGTCCAGGTCGCCGACGACCCGTCCGAGACACACCGCCGACCCGTCCGGCGTCTCGCAGACGACGAGGTCGTCGGGGCCCGCCGCGCGTGCCGCGTCGTCGGCGTCGACGACCCCCGGCGCGAACACGGGCGCCCCCTCGGCGATCTCGCGGGCGGCGGACGCGGCGACGACGACCGTCGGGAGGTGCGAGAGGGCACGCTCTGCGGGCAGCACCGCCTCCCGAAGCGGCTCCTCGTCGCCGTCCTCGGTCCAGAACGCCAGCGCGTCAACGAGGTCGGTGGCGCTCACGAGATCGGCGTCGTCGAACGGCGTTGTCGCCGTCCGGCGCAGCGCGCCCATGTGCGCGCCGGTGCCCAGCGCCAGCCCGAGGTCGTGACACAGTTTCCGGACGTACGTACCCGACTCACAGGTGATCGACAGCAGCGCGCGCCGCTGTTCGCTCTCCAGCACCGTCAGATCGTGAATCTCGCGGCTCCGCAGCCGTCGGGCCACGGCGCTGCGCTTGGGCGGCTTCTGGATCACCTCGCCCTCGAACTCGGCGACGACCCGCTCGACGTCCGCGGGCACCGTCGCGTGACACTCCAAGACGGCGACGTACTCCTTGCGCCCCAGCGTCGCCTGCGCGAGTCGGGTGGCGTCCCCGAGCAACACCGGGAGACAGCCGGTCACCTTCGGGTCCAGCGTGCCCGCGTGGGCGGCGCGGTCGATCCCGACGGCTGCATCGGCGTCGGCCAGCACCTCGTCGACGGCGTCCCGCAGCCACCCGGACACCTGGTGGGAGGACGGGCCCGGTGGCTTGTCCAGCGGGACGACGCCAAAGGTTAGCAGGTCGGCGACCGACCGCTCCGCGGGCGGGGGGCGCAGCGACATCTCAGAAGTCGTAGTTCACGCCGACGATCGGCTCCTTGCCCTCGTCGCCGTCGGCGTCGAAGCGCTCGATCGCGTCGACGAAGATGTCGATCATCGCGGCCTCGCTCCAGCGGGCGGTGTTCATCGTGAGGTCGTATATCGACCGGTCCCCGATGTCGATGCCGTAGTACTCCTCGTAGCGTGTCGCCTCGCTGTCCTCGCGGGCGGCGGTCTCCGTGCGGGCCTCGTCGACGGACTTGTCCTCGCGGGCGGCGATGCGCTCGGCCCGGACGCCCAGCGGGGCGTCGAGCCAGAACCGGAAGTCAGCGTGGTCGCCGGCCAGCCAGCCCGCCAGCCGCGACTCCAGGACGACGCCGTCGCGCTCGACGGCGATCTCACGGAGTCGGCGGTCGAGGTCGCGGTCGATCTGGGGGTCGTCTTCCGCGAGACGGTTGAACTCCAGGGGGGTGTAGCCGCGCTCGTCGGCCAGCTGTCGAAAGATGTCACCGCCGGAGACGTGCTCGTAGTCCAGGGCGTCCGCCAGCGCCGCGGCGGTCGTGCTCTTGCCGGTGCCGGGCGGTCCCGAGACGGTGATCAACATACTCCCACTGCGAGTGTCGAAAAGAAAACCGTTGTGAAAGTCCGACGGCGCCTACCCGGGCGTCGTCTGGATGTTCAGCGCCTTGCGGAGCAGCTGCGAGAGGCTCATCGAGCAGAGGAAGTACCACACGATCCAGGCGGGGAACGGCACCACCGCCAGCGCGCTCTCGCGCCAGCCCATCTCGCCCAGCATCGGCATCACCATCGTCTGGCTGGTCACCGACGGATCGGTGCCGAGCTGCCAGTACATCCACAGGAAGATCGGGATGGAGACGGCCATCGTCCACACCATCGGCCGGAAGTTGCTGGCGAAGTTGCCGAACTGCTCCATCACCAGCTCCTGCTGTTCCTGGTTGATCTGTTCGAGCGCCTCCTGGTCGTCGTTCTCCTGGGCCCGCTTGCGGCGCTCCTTGAGTTCCTCCATCTTCTCCCTGTGACCGTCCATCGCGGAGTTGTCCATCATCTGGCCCTGGACGAGCACGCTCGCGACGCCGGTCAGCACCGCCGCGACCAGGACGACGCCGTAGAACGGCAGCGATCCCGTCACGGGCCCGAGCACGAGGTCCAGCGTGTTGCCGACGGCGTTGCGGATCGGACTGAAGTTGTACCCGAGGATCATCCCGACGGCGCTGACCCCCGCGAGTTTGTCGATGGTCCGCCAGCCACCGTCGTCGTCCTCGGACGCCTCTTCGACGTCGTCGTCGTACAGCGCGTCCTCGACGTCGTCGACGTCGGCCAGCTGGAACCCCTCCTCGTCGTCGACGAGGATGCCCCGCTCGATGAGTCGTCCCCACTGTCCGCTCGTGATGTCGTCGCGGACATCGCTCCACTCGACCGTCCCGTCGTCGTCGTCCCGGGTGCGCTCGAGCACCGCCTCGATGGCGTCGGCCATCCCCGGTTCCTCCTCGACGAGGTCCGTTACCTTCTCCGCTGTGCGTCCCATGTTGTTGGGGCTAGTTCCGGAGGCATAATCAACCTTTTACTCTCGGACGCAGACCGACGGGAGACGAGACGGCCTCTCCCCGGTCGAGTCGTCGCGGTGATCGGTACCGAGCGCCATCCGGTTGCTATTCCGCCACGCAGGGTAAAAAATATCCACCACCTGTACTAAACAATCCTAATCGCAAGCCGCTATCGGTTTGTTTAGTTCAATTTACTGGCCAAAAGCGTGCTCAACTAGAGCCTACCCTTATACCGATGGGTACCGTCCGGTTCGTATCATGAGACCGGATGCTCCGCAGGGGGACGACCGTGGGCAGGCCGCGATCGTCGGGATCGTCCTGCTGATCGCGGTGGTCGCGATCGGGTCGACGGGCATCCTGCTGGTCGGGTTGGACGCGACCGACCGAACCTCCGACCGGGTCGAGGACGAACAGATCAAGCGCGCGTTCAACACGCTCGACAAGCGCGTCGACACCGTCGCTCGCGAGGAGAGCGGCAGCCGGGAGGTCGACCTCGGACTGAACGCCGAGAACGACGCCCTCCGCAAGGAGTCGACCGGCAGAATCGTCGTCAGAACCTCCGAGTCCGACACGGAAATCCTCAACACGACGATCGGATCGATCGAGTACGGGAACGACGGAAACACCTACACCTACCAGGGCGGGGGCGTCTGGTTGGGGACGGGTGCGGACGCCCAGATGCTCTCCTCGCCGGACGTCAGTTACCGCGAGGCCTCGCTGTCACTACCGCTGACGGTGCTCAGCGGTGACGAACGACTCGAGGCCGACCCCGTCCGCATCGAGAAGAGCGAGACGCCGAAGTTCACCCAGTACGACCTCGTGGAAGGAGAAGTGCTGATCGTCGAGATCACCAGCGAGTACTACGGCGGCTGGGCGGAGTACTTCCGCACCGAGGTGGACAACACCGGCGTCACCGTCGACGACGCCAACGAGACGGTGACCGTCGAACTCGGGCAGTTCACCCCGCCCGAGGGCGTCTTCGACGACGGGCTGACCGCCACCGGCGACGTGGCCTTCGGCGGCGGCAGCGCAGAGATCGTCGGCAACGTCAGTGCGACCGGGAGCGTCGACGACAGCCGCGTCACCGGCTCGACCAGCACCGCCGACGGGAGCTATCCCCCGATCGATCGCATCATCGAACGCAAGATCGAGGACGCCGCGGAGAACACCTCGATAACGCGCCTGTCGCCGGACATGAGCGGGGTCTCGACGCTCCAGGGCGGAGAGGTCTACTACGCGCCGAACGGTATCGATCTCGGCAACGGCGACGGCGCCGTCGCCGATCTCTCGACCGGCAACGTGACGCTGATCGTCGACGGTGACGTGCACATGGACAAAGGGGACGTCGAGGTGCTCAACCCCTCCGAGAACACCGCCCTGCGGACCTACGCCAGCGGCAACTTCTCGATGAAGAACACCGAGTTCTGCGTCGCACCCTGTGGCGGGTCGGTCGACGCCGAACACAACCAGGTGTACGGCACCTCCGAGATGCAGGTCGGCCTGCGTGGCGGCGGCAGCAACTACTTCGAGGGCACCGTCTACGCCCCGCGTCGGACCGAGGTCGACGGGACCAACGGCGCCTGGCAGCGCGTCGGCGGCCCCGACAACAAGTGCGACAAGCCCAGCGGAAGCGACGACTACGACGTCTGCCTGGCGACCGGGAACTCCGGGTTCGACGGCTCGATCGTCGCCGGGTCGACCCGCCTCGCGCAGTCGACGCAGCTCACCGAGGACGGCGGCGTCGAGGGGATGCAGCCCGTCTACGCCGACGCCAACACCGCGCTCCCGCCGCCGGTGACGTACTTCACGATCACCGTCTACGAGGTCGAGATCAGCGACGGCGACGAAGAGAACTAGACGGCGAGCCTACGCGTCGGCGACGGCGTTGCGAACGTCTGCCCAGACGGCGTCGGGCGCGCGGTCCCCGTCGACGGTGACGAACGCCGCACGATCCTCGTAGTGCTCGACGACCGGCGCGGTGTTCTCGTGGTAGACATCCAGCCGGTTGCGGACGGTGTCGGCCTCGTCGTCTTCGCGTTGGATCAGGTCGCCGCCACACTCGTCGCAGACGCCCTCGGTCTCGGGTTGGTCGTACTCGACGTGGTAGTTCGCCCCACAGTCGTCACACACCCGCCGACCGGTGAGTCGGTCGATCAGTTCCTCGCGAGGCACCTCGACGTAGAGGATGACGTCCAGCTCCGTGACGCCCTCCAGGAACTCCGCCTGCTCCAGCGTCCGGGGGTAGCCGTCCAGGACGAACCCCTCGCGGCCCGACAGCCCCTCCTCGACGACCGCCTCCATCACCTCGTCGGGGACCAGTTCGCCGGCCTCCATGTACTCTCGCGGGGTCCCGTGCTCGGTCTCCATGTCCTTGTTCGCCCGCAGCATGTCCCCGGTGGAGACGTGTTCGACGTCGAACTCGTCGGCGATGCGCGTCGACTGCGTGCCCTTCCCGGCGCCCGGCGGCCCCAGAATGAGCACCTTCGGCTTGCTCATGCCCTGGGATTCGAGGGCGCACCTAAAAGGGTTTGAGAAACGGATCGCGCCGGAGTTTTCATCCCGGCTATCCCATCGACAGCCATGACCCGATTCGACGCCGACACCGCCCAGCACCGCCGGGACCTGATCGCCGAGGCCGTGCGAGCCCACCGCGAGCGCGAGAGTCGCTTCTGCACCGTCGAGGCCGACCCCGCGTTCGCCGACGAGATGGGGGTCCAGTGGGTGCAGTTCGGCGATGGGCTCGTGAATCTGGACTGCACCGACCAGGAACTGTCCCGACTGACCGACCTCCTCTCGGCCCGCGGCGGGATGTCCGTCACCGAGCGCGAGAGCCCCGAGGACGCCGAGGGAACCAACGTCCGCGTCGAGGTCCACGGCGACGCCGAGCGGGTCGCCGGCCTCATCGAGGACTGCTTCCGCGAGGTGTACGAACTGCCCGAGGACGTCCGCGTGTGGGCCGTCGAGGTGTGATCGCCCTCGGGGACAGGCTTTTTCTCGCCCGGCGGCGTCGACCCGGACGATGCGACCCACGGTCGTCCTCGCGGTGGCACTGCTGGCCCTCCTGGCCGGCTGTGGCGGCGGCGGGACCGGCGGCCCGGCGACGCCGACGCCCGGCGACGGGACGGGGACCACCGCACCGACGCCCACGCCGACCGCCACGCCACCACCGACGACCGTCGACACCACCACGCCAGACCCCCGCCCGGCGTGGGTCGGCGACGACGGGCGCGTCGACGGCGAGGCGCTCGCGCGACTGCACGCCCGCGCGCTGCCGGCGACGGTTCGCGTCGCCGTCGACCGCGAGGGGCCGCCCGATCTGCGCCTCTGGCGGGGCCCGGGCGCCGACCGACTCGACGTCGGCGACGGCCCGACGCGGGCCCTGTACGACGCCGGACCGGTCGCCGCCAGCCGCGAGGCGAACGCGACACCGCCGACCCGCTACGAGCGCGGCCTCCCGGGGCCGAGCCGCGAGGCCGCCTACGCCGCCGTCAGAGGCACGTTCCCCGGCGCGTACCTCCGGGCCGCGACGCTCGCCTACGACGGCCCGATCGCCGACGGCGGCCACCGCGTGACCGTGACCGGGCTCGCCGGGGAGACGGCGGCGCCCAGCGCGGCGGGCCGACTGGTCGACCTCTCGGGGACCGCGAGGGTCGGTCCAGACGGGGTCGTCCGCTCGCTGTCGGTCGTCGAGACCGTCCGCACCCCCGACGGCGACCGCGTCGAGCGCCGCGTCGAGGTGCGCGTCGCCGCCGTCGACGCGGTGCCGGCCCCCGACTGGCTGGACGACAGTCCGCAACCGCGGGCCACCCGCGGCGCCGACGCCCGGCAGATCACCGTCGCGGGCGGCGGCGCGACGCTGGCAAACGGGACCACGCTGCGCCTGCTGAACGACTCCGGCGTCGTCGGCCGCGTCGCGCTGAACGCCTCGCTGGCGCCCGGCGACGAGCGGTCGCTGGCCCTGGTCGTCGAGAACGGCACGGAGCGGCTGGTCGTCGTCAACGGCTCCGTCCCCGAGAACGCCACGCGCCTGCCGTCGGACCTCGTGGTGGCCGTCGATACCGACGCCGCCGCGGTGCGAGTCGCGGTCACCGACGAGGCGACCCGCTACTCGGCCAGCAACCCGTCGAACAGCTTCGACTGCGCCAGCGTGAGGTGCTCGGCGAACGTCGAGACGTCGATATCCAGCGCCTCGGCCACCTCGGTGGCGCTGGCCGAGCGGGGGTACTCGAAATAGCCCATCTCGACGGCCGTCTCGACGACCTCCCGCTGGCGGTCGGTCAACCGCCCGACGTCGACGACGGCGGTCCGCTCGTCGTCGCCGTCCGTGCCACCGTGGACGAGATAGCGCACCGAGACGCGCTCTGCGACCGCCCGGAGGTCCTCGACGACCGCCCGCAGTCGGTCCGCCGAGTCGACGTGCAGCGTGACCAAGAGCGACCCATCCGCCGCCCGCACGTCCGTGACGGGCACGCCCAGCTCCTCGACGACCTCGCAGGCACAGGGGTCGGCGGCGTCCCGCCGGAACTGGTAGACGCGCTCGTCGCCGACATCCATCACCGGGCTCGCGTCGGCCAGTTCGCCGTCGCTCTCGTCGACGGCCGTCTCCGCCGGGACCCGGAACTCCTCGGTCACCGTGCCGTCGTTCGCGCGCGTCCAGGTCACCCCGTCTACCGTCGTCTCCCCGTCTCCGGACAGCGCCGCGACCGGACAGCCACCGCCAGCGACAGCCAGTTCCGCTCGCACTCCCTGGGTCATGGGCAACACTTCGACGCCAGCGCCCATCAGGACGGCTCCGGTTCCCATCCCCCGACGATTGGGGGGAACGCTTATGTCACCCGACGAGAGCGACTCCCCCGACCGACGACCGTCGGCCGGGCCAGCCGTTTTGCCTCCCCAGTCCGTAGGGCTGCCGTGACGACCGACTGGCGACCGCCCGGGGCCACCGAACCGCCTCCCGAGACCGACCGACCGTACCCGCCGATCCGCCATGGCTGAGAACGACGCGGAGCCGTCCGAGTCGGCCGAACCGCCCCGAGAGCTCGACCCCATCGAACGGATCGCGGGGCTGACCGACCGGTTCGTCCACGGCGTCGAGATCGCCGCCGCGGCCGTGTTCGCGGTGCTGTTCGCGATCGGCGTCCTCGACCTGGGCATCCAGATCGTCGGTGCGGTCCGCACCGGCGAGATCACGGACCCCCTGGTCGTGATCGGGTTCATCGACACCGGACTGCTGTTGCTGATCATCGTCGAGGTGTACCAGACCGTCCTCGCGTACGTCCGCGAGAGCAACACCCGGCGGATCGTTCGTCTCGTCATCTACACGGGCGTCATCGCGATGGTGCGCAAGGCGATCATCTTCCGCACCGGCGAGTACGACACCACGCTCGACGCGCTGGCCGCCGCGGGGTCGTACACGCTGATCATCCTGGGACTGGTCGCCCTGCTGTTCGCCGAGCGAGTGTACGGCGACGACGTCCCGGACGGCGAAGACTGATCGAGACGGCGCCGCTGCTGTCCAGTGAGGCGACGAGAGAACGGCAGGCGGAGTCGAACGGCGACGCGATCAGTCGCCGAACATGTTCCGCATCATGGGGTGCATCTCCATGAGCTGCTCCTCGGCGATCTCCTCGTAGATCTTGTAGGTGATCGACACCGTCAGCAGCAAGCCCGTGCCGGTCACCTGCCCGATCGTGCCGAGCAGGTTCGCCGCGACCGCCAGCAGCCCGACCAGCGCGCCGCCGATGACGGTCACCTGCGGGATGTACCGCTCCATGACCTTCTCGATGACGCCGACGTTCTGTCGGAAGCCGGGGATCTGCATCCCGGAGTTGTGAATCTGCTGGGCGGTCGCCTCCGGGCCCATGTCGGTGGTTTCGACCCAGAAGATGGCGAAGATGGCGCCACCGAACACCATGAAGGCGAGGTCGATCCCGACCCGCAGCAGGATCTCGTACCAGGTGTGGCTCAGGCTGGTCGCCCACCACATCCACTGGTCGGGCGAGTACACCGGGTTGAGATACCAGAACAGCCCGCCGGTGACCTGCCCCTGCTGGTCGTAGATGCCGACCCACGCCGGCAGCGCCGTCACCCGGTTGAGGATCTTGCCGAGGAACTGCACGTTCGCCTGCACGGCGCGAACGAGGATCATCGGCAGGACGCTCGCGTAGATCAGTTTCACCGGGAACCGGCCCCGGGCGCCCTTCACGCGGGCGTGACTCAGCGGAATCTCGACGCGGACGCTCTCGGCGTACACGACGATAGCGAAGATCGCGAGCGTCGTGACCAGCGGGAGCAGCCCGAACGACCGGTTGAACATCACGGTGCCGAAGCCGGTGCCGCCGAGCACGTTCCCGATGTTCTGCGCCCCGGTCGCGATGGCGATCCAGTTGGCGAAGAAGCCACCGTCCGGACTGATGAACCCGCCGACCAGCGACTGGCTGACGCCAGCGATGATGAACAGCCCAATACCGGACCCGACGCCCCACTTCGAGACGATCTCGTCGAGGAACAGGATCAGTATGCCCCCGACGAACATCTGGACGAACATCAGGCCTCGTAACGCGCCCGGCGAGAGCGCGATGCCGGCGACGGTCAGCCCGTTCTGGGCCACCGGAATGAACCCCGAGGCGACCATCGGCACCGCGGTCAGCACGATCATCACGACCACCAGCAGCTTCTGCAGCCCCTGGTAGAGAATCTGGTCGCGGGGGTCGTCGGTGTCGAGCCCCAGCAGGTCCGCACCGCCCAGCAGCTGCAGGACGATGCTCGCGGTGACGATGGGACCGATACCGAGGTGGAGCACGGAGAACTGCGCGCCGGCAAGGATCGACCGGAACTGCCCGAAGAAGTCCGCACCCTGGGTCTGCGAGCCGTTCGGCAGCCCGAACAGGTACACGTTCGTCAGGAAGAAGTACAGCACCAGCACGCCCGCCGTCCAGCCGAGCTTGCGCTTGAACGGGACGTGCCCCTCCGGACGACTCACGGAGGGCATCCGCGTCAGGACCGGTTCGGCAGTCTCCTTCCAACCCATTTTACTCGGTTTGAGCGTCGGTCTCGGATACGTCTTCTGGTTCGTCCGACAGCGCGACGGCCTCGCCGCCAGCCGCCTCGATGGCTTCTGCGGCGGCGTCGGAGAACTCGTCGGCGGTGACCGCCAGGGCCCCGTGGACCTGGCCGCCGGCCAGCACCTTCACCGCGTCGACCTCGTGGCCGTCCTCGACGACGTCACGGGCGTCGATGGCGTAGCCGTCGTCGGTCTCCTCGGCCAGCCCCTCCGCGGCGTACAGCGCCGCGTCCTCGTCCAGCTTCTGGATCGAGATTTCGGCGACCTCGCGGTCGGTCGCCTGGGGTCGCTTGAAGCCCTCTTTGCCGGAGTGGTCGTAGTGGTGGAACTCGTGTTTCTCGCTGCCTGCGTTGCCGCGCCCGCCCCGGTGGCCGGCGCCACGGCGGTTCTTGTGGGAGCCGCCACCGTGCGTGCGCGACCCGCGCTGGCGCTTGTTCTTGCTCGTCATTGTTATCGCATCGCCGTCAGCAGTTGATCGATCGCTTCGGTGCTGTGGACGCCGATCTGTCCGCCCGTCGCCGCCGGGGACTTCTGGCCGTCGTGGCCCGACCGCGGCGGGTGCAGGCGCAGCGCTGGCGACAGGCCCTCCTCCCGGAGGGTCGTCTCCTCGTCGACCAGCGCCGCCGCCAGCGCGTCGAAGTCCTCGTAGTCGGTGTGGTCGGCCAGCCACTCGGCGTCGACATCGGCGTCACCCGCCAGGGGCTCGGCGCGCCGCTCGAGCAGCGTCGCGACGACCTCCTGGCTCGGCTCGCCGTGGGCGACGTAGTCGTTGACCTTCGTGATCATCCCCTCGTAGGCGTCCGTCTCGGGGACGAAGGTACAGTGGTTGACGTCGTGGACGTTCAGCATCTCCAGGGTGTCCGCGATGTCGCCCGACATGTCGACTTCACCGCGCAGTTGGACGATCGCTCGCATCAGTCCGCCCCCTCCGCGGCGATCGAACGCGGGCCGCGGGCCTCCGCTGCGTTCTCCAGGGCGTTGTACGTCGCCTTCGCGAGGTTGATCGTCGTCCGCGTGTTGCCGTGGCTCTTGGTCCAGGCGTCCTCGATGCCCGCCAGTTCCAGCACATGGCGGACGGTGTCGGACGCCGCCAGCCCGAGTCCCAGCGGCGCCGGCTCGAGCTCGACGGTGACCGAGCCAGCCTTGCCCTCGGTGCGGCGGGTCAGCGAGTGCGGTTGGTCCGACCGGTCCTCCCACGACCCCGACCCGCGGGGCACCTTGATGATGTTCATCTTGGCGACGCCGATGGCCTTCTGGATTGCGCCACCGACCTGGTCGTCCCGCCCCTCGGCGTAGCCGACGTAGCCGTTCCGGTTGCCGATCGCGACGACACACCGGAACTTCACGCGCCGCCCGGAGTCGGTCATCCGCTGGACCATGTTGATGTCCAGCACCTCGTCTTCCAGCCCCGGCAGGAGCTGGTCGACGACCTCCGGCTCCTTCAGCGGGAGCCCGGAGGCGAGGGCGTCGTCCATCGTCGTGATCTCGCCCTCCTGTACCTTGCGCCCCAGTCGTGTGACCGGGGTCCAGCCGTCGTCGTAGTCGTTACCGCTCATAGCTCTAGCAGTGCCTCACGGACGTCGTCGAAGTGCGCGGGCAGTTCCGTGGCGTCGAAGTCGCCGCTGTACAGCGGCTCGTCGCGCTGTTCGGCGTACTCCGCGATGTGCTCGCCGCGGTTGCGCGGCCACTCGGCCAGCACGTCCTCGTTGTGCGGAATCTCGACGCCAGCGTCGATCGCTCCCTCCTGCATCGCGAAGACCTTCGAGCCGGGCGTCGGGCTGTTGAGCCCGATGTCCAGCACGGCCTCTTCGAGGCCGGCATCGAGCGCACGCTTGCCTGCGAGCAACCCGGTGAGGTACGCGCTGGGCAGGTTCCCCGTGGGAGCTTCCCAGCCGTGCTCGGCCAGATCGCTCGAGTGTGCGCTCGCGACGGTCTCGTCGCCGTTCGCTCCGGTCACGATCAGCTGCGCCGTGACGTGTCTGTTGCTCTTGCGAGCGACCAGACGCGGTTTGCCGGATTTGAGCAGGCGCAACCTCTGGTGGTAGTCCGTCCGGACCTCCCGGCGGCGTCGCATCGGTACGTTGTAGCGTGGTCCTGTTGCCATTACTGATCACCGTAGTGTTCGTCGACGTAGTTCAGCAGGTACCGGACGCTGTCGAACTCCCCGCCTGCTGCCTTCCGGTACAGTTCGCGGTACTCGCCGGGTTCGATCTCACCCTTGTCGCGGAGTTCGCGCAGCTTCCGGCGCTGTGCTCGGATCGTATCCTGCCACTCCTCCTTCTCGTCGCTGCGGGCGCCGGCCTTCCCCTTGCGGGAGCCGGGGCCTTCACCGTGCCCGTAGGCACGCTTCTCGTCGCGCTCGCGTGCGCGACCGCGGGAGTTGCCCCCCTTGGCATCGGCGTCGATGGTGCCCTCTGCGACCAGCTCTCGGATGTCTTCTCGCGTGATCGCCTCGGCGATCTCGCCCTGGGCGTCGGGGTCGAACCAGACGCGGTTCTTCCCGACGTCCAGCACGTCGGCCGCCAGGCGCTTCTGTGCGCTCAGGTCAGTCATCGTTGCCCTCCACTTCGACCACCTCATAGGTGGGGTTCAGCACGCGAATCCCCGCCTCCTCGGCCTGTTCTTCGATGCGCTCACGCTTGCGACCGCCGACCGACGAGGCGATGCGGACCGCCTCGCGGTCACCGTCGACACCGTCGAGGTCGTCGGTGTTGTGAACGTGAACCTCCTCGAAGCCCGAGGGGTGCTTGCCGCGCACCGTCGTCGGCGACCGGAACCCGGCCTCGACGGTGTCGCCCTTGCCCTTGACGCCGCGGCGCTGCTTCGAGAGCTTGCCCCGCGGGGCGCGCCAGGAGGTGGGCGTGCGCTTCTTCTTGTGGTAGTCCTGTCGGTTGAACTGCGGCGTGCCGACCCGCTTGCGCTGGGTCAGCAGCCGCTTCTCGTCGTCCGACAGCTCCGGCGTCTTCTCCGAGAGCCCGCGAGCCCGCAGCTCCGTCTCGACCTCGGCGTCCTCCTCGTCGGCGTCGGTCTCTTCTTCCTCGGGCTCTTCCTCTTCGACCTCGGCCTCGGTGTCCTCTTCGACCTCCAGGTCACCGACGCTGGCCTTGATCCGGGCGGCCAGCGCGTTGCCGATGCCGTCGATCTGGGAGAGGTCGTCCTGGCTCGCGGCCTTGACGTCCTCGACCGACTCGTAGCCGGCGTCGCGCATGGCCTCGGCTTTGCTCGCGCCGACGCCACTGATGTCCTCTAACTCTTCGAGTTCGTCGTCTGCCATCTATCAGGCACCTCCCGTGCTCGGCTTCTCGGTGATGTACACGCCGTCCTGGAAGACGCGGGTGTCTTTGTCCGTGACGCGTGTCAGCTGTTCGATGTCCGCCGCGGTCTGTCCGACCGCCTCGATGTCGGAGCCACTGAGCGTGATCTGCTCACCGTCGACCTCGATGTCGGTGTCGCCGCGGACCGGCGTCCGGCGCGGCGCCTTCTCTCCGAGGAAGTTCGAGATCACGATCTCGTCGCCCTCGACGTCGACCTGCATCGGGAAGTGGGAGTAGAACACCTCCATGTGGTACTCCCAGCCCTCGGTGACGCCGTGGAACATGTTCTGCACGTGGCTCTCGAAGGTGCCGACCGTCGCCGCGGTCTCGGCGTCCTCGTTCTCGCTCTCGATGACGACCGCGCCGTCATCGACCGAGACCGAGACGTCCGGGAACCACAGTCGACGGGTGACCGAGCCGTTCGGCCCCTCGACGGTCAGGTCGAGGTGGTCCTTCTCGGCGGATACGTCGTCGGGGATGTCCAGTTCTGTTCGCATCATCAGTACACGTAGGCGATGACCTGGCCCCCGATGCCCTGTTCGCGCGCCTCGTAGTGGCTCATGATGCCGTGACTGGTCGTCACGACGAGGGCGCCGTAGTCACGGGCCGGGAGGAACCGCTTCTCCCAGCGCTCGAACTCGTCGGCGCCCGCGCTGTAGCGGGGCTTGACGGGGCCACACTCGTTGATCGCTCCCTTCAGTTCGACCTCGAACCGACCGGCCTTGCCGTCGTCGACGTACTCGAAGCCGTCGATGTACCCGCGGTCGTAGAAGACCTCGAGGACGCTGCCGATCTCGTTCGAAGCGGGCGATACCGCGTGCTCCAGGTGCCCGACGCTCTCGGCGTTGTCGAGCCCCGAGAGCGCGCTGCTCAGCGGATCGTTGCTTGTCATGGTTATCGGTACTTCCTGAATCCCATGTCGCGGGCGATCTCGCGGAAGCACTGTCGACACAGCCAGATGTCGTACTTGCCGACCAGACCCTGCTTGCGGTTGCAGCGCTGGCACTCCTCCATCTGACCGGTGCGCTTCCCGGCGGTCTCGCCCGTCGATTCGGTCTCTGATTCACTCATCGTCGATCGTCACTCCGAACTCCGTTTCGAGGAACTCAGCGGCGTCGTCGGGCGTGAGTCGGTGTCCCGACGGGATCGAGCGGGTCTCCTTGTCGCGCTTGGCGATCCGGTACCCCGGTCGCACGAGGTTGACGGTGACGTCCAGCCCGAAGATACCGACCGTCGGGTCGTACTCCTGGCTGGGGAAGTCGGTGTGCTCCTCGACGCCGAAGCTGAAGTTGCCGGTGTCGTCGAACTGCGAGCGGTCGACGTCGGCGAGTTCCAGCGCGATGTCGAGGAACTCCGCGGCGTCCTCGCCGCGCAGCGTGACCTTCGCGCCGATCGGGTCGCCCTCGCGGATGTCGAACTCCTGGCGGGTCCGCTCGGCCAGCGTGCGAACCGAGGTCTGGCCGGTGATCTCCTCGAGGATCTCCTCGGCCCGGCCCAGTTCGCGACCACCCTCGCCGACGCCCATGTGGACGACGACCTTCTCGACGCTGGGGCGACGCATCTCGTGGAAGGCGTCGTCGGCCTCACTCATCGTCGCTCACCTCCTCGTCGTCGGTCTCGCGGCTGTCGCCGCTCGACGTGTCCGATTCGGAATCCGAATCGCTCGTGAAGTTCTCGTCGATCACGACGACGTACTCCTCGATCGTCTCGAAGGTGGAGCCGTCCTCACGCTCGACGGTCACGGCGTTGGCGCTCGAACCGGTGGTCACCTCGACGTCGGCGATCTCGCCGACGTCGCCGGCGTGACCGCCGCGGACCGCCGTCACCAGCGCACCCTCCTCGTAGGGGAAGTGCGCGACGATCTCGTTGTCGTCGTTGCCGACGACCAGCGAGTCGTTGGTGTCGTAGGCGCCGGCGTCCTCGACGACGACGTTCCGACCGTCGTGCATGGTCAGCTGCGTGTCGCCGCCGCCGACCTGCGTCTTGTTGACGAGCTTGCCGAGTTTGCTCTGGGCGGCGTCCTCGTCGATGGGGGTCAGTGAGAGCCGACCGCCCTCGTCGGGGAACACGCGGTAGTACTCCCCGCGCTCGACGAACGCCAGGATGTCGAACATCCCGACGGGCAGCTGCTCGTCGCCGATCGCGTCGCCGTTGAGCAGGACGCTGTCCTGTTCGAGGGCGTAACGCGCCTCCTTCCGGGAGTCGACGTAGCCCAGCACGTCCCGCAGGAGGATGACCAGCGGAACGCCGGCCTCCCCGTGCGGGCCGCCCTCGGCCTTCACGGTGAACGTCTCGGTCTTGCGCTCGACCGGCCAGGACTTCGGGACCGACAGTCGCTTCTGGTGGTTACTCATCCGTCTCACCTCGCAGTCGCGCCTCGCGGCGCTCGTCGCTGGTGTCCAGGTCCGTGATGCGGAGGTTCGAGGCGTCCATCGGTCGCGGGACCTCCTCGCCGTCGGCCTTCTCGACGGTGACGTCTTCGAGGTGGACGACGCCGTCTCTCAGGTCGACGGCGATGACCTCGGCCTCCTCGCCGGCGAAGTCGCCGCGCATGACCTCGACCGTGTCGCCCTCGTTGACGCGGGCGCGACGGCGGTCGTACTCGTCGCGCAGCCCGTCGCTCAGCGTCGAGTGGACCTGCTTGTGTCGCTCGTGCAGCGGCGCGTCCTCGACGGCCGCGCGCTGTTTGTGTGGTTGCTCGCTCATGACTATACGATCATCGTCGCGGCGCTCGCGATGCTGCCGAACCGTTCGGCGACCTCGCGAGCGATGGGGCCTTTCAGCTCAGAGCCCCGTGGTTCTTCGTTCTCGTCGACGATCACCGCCGCGTTGTCCTCGAACTTGAGTCGGGTGCCGTCGGGACGACGGATCGGCTTGCGCTGGCGGACGATGACCGCCTCCAGCACCTGCCGTCGCATGTCCGGGGTGCCCTTCGTGACCGAGACGGTCACCTTGTCACCCAGGCCGGCCTTCGGGTGGCGGTTCTTCGTGCCACCGTAGCCGGCGACGCTGATCACCTTCACCTGCCGGGCGCCGGTGTTGTCGGCGCAGGTCAGCAGCGAGCCTTTCTCCAGGCCCTGCGTGACATCGGCGTTCAGCGCCTCCATCAGTCGTCACCACCCGACAGTCGTTCGACGACCGCGTGGCTCTTCGTCTTCGAGAGTGGTCGTGTCTCTGCGATGCGGACCGTGTCGCCGACCGACAGCTCCATGCAGGGCGGGTGGTGCGCGGGAACGCGACTCCGCCGCTTCATGAAACGGTCGTACTTCGGGACCTTCACGTCGTACTCCCGCTCGACGATCACGGTCTTGTCCATGTCTGTGGAGGCGACCTCGCCTTCGAGCGTCTGGCCGCGCACGGAGAGCTCTCCGTGGAACGGGCAGTTCTCGTCGGCGCAGGCCTCCTCCGGTTCCGGTACGTTGAGTCCTATCGCCATCGTGAATCTCCTGTTGTCTCTGTCCGCAGGGCGGGTCGTGAGAGCAGTCGCGTTCCATCCACCGTAACGTAGGCCCCGGCCTCGCAGGGCCCGGACTGACCGGGGGTCGCCCCACCGGCAGTATCCGAGCCGAGTTCGACCGGAGTCCCCCCGTCCTTCGCTCGCTGGCTCTCGGACGGGGCGGCTTCATCTGTGCACGCGAACTCGAACCGCACCCCTCGTTTCGGTACCTGCCACCGACGCCCCGAGGCCGCGATCACCAGCGTTTGCTGGGTCTCGCTGACGACACGGCCGCCGATCCCGACGTAGTCGGGACTGGCGGCGTCGACCACCCGCACGGGGAGGCCGACGAGTTCGTGTCGCGGCAACGTCTCGGGGGTCAGTGGCATCGTCGTCACTCCTCGCTGAGGTCGAGGTCGTCGCCTTCCTCGTTCTGGATCGTCTTGATCCGCGCGATGGTCCGGCGCAGCTCCGAGATGCGCCCCGGGTTCTCCGGGGCACCACCGGCGGCCTGGACGGCCTTGGCGTTGAGCAACTCGGTTTCGAGCTCCTCGAGTTCCTCGGCGCGCTCGCGTTCGGACATGTCGCGAATCTCCGACGCGCGGAGGATCGCCATCAGGCGTCACCTCCGTCGTCTTCGTCGTCCTCGTCCATCTCCTCCATCAGCTGCTCGGCTTCGCTCTCGATCTCCTCGTCGAGCTCCTCGAGTTCCTCGTCGACCTCCTCGGCGTCGCTGCCGGGGGTCTCGACTTCCTCGAACTCCTCGTCGGGGGCCGCCGCCGCGTCGGTGTCGACCTCCTCGACGGGTTCGGCGTCGCCCTCGTCGGCGTCGCCGTCGAGAACCTCGTCCAGTTCCTCGTCCTCGGCGGGCTCCTCGAGCAGCTCCTCGACGCCCTCGTCGGTCTCGACGTCCTCCGGTGCGAACTCGGAGGTGTCGACGTCGTCGCGGATGTGGAAGTCGTCGGGCAGCTCCGCACCCGGCGGGATGATCTTGACGTTCACCCCGATGGTGCCGAGTTTCATCACGGCGACGCCCTTGCCCTCGTCGACGATGGACTCGGCGGGTTCGCCGTTGTGCTTGATGTAGCCCGCGTTGAACTTCTCCACGCGCGAGCGCGCACCGGTGACCTTCCCCGAGAGGACGATCTCGGCGCCCAGTGCGCCCGCGTCCATGATCCGTTCGAGGGTGGTGCGACCGGCCTGCCGGAAGTACCAGCCACGCTCCAGGGCGTTCGCCAGTCGGTCGGCGACGATCCGGGCGTTGAGGTCCGGCTCGTCGACCTCCTGAACGTCGATCTGGGGGTCCTCGAGGTCGAACTCCTCCTCGAGAGTGGTGGTGATCTTCCGGATGTTCTCGCCGCCCTTGCCGATGACCATCCCGGGCTTCTCGGCCTTCAGGACGATCTGCATGCCCATCGGGGTCGGCGCCATCTCCATGCCGCCGTAGCCCGCACGGCCCAGCTCCTCGGCGAAGAACTCGTCGATCTGCGAGCGCTGGAGGCCGTCTCGGATGAACTGGTGTTCGTCCGCCATCAGTTCTCACCCTCCTCGTCGTCGGTCTCCTTGAGGACGAGTTCGACGTCTACTTCCGGCGTGTTCCAGTCGGAGGCCCGACCGAACGCCCGGGGCTTGCGGCCCTGGGACTCGCCGACCTTGTGGGCGGCGACGTGTTCGATCGCCATCGACTCGCCGTCGAACCCCTGGTGGTCGGCGTTGTTCACGCCGTTCTCCAGGAGGTCGAGGAACTCGCCGCTGGCCTTCTCCGGCGATCGCCCGGCGTCCCAGCCGTCGACGTCGCTCGCGTGGCCGACGCCGCTGTTGTGGGACTTGAACGGGACCGACCGGTCGCCGTCGCGTACCGCCTCGAGGTACTCGATGGCGTCGCCGGCGGTCATCCCCTTGATCTCTCGGGCGATGGCCTTGCTGTGCTTGTGGCTCATGTGACGCTCCCGGAGCATCGCTTTCGCCGTCTCGTCCGGGTCCGCGTCGACGCTGTAACTGATTCCCATGTCCTGTCACCTCACTTCAGCGGCACGAACTTCGAGGAGCGGGTCGCCCCGATGCCGGCCTGACCGTGCTCGACCGAGGTCCGGGTGAGCTGGAACTCCCCGAGGTAGTGGCCGATCATCTCCGGTTCGACCCGCACGCGCTCGAAGGCCTGTCCGTTGTGGACCGCAAACGTCAGGCCGACGAACTCCGGCAGGATCACCATGTCCCGCAGGTGCGTTCGGATCGGGTCGTTGGCCGTCTCCTCCTCGCCGGCGTCGCGCGCCTCCTCGAGGAGCTTCTGCTGTTCCTCGGTCAGGCCGCGCTCGATGCTTCGCCGCTTGCGTGCGGGCAACAGTTCCGCGACTTCCTCGACGCTCAGCTCCGACAGCTCTTCGAGCGTGTGACCGCGGTAGGTGAACTCCTCACCTTCGCGGCCGGTTCGGTACTCTCCGGAACTCATCAGTTGTCACCTCCGCGACCGGTGCGTCGCGACGCGATGTCGCCGACCTTCCGGCCCGGCGGGGCGTCCCGCGAGATCGACTTGGGCTTGCCAGGGTGCTGGCGGCCACCGCCACCGAACGGGTGGTCGACGGCGTTCATCGCCACACCGCGGACGTTCGGCCACTTCGTCCCGCGAGCTTTCATCTTGTGGTGCTTGTTGCCGGCCTTCACATGAGGCTTCTCGGTGCGACCGCCACCGGCGACCACGCCGATGGTGGCCCGACACTCGGGGTCCAGACGCTTGCTCTCGCCCGAAGGCAACTCGACGACCGCCGCGTTGCGGTCGTGAGTGATCAGGTCGGCGCTGGTCCCCGACGCGCGGGCGAACTTCCCGCCGTCGCCGGGCTGACGCTCGACGTTGCACACCGGCACGCCCTCTGGAATCTCCGCGAGCGGGAGCGTGTTGCCTGGCTCGATGGCCGCCGAGACGCCGACCTGCAGCTGGTCGCCCGTGCCGACCCCCTCCGGGGCCAGCACCAGTCGACGGTCGCCGTCCTCGAACTCCACGGCGGCGACCGGCGACGACCGCGCGGGGTCGTGCTCCACGTCGACGACCGTGCCGCTCACGGTGTCGGCGTCTTCGGGGGTCTTGTGCTTCAGATCGGCCTTGTAGCGGTGCGACGGGGCCCGGAACGTGGGCGTGCCGCGACCGCGTCGTTGTCCCTGAATTCGTCGTCCCATGATCAGAACACCCCGATCCTGCTGGCGATCTCCTGTGCGTCGTCGTCCTCGCCGAGCGTGACCGTCGCCTTCTTCTGGCCCTGCATGGTCACCTGCGTGTTGACGTTCTCGACGGTGACGTCGAACTGCGACTCGACGGCGTCGCGGACCGACGGCTTGTCGGCGCTGGTGTCGACGACGAACTGGAGCTTGTTGTCGAAGTCCATGACGTTCATCGCCTTCTCGGTCATCAGCGGGTAGTGGATGACGTCCTGGCTCATCGGTCGGCCACCTCCGAGAGCGCGCTCTCGGTCCAGACGGTCAGCCGACCGCCCTCTGCGCCGGGCGCGAGGTCCTCCGTGTCGACCTGGTCGGCCGTCGTGACGTCGACGCCCGCGAGGTTGCGGGCCGCCCGCGAGGGCTCGTCACTGGTGACGAACAGGATCGACGTCGGGCGGCGGTACTTCCGGCCACGGGTCGTCCCCTGGCCGGCCCGCACAGACCGCTCGTCTGCTCGTTCGATGTCGGCGTGCGCGCCGACGGTCTCGAGGAACTCGACGACCTCCTTGGTCTTCTCGAGGTCCTCGAACTCGTCGTCGACGACCAGCGGCAGGTCGAGCTCGTCGTCGAACTCGTGGCCGCGCTCGGCGACGAGTTCGGCGTCGGCGGTCGCCGCGATGGCCGACCGCGTCGCGAGCTTGCGCTCCTTGTCGTTCATCTCGAGCGACGGGTCCGCGTCTGCCTTCGGCGGGTGGGCCGCACGGCCCGAGACCGCCTGGGGAACTCGTCGCGCCTGTCCGTTCTGTCGCGGGACGTGTGCCATCCCGCGACCGCTTCCGGGGGATTCGGCCGGCGTCCGCAGGCCGGCGTACTCGTCGGCTCCGGTCGCTTGCTTCCGGTTGGCCTGGGCCGCCAGGACCGCCTTCCGGATCAGGTCCGGTCGGTACGGGGTCTCGAAGACCTCGGGGAGGTCTACCTCCCCGTCGTCCTCGCCGTCCAGGTCGGTGAGTGTCGCGTTCATTGTCCTTGGTTCGATTCAGTGGAGACGTACCGCACCTCGGGATCGAGGCGCGGCTGGTCGTTCGGTCGGATGGCCGGTCGGAAGCGCAGCAGGCGCTGGTCCGGACCTGGCAGCGAACCCTTGAACAGCGCGTACGAGCCGTCGACCTCGCCGTAGTTGACGAAGCCACCGTCGGGGGAGACGTCGTCACCCTCGCCGATGTCGATGATGCGCTTGTTCAGTTCGGTGCGCTGGTGGTAGCCGGTCTGGCCCTGCTGGGGGACCGTCGAGCGAACCCGCGAGGGGTTCCACGGGCCCAGGTTGCCGATGCGTCGGCGCCAGCCCTGGCGGGCGTGCTTGCCCTTGCGCTTCTGGACGCCCCAGCGCTTGACGGGGCCCTGGGTGCCCTTGCCCTTCGTGATCCCGCTGACGTCGGCGTACTCGCCGGCGCGGAACACGTCGGTCATCTCGTGGCTGCCGCCCTCCTCGAGCAGGTCGAGTCCGTACTCGACCCGGTCGGGGAGGCTCCCGCCGCCGACGCGAGTCTCCATCACGTCGGGGCGCTTCTTCGGCACGTTGTCCATCTCGCCGGGGACGGTGTGGGTGATCATCCGCACCTCGTCGACCGCACCCTCGTCGACGAGGGCGTGCAGGTCGTCGGCGTCCGTGGCGCCGTTCTCGGGAACGTCCAGCGCACGCTCGAGTGCGTCGCGCTGATCGTCACCCCACACCTCCGTCACGGGTTTGCGTCCGTACGGCGTGTCCTCGTACGCTCGCAGTGCTACCGCCTCGACCGGCGGCGTCTCCACGATGGTGACCGGGACGGTCTCCTCCATCCCCTCTCGGGGGGAGTCGGACTCGTCGTTGATCATCACCACGTGGGACATGCCGGCCTTGTAGCCGGCGAAGCCCTGCAGCGTCGGCTGTCCGTCGTCGTCCGGCCACGAGTTGAACCGCGGCACCTCGTCGGCGGCGCGGCTCCGTGGACCGAACCCCATCGAGCCTTTGCGTGGTCTGCTTGGTTGTGGCATGGTCTCACTCTCTCAGTTGCAGGAGAGCGAGGGTGGCGAACATCGCTTCCTCCGTTCGCACGACCTCGCTGCCCTGGTTCGGAACCGTATTGAGCCAGAGATCGAACCCTTCCTCGGGTTCGGTCTCCGAGTCGGCCGCCGCGCTGGCGACCGACTCGACCGCCACGTCGAGTATCGCCGGCAGCCCTCTCTCGGGCGCACCGAAGACGACCGTCAGGTCGCCGTCGGCGCGGCCGGCCAGGTCCGCCACCCCGGACACGGTGATCGACTCACCGTGTCGCGAGGCCGCGATGCGGAACCCGGCGTCCTCACGGCCGAGCGCTGCCGACAGGTCCGCCGACTCGACCGAGAGCCCCGGGAGGGGCTCGTCGACGAGCCGTGCACGGACCGGACGTCGCGAAGAGATCCTGATGGTCACGCGCTCCCCCTCGTCGACCTCCATTTTCGGAGGGACGACGAGGGAGATCGGGTGTTGCAGGCCGCAATTGACCCGGACGCGCCCTTCAGGTCCGACCTCGGTCACGATTCCCTGTCTTGACGACCCGGATTCGTTCGAACCCGAGCCGGTCCGTGGCGTGGCGCGGAGCGGCGGCAAGACGCCCGCGTACTCCAGTTCGTCCCGCTCGCCCCACACCTCCTTTCGGAGGTACGGCGGCGTCGCGGCGTACCGCAGCACGGTTTCGACGAACCCGCCGCCCCATCGTCGTTCGCCTGCGTCGTCGTCGAAGACGACCAGGCGATCGACCCGGAAGACCGTCGCCGCGCGGGCGACGTAGCCGAGTTTGCGAGTCGCCTCGCGTTTGTCCTCGGCTTCCCGGACGAGGGACGACGGCACGAGCACGCTGACTGTCATGCCGGACGCTTACGCGCCTCGCCACTAGACTGTGGCGATGCTACCGTATCCGCGCTGAAAAGGGTGCCGGAACGGATTCGCGGCTGTGACGCGTTGACACGTTCCGTCACGGCCGTATCCGGGCTCGGCCCGCAGAGCACCGTTTCGGCCACCGGAACGAACCGCCGGGATCACGAGCGGTGGCCCCCTCACGGGCCCGTCCGAGATGGTCGCTCGACGCCCCGCGCGCACAGGCGAGTGGACCACTAGTCCCCCGCCGCCGCCCCGCGGTTTCCGCACCGTCCCGAGAGCGATTCAAAAGCCTTATACAGCAGTCCGGACAACCCCTGAGTGCACACACTGCGCTGGTGGTGTAGTGGTATCACAGGACCCTGCCACGGTCCTAACCCGAGTTCAAATCTCGGCCAGCGCACTTCTGCCGGTTTCCGAATTCTTAGCCTATTTACTGCCATCTTAGTGATTCCGACTCGCGCTCTTGACTCCACTCCAGCGGGGTCGAGAGTCGCTCTCACAGTTTTATTTTCACTCTGCACGGCGATAGATTATAACCAGCAGCCTCCAACGATCGACCGTCGTGTCCGACTACCACCGTCGCACCGCAGTCACGCGCCTGCAGGTCAGCTCAGAGCAGCGGCAGCTCCTCGAAGCGACCATCGACGAGTGGCGACGGGCAGCCAACGTCGCGGTGGCCATCGGCTGGGAGGCGGACGAGACGGCGAAGACGAAACTCCAGTCGCTGGGGTACGAGGAGGTGCGCGAACAGACGGAGCTCGGGAGTCAGCATGCGATTCTCGCGATCCACGAGGCGGCGCAGGCACTGGCCAGCGCGCGAGAGGTGGACAGGACGCAAGCGACGTCGAAGCCGACGTTCACCGCGCCGACCGTGCAGTACGACGCCCGCTCGATGACGGTGTTCGATGGCGAAGCGAGCGTCTCGCTGGCGACTGTCGCGGACCGCGTCCGATGTGACCTCGTCTTGCCGGACGACGCGGACGGCTACCAGCAACAGTACCTCCACGACGACTCCTGGGAACTCTCCGCCTCGTCGCTGACGGTGCGAGACGGAGAGTTCTACCTTCACCTCGGATTCCGGACGCCGAAAGGCTCGATCGAATCGCCGAAGGACAGGACAGTCCTCGGGGTCGATCTGGGCATCGAAAACCTCGCAGTCACGTCGACAGCGCACTTCGAGTCCGGGGCGGAGTTGCTCCACGAGCGCCGAGAGTTCGAGCGCGTGAAGGCAGGCCTCCAGCGTACGGGGACGGAGTCGGCACACAGGACACTTGACGCCCGAAGCGACAGGGAGCAACGATTCTGTCGGGACTACCTCCACCGCGTTTCGAACCGGATCGTCGCCGAGGCTGAGCGACACGACTGCTCGCACGTCGTCTTCGAGGACTTGCGACATATCCGCGACTCGATGCCAGGAGGACTGAAGTTCCACGAGTGGGCGCACCGTCAGCTGGTCCAGTACGTCCGGTACAAGGCCGAGTACCGGGATATCGTCGTTGAGTTCGTCGACCCGGAAAATACGAGCCGGGAGTGTTCGGAGTGTAGCCACGTCAGCGAGCAGAACCGCCCGAACCGGGACCGATTCGCCTGCCGCGAGTGCGGTGCGACGGCGAACGCGGACTACAATGCCGCGAAGACGATCGGGTTGCGGTATGTCCGTCGCGGGCATCAGTCCTCGCGGCGGACGGGCGACCGTCGACTCGCCCTAAAGTCGGGGACAGTGAGACCGAGTGGGGAGTTCGTCCCCTACCCGTCCGGGTTCGAGGCCGAGAACGCCGACAAGTCGGTGCCCTGAGAGTCGGGGATCGACAGTCGATATCGCGGCCAGTGTATCTCAACATAAAACGCCGGGAGTTACTCCGACCACCAGTCACACCGTCGCGACCACATTTACACCGCCAGGCGACCAATTCTCACCCATGACGACGATTGGCTTCCTGTCGGTCGCACCGGTCACCGAGGACAGCATGGCGGGCGAGGTCGCGAAGGCGGTGGCAGCGCTGGACGACCACCCCGTCAAGTACGAGACGACGCCGATGGGGACGACTATCGAGGCCGAGTCGGCGGCGGAACTCTTCGCGGCGGCCCAGGCGGCCCACGAGGCCGTCGACGGCGACCGCGTCTCGACGTTCCTCAAGATCGACGACAAGCGCACGCGGGAGGTCGCCGCCGACGAGAAGGTCGACGCGGTGGAGTCGGAACTCGGCCGGGCGGCGCGATCCGGTCGGTGAGCGGCCGGCGTGGGACCGAGCGGCGATCCCCCACAATTCATTTCAGTCCCCTGCCCGGAGAGTAGTGTGGGAAACGACCGCAAACGCCCGGGGACGCGACGGGGACGCCCCGGGTAGCAAAAGACATATCGGGCCACCTGCCCGAGTCCGAACCATCCCCGTCTCCGCACAACCATGAACGAAGTTCAACTGGAGGTCGCGAAGGCGTACCCGAACGACTCGGGACGTGGTATCGCCAGACTCGACCCCGACACGCTGTTGCATCTGAAGCTGAGTCCGGGCGACATCATCGAGATCGAGGGCGCGGACACCACCGCGGCGAAGGTGTGGCGTGCCGACCGCCAGGACTGGAACACCGACACGGTGCGCATCGACGGGTTCACCCGACAGAACGCCGACGTGGGCATCGGCGAGCGGGTGACCATCCGGAAGGCCGAGGCGACCAAGGCCGAGAAGCTCGTGCTGGCGCCGCCGGAGGAGGCCAGCGTGCAGTTCGGCTCCGACGCCGCCGGGATGGTCAAACGCCAGATCCTCAAGCGGCCGGTCGTCGAACGCGACATCGTCCCCGTGATGTCCTCGACGAACCACCCGTTCATGCGCTCGCCGGGGCAGGCGATCCCGCTGATCGCCGTTGAGACGGAACCCGACGGGGTCTGTCTGATCACCGAGGACACCGAGGTCGAACTCCGCGAGGAGCCCATCTCCGGGTTCGAGAAGACCGGCGGCGGCATCACCTACGAGGACATCGGCGGCCTGAAAAACGAAATCCAGCGCGTCCGCGAGATGGTCGAACTCCCGATGAAACACCCCCAGATTTTCAAGAAGCTGGGGATCGAGCCGCCGGCGGGCGTGCTGTTGCACGGCCCGCCCGGCACCGGCAAGACGCTGCTGGCGAAGGCCGTCGCCAACGAGACGTCGGCGAGTTTCTTCTCTATCGCCGGCCCGGAGATCATCTCGAAGTACTACGGCGAGTCCGAACAACAGCTCAGGGAAATCTTCGAGGACGCCACCGAGGAGTCGCCGTCGATCATCTTCATCGACGAACTGGACTCGATCGCCCCCAAGCGCGAGGACGTCACCGGCGAGGTCGAACGCCGCGTCGTCGCCCAGTTGCTGACGATGATGGACGGCCTGGAGGAGCGCGGCCAGGTCGTCGTCATCGCGGCGACCAACCGCGTCGACAGCGTCGACCCCGCGCTGCGTCGCCCCGGACGGTTCGATCGCGAGATCGAGATCGGCGTCCCCGACGAGATCGGCCGCGAAGAGATTCTCCAGATCCACACCCGCGGGATGCCGCTGAGCGACGACGTGAACCTCTCGCGGCTGGCCGACGAGACCCACGGGTTCGTCGGCGCCGACATCGAGAGTCTCACCAAGGAGGCCGCGATGAAGGCGCTGCGGCGGTACCTCCCGGAGATCGACCTCGACGAGGAGGACATCCCGCCGAGCCTGATCGACCGGATGATCGTCAAGCGGGAGGACTTCCGCGGCGCGTTGAACGAGGTCGAGCCCTCGGCGATGCGGGAGGTGCTGGTCGAACTGCCGAAGATCACCTGGAACGACGTCGGTGGCCTGGAGGAGCCCAAACAGAACGTCAAGGAGTCGGTCGAGTGGCCGATGTCCTCGCCCGAGAAGTTCGCTCGGCTCGGGATCGAACCACCCGCCGGCGTGCTGCTGTACGGGCCACCCGGCACGGGCAAGACGCTGATGGCCAAGGCCGTCGCCAACGAGACCAACGCCAACTTCATCTCGGTGCGTGGCCCCCAGCTGCTGTCGAAGTGGGTCGGTGAGAGCGAGAAGGCCATCCGCCAGACGTTCCGCAAGGCCCGGCAGGTGTCGCCGACGGTCGTGTTCTTCGACGAACTCGACTCGCTGGCGCCCTCGCGGGGCGGCGAGGTCGGCTCGAACGTCTCCGAGCGAGTCGTCAACCAGTTGCTGACCGAACTCGACGGCCTCGAGGAGATGGAGGAGGTGATGGTCATCGGCGCGACCAACCGTCCGGACATGATCGACCCGGCGCTGATCCGCTCGGGGCGGTTCGACCGCCTGGTGATGATCGGCGAACCGGACGTCGAGGGGCGGGAACAGATTCTCAAGATTCACACCGAGGACGTCCCCCTGTCGACGGACGTGAGCCTGCGTGAAGTCGCCGAGAAGACCGACGGCTACGTCGGCTCGGACCTGGAGTCGATCGCTCGTGAGGCCGCCATCGAGGCGCTGCGGGAGGACGAAGACGCCGAGACCGTCGAGATGAATCACTTCCGGGCGGCGATGGACAGCGTCCGGCCGACGATCACCGACGACATCGTCGAGTACTACGAGCGCATGGAGGAGGAGTTCATGGGCGGCGGCGGCGAGCCCAGAGACCGCCAGACCGGCGGCCGGATCGGCTTCCAGTGAGCGAGCCTGCTCCGGCAGGCGGCTGAGGCCCCGCGACCGCCCCCGACGCTTATAAATCCGGTGCGGGCGTACGCCGGGCAACGATGGCCCACCGCGCACGGGCGCCCCGGTCGACATCTGACGCCGATCGGTCGGGACCCTACAGCCCGCTCCGCGACCCGACGATTCTCGTCCTCTCGCTCATCGCGGTCGGGTCGTTCCTGTTGCTGGTGACCGGCGTCGGCACGTCGCTGACCGGCGGCGGTGGCGGCGGGCCGGTGTTCCCGCTGGGGAACAGCGAGGACGGACCGAGGCAGGTCGACCTCGTCGTCGAAGCCAATCGGACGACGCTGTCGGTCGGAGAGGGGGTCGGGCTGACGGTCACCGACGACGACGGGACCCCCGTGGCGAACGCGACGGTCCGACTGGACGACAGGACCGTCCGCACGGACGCGGACGGACGGGCGGCGCTGCGGGTCGACCGCGGCGGGACCCGGACGGTCCGCGTCGACAAGGGTGGCGACAACGACACCAGTTACACGCCGGCGACCACACGGCTCACCGTCGAGCGTCGGCCCATCGCGCTCTCGCTGTCGGTCAACGAGAGCCGGACGGACGTCGACGAGACGGTCGCCGTCGAACTGCGGCGGGCCGACACCGACGACCTCGTCTCCGGCCGGGTCGCGGTCGGGAACCGGACCGTCGACGTCGAGGACGGCCGCGCCAACCTGTCGGTGACGGCCGCAGGAGAGTACACGCTGCGAGCGACCCGCGAGCGGACCGCGACCGAGCGGTTCGAACCGGCGACCGCGAGCCTGACCGTCGAGCGGCTGCGACGGGACCTCCGGGTCGCACTCAGTTCCGAGGAGTTGCTCGTCGGCGACCTCACGATCGTCTCGGTGACCCGGGCCGAAGACGGGCGGCCGGTCGACGCGACGGTCACCGTCGGCGGCCGAACGTACAGCACCGGCGACGCCGGGTGGGCCGTGATCAGGAACCTCTCGGCGGGCACGTACGAGGTGCGCGCGACGGCGCAACCGACCGACAGGGTGCGCTTCCGACCGGCGACAGCGGCGCTGTCGGTCGAGCGAGAGCCGGTGCAGCTGTCCGTCGAGGCCACCCCCGCGAGACCCGACGCCGGCGAGTCCGTCGCGCTGCGCGTGGTCCGCGCCGACACGGGCGCGCCGGTCCGGGCGACGGTCGCGATCGGCGAGCGGACGGTGACGACCGACGACGAGGGCCGCGCCACCGTCGCGCTCGACCGACCGGGGAACCTGACGGCGACCGCGAGGAAGGGCGACACTCGCGCGGAGACGTTCGTGCCCGCAGAGACGGCCGTGTCGGTGCGGGGGCCGTGGTTCACCGTCGAGAGCGACCTCGCCGTCGACGCGGCCGTCGGCGAGTCGTACACCGTGACCGCGACGATCCGCAACGCTGGCAACGAACCGGGCGAGACGACAGTGTCGTACCGCCTGGCAGGGGAGGTGGTGGCGAACCGGACGGTGTCGCTCGCGCCGGGGGCGTCGGCCACCGTCTCCTTCGGGCCGTCCCTCACGCCGGTGGTGGTCGGGACCTACGACCAAGCCGTCGTGACGCGCACCGCGGCGGCGAACGGGACGCTGACCGTGGCCGCCGACGCGACGGTCGCCACGGGCGGGCCACCGCCGGATGTGGCTGGCGACGAGCCGGACACGCCACGTTGGCCAGAGTACGCCATCAGATTGCCCGATAAAACTTCTCGCCAGTTCTAAGGGCCTCGTAAAACGTCGTGAAACGGAGTTATTTCCGGTGAAACGGTTCGAAAACAAAGCAAGGCTCGGCCCGTTATATGGGGGTGTGGGTACACAGGTTGACTCAGGAGCGATCCGGTGTCCACAATGTCCAGCCCCTCCATCCGTCACGACTCGGTTCGAGAACAGCGCGATCAGTCGCTCGTCCGCCGGAGCCTCAACATGATGGAGAGCCCGGTCAGGACCGTCGGTTTCTGGTCCGCGGTCAGCCTGCCGTTCCTGCACGTCCCCCTCCTGCTGACCGGCCTGGACTCGACGGCCGACGCGCTGGCGTTCGGGGCGCTGCTGGCGCTGAACCTCTGTGCGCTGCTGGTCGGCCACGGTCACGAACCGCGCTGACACCCGCCGCCCACTCGCGTCCCCCCACACCGGCCGCGCTCAGGTCCCGACGATCCCGCTCCGTTCGAGCTCCGCCCTGATCGCCGAGCGCTTGATCAACACGAACCCACAGCAGATGCAGACGAATCCCGCGGCAGTCGCGAGCGTTGGCCGTTCGTTCAGCACGACCAGCGCCGTCGCCGCCGCCGCCAGCGGCGCCGCGTAGGAGACGAGGTTGATCTCGATGGGTCCGAGGCGGTCGAGCAGGTCGAAGTAGATCAGGAAGCCCAGGGCGCTGGCGACGACGACGAGGTAAGAAAGCGCCAGCCCCGCCTCAAGTGTCGGGTCGACCGCCGTCGGCGACTCGCCGATACCGAGGCTCGCGACGTGCATCACGACGGCGCCGAGCAGCATCGCCCACGCCTCCATCGTCTCGATGGGGAGATCGGCGTCGACCCGCTGTGTCAGGACGCTGCCCAGCGCGAACGCGGCCGCCGCGAGGAACACCAGCCCCAGGGACACGCTCCGGGCGGTCACCAGCGCGCCGGGCTCCGGGTCCTGGAGCACGACGACCCCGAGCAGGCCGAGCCCGAGTCCCACCAGCCCCAGCGGGGCGAGTCGCTCGGCGGGCAGGAACGCCCGGGAGAACCCCGTCGTGAGAATCGGCGACAGGCTGACGACGATGGCGGCGGCGGCGCTGGTGGTCCCCTGCTGGCCGACGAACAGGAACGCGTGGTACACGGCGATCATCAGCACGCCCGCGACGGTCACCAGCACCCACTCGTCGCGGGTCCGGGGTCGGAGCCGATCGGTCGCGTACGCCGCGTAGCCCAGCATCAGGACTCCGGCCAAGTCGTACCGCAAGGCGGCGAACAGCACCGGCGGGAAGTACTCCAGGCCGGCCTTGATCGCGGTGAACGCGCTGCCCCAGGCGACCGCCAGCGTGAGAAACAGCGCGGCGTTTCGGAACCTCACGGTCCGTCCACCCCGCTACCCACCAGTTCGTCCCCGAGGAATCGGCAGTTCACGGGCGAGGTTGCACGCGACGGCTGTCAACCGTTGCGGTACTGGACACGCTTGCTGACTGTCCCTGGGCCGTAGGTTTAAGGCCCGCAGCGCCCTCACTGCAGGTATGGCCGCTCACGGCCGGTCGGCACTGCGGGACCTGTTCGACGAGTCGCCCACCCCTCACATCGCCCACCCGCCGCGCACCCACCACCGCGACTTCTACGTCGCGACCGACGGCTCCTTTCGCTCCGGCCCCGTCGACGAGCCAGCCGGCGGTCTCGGCGTCGTGATCGAGGCCCGCGACGGGACGCGCGTCGCGCGGGTGGCGCTGTCGGACGGCCCGCCGAACAACAACGTCGCGGAGTACCGCGCGCTGCACCTCGGACTCGACGTGCTGGCGGCCCGCTCGCCGCCGAGCGCGCGCGTCGGCGTCCTCGTCGACCACGACGACCTCGCGGCGAACGTCAACGCCGCGGTGCTGGCCGCGCGCGACCGCGGCTGGTCGCCCGCGGAGTCGCCGGGGGTCCCCGCCGAGTCGCTGTACCACTGGCGGGGCATCCAAGCCCGACTGCGCGGGTTCGACGAGGCCCGTGCCGCCCGCATCCACAGCGAGGACAACCCCGCCCACCCCCTCGCGAACGCCCCGAACCGCTACGAGCACGTCAACGACGAACCCGACCGGTGCGTGCTGCCCGACGTCTCCGGCACCGCGGAGCCGGGCGTGCCGCCGCCGTCGCGCAAGGACCGCCACGCCGGCGACTGAGACGGACCCGCGCGACCCTCACCCGCTCGTCTCGGTCGCCCCGACCGGAGCCCCTCGGCCGGGATCGTCCCCGTCGTCCAAATCTACGAGCACGACCGAACAGGGGGCGTGCCGGCGAATCCAGTCGACGTCGTTGCCGACGCCGAACGATCGGAGTCCGGTCGGATCGCGTGCCAGCACCAGCGTCGTCGCCGAGCGGTGCCGCGCGAAGTTGACGATGCCGTGTCTGTGGTCGTGGGTCACGACCTCGCCGTAGGAGACCGGGACCCCGACTTCGGCGGCGATGCGCTCGGTGCGCTCCTCGAAGGCGGTGTCGGCCGCGGACAGTTCGCCGACGGCGTGGTCCAGCGGAGTCTGGTCGGGGACGGTGTCGAACTGGACGACCGTGACGCCGACCCCCTCAGCGCGGGCCAGCCCCGCCGCGACCCGGACGAGTCGCCGCTCGGTGGCCTCGTCGGTCCCCTCGGTGACGGCGACGAGCACGCCGTACTCCGCCTCGCCGTCGTCGGTGGACTCGCCGCCGACGGTCCCGGCGGTCGGCGCCGCGATGCGCTCGCGGACCTCGTCGCGGACGATCCCCGCCGCCAGCCCCTCGCGGTCGACGCGGTCGCGGACGTAGACGAGGTACCACGCGAGGCTGCCGACGACGATCAGGACGCTGCCGCCCAGCGCGACCGCGCCCATCGCGCTCAGCAGCGCGAGCCCCGAGACGATCCCGAACACCTGCACCCAGGGGTACAGCGGCGCGGTGAACGGCGGATCGTACCAGTCGGGGTCGCTGGTCCGGAACGCGATCAGCGCGACGTTGATCAGCACGAACACCAGAATCTGGAAGGCGCTGGCGAGTTTCGCGATGCTGAGGATCGGCACGAACGCGACCAGCGCGAGCAACACGAGGCCGGTGAAGGCGATGGCGGTCACCGGCGTGCCGAAGCGCTCGCTGACCTCGCTGAACGACGCCGGCACCAGCCCGTCCCGGCTCATCGCGAAGGGGTACCGCGACGACGACAGCAGGCCGGCGTTGGCCGTGCTGACCAGCGCCAGCAGCGCCGCGAGCACGACCGCGATCACGCCCGCTTCGCCCAGCGCGGCGCTGGCGGCGTCGGCGACCGGCGCGGCGGCGCCGTCGATGGTCCCCGTCGGCGAGACGCCGATCAGGACCGCGACGACGAGGACGTACAGCGCGGTGGTGAAGGCGAGCGAGCCGAGCATCCCCAGCGGGATCACTCGGCCAGGGTCCTCGACCTCCTCGGCGACGCTCGCAATCTTCGTGACGCCGGCGTAGGAGACGAACACGAGCGCGGTCACCGTGAACAGCCCGTCCAGCCCGCCCGCGAAGAACGGTTCGTACCGACCGGGCTGGACGCTGCCGGCACCACCGCCGACGAACCAGACCATCGCCGCGAGCATGACGCCGACGATGGCGACCTGGAGCCGCCCGGTCTGCTTGGCGCCGAAGACGTTGACCACGATCAGCACGACCGCGAGCACCAACGCGACGACCGTCGGATCGACGGGCACGGAGAAGCGGTACAGCAGGTACGGCACGCCGCCGACCAGCGCCAGCGCGCCCTTGAACGACAGCGCGAACCACGTCCCGATGCCGGCGATGGTCCCCAGCAGCGGCCCCATGCCGCGCTCGATGTACACGTAGGTGCCGCCGGCCTCCGGCAGCGCCGTCGCCATCTCCGCCTTCGACAGCGCCGCCGGGAGCACCAGCACGCCGGCGAGCAGGTACGCCAGGATCAGCGACGGTCCGGCCTTGCCGACCGCCAGCGCCGGCAGGATGAAGATGCCGCTGCCGACCATCGCGCCGACGCTGATCGCCATGACCTCGAGCAGGCCGAGGTCGCGTTCGAGCTCCTTCGTCATTGATCCGCTCCGACCCGCTCGATCACCGTCGCCGCGACCGCCTTCGAGACGCACACGGGGGTGACCTCCGCGTCGCGGAACGGTGCGACGTTCTCCGGGTCCTCGACGAGGGTGACCACCGTCCGGCCGTCCGTCGGCACGGCGAGTCGCGACAGCAAGAGGTTCTCACCGTCGTCACCCGCGGCGATCACGACGACATCGGCGGCCGCCGTCTTCTTCCGGAGCGCCGCCCGCTCCGTCGGCTCGTGTCGCACGACCTCGACGGCCTCGCCGGCACGGGAGATCGCACGGTCGTCGTCGGTCAGGAGTGTGACGCTGTCGGCGCTCGCCGAGAGTCGCCGCGCGACGACCGCGGCGAGCGTCCCGCCGACGACGACGACCCGCGCGTCGGGCGGCGGTACCGCGTTCGGTTCGAGTTCAGAACGATCCGTCATCATACCAGACCTAGAAAGCCAGTTCAGTATAAGTCTGGCGCTCCGGAGAACATTCCGACAGAATAGGCTTCTTCTGCGGACAGTCCGGTTACTCGTCTCGACTCTCCATCTCCTCGCCGCTGAACCCGTGGTACGGGCAGACGTACTCGTTGCGGATCAGCTGCTCGTCGGACACTTCCAGCCCCATCGCGTCCAGTCGCTGTGCGACGTCGCTGAGGTCGTCGTGGTCGCTCCCGACGGCGTTGACGTACACGTTGTCCCTCCCAGTCATGACCTCCCGAACGGCGACGACTCCCGGTACCTCCAGGGCCTGCTCGGCCAGTTCCTCACGGCGCTTGATCGGCGCGGTGCAGACGATCTTCGTGTACAGCTGATAGCCCGCGGCCTCGTAATCGATGTCGACGTCGTACCCGCGGATGATTCCCGACTCCTCCAGTTTTCGCAGACGGTTCCGGACCGTGCTCGCCGAGACCCCCGCGACCTCCGCGATGTCGCTGGAGGAGGTGTGGCGGGCGTCTTTCTGGAGTTCGTAGACGATTCGGCGGTCGAGGTCGTCGAGTTCGCCGTCTTTCATACGCGGCCGGAACACGGCGAACAGCAAAAAGGTGGTCGAACGCTACCGAATCCGCAACCGTCGATTACCGTTCTCGCCTCGTTCGGGTCGTCCCCCGTGGTCTCGCCGCACCGTGTGGCGTTTCACTCCTGGGCGTCCACCACCGCCACGCCCGCGAGATTAACGATGTCCTTGACCTCGTCGCCGCGCTGGAGGACGTGGACGGGCTTGTCCATCCCCACGAGCATCGGGCCGATGGCTTCGGCGCCGCCCAGTCGCTGGAGGAGTTTGTAGCCGATGTTGCCGGCCTCCAGGTTCGGGAACACGAGGACGTTCGCCGGGGCCTCCAGGTCGGAGAACTCGTAGGTGCCCTGCAGGATGTCCTCGACGACGGCGGTGTCGGCCTGCATCTCGCCGTCGACGGGGAAGTCCACGGCGGGGTCTGCGCGGAGCGCCCGCGCGGCCTCGCGGGGCTTGCGCGTGCCCTCGTTGTCGACGCTGCCGAAGTTCGAGTACGAGAGCATCGCCGCACGGGGGTCGACGTTGAACTCCCGGGCGAGCTCGGCGGTGTGGCGGGTGACCTCCGCCAGCACGTCCGCCTCGGGGTCCTGGTTGACGGTGGCGTCGGCGCAGAAGACCACGCGGTTCTTGAACGTGAGCATGTACACGCCGGCGGCGTAGTCGGCGTCGTCGGCGGTGCCGATCACCTGGAGCGGCGGGCGCAGCGCCGAGGGGTAGTGGTGGGTCAGCCCCGTCAGCATCGCGTCGGCGTCACCCTGCTCGACCATCACGCTCGCGAAGTAGTTGCTGTCCCGCCGGATGAGTTCCTCGGCCTCCGTCTCGGTGACCCCCTTGCGGCGGCGCAACTCGTACAGCCGTTCGGCGTAGGCGTCGTAGTCCCCCTCGCGGGGGTCGCGCACGGTCGGGTCGAACTCCAGACCCAGCCGATCGGTCGTCGCCGCGATGCTGTCGGCGTTGCCGATCAGCACGGGGTCGGCGATGCCCTGCTCGCTGATCTGGTAGGCAGCCCGGATCATCTTCTCGTCGGTGCCCTCCGCCAGCGCCAGCGTCTTGGGGTCGCTCTTGGCCTTGTTGAGCACGACCCGCATCATCTCGCGGGACTTGCCCAGGCGGGCCTCCAGCCGTTCCTCGTAGGCGTCGAGGTCGATCTCCTGGCGGGCGGCGCCCGACTCCATCGCCGCCTCGGCGACCGCCGGCGCGACCTCGAACAGCACCCGCGGGTCGACGGGCTTGGGGATGATGTACTCGGGGCCGAACTGCAGCGGCTGGTCGCCGTAGGCCTTCACGACGGCGTCGGGGACGTCCTTGCGAGCGAGTTCCGCCAGCGCCTCGGCGGCGGCGCGTTTCATGTCCTCGTTGATGTCCGTCGCGCGGACGTCGAGCGCCCCCCGGAAGATGAACGGGAACCCCAGCACGTTGTTCACCTGGTTGGGGTAGTCCGAGCGACCGGTCGCCATGATCACGGTGTCGTCGCGCGCCGCCTTGGCCGCCTCGTAGCCGATCTCGGGGTCGGGGTTGGCCATCGCGAAGATGATGGGATCGGCGGCCATCGAGCGGACCATGTCCTCGTCGACGATGCCACCGACCGAGAGGCCCACGAACACGTCGGCCCCGTCCATCGCGTCCGCGAGGCCGCCCTCGGGGACGTCCCGGGCGAACGCCCGCTTGTGCTCGTTGAGGTCGCCCTCCGCGGCGCGAGCCTCGGTGATGATGCCCGAGGAGTCACACATCGTGATGTTCTCCCGGCGGGCGCCCAGCGAGACGTAGAACCGCGCGGTCGCGATGGCGCTGGCGCCGGCCCCGGAGAAGACGATGTCAAGCTCCGAGAGGTCCTTGCCGGCGATCTCGGCGGCGTTGAGCAGCGCCGCCCCGGAGATGATCGCAGTGCCGTGCTGGTCGTCGTGGAACACGGGCACGTCCATCCGGTCGCGCAGTCGGTCCTCGATCTCGAAGCAGGCCGGGGCGGCGATGTCCTCCAGGTTGATCCCACCGAACGTCGGCTCCATCGCCGCGACGGCCTCGACGATGGCGTCGGTGTCGGTCTCGTCGAGTTCGATGTCGAACACGTCGATGTCGGCGAACCGCTTGAACAGCACTCCCTTCCCCTCCATGACGGGTTTGGAGGCCTGCGCGCCGATGTCGCCCAGCCCCAGCACCGCCGACCCGTTCGAGACGACGCCCACCATGTTGCCCTTCGTGGTGTAGGTGTACGCCTCGTCGGGGTCGTCGGCGATCTCCATGCACGGCGCCGCGACGCCGGGTGAGTACGCCAGCGAGAGGTCCCGCTGCGTGTTGGTCGGCTTCGTCGTCGAGATGGCGATCTTCCCGGGCGGCTCGGCCCGGTGGTAGTCGAGTGAATCCTCGTCGAGTCCCATGGCGGGTGTTCGCCTGTCGAGTTCATAAAGGCTGGCGACGCCTGGCGTCGATTACCGGCGTCCGCGGACCGCGCTACTCGTCGCCGTCGTCGTCGACGTCACCGACCCGTTCGAACAGCGCGCGGTCGACGAGCAGTTCCACGCCGTCGTCGTCGACGAAGAACTCGACCGTCGAGCGGGTGCCGCCACGCTCGGCGACCCGGAACGTGTGGTCGTCGGGGGCCGTCGAGGCCGCCACCAGGTACTCCGTCTCGGTCCCCATCGGGCTGGCGTGTTCGAGTTCGAGGAAGCGGTCGCCGCGGGTGACCGTCACCGTCTGGAGATCGCCGTAGGCCTCGTACTCGCCGGTGACCCGTCGTTCCTTGCGCTCGATTGCGCGCTTCGGGAGCACCGCCAGGGGGTCGGTTCCGGTGGCGGTCGCCAGCAGCTCGGTCGCCAGCCGTTCGGGGGAGGTGTCCGGTTGCCCGTTGAATCCCAGCGCCACGGCGAGTCCCCGGTCCGCGAGGAAGCCGACGTAGCCGGCGGAGACGCCGGTGCCGCCGCCGTGGCCGACCAGCGTGTCGTCGCCGAACGGGCGGGTCATCCAGCCGTAGCCGTACCCGACCTCGGAGCCGTCGAGCAGCTCCCGGAAGGTCCCGACGGGCGTTGTCGCCGCCTCGGCGAGGTCGGCGCCGATCGGGAGGTCGCGCTCGGCCCACGCGCTGGCGAACGCCGCCGTCTCCGTCACCGGCGCCTGGAGCCCGCCGGGGCCCACGAACAGCGGGTCGTCCGGGAGCGTGGCGGGCTTGGGCCCGTCCTCGCCCGCGCGGTGCGGCGTCATCGCGTCGGCGTCCTCGTCCGCGAGCACGCCGACGTCGAACGTCGAGCGGTCCATCCCCAGCGGCTCCAGCACCGCTCGCCGGACGTAGTCGGCGAACGGTTCGTCGGCGACCGCCTCCACCAGTCGCGACAGCACGACGTAGCCGCTGTTGTAGTACAGACACCGCTCCGTATCGAGCAGGCGCCGGTCGGCGCCGTCGTCGACGTACTCGCGAATCTCGTCCCACCCGGAGAGCGACGCGCCGATATCCTCGGCCTCGTCGCCGACGATGGCGTCCAGCAGCGTGAGCGTCGCCGAGTCGTCCGCCGGCAGTCCGGACGTGTGCGACAGCAGTTCCCGGACCGTGATCGGGTCGCCGGGGGCGTCCGCGAAGAACGGGACGTGCGAGGCGACGGCGTCGTCGAGCGACAGGTCGCCGGACTCGACCAGCGTGAGCACCGCCGTCGCGGTGACCGGCTTCGTCGACGACCCGATGCCGTACAGCGTCTCCGGCGTCGCCGGCTGCTCGGGGTCCAGCTGCCGGTTGCCGAACCCCGCCGCGAACACCCGCTCTCGTCCGTCGACGACCGCCACGCTCGCCCCGGGCGAGTCGACGTCGCCGAGCAGGTCCCGCGCGGTCGCTTCGAGCGCCTCAGCGTCCAGGTCTGCCGCCGTCGTTTCGACCATACACCCAGTAAACCGAGAGACGTAATAGGGCTATGGAGCAACTGATTACTATACGAAGAGTTATGATTCTCCAGGTGCTGCTCACGGAACGTGCCGAGCGACGGCCCCCTGAACGACGCGATCGGGCTCGTGAGCCACGAGGTCCGGGCGGGGATTCTGGTGGCGCTGGCCGAGCACCAGCGCGAACACCCCCGCGCGGCCGCGCTGTCCTTCTCGGACCTCCGCGAGCGAGTCGGTCACGACGACCCCGGGAACTTCAACTACCACCTCAAGCGCCTGCTGGGGACGCTCGTGGAGAAGACCGAGGAGGGCTACCGCCTGTCGGACGTGGGCCACCACTTCGTCGCGGTGCTGCACTCGGGGCGGTTCGACCCCGACCGGCGCCGGGAGTTCCCGGACGCCGAGACGGCGTGTCTCCTCTGCGGAGGCGCGTCGACGGTCACCTACGAGGACGGGTCGCTGCGGGTGGCCTGCGAGGCGGGCCACACGTCGCTGCTGAACGTCGGCCCCGAACTGCTGGAACGCCACTCGCTGACGACGGCGCTCGACGTGGCGGTCCGGCGGACGCTGCTGGAGGCCAGATCGACGATGGACGACGTCTGCCCGTACTGCGGGGGCGCGACCTCGGGCACCGTCGCCCGGTTCCCCGAGGACCCGGTCGCGGTCACCTTCGAGTGGACCTGCGAGCGCTGCGGCGCCTTCCTCCAGAACACCGCCGGCGGGTGCGTGCTGTACCACCCCGCAGTCGTCGGTTTCTGCTACCGGAGGGGCGTCGACGTGTTCGACGACGCCTGGACGGCGCTGGCCGAGCACGTCGGCGACGGGACGGTGGTCTCGGAGGACCCGCTCCGCGTCCAGGTCGCGGTCACGCTCGCTGGTGATCGACTGGTGCTGATCCTCGACGAGAGCACGTCTGTCGTCGACATCTCCGGGGACGGGGCGTTCGATGAGTCGTCGGCCGAGGGGGGCGGGTAGCCCCCCGGATCGCTCCGAAACGGTTTAGGCGCCCCCCACACCACCTTCGGTATGCCGACCGACTCCGAAACGGGGTACGACCCCACGCTGGGCAACAAGTTCGTCTTCGTCACGGGCGGCGTCATGTCGGGGCTCGGGAAGGGGATCACGGCCGCCAGCACCGGCCGACTCCTCAAGAACGCGGGCTTCGACGTGACCGCGGTGAAGATCGATCCGTACCTCAACGTCGACGCTGGCACGATGAACCCGTTCCAGCACGGCGAGGTGTACGTCCTCAAGGACGGCGGCGAGGTCGACCTGGACCTGGGCAACTACGAGCGGTTCCTGGGCGAGGAGATGACCTCCGACCACAACGTGACGACGGGCAAGACCTACCAGCACGTCATCGAGAAGGAGCGGGCGGGCGACTACCTGGGCAAGACCGTCCAGATCATCCCCCACATCACCGACGACATCAAACGGCGCATCCGCGAGGCCGCCGAGGGCACCGACGTCTGCATCGTCGAGGTCGGCGGCACCGTCGGCGACATCGAGGGGATGCCGTACCTGGAGGCGCTGCGGCAGTTCGCCCACGAGGAGGACGACGAGGACTTCCTGCTGACCCACGTCACCCTGGTGCCGTACTCCAAGAATGGCGAGCAGAAGACCAAACCCACCCAGCACTCCGTGAAGGAGCTGCGCTCGATCGGCCTCCAGCCCGACATCCTCGTCGGCCGCTGTGAGGACCACCTGGCCGAGAAGACCCGCGAGAAGATCGCGCTGTTCTGCGACGTGCCGACCGACGCCGTGTTCTCGAACCCGGACGTCTCCGACATCTACCGCGTCCCGCTGGTCGTCGAGGAGGAGGGCCTCGACGAGTACGTCATGCAGCAACTCGGCCTCGCGAAGAAGGCGCTGCCGAAGGGCGAGCGCGACGACGACTTCCGGGAGGTCGTCACCCGCGAGCAGACCGGCCAGGTCGACGTCGCGCTGGTCGGCAAGTACGGCCTCGAGGACGCCTACATCTCCATCTACGAGTCGCTGAAACACGCCGGCTTCGCGACGCGAACGAACGTCGAGACCGAGTGGATTCACAGCGAGGACCTGGCCGACGGCCACGACGGCCAACTGGCGGACGCCGACGCCGTCATCGTCCCCGGCGGGTTCGGCGCCCGCGGCACCGAGGGGAAGATCGAGGCGGTCCGCTACGCCCGCGAGAACGACGTGCCGTTCCTGGGGCTGTGTCTCGGCTTCCAGATGGCCGTCGTCGAGATCGCGCGCGACGTGCTGGGGCTTTCGGGGGCCCACTCCGCGGAGATGGACGAGGACACGGCCCACCCCGTCATCGACATTCTCCCCGAGCAGTACGAGGTCGAGGACATGGGCGGGACGATGCGCCTGGGCGACCACGACACCGAGGTCGTCGCCGACACGCTGGCCCACGACCTCTACGACGCCGACCGCATCACCGAACGGCACCGCCACCGCTACGAGGTCAACCCCGAGTACTTCGACGCCTTCGCCGAGACAGACCTGCGCTTCTCCGGGACCGCCGGAAACCGCATGGAGATTCTGGAACTGGCGGACCACCCGTACTTCCTCGGGACGCAGTTCCACCCCGAGTTCCGCTCGCGGCCCGGTCGGGCCTCGCCGCCGTTCGTCGGCCTCGTCGAGGCCGCGCTGGACCCGACGACGTTCGAGGACGTGGTCGGCGACGACAGCGACGCCGCGAGCGAGGAGGTGGAGGCCTGATGGTCGACGTCGACTCCTTCATCGACGAGAAGGTCGACGAGATCGCCGCGGCCATCGGCGACGACCGCGCGATCATCGCGCTGTCGGGCGGCGTCGACTCCTCGACGGCCGCCGCGCTGGCCTACGAGGCCGTCGGCGACCAGTTGGTCCCGGTCTACGTCGACACCGGCCTGATGCGGAAAGGCGAGACCGAGGGCGTCCGGGAGACGTTCGACTACATGGACAGCCTCCGCATCGTCGACGCCCGCGACCGCTTTCTCGACCGCCTGGCGGGCGTGACCGACCCCGAGGAGAAACGCCACGTCATCGGCGAGGGATTCATCCGCGAGTTCGAGACCGTCGCCGAGGAGGTCGGCGCCGACCACCTCGTCCAGGGGACGATCTACCCCGACCGCATCGAGAGCGAGGGGACGATCAAATCGCACCACAACGTCGGCGGCCTCCCCGAGCGCATCGACTTCGACGGCATCGTCGAACCGATGCGGGACCTCTACAAGGACGAGGTGCGCGAGGTCGCCCGCGCGCTCGACCTCGACGAGGTCGTCTCCGAGCGGATGCCGTTCCCCGGTCCCGGCCTGGCCGTCCGGATCATCGGCGAGGTCACCGAGGAGAAGCTCGAGGTCGCTCGGGAGGCCAACCACGTCGTCGAGGAGGAACTCGAGGAGTACGAGCCCTGGCAGGCGCTGGCGGCCGTCCTGGGCAAGGCCACCGGGGTCAAGGGCGACAACCGCGTCCACGGCTGGGTCGTCGCCGTGCGCTCCGTCGAATCGCGAGACGGGATGACCGCCCGCGCCCAGGAGGTCGACTGGGAGACGCTCCAGCGCATCCAGTCCCGGATCACCGGTGCCCACGAGAACGTCGCCCGCGTCGTCTACGACGTGACCCACAAACCGCCCGCCACCATCGAGTACGAGTAGATCGAGATCAGTCGTCGTCCGCGGTGTAGGCACCGCCGCGGCGCTTGATCCGAGCGACGATCAGTCGTCGGTCGTCGTTCCGAAACGCCGCCGACAGGCGGAACTCGCCGACCCGAATCTTTCGGTACGGACTGTTCCGCAGCGGTTCCCCGTAGTCGGACGGGTCGCGCCACGGAGAGTCCACGATCTCGTCGAGTTTGTCGAGAATGCGGTCCTGCTCGGTCGGGGAGAGTGCGGCGAGGTCGTCCTGCGCCGTCTCGGAGAGTTCCCAGTCCCAGTCGCTACTCATCGCTCGTGCCGAACCGTTCGCGGGCCTCCGCCGCGGTCATCGTGCTCCCCTCGCGGTCGTCCGACTCGGCGTCGAGGAGCGCGACCAGTTCGTCACGGTCGAACGTCGGGAACTCGACGGCGTCCCGGAGCGCGTACCTGATGAACTCGCTGCGACTGTTGAAGCCACGACCCTGCCAGGTGTCGTCGACGTCGGCGAGAAACGACTCGGTCAGCTTGAAGTTCACCGTGACTATCTCGCCGCCGTCGTCGTTCGTAGTTGCTCCAGACATACGCACGTACTACGCTGGTCTTACCGATAGTCGTTTCGGCGCCACGAGACAAGACACAAATCCCCCGGGACCGTCCGGTCTGGCATGATCGAATCCGCCGTGTTCGCCGGAGAGGACCCGAACGGACTGGTCGACGCGCTCCGGGCGGAGGGCATCGACGTGACCACCCTGGACGGAATCGCCAACCGCGACGCCCTGGAGGACGCCGGCGTCCCCGGCGCGGATGCGCTGATCCTGACCGACGTCGGCCAGGCGACCGCGATCCCGGTCGCGAAGGAACTCGACCCCGAGATTCGCGTCGTCGTCTACGCCGGTGCGTCGCTGCCGGAGTTCGTCAGCGCCCAGCAGGTGCTCGCGATCGACCCCGACCTGCTGTCCGTCGGGGCCGTCGCCGAGGAGATCGCGGACTTGGAGCGGTAGCGCGGCGCTCGCGGTCGGAGAACGGCGGCGTCAGCGCTCGACGACCGTGCCGCCGGCGCCGACCGCGACATCGGTGGGACCGCGGACGACTGCCTTCAGGTTCTGGCCGGTGGGGGTCGCCTGCGCGACCCACTCCCGGCCGTCGAAGTCGTACACTGCGCCGCCGCCCCCGACCGCGAGGCCGGCGGAATCGGCGGCGGCGACCTCGATGTCGCGCAGCGAGGCGTCGCCGGTGTCGGCGGGCGTCCAGCCAGCGCCGTCGTAGTGGAAGATCATGCCGCCGCCGGCGATCCAGACGTCGTCGAAGTCGTCGGCGTCCACCGCGTAGAAGTTGACGTTGGCGTCGGCCAGCCCGATTGTGTCCCACGTCCCGCCGTCGTCGGTCTGGAAGACGGTCTTGTTGCCGTCGACGCTGTGGCCAGCACGCGGGCCGAAGAAGTCGATGGCGTTGAGGTTCGATCCGCTGCCGGGCGTGACGTAGTCCCAGGTCTGGCTGGCGCCGTTCTCGAAGCTGTAGTAGGTCTTCCCGGAGTCGCCGGCGACGTACACGTTGGCCTCGCCGGCCTCGCCGGTGACACTGACGTCGTTGAAGTTGTTGGTGACGTCCAGCGGCGCCGAGTGGTCGACGAGGTTGCCGGTCGTGACGTCGTACTCGCCGATGGCGCCGGAGCTGCCGACGAACCACAGGCGCTCGCCGTCGTCGGTGACGTCGGCGCCGTACAGGCTGTTGCCGTTGCCGGTCGGGCCGCCGTCGAGCACCTTGCGGTACCCCTCGGCCCCGCGCCGGAGCACGACCCCGCCAGCACCGATCGCGTACACGCCCGCGGACGTGTACTCGACATCGTACAGCGCGTTGCCGGTGGGCGACTCGACGGTCTCCCAGGGGGAGGCGGCCGCGACGGCTCCGCTCAGTCCGGCGCCCGCGCCGAGCGCGGCCAGCGCGGCGCCTGCTCCCTTCAGCACGGTGCGTCGCGAGGTGGTGCGTTCCGTCATTGGAATCACCGTGCCAGATGCGTCGGGAGGGAGACACTTGTACCCCGGAAGCCGTTCGGTCGAATTAACTCGATTCACGATTGTGGAGCGTCTGGAGCGGCGCAAATCCGCGCAAAAGGTTTCTACCGGCAATACGACGGCATCTCGCTCGAAACACGAACTCGGATGAAACGAGCAAAAATCCGTGAAATCGGTCTGGACTAACCTGTCGTTTATTGGTAATGGCGTCCTCACGTATGGCGTGGAGGCCGCGGTCGACACCGTCGACCCTCGGCCTCCGGTCGAGGCACCCCACGCGGCGTCGCGGCGCCGTCCGGTGCCCCTCGGGGGGGCTCCGGGCGCCATCCACCCGTCGCAAGCCCACCTCTCAACCCCCTCTCCCGTCTCCCAGCCGCGACGCCCTTTTGGGTTGTCCGCGTCTTTTTGTCGCCATGACGCTCGACGTCTCCGTCGATCTCGACCCGGACCCTGAGGAACTGCTCGACGCCGAACTCGCCGTCGTCGAGGGTGATCCCTCGGTGCTCGTCAAGGCGTTCGCGCTGGGGCCAGGCGCGACGCTGTCACCCCACGAACACCCCGGCTCGACGAACGTGTTCCACCTCGTCGAGGGCGAACTCGTGGTGGTCCGCGGCGACGAGGAGGAGCGACTGACCGCGCCGGCGACCGTCGTCAACGAACCGGGCGTCGTCCACGGCGCGCGCAACGAGAGCGACGCCGTCGCGACGCTGACGGCGACGATGGCGCCGATCCCTGGCGCCTAGCGGGAAGCCAGCCCCGCGAGGTGGTCGGCCTCCTCGCTGACGATCTGTTCGACGCCCAGTCGGGCGGCGTTCTCGCTGCCGGGCAGACAGAACGTCGGCACGGCACCGGTGTCGGTCTCGACGATCCCAGCCGTGGCGCGCGTGCCCACCACGCGCGTCCCGATCTCGTCGTGCGAGAGGATGCGGAACAGTTCGCCGAAGCCCGGCAGCTCCTTCTCGAACAGCGGTCGGACCGCCTCGACGGTGTTGTCGTCGGGCGTGACGCCGGTGCCGCCCGTGGTGACGACGGCGTCGACGTCGCCCCGTTCGGCGAACCGCGCGACGGTTTCCTGCACCCGGTCGAAGTCGTCGGGCACCAGCTCTCTGACGACGACGGTCCCCTCCTCGGCCATCGTCGCCTCGATGGTGTCGCCGGCAGGGTCGTCGTCGAGGCTCCGCGACGACGAGACGGTCAGGATGGCCGTGCCGAGTTCGTCCAGGTCATGGTGGTGGTGGTCGTGGTCGGCGTCGTGATCGTGCGATTCGGCGCCCTCCGCGGCGTGCTCTCCGTCAGGGGTCTCATCGGCCGGTGGGTCCGCCTCGTCCTGATCCTCGTCGGTCTCGTCGTCGTCCGAGCGGCGCGTGTCCCGTGACTGGAAGTCGACCATGCGCGGGCGTTCGACGGCGACGCTGAAAGTCCCGGCGGTGACCCGAGCGCGCGCCCCGATGGCCGTGCGTTTATCATCGCCCCCGTGCGACTAGCGCGACGATGGCGGAGTATCGGGAGTATCTGGGGGCCAGGGTGGCGGTCATGCTGACCGGGGCGGTCGCGTTCCTGTCGGTGATCACCGGGATCAGCAACATCTCGCAGGCCAGCGTCGCCATCGGCGTCCCGGTGTTGCCGGTTCGGGAGCTCGTGCCGCCGGCCGCCCAGACGATCGTCGGGTTCACCGGCGCGCTGACCGGCTTCCTGATGCTGGGGACCGCCGTCGGACTGCGCCGGCGGCTCCAGATCGCCTGGTACCTCACCGTCGTGTTGCTGCCGTTGACCGCGCTGCAGGGCCTGGTCACCGGGAGTGTGCTGTCGCTGCCGCTGGTGGTGCTGTCGCTGGCCGCGCTGCCGTCGGTGCTGATCTCCCGGCGGTCGTTCGACCGGTCGGTGTCGCTGTCGGTCTCGCAGCGAGCGGCGGGCCTGACGCTGGTGGGCGTGCAGGCGTACGGCACCGCCGGCACGTACGCGCTGCGGGAGGAGTTCACCAACGTCTCGACGTTGACCGACGCGTTCTACTACACGCTGGTCACCGCCAGCACCGTCGGCTACGGCGACATCACGCCGGCGCCCAGCAGCGAACTGGCGACGCTGTTCGCGATGTCGGTGGTCATCTTCGGCACGATCAGTTTCGCGGTGGCGCTGGGGACGCTGCTGGGCCCGGCGCTGGAACGGCGCTTCGCGCGCGCACTCGGACGCATGACCGACTCACAACTGGACATGCTCGAGGACCACGTACTGGTCCTGGGCTACGGCGACCTGACCGAACCGATCCTGAACGAACTGCAGTCGCTGGATGTCGAGTACGTCGTCGTCACGGAGGACGAACGCCACGTCTCGGAGCTCCACCGCCGAGAGATTCCGGTGCTGGAGGCCGACCCCTCCGACGAGGAGTCGCTGGAGCAGGCCGGCCTCCAACGCGCGGTGGCGGTCGTCGCGGCGACCAACCAGGACGCCGAAGACGCCCTGGGCGTGCTGACGGCCAGGCAGCTCCGTCCGGACGTCCGCATCGTCGCGGCCGCGACCCAGCGCGAGAACGAGGACAAGCTCCGGCGGGCCGGCGCCGACACCGTGATCAGCCCCGCGGTGCTGGGCGGGCACATGCTCGTCGAGGCCGCCCTCGACGCCGGGGACGCCAGGGAGACCGCCGAGGACATCCTCGACGACGAACTCGACGACCGCGTCGAGTAGCGCGGCGACCCGATCAGTCGGTGTGAACGATCGCCACGTCGCTGTCGAGGTCGCCCAGTCGCTCGAAGGTGGGCCGCGAGACGAACCGCGAGGCTGCGCTGCGGTCCGTGCTCGCGCCGACGACGACGAGGTCGTAGTTCGCGGCGGTGCGCGACAGGAACGACTCGACCGGCTCGCGGGCGACCCGCGTCTCGACGTTCCCGTCGACGGTCTCGACCAGTCGGTCGAGCGTGTGCTCGGCGCGGCGACGCTGATCGTCGTGGTCGATGCAGGTACAGACGCTGATCCCACCGGTCGCACCGGCGAGGCGCTCGGCGAAGTCGACCATCGCGTGGGCGTTGTCGCTGCCGCCGCGCGCGGCCACCAGCACGCGGGGCCACGCCGTCCGCTCGGTCGCCGACCGGAACACGACGACGTCGATGCGCTCGGCGAGCAGTCGCCGGAGGTACCCCGTCAGCGTGCCGCCCACGGACTCGTGGGGCGCGACGATCAGATCGCAGCCGGTCTCCCTGGCCGCGTCCAGCGCGACGCGATAGTCGTCCGCGTCGCCGGCCGCGACGACGACCTCGCAGGGGGCGCCCGTGATCGTCTGCACCCGGCTGGCGAGCCGCTCCGGGGCGACCGCCGACTGGGCGGCGACCTGTTCGGCGACCGTCTCCCCGTCGTCCTCGATGGCCGCCTCGGCGGCATCTAGCTCGGCGTCGTCGACGACCGACAGCAACACCACCTTGCTGGCGTCGTGGGCCGCCGCGAGTCGGCCGGCGAAGGCGGCCGTCGCCTCGGTGGTGTCCGGACGGATCGGCACCAGCACCCGGTCGTCGCCGCCGGTGGTGCTGTAGAGGAACTCCGAGCGCTGACCGTACAGGCGGTCGCGCCAGACGACGAACGCCCCCGCGACCAGCGCGCTGGAGACGGCGACCCCGACGACGTACGCGAGTGTCGTCTGGCCGACCAGCAACACCAACAGCGCCGTCGAGAACGCAGACGGCACCTCCAGGTTGAGCGCCCACGTCGCGAGCCCGGCGAGGAACACCCCTAGCGCGGCGGCGCCGGGGCGGACCGCGAACGTCCCCGGGGGCTCCCCGTACACCGCCCCCGCGACGACCAGCGCCACCCACCCGCACAGCGCCCCGAGGGTCATCCCGCCGACGAACCGCCCCGGCGAGGCGTACTCCCCGCGCGGGTCTGCAAACAGCGTGTAGGTGCCCGAGGCCAGCGGCGGGAACAGCAGGAAGGAGACGACTTCGACGGTGTTCGACAGCCAGGTGACCGCCGCGATGAGCAACGGCACGCACAGCACGATCGAGACGTGCAGCAGGTTGTCCGTCCGCTCCAGCCAGGTCCGCAGTTCCCGGAGCTCGCGGCGTTCGAGACGCGCGAGGCGGCGCCGCGCCGCCGCCAGTCGGTCACTGACGGCCGCGAACACGCGTTGGACCTGGCGGCGCATCGTCGCTTGGATCACCGTGCGGCCGACGCAAAAACCCGCCGGGAGCCACCGGACGAACCGCGGTCGTCTCGGCCCATCCCGCCTCAGAGCCGCGTCGCGGCGGTCAGCGATATCTCGATGGCGCGCTCGACGTTGTTCTTCGCCTTCTCGGGCAGCTCCTCGTCGTCGGTCTCGCCCTTCTGGGTCCCCTCGACGAGGTTGCCGTCGACGGTGCAGATGGCGCCGGCCGAGAGCCCCTTCCGGCGGGCCAGCGTGAAGATGGCCGCCGCTTCCATCTCGACGGCCAGCAGGCCGGCGTCCTCCCAGTCCTCGACGTACTCGTCGGTCTCGGCGTAGAAGGCGTCGTCGGTGGCGATGGGGCCGACGTGGACATCCTCCCCACGCTCTTCGGCGGCGTCGACCAGCGCGGTCAGCGCGTCGTAACTCGGCACCGCGGGGTTCTCGACGTTCTCGTAGCGCTTCGTGGTCCCCTCGTCCTTGGCGGCGCCGGTGGCGACGACCATGTCGCCGATCTCGATGCCCGTCTGCAGGGCCCCGGTGGTGCCGACGCGGACGAACGTCTCGACGCCGACGCGGGACAGCTCCTCGACGGCGATGGTCGCCGACGGACAGCCGACGCCGGTCGAACAGATCGTCAGGTCTCGCCCCTCGTAGGTCGCGTTGACCAGCTTGTACTCCCGGTTGTGGGTCAGCTCCTCGATGTCCTCGCAGTGGGCGGCGATGCGCTCGACGCGGCCGGGGTCGCCCGGCACCAGCGCCACGTCGTTGACCTCGCCCTCCTCGACCAGCACATGCGGTTGTTTCGCCATGCGGTGGCGTTGGCCCGAGCCCGGTAAATATCGACCGCTCCCGACCGCTACCGCAACGCGAACAGCAGCGGCCCCACGAACGTCAGCGTCACCGCGTAGACGAACGCCGACAGCACCCACGCGCGGGTGACCGCTCGCTCGCGGTCGCCGACGTCGACGCGGGGGAGCACGCCCAGCAGGAACACCGCCAGCAGGACCAGCAGCGTCAGCACCGCGGCGGCCAGCCCCGCCGGCCAGACGTCGCCGAAGGGCGACTCCAGCGCCGCGACGCCGGCCCCCCACCCCAGGCCGACGAGGACGCCGGCGAGGTGGTGGACGACGTAGGTCGACCCCGCGCCGACCGCGTCGTGGTCGGTTCGGGTCACGATTCCGGCGGCGATCGCTGCGGGGGCGTACCCCTCCGGCAGCGCCGCCATGGGGAGGTTCATCACCAACGCACCGACCAACCCGACCGCGGCGCCGACGGCGACTGTCTCGATGCCGGTCATCGCCAGACGCTTCGAGCGGCGCCGTCAAACCGCTTGGGACCGCGGCGACGGCCGCCGACCGAGACGGTCGCGAGACGACGCGGAGACGGTCGGTCAGTCGCCGAGGTCGGCGTACAGTTCCGTCAGCCCGCACTCGGGACAGAGCGCCGCGTGCAGCGGCGTCTGTTCGCCGACACCGAGCCGGTCGAGGATGCCGCCCTCGCGGTCGGTCTCGACGTAGAGGTCGCCGACGCCCTCGGCGGTCACGTTCGTCCGCTCCATCGACACGTCGCAGCGGGGACACTCTCGTGGGGTCACACGCGTCCGTTCTGCGGACGCCGACATAGTTCTCCGGGAGACGACGGCGCCGCTCGCCCGGTCAGTCCCCGCGGACGGTGCGGGCCGCCGCGTCGCCGTCACCCTCGCCGCGGCGGACCGTCCAGAGGCCGGCCGCGACCAGCGCGGCGGTCGCGAGGATGCTCACGGCGTACGCCGCCGGCACGACGCCGAAGAAGCCGACGATGGAGCGGGCGACGACGAGTTGGAACACCACCAGCGGCAGGGCCCCGACGGCGAGCCACCGCGTCGCCGGCGGCAGCCCCTCCTCGCGGGCCCACACCGCCGCGGTCAGCAGCGCCGCGAAGCAACTCAGACACAGCGCGTAGTAGACCGTCTGGACGCCGGTCGTGTACTGGATGCCGATCTCCCGGGCGAACGGGAGCCCCGCGACCAGCGCTCCCAGCGCCGCGACCAGCGCCCCGCGGGTCCGCCCTGGCGGGAGCCGCCCATCGAACGACCACAGCGTCGCGAGGGTCAGCGCCGAGAAGATCGACAGCGCGGCCCCGAGGTGCAGGGCGTGGACGCTCGGGGTGTACCCCCACGGGATCGCTCCCTCAATGGTGACCGTCGCGCCGCCGAGGACCACCTGCAGCGGCAGTAGCGCCACCGCGGCCGTCGCGGACAGCCGCGTCCGGCGCTCGCTCCCGTAGCGCCAGGTCGCGCCGGCCGCCCCGAGGATGACGAAGCCCGTGATCATCGCGACGAAGCGGTGGGCCCACTCGATGAAACTCGGGATCGTCTGGGGGAGCAGCCCGCCGTCACACAGCGGCCACTGCTGCTGGCAGGCCAGCCCCGCCCCCGACGCGGCGGTGTACACGCCAAGCACGATCAACAGGCCGGTCAGCGCGGTCGTCCCGGCGAGCAGGTGACTCACGCCGAACCGGTCGCGGAGGCGCTCGCTCATTTGTCGACGCTCAGGGTCGTACCCACTTCACCGCGTCGGTTTCGCGGTTCTGCGGGGCCAAACCGGGTCGGCGTGAGACCGGGCGACGGCGGCCGACCGCGACCGCTCAGTCGTCCAGCAGGGGACCGAGGTGGTCCAGCACCGCCGCCGCGACCGCGTCGCTCTGGCCGATGAAGAAGTGGTCGGCGGACAGTTTCGTCGTCGGAACCCCGAGAGCCGCGGCGCGCTCGACGACCGGCCGCCAGTCGGCGGTGTCGTCGCGCTCGCCGTAGACGACGGCGACCGGGCGTCCCGAGTCGGCGATCCGTTCCAGCGCGTCGGGCACGTCCGCGTCGCCAACCTGCGCCGCGGGAGCCAGCGCGACGACCGCGGCGAGGGCGTCGGTGCGGTCGCTGCCGGCCAGCAGCGCCATCGACGCGCCGAAGCTGAACCCGTACAGCCCGACCCGCTCGTGGCGGTCGGCGGCCCAGTCGACGGCGTTGCGCGCGTCGGCCCGTTCGCCGCGGCCCTCATCCCACGGCCCGTAGTCGAACCGCAGGCAGGCGACGCCCCGCTCCGCGAGCGCGTCGCTCACCGCACGGAGGCGTCGGTCGGTACGGTCCCCGCCGTGCTGAGGGTGTGGCGGACAGGCGACGACGGCCGCGCCGGCGTCCTCGGGGCCGTCCAATCGCCCGCGCACGTCTCGTCCGCCCGGAACCAGAAGCTCGTCTGTCACGGTCGAGAGCGTGGCCGCGAGCCTGTCGAACGTTTCGGTCGCGTCGCGAGGGCCCCCGACACCGGTCGGCAGCGGAAGCCAGGTTTTTATTGTTCAAGTGGGAAATGAAACGGTATGGGAATCCTCTCGCGCGCATCGTACATCATCCGCTCGAAAGTCAACGCCGTCCTGAACCGAGCGGAGAACCCCAACGAGACGCTCGACTACTCCTACGAGCAGCTGCGCGACCAGCTCCAGGACGTCAAGCGCGGGATTGCGGACCTCACGACCCAGAAGAAGCGCCTGGAGATGCAGAAGCGCCGCCTCGAACAGAACGTCGAGAAGCACAACGAGCAGGCCCGCAAGGCCGTCGAGGCCGACCGCGAGGACCTCGCCCGCCAGGCCCTCGAGAAAAAGAAGGCCAAGATGAACCAGATCGAGGAGCTGGAGACCCAGATCGCCGACCTCCAGAACAAGCAGGACAACCTCTTGGAGAAGAAGGAGACCCTCCAGCAGCGCATCGAGGAGTTCCGCACGAAGAAGGAGACGATGAAGGCCCGCTACGAGGCCGCCGAGGCCAGCGCGCGGGTCAGCGAGGCGATGACCGGGGCCGGCGAGGAGATGGCCGACGTCGGACGCGCTATCGAGACCGCCGAGCAGAAGACCCAGGACATGGAGGCTCGCGCCGCCGCGATGGACGAACTCGAACAGAGCGGCGCCTTCGACAACGCCATCTCGGACAAGGACCAACTCGACCGCGAACTGGAGGAGGTCACCACCGACTCCGCCGTCGACGCCGAGCTGGAGACGCTGAAGGCCGAGATGGGCGAGGAGACGGCGACCGCCGAGGACGAGGAGTCCGCCGACGCCGATTCGGCGGAGTCGACCGAGAGCAGCGACGTCGAGATGGAGATGGACATGGATGTCGAGCCCGCCGAGTCCGTCGACGACGCCGCGGTCGACGCCGAACTCGAGGAACTAAAAGAAGAGGAGTCGACCTCGAACTGAGCGCGCACCGAGCGCCCGACCGCCGACCGAACGCACCGCTTTTGTTCGCGCCGTCCACCGTCCGACTGTGAACCTGCTGACCGCCCACGCCAGCGACCTCGCCGTCGAAGCGGCGACACCGCGACGCGAGAACCCAACCGCCGAGCCCGACGACGTTGGCGGCGAAGACGCGCTGGTCGCGGCGGTCGGCGTCGCTGCCGCCGATCCGGACCCGGTCGGAGCCGCCGTCGCCGCCGCGGAGGTGGTCGTCCGTCGCCGGCGCCAGCTCTCCGCGGCCTCGGTCCTCGTCGTCCCTGCGCCGTCGCTCGTCGACGCCGCGGCGCCCCCCGAGACGACCGAGCGGGCCGTCGCGACGCTGGTGGCGCGCCTGCGGGCCGCGGTCGCCGCCGAGGACCGCGGTCCGACCGAGTCGGCACCCACCGTCGACGCCGCGCCGGTCGGCCACCACTTCCGGATCGAAGGCTCGCTCCGTGGACACCCTCACGCGCTCGACCGGCGGACCGTCGTCCACCCGCCGCTCGACGCGCCCGCCACCGCCGGCGGGCGCCACCCGGAGTGGCACCGCGTGGGCCCCGACGGCGAGCGCCTCGGCGACGGCGACGGCGAGCCGCCCGAGGTTCCGGCGGCGCCCGGCGAACACGCTCGCGGCCGCATCGCCGCCATCCCCGGCGCGTACGCCGACGGGACGTGGCTGCCCGCCGGCGTCGCCGCGCGCCGCGCCGTCGTCGAGCGCACCGTCGAAGCGGCGCGCGAACGGGGGGCCGTCTCGGTCGCCCGCGACGCCGGTGGCGCGGTACCGACTGCTCCGGGCGAGCGAGCGACGCGACGCTGGATCGAACGCTCGGCGCCCGTCACGGGCGACGCGACGCTGCACGTCGACGGCGCGTCGGAGTCGGGGCTGCCCACCGCCTGCGAACACCTCGCCGCAATCGTCGCGGCGCTGGGCGTCGACCCGACGGTGGCGGTCCGTGCGGAGGGGGAGGCGGCCGCCGTCGCCGCGGCGTTCGGCCGCCCGGTCGTCGCTGGGCCGGCCCCCGCGGGCGATCGGACCGTCGACGCCGTGGCGTTCGGCCCCTCGGGCCTGCCGGTCGGTCGGGTCTGGCTGGACGGCGACCGCACGGCGGCACACGCGGCGGTCGCCCCGGCGGCGGCGCTGGCGGCTGCCCACGAGGCCCGATCGGCGTCGAGGGCGCCGCTGCCGGGCTGGCTCTCGCCGACGACGGTGCGGCTGGTGCCGGTCGCGGAGCGCCACCGCGAGGGTGCGCTGGCCGTGGTCGACGCGCTGCGAACGCGGGGCGTGAGCGCGGACTGCGACGACCGCGCGGAGACGGTCGCGGCCCGTCTCGACCGACTCGACGCCGAGGGGGTGCCCTACCACGCCGTCGTCGGCGACCGCGAACTGGACGGTGGCGCCGACCCGGCCGACCTCACGCTGCCGGTCGTGGGACCGGACGGCGAGCAGCGACATCGGTCGATCGCGGCGCTTTCGGACCTCGCGAGCGTCGCGACGCGAGAGCCGGGCGACGCCGTGGCGGTACCGCGGCGGCTGTCGTCGACGCCCGCGACCGGCGACCGCTGAGCGACGACGCGTTCCCCGGCGGTCGGCCACACCGAGACTGTTCGTTCCCCAGTTTCTAGTCTGGAAACTTCTCAACTAGGGGGAGAGTTTATACCAGACGTTCACGTAACGAAGTAGCATGAATCCGGCACTGCTCGCGACCGGCGGCCTGGGGCTGCTCGTCGCAGTGGGCACCTACCAGCTGTGGGCCGGGCGACTGACCGCGCTGGGGCCGGGTGGACAGCTGATGGTCGACGACGTCGCGTACCCGACACGCGCGGACGTACGACACCCGCGACGCCTCCTCAAACCCCGGAAGCTGGCCAACCTGCTGACGGTCCTGTGCGAACTGGTCGTCCTGATCGTCGCGGGCGTCGCCGCGGCGGCCCTGATCACCAGCTCCACCGTCGGGGGTGCCTACGCCGCGCTGGTCATCACCGCGTACCTCGTCGGCGCGTACCTCGTGGGGCGAGCGGTGTACGTCCGCCTCGGATTCCCGACGCCCGTGGCCGGCGACGCCGGCGAACCCGACGACGTCGCCGCGTCGCTGGGCGACCGCTTCGACGACGACCTCGCCGCCGCGTTCGGTTCGATCCACGAGGCCGGGGCGACCGCCCGCGCCGAGAGCGACCTCGACGACGTGACCGCGGCGCTGCTCGCCGGCGCGCGGACCGGACGGCGCCGCGGCGAACTGGCGACGTGGGCCGCCGAGTCCGGGCTCGCAAGCGAGTCGACGGTGCGAGGCCGGGCCGAGGAGCTGACCGAGTGTGGACTGTTCGCCTCGGGCGAGCGACTGTCCTTCGCCGCCGACCCGCTCGCGACCGCCGACCCCGACGAGGTGGTCGCGGTCGCGACCAGTCTGGGCGCCTGAGACGGGGTGTTCCCGGCTTCTCCCGGGAACACGGCGCAGCGTGCTCTCGGGACACTGTGAGAACCTCCCGTCTGAGCCGCTACCGTTCTCTCGCGCCGGTCCCCGGTCGCTCGGTGAGTTCGATCCGACCGTCGGCGGCGACCGGCCCCTCGTAGGGGTCCTCAGCGAGCAGCAGTGAGCCGTCGAGGTCGACGTAGTCGAACAGCGGGGCCAGCGCCGCGCCGGCGGCGATGCTCGCCGACGACTCCAGCATGCACCCCAGCATCGGCTCCAGTCCGCACGCCCGGGCCGTCTGGGCGAACGCGACGGCGGCGTCGACGCTGCCACACTTCATCAGTTTGCACACCGCCACGTCCGCGCGGTCGGCGACGGCCGGGACGTCTTCGGGGCGCTCGACGCTCTCGTCGACGGCGATGGGCACCTCGGCGTGCTCGTAGACGTACCGCAACCCCTCGGGGTCGCTGGCGGGCACCGGCTGTTCGAGGAACTCCACGTCGGCGTCCGCCAGCCACGCGGCGTTGGTGACGGCCTCTTTCGGGGTCCAGGCCTCGTTGGCGTCGACGCGGATGCGGGCGTCCGGGGCGGCCTCCCGCACCGCGGTCAGCCGCTCGCGGTCGCGGTCGGTGCCCAGCTTCACCTTCAGGACGCGGTGGCCGGCGTCGACGGCCTCGCCCGCGGCCGCGGCCATCGCCTCGGGATCGTCGATGGCGACGGTGAAGGAGGTCCGGGGGGCCGCGTCGGGGTCGAGCCCGTACCGGCGGTGCAGCGGGAGGTCCCGGCGCTTGCCCGCGAGGTCGTGGGCGGCGATGGAGACCGCACAGCGCGCGGCGGGGTTGCGCCGGACGGTCTCCCGGAGCCGGCGGTCCAGGCGGCGCGTCTCGTCAGGGTCGACCTCGCGAGCGACCGCCAGCAGGTCCGGCATGACGGCCTCGACGGTCGCGGCGGTCTCGCCGTAGTGGCGGGCCGGGCCCGCGGCGCCGACGCCGGTGTGCTCGCCGTCTCCCAGTTCGACGACGACCACCTCCGTCGCCGTCGAGGTGCCTCGCGAGATGGTAAAGGGGCGGTCGGTCGCCAGTTCCAGTCGCCGAACCTCGGCGTCGAGGGTCACGTCAACACCCCCAGAAGGTCCTCGTCGACCCCGTGGCGGATCGGATCGGTCGCCGGGCCCCCCAGCGCCGCGCCGAACTCGTCGACGGCCGTGCGGGCCGCGTCCGCGTCGAGCCCGCTGGTGTTCAGCGCCCCGGCGACGATCTCGGTCTCGGCGACCGGGGCGGAAAGCGACTCGTAGAGGTCGACGACCTGCGGGACCGACGGCAGAGAGAAGGACTCGTAGCCGTGGACCGCCTCGCGGCCGGCCTCGTGACAAAGGACGAGGCGGTCGGCCATCGCGCCGTGGAGGATGCCGCAGGTCACCGCGGAGTAGGCGGGGTGGGTGATGCTGCCCTGCCCCTCGACGACGAGATAGTCGTGGTCGGGGGCCGCCTCGAGGATCATCCGCTCGACGGCGCCGGCGGTGAAGTCGCTCACCACGCGGTCGACCGGGACGCCCCAGTTCTCGATCATGATGCCGGTCTGGCCGGTCGGGACCACCGCGGCGTCGTGACCGGCCGCCTGCAGCGCCGCCACGAGTTCCATCGTCGTCGTCATCTTGCCGACCGAGCAGTCCGTGCCGACGGTCAACAGCACCTGGGCGTCGACGTCACCCGCGACGCCCTCGGCGACGGTCAGGTCGTCTGGTGGGCGGCGGATATCGTTGAGTTCGCAGTCGTGTTCGGCGGCCAGCGCGGCGAACTCCTCGTCGTCGGCCAGGAAGTAGTGCAGTCCGGCGACGACGTCACAGCCGCGCTCGATGGCCGCCCGGACGTCCGGGCGCCAGGACTCCTCGAAGCCGCCGCCGATGGGCGCGATTCCGACGACGAGTCGATCGACCGGTCCCTCGACATCGGCCATCGAAGCGACGATGGGGGCGTCCGGCAGGTTCGGGACGTGATCGCGCACGCGGGTCCCGGCAGCGTCGCGGTCAAGGACGGCCACGACCTCGTCGTCGGCGTACCGGAGCACCCCCTGGGCGGTCTTGGCCCGGTCGGGGAACTTCTCGTGGGCGAGTACGACGGTTCGCATGCGGTGGGCAACGAGCCCCGCCCTGAAAAGCGTGGACTCGGCGGCAGGGACGACCCCTGAAAACAATTAACACGCTGGCGACAGAATCGCCGGTCGTCGATGGGCCCCCAGGCCATCGCGTCGGCGGCGACGGTCGGCGTCGAGCGCTCGCTGACGTCGCCGTACCTCCTCGCGCTGCTCGCGTGTCTCGGCGTCGTCGTTGGGCTGATCGCGCTGACGCGTCGCCACCTCGGCGAGCCCGGCGCGCGCGAGTTCCTCCTGTTGCTCGTCTCGCTCGGGTGCTGGCAAGCGACGACGGCGGCGGGGCTACTCAGCGCCGACGAGGGCAGACGGCTACTCTTCGCGAAACTCGGGTGGCTGTTCTCCGCGGCCGTCCCGGTGGTGTGGCTCGCGTTCGCCCTGGCGTACACCGGCAACGGAGGCCTGGGGCGGCGGTGGGCGGCCGTGCTGTCGCTCCCGGCGCTGTTCGCCCAGCCGATCGTCTGGCTGGCACCGAAGCCGCTCGCGTGGACGGGCGTCGACTACGTCACCGCCGGCGGCGTCCACCTGGTGAACCAGCAGTCCGCGGAGCTGTCCTGGGTGCTGTTCGGCTACGCCGCCGCCCTGACGCTGGCCGGCAGCGGCCTCCTGTTGCGGTTCGGGCTGACCGCCAGGCACCTCTACTGGGATCAGACCGTGGCACTCGGGATCGGTGCCGTCACGCCGCTGGTCGTCTTCGCGCTGTCGATCACCGACGTGACGCCGCTGCCCGGGCTCAACCTCACGCCGTACGCCGTCGGCGTCTCGGCGCTGCTGTTCGGGAACGCCGTCTCCCGGTACGGCTTGCTCGATCACGTCCCCGCGACGCGTCGCATCGGCGACGGCGCCGTCACCGACTGCATCCGGGACGGCGTCGTGGTCGTCGACGACGCGGACCGCATCGTCCGCGCCAACCCCGTCGCAGAGGGCGCGCTGGGCCGCGACGAGGAGGGGTTGCTCGGCGAGGACCTCTGGACGGCGCTGCCGACCGCCGGCCTCGACGACGACGGCCTCGGCGCGGGAGCCGTCTACCGCTCGCCGACCGACGGACGCGTGTACGAACTCGACGACACGCCGCTGACCGACCAGCACGACCGGACGATCGGCCACGTCCTCCTGTTCCGGGACGTCACCGGCCGAGAGAACCGCGAACAGCGACTCGCCGTGCTCAACCGGACGCTCCGGCACAACCTCCGCAACGAGATGAACATCGTCGAGGGGTACGCGGACCAGCTCGCCGAGACGCTCGATGGTGAGCACGCCGAGATCGCCGCGACCGTCCGGACCGTCGCCGCGGACCTGGTCGACCTCTCGACGAAGGCTCGCGACGCCGAGACGGTGATGGCCGGGCGCACGGAGACCCCCGACCCCGCGCACCTCGGGGAGCTGCTGGAGACGACCGTCGCGGCGCTGGCCGACGATTGCGACGTCACCGTCGCCGTCGACGCGCCGGCGGACGTGTACGTCCCCGGTACCGACACGTTCCGCGCGGTCCTGTACAACGCCGTCGAGAACGCCATCGTCCACGGCGCCGCCCCGGACGGGGAGGTCCGCGTCGACGTCGACCGCCGTGACGACGACCGCGTCGCCATCGTCGTCGCCGACGACGGCCCGGGCATCCCCGAGACGGAGCTGTCGGCCGTCGAGGACGGCATCGAGACCCAGCTGGAGCACGGCAGCGGGCTCGGCCTGTGGATCATCGCCTGGGGGGCGCGCAGTCTCGGCGGCACCGCCGATTTCGGCACCGACGCCGACGGGACGACGGTGACCGTCACCGTCCCGGCCGCGACGGGGGAGCGACCGACGGGGGCAGTAACCGACCGCGATGGCCTCGTCGGCTCGCTGGCCGAGTCGGAACCCTAGATGGCGAACAGCCGTGTGGTCCAGAACGACCGCACCGCGTCCGCGAGTGCCGCCTCGGGGTCGCCGGTGGCGTCGACCGCCGCACGGGCGTCGGCCTCGACGTCGAACGCCTCCAGCGCCGCGCCGTCGCCGACGAGGTACAGCCGGTCGGCCGACACGTCGGCGAGGGCCTCACGGCAGCGCGCGAGGTGGCGTTCGACCTGCTCGTCGCGCAACCGCTCGAAGCGCGCCTGCGAGAACCCGCCCTTCGAGTGACTCCCCTGCACATCGCTCTCGAATCCCCGGAAGCCGACCCGTTCCGTGCCGTCGTACTCCCCGACGGCGAACAGGTCGGCCCGCACCAGGGCGACGGCGTGCGAGCCGGTCGGGACGAACCGCTCGCGGTCGAGGTCGAACGCCGGACCCCACCCGTGGCCGTCGGGCGGCTGGACCGGCGGGCGCAGCGCCGCGCTCACGAGGCCGGCGTCGTCGGCGACGGCGACACAAGGCGCCGCCCGCGACACGAGCGCCGCCCGCTCGCCGAACGCCTCACGGACCGCCTCGGGGAGGTCCGAGCCGTCCGAGACGGCCGCGGTCAGGGCGCCCTCGGGGGGCGCCGCGACGCTCTCCAGGCGGTCGAGCACCGTCGCGGTCCGCTCGCGCTCCATCGAAGCGGTCGTCCGAAACGCCAGGGTGGGGCCGTCGCCGTCATCGCGCACCCGTTCGAGTTCGCCCTCCAGTTGGGCGACGCGGTCCTCCAGGCGGTTGACCCGCTCGTCGGCCGCCTGACGGTCGCTTGCGGCCTCCGCGCGGCGGCGCTGCTCGGCCTCCAGTTGCTCCTGCAGGCTGTCGCGCTCGGCCTCCAGTTCCTCGATTCGCTCCTTCAGCGCGGCGCGCCCGAGCAGCTCGTCGAGCATCGACCGGGAGGGCGGGCCGACGCCACTTCTAGGTGCCGGCTGGCGCGTCCCAGCCACCGAGTTTGAGCAGCTGCCAGGCCCGGTCGGCCTTCGCCAGCAACACCTCGCGCTCGGTGGGGGGGTTCTCGACGTCCATCTCGGCGAGCAGGTCCTCGGGCACCGCGAGGGTGTGCTCGGGCACCGACTCCTCGCCGTGGACGACGACGTGGTGGCCGTCCAGCTTCATCACGAGCGGCGCGTCGAGTCGCTCTACGCCGTCGCCGTCGGCGTACAGGTGCTCGTTGACACGCTCGTGCTGGTCGCGCTGGATGGCCGGCCGGTCCCCGCCGAACGGTTCGACGAGGAGTCGACCGAAGTAGTAGCCGGCCGAGAACTCCTCGAACATGCTATGCCACACCGTGGCACACGCCCGCTGATAAGCCTTCCGGGAAAGATTGAAGTGGACCGCAATCACGCCGATCCTGTCTGGCGATTTTTGCCCTCGCAGCGGAGACACCGGACACACGCCCGACCGGGGGTGACGATCACCCGGGCGGTCGCACGGTGCTGGCGGCTCCGTGAACGCTCTGAACGGTTCTCGCGGGGCGATCGGCGAGGCTGAACGGTGCGAACGAAGCCCCCGCTTTTTAGTGACCGCTTCGCTACCTCGGTGTGATGGACGACCGTCTGCTCGTCGCGCTGGTCGCCCTCGTCGCCGTCGCCACCGCCGGGTCCGCGCTGGCGACGCCGGGGGTCGCCCCGTCGCCGTCGATCGCCGGCGACGCCGCGGACGTCGCTCCGGAGAACGACTCCGGCAACGACTCCGCGGCGGCCAACGGGACGGCGATCGGGACCGAGGTGTCGTCGTTCATGGCCGCCAGCAGCGAGTCGACGAACGGGTCGGTCGACCGCGGCCTGTTCGACGCCGCGTACAACGACACCAACGAGAGCGAACGCGACGACGCCGTGCGAACCCGGACCGAACAGCTGGAGGCGCGACTCGCGGAGCTGCGCGCCGAGAAACAGCACCTGCAGGAGCGTGAGGGCAACATGAGCGAGGTCGCCTACCAGACCCGGATGAGCAGCCTCGTCACGCGCATCCACGAGCTCGAGGCGGCGATCAACGACACCGAGCGCAAGGCCCGCGCCACCGGGGTCGACACCGCCCAGCTCGACCGGCTCCACAACGCGACCGGGAACCTCAGCGGTCCCGAGATCGCCCGCATCGCGCGGAACCTCTCGGGCGTGACCCCCGGCCCGCCGCCGGGTGCCGGGCCGCCCGACGACCGCGGCCCACCCGGCAACGACACCGATCCCGGGCCGCCCGACGACGCGGGACCGCCTGGCAACGACACGGATCGTGGACCGCCCTCGGGTAACGAGAGCGCCCCGCCGGACAACGGCACCGACGCCGGCCCGCCCGACGGCAACGAGACCGGCGGCCAGGACGACGCTGGCGACGACCGCGGCGGTGGCGGCGACCAGGGCGGCGCCGGCCAGAGCGACGACGCCCGTCTCCGGGTCGTCTCGCCGGCACGCGTGACGCTGCTGTCGAGGTAGGCGGCCCCTTCTCGCCGCGACCGCCGCGACGCCGAGCGACGCGTCGAACTTTTGCCCGCCGGGCGCGAACGGTCGGGGGTGATCGTCGTCGCCACGGACGACTTCGAGGTGTACCACGGCGTGGTCAACGAGCTGCGGGACCGTGGCACCACGTTCACGACGGCGGAGGTCGGCGCCGAGCTGCCCGACAGCACGGAGGTCGTGATCACCGCCGCGGGCGAACCGGCGGCCGGCGGCCAGCAGGTCGAAGCCGACCCGGACGCCCCCAGAGAGGCCGTCACCGCCGCGCTCGCTCGCCTGCGGGCGGACGCGGGGCGAACCGTCGTCGGCGTCGATCCGGGTGTCCAGCCCGGCGTGGCGGTGCTCGACGGCGACACCGTCACCGCGGCGTTCCAGGTGCCGCTGTCGGAGGCCGCCGAGCTGATTCGCGAGGAGGTCGCCGACGCCCCGGACCCGCTGGTCCGGATCGGTGACGGCGCCCGCGTCCAGGGGTCACGGCTCGTGAACGAGCTGGACGACGTGGCGGTCGAACTCGTCGACGAGAGCGGGACGACGCCACACCTCGGGACCGGCGCCCGGGGGATGGCGGACGTCCTCGCGGCGGTGAACATCGCCCGGCGGGAGGGCGAACTCGTCGACCGCCGCGAGGTCGACCCGACCGCCGGCGAACTGTCGGTGATCAAGCGGCGCTCGCGAGAGCGAGCCCCGGACAACCGCGCCATCGACGAGCGCCTGGCCCGGAAGGTCGCCGCCGGCGACCTCACGCTGGACGAGGCACTGGCCGAACACCGCGGCGATGGGGAGGAGAGCGACGGTGACGGCGAGAGCGACGACGGTGGCGTCGGCTGACCGGCCCCGGTCCGGCGCGATCACTCCCCGTCGCGGAACGCCGCCTCCGCGAGCCGAGCGACCTCGCGAGTCGGCCGCCCAGTTTCGGCGGCGACCGCCGCGGCGTCGTCGTGCTCGGCGCTGACGTCGAGCACCGTCCCGGCGTCGTCGGTCGCCACCTTCACGTCGACGTCGTGGTCGGCCCCGTCGACCGTGACCGCGACGGTCTCGACGCGGCGGTCGGCGACGTAGCGGTGGCTGGCGCCGGCCTCCCGGACGCCCAGCGTCCCGGTCTCCTCGGCGAGACGCCGCGCGACCCGGCGGGCGTCTTCCGGGCGGACGACCACCCGGACGAGGTGCCCGGGGCGGGACTTCTTCATCGTCAGCGGCGTCACCGACACGTCGCGGGCGCCGACCGCCGACAGCGACCGCTGGAGGTCCCCCAGCGTCTCCGGCGTCGCGTCGTCGAGATGGGTCTCCAGGACGGCGATCTCCTCGCGCCGCAGGCGGCCCTCGTGCTCGCCGACCAGCGCACGCAGGACGTTCGGTCGATCCGGGAGAGTCTTCGATCCGGCCCCGGCCCCGTTCGCGTCGAGTCCGAGGGCCGGCAGCCGCTCGACGCCGTCGGCGTGGTGGGCCAGGATAGCGGCCCCCGTCGGGGTCAGCAGTTCGGTCTCGACCGGGCCGCCCCGGAGCGTCCAGTCGGCGCGTTCGGCCAGTTCCAGGACGGCCGGCGTCGGCACGGGGTAGGTGCCGTGGCTGAACGTCGCCTCGCCACCCCCCGCCGCGAGCGGCGTCGTCACCACGCGCTCGGCGTCGAGGTCGTCGAGCAGCAGCGCCGCCCCCACGACGTCCGCGATGGCGTCGTCGGCGCCGACCTCGTGGAAGTCGACGGTCTCGGGGTCCTCGTCGTGGACCGCCGCCTCCGCCGCCGCGAGGAGTTCGTAGGTCGCCAGCGCGTCCTCGCGCACGCCGTCGGGGATGGGCAGGTCGGCGATCAACTCGCGGACCGCCTCGTGGCTCCGGTGGGGGCCGTGGCCCTCCGCCGGCGGGTGCTCGTGGCCGTCGCCGTGGGAGTGTCCGTCGTCGTGCTCGTGGGCACCGGCCGCCCCGTCGGCGGGCGTCCCCTCGTCGTCGGTCGACCGGACCGTCACCGCCGTCGCGGCGACGCCGTTGCGGTCGACCGTCTCGACGTCGTAGGCGACCGGCAGCGCGTCCGCGACGGGCGCCAGCACCGAGCGGTCGGCACCGGCGGACAGCAACGCACCGAGCACCATGTCGCCGCTCGCGCCGGTCCGACCGTCGAACGCGACTGTTCGCATGGTTCCACCCCGGCCCCCGAGGGGCTTGAGCGTTCCGCGTCGGCGGTCACAGCAGCGACTCGGCCTCGCCGTACACCGCGAGCACGACCGCGCTGGCGAACTCGTCGTCGTCGCTCTGGACCGATGCAGTCTGCGCCTCGGGCTCGTCGAACGCCCACTCTCGGAGCGACCGCCCCGCCGCTAGCCCCCTCTCGGTCTCCTCGCGGACTGCCGCCGGCGGCGCCGCCCCCGCCGCCTCGTAGAACAGCCCGCCTTCGGGGCTCTGGGCCCACGCCAGCGCGGCGCTGGCATGGTCGCGACTCGTCGTCGCGGCCTCGACGACGGTCAGCCGACCGCCGACCGGCCCCAGGTCCGGCGCCTCGCCGACCGTCGCGACGGTCGCCTCGGACGGGATCACCGAGGACACCGCGACGAGGTTGTAGTCGCCGACGCCTGCCGCGGACAGCGCGGCGTCGTAACTGGCCATCTCCGTCGGCCCCGTGGCGGTTCCCCACACGACGCGAATCGGCTCCATACCCGAACGGACGGCCCTGCGCCGAAATGCCTGCCGATCAGCCGTGGGGGCCACGGCCCCCTTCGTTGCGCTCGACGCCCATGATCGACCCGCCGCCTTCGGGCGCGCCGAGGGCGTCCTCGGCGTCGGGCACCCGGACGGTGACGTCCTCGACGTCCTCCCACTGGAGGAGTTCCGCGGTGATGTTGCCCGTCGTCACGTCGGCGACGCCGCAGCCACGACAGCCGCCGCCGAGTTCGATGACGACCTCGCCGGTGTCGGGGTCGGCGACTCGGACGGCGCTGGTGCCGCCGTGCATCTGGATGATCGGCATCTCGCGGGCCATCCACCGCTCGACGCGTTTCTGGAGTGTCTCGTCGCCGTCCGTGCTCATCGCCCCGGGGTAGGTGGCCGAGAGAGGAATGTGTTGGGGTCTACTCGTCGGCGCGGCGCTCGCGGAGTCGCCAGGCGCCGACACCCAGCCCCGCCAGCGCGCTCACGACGCCCAGACCGGGCGAGCCGCCGTCGCCGTCGGCTTCGGTGGTGCCGTCGTCACCACCGCCGTCCATCGCCTCCGTCTCGGTGCCGTCGTCCCCCGCGGTGGTCCCGCTTCCGCCGGGGGTCGTGGTGTCCCCGCCGTCCGACTCGTCGAGCGCCGGGAACGACGGCGCAGCGTCCATCTGCCCGGGCTCGTCGGGGAAGGTGTACAGCGCCGTGTCGCTCCCACGGGGCACGGCGCGGTACGTCGTTGCGACGAAAAAGTCGTCGGGGACGCCGACCTGCGCGGTCCAGAACGCCTTCGAGTCGGGGTCGGCGTACCACGCGATCTGTTCGGGGTTCGCGGGGTCGGAGATGTCGTGAATCTTCACGCCGGCGTTGTACCACGAGGAGTACAGCTTCCCGCCGTGAATCTCGAAGTTGTGCGAGGTGGAGTACCAGCCGCTGCGGGTGTTGTCGCCGGTCTCCTCGGTCTCGACGGTCGCCAGCTCCTCGGGAGTGGCGGGGTCGGAGATGTCGTACAGCGTGATCGGCGAGGGGCCGCCCGCGTCGTCACCCTGCTGGGCGTCCCAGGACTCGCCGCCCTCGCCCAGGATCGTCGCGTCCTCGTTGACCGTCACGTAGTGGGCGTTGCCCGGCGGTTCGATGAACTCCTGCTGGAGCTCCCCCCGCCCGATATCCTGCAGTTCGTCGAGGGTGTAGTCGCCGATTCGGTTGATGTACTCCGGGTTGGCCGGGTCGGAGACGTCGACCATGAACGTCCCCGAGTCCCAGTAGGGCAGGTACGCGACGCCGTCTTGGACGAACACGTCGTGGAGGTTCCGGAGGAACACCAGCACGTCGTCCCAGGCGGCGTCGTGGTCGCCGGGATACCACGTCGCCACCTCCTCGGGGTCGTCGTCGGCGACGTCGTAGATGCGCAGTTCCTCGTCCCCCCCGGCGTTCCCGTTGGTGCCGGTGAGGTAGACGGTGTCTCCCTCGATCGCGCAGTTGTGGTTGGCGTGCGTGGAGGTCTCGACGAACGACACTTCGGTCATGTTCGCCGGGTCGGAGACGTCGACAAGCCCGAAGCCCCACAGACCACGGCCGGGACTGGGCGGACCGGCGGCGACCAGGCGGTCGCCGTCGACCTTCGCGTCCTGGACGCCGCCAAGCGGGCCGTCGGGGTGGTCGGCGCCGATCTCGACCTCGGAGAGTTTCGCCGGGTTGGCGGGGTCGCTGAGGTCGACCGCGGTGACGTGGGTCGCCGCGGCGACGTAGGCGACCTCGCCGGCGTCGTCGACGACGACCTCGCGGGCGTCGTCGAAGTCGAGACTACCGATGGGTTGGTACTGTGCGTCGGTCGGAGGGCTGGCGGCGGCCTGACCCACGACGGGGAGGGCTAGCGACGCCGCGCCGGCGCGAAGCAGGGATCTTCGGCGCATGTTCCCGGAGAACACTCCGTTGCAAATAAACGCCACGGTGACGCTACGGGTGGAACCGGTGGCGACCCCGCTCAGCGACCGCCCTTGCCACCCCTGCCGCCGAACCCGCCCAGGTTGCCGGCGCTCCCGAGGTCGAACTGGACGTTGCCACCCGACCCCTCTCTGACCGGCAGCTTCGGCACCAGCCAGGAGACGAAGGCGTCCTGGCTGCGACTCTGGAGCCACACGGTTCCAGGCCCCTCGAAGTCACAGACCAGCCCCTCGCCGCTGAACAGCGTCGACTTCAGTCCGCCGACCCGGCGCACCGACCACGACACCGACTGCTCGAAGGCGACGACGTGGCCGGTGTCGACGGTGTGGCGCTGGCCGCTGCTCAGATCGACTGGCTCGACGGCGCCGTAACTGGTCGTGAACAGCGGGCCGCTCCCGGAGATTTTCAGCAGAAAGAAGCCCTCGCCGCCGAGGAACGACTTGCCCCCGCCCCACTTCGTGTCGACGTCTAAGGCGTCGTCGCCGGCGAGGTAGCCGCCGGAGCTGACGAACACCGTCTGGTCGCGCAGTTGATGCTGGACGACATCGCCGGGCAGCGGCGGCGCGAACGTCACCGTGCCGTCGGTGTCGGGCGCCGAGAACGTGTTGCGAAACAGCTTCTCGCCGCCGAACGTCGACCGCTTGAGCTTCTTGAGGAACCCCTCCTTCCCCGTCCCGGTGTCGATCTCGATGCCGTCGGTGTGCGCGACCATCGCGCCGGCCTCGGCGGTGATCGACTCCCCTCGCTCCAGATTCACGTCCACCAGCGCGAACGACGGCCGGTGTCTGATCTCGTGGTCCATGTGGCCGCTTCGCGGGGCGTTCACTTCACGCTACCCACGAGGGCTCGTGCTACCCCCGACTCGTATCTCCCGGCGGCGACAGCAATTTATTCCGCCGCATGTTACGTGCCAACATGGGACACGAAAATCGGAGCACCGACGGCGACCCGGAGGACCTGACCGTGACCGCCTGCCACGAGGTGGAACTCGGCCTGGAGTGGCTCCAGCGCGCCCAGGGGCACCTCCTGGAGTTCCACCACGCCACGGGCCACGCGATGGACCACCTCGCGGAGGCCGAGCGCCTCCTCCGGGCCTGCGGCGAGACGGAACTGGCGGACGAACTGCGCGACGACCTCCTTCCGGCGGGGGTCGTCGACGGCGACCGCTGGTCGTACGACCTCGTCGAGGAGTTCCAGACGGGCGTGCTCGCCGAGGTGCGCGGCTTCGAGCACGCGGCCCGAGACCAGCTGGCCGACGGGCAGCGTCACCCCGCCGAGCGCCGCCAGGAACGGGCCTGGAAGCGCCGCGCCGACCCGGACTGACTGAATTGGTCGGACGAGGCGGGGTACAACGGGACTTGCGGCGTGACCACCTCGGAAGCCCCCTCGGGCTTGGCGGCTCTGACTCGCTGTGGTCCTCGGCGCTCGCTGCGCTCACGCCTACGGTCCTTACTTCGTCGGAGCCGCCAACCCCTCGGCCCCTTCCAGTCCCGCCCGCGGTGGATGGTGCAGGCAACCGTCGCGTATCCGAGCCCCGCCGCCGAGACGGGCCTTTTTCGGTGGTGCCGCACGGAGCCGTAGGTATGGAGAGTCTCAATCGCAACGCGATCGAACTCGTCGACGAGGCCCTGGAGTTCCCCGAGCAGCTGGGGATCGGGGCCCACGAGCTCGACGTCGGGACGACGGTGCTGGACTTCGGCGTGGAGTTTCCGGGCGGGCTCGACGCCGGAACGCTGCTCGCGGAGATTCAGACCGCGGGGCTGGCCGGCGTGACCCGCTCGCTGGGCCAGGTCGGGGGCACGCCCCGCACCGAAATCGAGGTGACGACCGACCAGCCCGGCGTCGCCTGCCTGTGCTCCCAGAAGGCCGGGATGGAACTGGCCGTCGACGGCTTCGAGGGGCTCGGCTCGGGCCCCGCGCGGGCGCTGATCGGTGAGGAGGACGTGTTCCGACGGGTGGGCTACCACGACGCCTTCGATATGGCCGTGTTGACCGTCGAGTGCGCGGAGTTGCCCGGCGAGGCCGTCGCCGAGCGCGTCGCCGAGATGGCCGACGTCGAACCGTCGAGCCTCTTTCTGGTGGCGTACCCGACCGCCAGCATCGCTGGGAGCGTCTCCGCGGCGGCCCGCACCGCGGAACTGGCGACCTACCGACTGTCGGAACTGGGGTACGACCCCGCGGACGTGCTGACCGCCCACGGCGCCGCGCCGGTGCCGCCGGTCGCCGCCACCGAACCGACCGCGATGGCCCGGGCCGCCGACGCCGTCGCGTACGGCGGCCGGGCACACCTCCAGGTGACCGACCCGTTCGATCGCTTCGACGACCTGGCCTCGACCGCCAGCGAAGACCACGGTCGCCCGCTGGTCGACGTGTTCGACGAGGCCGACTGGGACCACGCCGAGGTCGCCCGGTCGGTCCACGCGCCCGCCGAGGTGGTCGTCGACGTGGTCGGCGGCGAGAGCCACGTCGCCGGCGACGTCGACGAGGCGACCCTGGCGGCCTCGTTCGGCGTGTAGCGATGCGGCTGAAGCCCGTCCCCGAACCACCCGGCTCGCTCGACGCGGTCGACGAGGTGCGGTCGGCGCTGCCGCTGGTGCCCAGCAGCGAAGACGACTGCTGTGCCCGCGTGCTCCAGCGGACCCACGTCGAGGCCCGCGACGAGGCCCGCACCTGGATCACGTTCTGCCAGGCGCTGGACCTGGCCGCCGAACACGAGAGCGGCTTCGCCCGCACCCGCGAGGACGTTCCTCGCGACGCCCTGCCCGAGCGGTTCCTGACGGGGGTGTTCGCCGCCCGCGAGGTGCTCGCGGCCCTGGCCGAGGCCGACGAACCGCTCGCCCCCGCAGCGGTCCTCGACGACATCGAGGACGTGGTCCCGCGGTGGGAGCGCAGCCGGTACGACGACTGGCGCGCAGACTGGACCGAGCGCGTGTGGCGGCTGCTGGAGTGGACGGTGCTGTTGGGCCTGGCCGAGCGCGCCGACGGCGAGGGCGAGCGCTACCGTGCGATTGAGGGCGATCGAGCGCCCACGGGGGAGACGTGACCGACGACCACGCCGTGCTGTTCGACCTCGACGACACGCTCTGTACGTACCGGCGGGGCGGCGCCGAACTGCTGTCGGTCGCGTTCGAGCGGGTCGGCGTCGAACCACTGTTCACGGTCGAGCAGTATCACGAGCGCTACCCCGAGTTCGTCGACGAGACCGAGGGCATCCGCGACCTCCGGCGGGCGTGTTTCGTCGCCCTCGCCGAGGACGCCGGCCACGATCCCGAGGTGGGCCGGGCGGTCGAGGCGGCGTTCGCCGACGAGCGCGACCACGGCAACGTCGACCCCGTGCCCGGCGCTCGTGACGCCGTCGACCACCTTGCCGCCGACCACCGCCTCGGGCTGGTCACCAACGGCAGCCCCGAGATGCAGCGCCAGAAGCTGGCGGGGATCGGACTGGCCGACCGCTTCGAGACCGTCGTGTACGCCGGCTACGACGCGCCGGGGAAACCCGCCCCTGAGCCGTTTCACGCCGCGCTGGACGACCTCGGCGTCGCCCCCGAGCGAGCGGTCCACGTCGGCAACTCCCTGCGTAGCGACGTGGCGGGCGCCCACGCCGCCGGCGTCGAGAGCGCCTGGCTCGCTGGCGACGACGCGGCCAACCCCGACCCGACCCCGGACCACCGCCTGGCGTCGCTGCGGGACCTGCTGGACCCGCCGTGGCGCTGATCAGCGGACCGGCACCGTGACCGCCCCCTCCTCCCGGTCGGCCCGCTCGCGCAGGCGTTCGATCCGGTCGTCCATCGGGGGGTGCGTCGCGAGCAGTCGTGTCAGCGTGCCGTCCTCGTCGCCGCTAATCGTCAGTTGGCCGAGCAGGTCCTCCCGGGCGGTCGCCGCGCGGTCGATCTTCCGCAGGGCCCGCGCCAGCGCGAGGGGCTGGCCGGTCGCCGCGGCGGCCCGGTCGTCGGCGCGGTACTCCCGACGCCGGGAGAACGCCCGCGTGACCGCCGTCAGCAGGAGCAGGACCACGACCGTCGCCTGCAGCGTCCGGTAGCGGACCGCCGCGAGGTCCTGCCCCAGAGACTGAGTCGGGCGCCCGAGCAGGGCGTTCCAGGCTCGCCGGAGGACGATGGCGGCGCCGACGACCGGCAGCACCACCAGCGACACCGCGGTGCCGACGGTGCGGACGAGGCTGTAGGCCACCGACTGAACGACGCTGTCTCGCGAGCGCAGGTGGGCGAGTTCGTGGGCCAGGACCCCCTCCAGTTCGTCGTGGGTCAGCAGCCCCAGCAGTCGCGGGTCGACGACGACGTAGCCGCCGCGCCGACCGCCAAAGGACAGCGCGTTGGGTGCACCCACGTCAGCGACGAGGAGCCGTGGCTCGACAACGCCGAGTTCGTCGGCGAGGCGGTCGAACCGGCGGTGAACCTCCGGATACTGCGCCCGGGAGAGCCGCCGAGGGTTCAGCCCCGTCAGCAGTCGCCGGGTTCCGATCCGGTAGGTGGCGTAGCCGAGGCCGACCGTCAGCACGAGGACGTACGCGAGCAGGGTCGCGAGTCCGGGATCGAGCCACGGCAGCGCCGCCAGTACCGCGGTGACGAGGCTCGCGAGGACCGCCATCGCCAACCCCAGAACCAGCGCCGTGACGAGCGCCCCACCGGCTGGGCCCGGGTCGCCGCGTCGCCGCGCCATACCCGGCCGTACGGCGAGGGGCCTGAAATCCCTTGTCGATCACTCCGCCTCGGCGACCGCGACGGTCTCCCGGTCGTCGCCGGCCGCGGCCAGCAGTCGGCGCACCCGGCGCTCGACGGGCGGATGCGTGTCGAACAGCGGCCCGAGCACCGCGTCGGCGACACCGACGACGTACAGCGACGGGGGCGCAGCCTCGTCGGCCGAGCCGCTTGCCCCACTCGACGCGTCGGCGACGGTCCGCAGCGCCGACGCCAGCGCCGCCGGGTCGCCGGTCGCCGCGGCGGCCCGCTCGTCGGCGAGGTGCTCGCGCTGGCGGGACAGCGCCCGCGTCAGCACCGTGAGCACGACCATCAGCATCGTGGCGGCGGCGACGGCGGTCTGCCGGTAGTCGACCCGCCGGTCGCGTCCGGGGACGTTGCGCTCGGCGCCGACCAGCTTCCCGACCGCCCAGGCGAACCCGCTCAGCAGCGCGAACAGCACCCACGTCAGCGCGCCGACGGTCCGGACGAGCGTGTGGGCGAGCGACTGGACGACCGTGTCCCGGTACTTGAGGTGGACGAGCTCGTGGGCGACGATGGCCGCCCGCTCGTCGGCGTCCAGTCGCGAGAGCAACCGCTCGCTGAGGAACACCTTGCCGCCCCGCAGCCCCCCGAGCGCCAGGGCGTTCGGCTCGTCCATCTCGGCGACGTACAGGGTCGGCCGGGAGACGCCGACCGCGTCGCTGAGTTCGGTCGTCGTCTCGTGCAGTTCCGGGCAGGCCGACGCCGGCAGCGGCCGGGCGTCGAGTTGCGCGGCGGTGCGGCGAACCCCGAGGCGGTACTGGACGAGCATCGCCGCGAGCGTCACGGCGACCACCGTCGCGAACGCGCCGGCGTCGCCCAGCACCGCCGCCACCCGGACCGCGGCAACGAGGCTGTACGCGAGCACGACCAGCCCGAGGTAGATGGCACAGAGGACGCTCGCGGCCAGCAGCGACCGCAGCCACAGCCCGAGCGCTCGCATACCACGTCTCACGGACGCCAGCGACAAAAACTCCGGCGGCCGTCGAAGATACTGTTCAGATAAGAACGTCACCTGAGACAGCGAGGACGCAACAGCTTCGGAAGGCCCCTCTCATTCGGCCCCTTCCAGTTCCACCCTCGCGGTTGGTCGTGCAGGCAACCGTTGCTTATCTGAACACCGACTGATCCAGAGGCAGATGCAGCACTTTCAAGAGAAGGGCGTGAACGTGACAGGGACAGAGATTTAATCCGAGGGACACCCGACAAAGGGTAACAGATGTCGTGGAAATCTCTTGTCGATACAGTCTTAGCCGGGAAGAAACGTGAGAAGGAGATTAAGGTTGAGAACCAGTCGGATTACGATAAGTGGTTATCCGAGTTCTACTCCGAGATAGAAGTCTTCGTAAAGAGGGTCAATAACCTGGATTTGGAGGAGTCGGAGGAACGTGACAAGTTCTATGATTTCATCGGGAAGTTCTCCACTCGTCTACAGAATCTGCGTGAGCGGAGTGAGTCTTCAGGTGCTCCAACAGCGGCGTTGATTGAGATGGATGCACTGGTGGAGACATTGGAGGATACATCTGCTCCTATTTCTGTGGCGGTGGCTTCTCTCGACAATGATCCGTTCAAGGAGCCAAGGCGGGAGCGGCGTAGAAAAGAGCGTGAGCAGAATAAGATCAAGCGGGTTCGGGATAGACTGGATGAGATAGCGAATCAGATTCAGGATATTACGTCGGCTCTTGAGAGTGAGGATTCCTAACTGCTGGAGTCTTCACCGTCTCCATTGAGTCCTAGATAGATCGCTATGAAGACGATGATCAGGCCGAGCAGCCATGAGAGGAAGACGTTGACCGCGGTATGCGACAACCATTGAGGTACAGTGATAGTAGTTCTGTTTCTGTTGCTAGGAAGCCGACCATGGAGATGACAACAGAGAGGAAAATGGTCGCCGCGTTTGCGAATAGCGTGGTTATCAAGTCTCCCGGATTCAGGCGTTTTTTCTGCCGCTCCAAATCTTGCTTGCCTCTTTCCAAGCTCTCAATCTCGGCTTGGTTTGAATCAATTTGTCCCGGGCACGTTCGTATTATCTGAACACCGCCCGTCGCGAGCCCGTTCAGTTCTCCTCGACGGGGTCGTCTGCGTCGGTCGAGAGCACCGTCCCGACGCCCTTCGAGCGGCCCTCGCGGAACACGAACCGCTGGCCCTCCTCGACGAGGTAGGGGCTGAACTTGAACCGGACCGTCGCGCGCCCGGTGTCGCCCGGGAGCAGGTGGCCGCCCTCGGGGTGAAAGGAGGCGGCCTCGCTGACGGTCTCCAGGTGGACGACCGGTTCGTAGCCGTCCCCGATCTTGGTGGGGTGGTTCAGCACCATCACCTCGGCCTCGAAGGCGCGGGTCGGCGAGGGGTCGGCGCTCCGGGGCAACAGCACCATCCCGCGCTCCACGTCGGCCTCGTCGACGCCCTTCAGCGCGATGCCGACGATCCGGCCGGCCTTCGCACGGTCGACGCGGTGGTAGTGCATCTCGATGGAGCGCACCTCGACCTCGCGGAACGACCCATCGGCCATCGGGCCCAGCAAGAGTTCGTCGCCGGCCTCGACCTCGCCGGCCATCACGGTGCCGGATGCGACCGCGCCGACGCCGGTCACGGAGTAGGTGCGGTCGATGTACATCCGGAAGTCGCCGTCGGTCCCGGCGGTCTTGGGCAGTCGTTCGAACAGCGCGTCCAGCGTCTCCAGGCCCTGCTTTGAGACCGCGGAGGTCGTCACCACGGGGACGACGGTGTCGTCGATCTCCTCGACGGCGGCGCCGACGCCGTGGCGCTCGATCGGCAGCGGCGTCTTGTCGACGTCCCGGAGCAGTCGCTCGACGGCCCGGCGCACCTCCTCGATCCGCTCGTCGTCGACGAGGTCCGCCTTCGTGATGGCGACGACGGTCGGCAGTTCGGTCGCCAGCAGCACGCCGAGGTGTTCGCGGGTCGTCTTGGTCGGGCCGTCGTCGGCGGCGACGGTCAGCAGGCCGTAGTCCAGTTTCTGGCCGACGAGGCCACGGATGGTCGTCCGGAGCCACGGCTCGTGACCCACGGTGTCGACGAAGCTCACGAGGCGGTCGGACTCGTCGACGACGCGGGCGCGGTCGGATTTCCGGTGGGGGTTGTTCATCCGGATCGGACCGCCGTCCTCGTCGAATCCGTAGACGGCGTAGGAGAGGTCCGCCGAGAGCCCCCGCTCGACCTCGTGGGGCTGGACGTCGAGGAACCCGCGGGTCGACCCCTCGCCGTCGTCGGCGTCGCCGGTGACCAGCGTGCCCACGAGCGTCGACTTGCCGTGGTCGACGTGGCCCGCGGTGCCGACCACGATGTGGCGGTCGTCGGTGTCCAGGCGGGCGCCCTCCCTGATCGTCGCGACGCCGACGATCTCCTCGTCGCCGGCGCTCCAGGTGTCCACGTCGTCGATGTGGGCGTCGGCCTCCTCGGCCAGCAGGCTCAGCACGTCCATCGTCTCGGAGAACGCCTCGGGGGCGATACCGGCGACGCCACCGTCGTCGGTGACCCCGACGACGTAGACGGCCTCCCCATCGCCCGAGAGGACGCGGTGGCGCAGTTGCGCGGCGAGACTCTCCATACGCCCGTCGGCCAGGTGGACGCCACGGGTGAGCCGTTCCTTGAATTCGACGTTGCCCCCCTCCTGCTCGCCGCGTTCCAGGGCCCGTTCGAGCGGGGCCCGGTCAGCGCTCATGTGCGCCGGTAGGGAGGCGGTGTGGTAAAAGTCTTCGCGTCGGACGGTACCGTCCCACACGGAACCCCACGGGAACGCTCCGGCGTCGCGGCGCGTGGCGCTCGCTTCCACCGCAGTTATAGTAGTCATCGAAAGTCAGTGCGCACCCGCTCGCAGGAGAGCGATGTGCAAACAGTTTCAACGACTACTATATGTCCCGGTGGGCACAGGTCGACCCATGGACGACAGGCCCGGACGGGCGCTGATAACCGGCGGCTCGGGCGGTATCGGCGCGGCGCTGGCCGAGGAGTTCGCGCGCCACGGCACCGACCTCGTGCTCGTTGCCCGCCGCGAGGAGCGACTGCGGGAGGTCGGGACCCGCCTGCGCGACGAGTTCGGCGTCGACGTCACCGTCGTCGTGCGGGACCTCGCCGACCCCGGCGCGGCGGAAAACCTGTACGACACGCTCGACGATCGCGACCTGCGCGTCGACACCCTCGTCAACAACGTCGGCATCGGGACGTACGGGCCGTTCCACCGCAGCGACGCCGAGCGCGAACTCGACCAGCTGAAGCTCAACGTCGTGGCGCCGGTGACCCTCTCGCGGCTGTACCTCGAAGACTTCGTCGCCAGCGGCCGCGGCTGGGTGCTGAACGTCGGGTCGATGGCCGGATTCCAGCCCGGGCCGTACATGGCGACGTACTACGCCAGCAAGGCCTACGTCAACAACTTCTCGCAGGGGGTCGCCGAGGAACTGCGCGAGACGGACATCACCGTCACGGTGCTGTGTCCCGGCCCCGTCGACACCGAGTTCCAGGATCGGGCGGGGATGGGCGACTCCGAGATTGGCTCGCGGTTCGCACACACCCCCGAGGCGGTCGCTCGGGCGGGCTACGAGGGTCTGCTGGACGGCGATCGGGTCGTGATCCCCGGCCTGGCGATGAAAGGGCTGTACTACCTCGGACGGCTCACGCCGCTGTTCCTCCAGCGGCGGCTCGCGCGGTGGGCCAACAGCGACCGGTGATACGGTTCATTCTCACAGTGTTCCGGGAGCACGACGGGGCGTGCTCCCGACCCTCGCGAACCGTCGGTTCGCTCAATCCCCGGGAGCGCGCAGCGCCGCGCTCCCGGAAGAAACCGAGAATCAACCGTATGAGGATTCGCGGTCACTCCCGCGGGTCCCGATCTGGGCCCGGATACGCGCCACCCTCGACCGCGGGGTACACCCGCTCGGGGTCGAACAGGCGCGCGAACGAGTCGGGCGAGCGCACGCTCAGGTCGAGGTGCGGCGCCACCCCGAGGTTCGTCTCCACCGAGCGCAACTCACCGTCGAGGGTGAGCAGGTGGCCCGCCTCGCCGCGGTACGCCGTCGCCAGTCCCGGGTGGTCGCCGTCGGGATGCTCGACGGGCGTCCGCAGCGCCGCGACGCGCTCGCGCCAGTCGGCGGCGAGGTCGGCGTCGCTCAGGTCGGCGATCAACGCCGCCGCGTCGTCGAGCAAGGGGTCGCTGGCCAGCAGGTCCACCCACGAGTGGCGCCGGACGTGGTCCAGCGCCTCGCGGGCGGGACCGCCGACCAGCAAGTCCGCCGCCAGGACGTCGGCGTCGGCGACGACGCGGGCGATGCGGCCGTCGTCGTCGGCGCTCACGACGCACCCTCCTCCTCGCGACGTTTGCGGAGTCGCTCCCCAATCGCCGCCTCGTCGATGTCGTACGCGTCGGCGCGCTCGAACAGGTCCGCCCAGGTCACGGTCGGAAACGGGTTCGGCGCGCGTTTGAAGCTGGCGCCCGACCGCGAGCAACCGTGAGCGTTTTGCCGGACCGGGCCGCGGGTACGCCCGATGAGCACGGCACGGCGCCTGCGACGGTGGCTCGACGACGGGTCGTTGCCCGACCGCCCGGACCTCCCGTGGTTCGTCCAGCCGGTCCCGCGAGTCGTCGAGGACGTCGGCCTGCGGCTGGCCTGGCCCATCGTCGCGGTCAACCTCCTGGGGACGCTGTTCGGCTTCTGGTACTACGGCGTGACGCCGCTGCCGACCGACACGCCGCTGATCACCCGCCAACTCGCGCTGGAGCCGACCGTGATGTGGCCGCTGGTGCCGGACAGCCCCGTCGCGACGCTGTTCATCGCGCTGGCCATCGCCGCCTGGAAGCTGGACTACGACGCCGAGTGGCTGGGGGCGCTGGCCTTCTTCGGCTGCCTGAAACTGGGCGCCTGGACGCCCTACACCCTGCTGGTGTTCGCCGACTCCTTCTCCTACCTCCACCCGGCGATGTACCAGTTCCTGTTCTGGAGCCACCTCGCGATGGTGCTCGAGGGGTTCGTCCTCTATCGCATCTACGACTTCCCGGTGCGGGCGGTCGCCGTCGCGGTCGGGTGGTACCTCCTGAACGACATCGTCGACTACTTCGTCCCGGTCGTCGGCCAGCCGCACCACACGCTCGTCCCCGCGGAGTTGGTCGGCGACAGCTACGTCCACACCATCGCGGCCCACGACCTCGCGGCGGCGGGTGCGGTCGCGCTGACGGTGACGGCGACGTTCCTGACCCTGGCGACCCACGTCGCCAAGCGGGAGAGGGGCGCCGTGGAGTAGGGAGGCGCCGAGAGGGAGGCGCCGAGAGGGAGGCGCCGAGCGCAGCGAGGGGCCTCCAGGCGAAGCGGGGAGCGTAGCGACCCGCGGAGACCGCAGCGAGGGGCCTCCAGGCGAAGCGGGGAGCGTAGCGACCCGCGGAGACCGCAGCGAGGGGCCTCCAGTCGGAGCGGGGAGCGTAGCGACCCGCGGAGACCGCAGCGAGGGGCCTCCAGGCGAAGCGGGGAGCGTAGCAACCCGCGGAGAGAAGTAGGGAGGGAGGCGCCGAAGAGTGAGCGCCGCGGTCAGCGGGCGTCGGGCGACGCGGCCGTCGGCGGATCGACGACGAGGAACGCGTCGCCGGCATCGAGCAGGTCGCCGTCGTCGTCCAGTCGGCGTTCGCGGCGCAGTTCGAACCGCTCGGGGTCGATCGTCTCGCCGGCGGCGTGGAGGTGGCCGTCGTCGACGGCGTACTCGCCGTTCTCGATGGCGGCCTCGACGGCGCCCAGGCGCCCGCCCAGCTCCGGCCCGAGCGTCGCGTAGTCGAGATCGACGTCGACGACGCGCTCGGTGATCGGCGGCGCCTCGTCGGGCGTGGCCAGCTCCGCGACGTGCATCCCGTCGGCGATGGCGTCCTCGAAGCCGTCGACGGCGCCGTACAGTCGCACGCGTTCGAGCGACTCGTTGAGCGCCATCCCGTGCTCGGTCTTGTACTTGCGCAACGCCGCGATGGCGTCGAGTGCGGTCTGCCCGGCTTCGCGGTCGGCCTCGTAGCCGGCGGGCTCGGGCCAGTCGGCGCGGTGGACGCTGCGGTCGGCGGTCCACTCGCCGTCGACGTAAGCGTCGGTCCACAGCTCCTCGGCGACGTGTGGCAGGAACGGCGCGAACAGCTTGCACAGCCGGCGGTCGGTCTCGCGCAGCGCGTACGCCGTCGAGGCGTCCTCGCGGTCGCGCAGCCGCTGTTTGGCGATCTCCAGGTAGTTGTCGCAGAAGGTGTTCCAGAAGAACGACCGCAGGCGGTTGCGCGCCTTCGCGAGCTCGTACCGTTCGAGGTGGTCGGTGACCGCCGCGACGACGGCGTCAAGTTCCGCCAGCAACCACTCGTCCATCGGCGCCAGCCGGTCGGGCTCGTCGGGGTCGGCCGGGGCCAGGTCGTCGACCAGCCGCGAGGCGTTCCACACCTTCTGGAGCAGCTGCTGGCCGGCGACGACGTCGTCGCGCTTGAACGGCACGTCGTCGCCGACGCCGGTGCCGGCGGTCCAGTACCGCGCGGCGTCGACGGGAAACTCGTCCATCACGGTGGTCGGCGAGACGACGTTGCCGCGGCTCTTGGACATCTTCTCGCGGTTCTCGTCGAGGACGTGGCCGTTGATCAGCGTCTCGTCGAACGGCACCTCGCCGGTGTGCTCCAGACACTTGACGACGGTGTGGAACAGCCAGAAGGAGATGATGTCGTGGCCCTGCGGCCGCAGCGTCATCGGGTACAGCTCCGGGCGCTCGAAGGCGTACGTCTCGGCGTCGTCGTCCCAGTGCCAGCCCGCGTTGATCAGCGGCGTCAGCGACGAGGTCGCCCAGGTGTCGAAGACATCCGTCTCCGGGCGGAACGAGTCGCCGCCGCAGGCCGGGCAGACGTCTACCGGCGGGTCGTCGTGGCGTGGATCGACCGGCAGCGCGGACTTCGCCGCGAGGACGACCTCGTCGCAATCTTCGCAGTACCACACCGGGAACGGGATGCCGGCGTCGCGCTGACGGGAGATCAGCCAGTCCCACTCCAGCCCCTCGACCCAGTGCTCGTAGCGGGTGTGCATCTTCTCGGGGAACCAGTTCAACCCCTCGCCGGCTTCGAGGTAGCGCTCGCGGTGGTCCAACAACTCGACGTACCACTGCTCGGTGACCAGAAACTCCACGGGTGCGTCGCAGGAGCGCTCGTGGACCTGGACGGTGTGGGTGATCTCCCGTCGATCGAGCAGCGCCCCCGCCTCGGCCAGGTCCTCGGCGATGGCCGTGCGCGCCTCGGCGGTCGTCAGGCCCGCGTACTCGCCGGCGCGGTCGGTCATCGTCCCCGACTCGTCGACGGCGATCCGCAGCGGCAGGTCGTGGGCCTGGTACCACTCGATGTCCGTCGTGTCGCCGAACGTGCAGCACATGACGACGCCGCTGCCCTCCTCGGGGTCGACCCGATCGTCCGCGCGGACCGGGACCTCGTGGCCGAACAGCGGGACGCGGGCGGTCCGGCCGGCGAGGTCCTCGGCGCGGTCGTCGTCGGGGTGGACGAACACGGCGACGCAGGCTGGCAGCAGTTCGGGTCTGGTCGTCGCGATCTCCAGGTCGCCCTCGCCGTCGGCCAGCTCGAAGACGATGTCGTGGTAGTAGCCCGTGCGCTGCTCGTCCTCCAGCTCGACCTGCGAGATGGCCGTCTCGCAGTCGGGACACCACATCGCCGGGGCCTCCTCGCGGTACTCCCGGCCCTGCTCGTACAGGTCAACGAACGACAGCTGGGAGGTTCGCTTGACATCGTCGTCGATGGTTCGGTAGGTGTGGTCCCAGTCGACCGAGAGCCCGATCCGGCGCATGTACTCCCGGAAGCGCGACTCGTACTCCCGACACACCTCGTCGACGCGGGCGGCGAACTCCTCGCGGGGCAGGTCGCCGCGAGCGACGTCGAGTTCGCGCTCGGCGAGTCGCTCGGAGGCGATGCCGTTGTCGTCGTGGCCGTACGGGAAGAACGTGGGGTCGCCGCGCATCCGGTGGAACCGCGCGGCGACGTCCATCAGGACGAACCCGTAGGTGTTCCCCCAGTGAATCTCTCCAGAGGTCGTCGGCGGCGGGCTGTCGACGCTAAAGACGGCGTCGGGGTCCTCGTCGGGGTCTCCGCGATAGTCGTACACCCCGGAGCCCTCCCAGCGGTCGCGCCAGCGGCGCTCGACGGTCTCGGGGTCGTAGTCGCTCACCGGCGACCACCGGCGCGGCGCCGGGCGCGTATGGTGGTCGCGTCGTCGGTCGCACTGGGCTGTGCTGTCGGTCGGCGTCGGTGGGTCGGTGCGTGCTGGTGCATGGTCGCGTCACTGCGGGTCGAACTGTCGGTCGGAGGCGAGACGAGTCGGGGGTCGAGGAGGAGTGAGGCGGGGCTACAGGGCCCCTACGGGACCGGTCGTGCGTGCGGCGCCACGCGGGCAGACCCGGACGCGGCTGCGAGCGCCTCGCATTCGGAAGCGGGTATCACAGCCACACGTAAAACGGTTGCGAGCGCGAGCGGCCGCGCCGCAGTCGTGGTGTGCATCGTGACTGCTCACCCGCGAGTCACCGAGACGGGGGGTGAACCAGCGACGGTGTCTCGCGACGAACACGATCAGTCGTCGCCGGAGTGGGCCCGCACCCACAGCTCCCCGATCCGGGACAGTCGCGTCCGGTGGGACTTGCCCGACTCCTCCCGTTCGATGTACCCCTTGCCGCCCGGGCCGAGGCGATCGACGTTGTAGATCACCTTCGAGCGGAAGCTGTCGCTGTACTCCTCGTTGAGCTCCGCCGCCAGCGACTCGGCGAGCTCGCTCACGGAGTCGAACTCCCCCTCCTCGCCGAGCTTGAACAGGATGAGTTCCTCGAACGGCTTGACGTTCGAGAACGACGCCACCGGCAGTTCGACGATGTGGCTGCCGTCGACCTCCTTGGCGCCGATCGTGGTCCCACGCTCGTCGAACTCCGAGAGCAGGCCCTCCGCCGCCGAGAGCCGCTCGCGAACCGCCTCGTCGTCGACGGAGTCGAACTCGTCTCCCAGGAGGTCCGCCAGGAGATTCCGGTGGGCGCGCAGCTCCTCGGCGAGTTCGGTCTCCAGGTACTTCTCGGGGACCGTGTAGTAGGTGTGGATGGCCTCCCGCTGGTCCTGTCGCTCGACCATGATCGAGTGGGCCGCGGTCGCGAAGGCAAAGGAGACCGTCCGGGGCATCGCCGAGACGTTGACCCACACCTCGTTGTCGGCGTCGAGTTCGGCGTTGATGAGGTCGTACGCCTGCTCGAAGGCGGCGTCGTAGTCGTACACGTCCTCGACGGCGAACCGCTCGGTGGAAGCCCCCAGCAGGTTCTGGAAGTCCGTCTCGAGTTTGCGGGCGAGATTCTGCGAGTACTCCACGTTGGCGGCGCTACCCACAGCGCCCTCGAGCAGGACGACGTGGTCGACGTCGAGTTGATCCCGCACCAGCGGCGCGATCAGCCGGTCGTAGTCGAACCCGACCGGGACGATGTGGGTCTGCATACGAGGTGGGTGGCGACGCGGTTCCAAAAAGGGGCCGCTTCGGCGGCGCCCACTTCGAGATCACCGGCGTCTCGTTCGGCGACTGACCCGGACGGTCGGCTCGCGTCACGTCTCGACCGTCCGCAGCACCTCGAACACCCGCTCGCGGTCGCGGTCGGGGTTCGGATCGAGACGGTGCTCCGTCGAGAGCGTCCCGCCCGGCGCCTGCCGCTCGACCGCCGTCCGAAAGGTCTCCGTCGGGTAGATGCCCCCGGCCATCGCGTAGCTGTTCTCGGTCGGCCAGATGCCGGCCCACACCGCCGTCGCGACCAGCAGCCGGCCGCTGGCGGACTCGGCCAGCAGCGCGTCCGCGTCGAACGGGTAGGCGGCCTCGTAGCGGAACGCGTGGCCGTCGGGACCGGTGGCGCGCTCCAGCGGCGTGTCGTCGGTGCGAGAGACGTCGGTCAGGCCGTCCTCGCGGACGCTGTTGGCGAACTCTCGCCTGGCGTACGAGCGACCCACGCGGAACACCCGGGGAGACGCCGGGTCGACGCCGAGGTCCGGGAGCGACCGCGAGAACGACAGCGTCGAGACGAACGCCGCCCGCGGCGCGACCGCGATGTCGGCCGCGGCACATGCCGCCAGCGGCGCAGTGCCGACGTGGTCGAACACCGCGTTGACCGCCTCGATGGTGAAGAAGGGCAGTTCCAGGGCGGTCTCCCGCTGGACGAGCGACCGGTCCCACTCGTCGCCGAGTGACGCCGACGTGTCGGGCGTGGACATCGTCACCGCTACGGCCCGGATTGACTTCGACGTGTCGACGACGCGCACGGCGGCCGAGGTGCAAGCCGCGTTTCACCCGTCCAGAGAGGGGCGGCCGAGGTTGAAACGCGAGTTTCACCGAGGCAGAGGTCCGCCAGCGGCGGGTCGATGGGGGTCGAATCGACCCCGACGGGGTCGCCGGGTTCCGTCGCTACAAACGCGTTTTCACCCAGGACAAGGACTTCAAGTACGGGACCGAATACACACACGACATGGCACGGCTCCTCCCGTTGCGGTCCGAGCCCGAGGGCCCCGACGCCGGGGCGCGGGTGCTCGACATCGAGGACGCAGAGACCGACGAGGTGTTCAGCGCGCTGTCTTCCGAGACCGCCCGGGACATCTACCGAGCGATCAGCGAGGAGCCGGCGCCGCCCTCGGACATCGCAGAGCGCATCGACAGTTCCATCCAGAACGTCCGCTACCATCTCGAGAACCTGGAGGAGGCCGACCTCGTCGAGGTGACCGACACATGGTACTCCTCGCGGGGCAACGAGATGAGCGTCTACGCGGCCTCGTCGAACGCGCTGGTGCTTGCCAACGACGAGCAGGAGGCCTCGCGACTCCGGACCGCGCTGTCGCGACTGCTGGGCGGTGTCGCCGTGATCGCACTGGCCAGTCTGGCAGTCCAGGAGGCGGTCACGGGCCTGCTCGGGTCACCGCTGAGCGGCCGGGGCGAGAGCGGTGCTGGTGGTGACTACGCCGCCGACGGCGGCGCCCCAGCGACGGACGCCGGGGGCAGCGACGGTGGCGCCGCCGTGCCGGAGACGACCGGGTCCCCCGACGGCGGGGGAGCGACCGCAGAGCCGTCGGCGACGGAGGACGTCAGCATCCAGCAGGACACCACGGTGGTCGAAGAGACCGAGACGTACGCCGACCAGGCGACGGACGTCGACGTGGCCATCGACAACGAGACCGCGACAGAGGCGACGACGACCGCAGCCGACGCCGTCGCTTCCGGGGGTGCCGACGCCGCGGCCGCCGGCCTCCCGCCCGGCGTGCTCTTCTTCGCCGGCGGCACGGCGGTGCTGGTCGCCGTCGTCGGCTACTGGTACTGGGCGGGTCGCTGAGGTTCCGCCGTCCGTACATTCTTGAGCGGACCGACCCAAACCGCTCGCATGGACACGAATGGAGCGACAGTCGTCGTCACCGGCGCCACGCGGGGCATCGGTCGCGCCGTCGCCGAGACGTTCGCCGAGGCCGGATCACACGTCGTCGTCTGCGGCCGAGACGGCGACGCCGTCGAGTCGACCGCCGACGAACTGCCGGGTGCGGCGACGGGTCTCCGGGCGGACGTCCGTGACGAGTTCGACGTCGAACGGCTGATGGAGACCGCCGCGAAGGCCGGCGGTGACGGGATCGACTGCGTCGTCGCCAACGCCGGCGTCTACCACGGCGACCCAGGCGACACCCCCACTCACGAGGAGTCGTACGCCGCCGTCGACGACCACCTCCGGACGAACGTCCGGGGGGTGTTCGCGACGCTCCGCGAGGCAGTCCCCCACCTCGCTGAGGGCGCTCGCGCGCTGGTCACCACGGGGTCGGTCGCTCGGCAGGCGATGCCGGGAATCGGGTCGTACGGCGCCTCGAAGGCCGGCGCGGAGGGCGTCGCCCGAGCGTTCGCAGCGGACCTCGAGCAGCCCGTCGGCTGCGTCGACCCCGGGCAAGTCGCGACGGACCTCTCGGGTCCGGGCGGCCGCGACCCCGAAGAGGTCGCCGAACTGTTCCTCTGGGCGGCCACCGAGGCCGACGCCGACGAGCTGGACGGCGAGGTCCTCGGACTGCGGGAGTGGAAGACCGCGACCCGGTGACCGCTCGGTCACCGAGACGTTTATTAACATCCAAGATGGTATTGTTGAACAGTGACTGTTAATACCGAATCCAGAATTAACAATCTGGGGACGATCTCGCGGCTCGGGATCGCGGCGGTGGGCGGGTTGGTCGCGGCCAGCGCCCTCGGGATCGGCGCCGCAGAGGGCGTCGGCGGGATCACCCGCCGACCGGGGCTGTGGAAGATCGTCGGCATCGGGTGGGTCGCGTTCTTCGCGATGGCGCTGGCGATTCCGCTCGGGACGCGAGCGGCCACACGGACTCAGCCGACCGCGCTGGTGTGGGGCTACGGGCTGGCCAGCGGTGCGATGGTCGCCAGCGCCGCCGCCTTCCTCCTGCCCCAGGCGATCGGCCTGCACCCGCGGTTCGGCGGCTTCGGCGTCGCGCTGGGCGTCGTCGTCGGCTTCGGCGCCCACTCGATCGGGCACCGCCTGACCCACGCCGACCTCCCCTTCGACCACACTGCGGTGGAACTGTCCGCCCACGCGCTCAGCGCCGGAGCCATCATCGGCCTCGTGTACGGCAACATGCCCGAGCTGGGCGTGCTGCTCGGTCTCGCCATCGTCTCCCACAAGGGCCCCGCTGGCTACGCCGCCGCCCGCCGCCTCGCGACCGGCGACAAGCCGCCCTCCGTCCTCCTGCTCCCCGCCGCGGGCGTCGGGCTGGCCGGCATCCCCGCCGCGCTGGTCCAGCTGCCCGCCGGCGCCGAGCTGCGCGCCGTCGTGTTCGGCTTCGCCGCCGGCGTGTTCCTCCACGTCGCGATGGACTTTCTCCCCTCCTGTGAGGTCGGCGGCGAAGTGTACGAGGTCGCCGACATCTCCGAGCACGCCCACCACACGCTGGACCGCCTGCGGCTGCACGCCGTCGGGAGCGTGTTCGTCGGCGGACTCGCGGTGTTCCTCGCCTGGATCACGGTGGCGTGAGTCACCCGGGCCGTCTCAGTTGTAACTCCGCCAGCGGTAGCCACACTCGGTACACTTAAAAAAGCGGGTCGGCGGCTCGTCGGCGGAGGCGGTCTGCTTGATCGTGTAGTAGGCCTCGCCGTGCCCGCACTCGTCGCAGACGACGTCCGAGGCGGTCGGTTTCCCCTCGAAGCTGAGCCCCTCCTCGGTCTCGATGACGTCGTCGAACGTCTGGGACTCGGTGGAGACGAACTGCTCGGCCAGCTCCTCGTCGCGGTCCTCGCTGGCGCCACAGTCGGTACAGACCATCTCGCCGTCTTCCGACTTCATCATCGAGCCGCAGTCGTCGCAAAACTGCATGGTGGGAGGTGGGCCGTCGCCGGTCTTCACGCTTTCGCTCGTTCCGTCTGCCTCAGAGCTGCTGGAGGTTCTCGTTCTCCCGGACGACCGGGCAGTTGAACACCTCGAAGTGGTCCATGTCGACGACCTCCAGAATCTCCGTCTCGGGGTGGGTACAGCCAATGTCCGGCGGCTCGGAGAAGAACCGACAGCCCTCGCAGTACGTGTCCTTCTCGACGACCCGGCGTTCGGGCTCGTCGACGGGTTCGTCCTCGACGTTGAACGGATCGTCGGTGTCGACCTGCTCCCACAGCGCCTCGCGGTCGACCTCCCCGGCGTCTTCCTCCTCGAACAGGTCGTCGAACGTCTCGTCTGCCTCGGTCTGCCGGCGCTCGTCGACGCGGTTCGCGAGGTCACCGAGCGGTCCCGACCGCTCGTCCTCCGTTTCGCCGGGGAGTTCCGGGTGATCGGCGTCGCCGTCGCCAGCGTCGTCGTGTTCCCCGAGTTCCGGGGCATCTGGGCGGTGCTCGCCCGTTGGTGGGTCGACCAGTGGCCGGTCGTCGGCCGCCTCCGCTGGGTCGTCGGCGTCGTCGTCTGCGTCGGCGTCGTCGGTCACGCGTGGTTACCCTCTTCGTCGAGTTCCGGCGAGTCGGGGGACTCCGACTCGACGAGGTCGTCCAGCGAACTGTCAAGCTTCGTCTCCTGGGTGCCCTCCAGCGCGGGCGGTTCGCCGGTCGTCAACGTGTGAGACCCGAAGAAGCCCTCTTTCGGTTCGACGCCGTCGAAGGCCGTCGCGCAGTGGGGGCACTCCGCCTCGGTCAGCAGCCCGATGTCGACCCTCGAGTCGCAGTCCTCACAGTTCGCCGACGTGATGCCGTGCTGACTGGCCGCCAGCTTCAGTCGATCGGCCTCGGTTCGGGCGGCAGCGTCGGCGCCCAGTCGGCGCAGCTCCGACCGGGCGTCGACCACGGCTCGCGCGAGGGTGTCCACGCGGTCGCCGAGGGTCTCGGTTCGGTCGGTGAGATACTCCAGAACGTCCTCGAAGTTCTCGAACCCCGATTCGAGGTCGGCCTCGACGGCGTCGACGCTCTCCGAGAGGCGCTCGACATCGGCGGCGAGGCCGTCGAGTTCGGCCGCCACCCCCTCGACGTCCGCCGCCAGCGCCTCGTGGTCGTCGGTCGGCGTCTTGGCGTCGGTCTCGCGTTTGACCTGGATCACCCGCTTGCGGACGTCCTCGAGGAGGTCCTGAAACTCCTCGCGAGTCTCGACCAGGTCCTCGCGACCGACGGTGTCGAGGTCTGGATCGTCGGTGGCGACCTCGCGGTGCGCCACCAGAAGTCGCTCGAGCAACGTCTCGCGGTCGACTCCCTGGGCGGCGGCTTGCTCGTCGAGCCACTCTCGGAGGTCACGCGAGAGCGTGACGGAGACAGTGACCTCCTCGTGCTCTTCGCTCGCCATTCGGCCGTTCTTCGACTGGAACGTGCATAAGGCTTGTTGCAGAGCGACAGGCATCTCGTCGCTCCGTCACCGAATCTCCAGGTGAACCGGAGGTGTCACCTGATCTTCCGAACGTCGCTGATGTCGAATCCGCCGTCGTGGATCTCCGTCTCGAACCTGATGATGTTCTCCTCCTCCAGTCGCGAGAGCACGCCGCGAAACGCCTGCACGAACAGGGTTCGTGCGCGCTCGGAACCGCCCGACTCCCACTCGAACGCCAGCGTCCCGTCGGCGGCCTCCATCAGCGTCCCCATCTGACGGTCGGTCAGCGACTCGCGGTTCGCCAGCAACAACACGATCCCTTGCCACCGCGTCGAGGCCTTCTTCAACCCCTTCATCAGCAGCGAGATGTCCGACCATTCCATCTCGTCGCTGGCGGCGCTGACGAGGTCCGTCACCGAGTCGATACAGACGAGGTTGCCAGCGGCGTTGTCCGTGAGGTAGTCGCCGGCGGCGTCCAGCACGCCTCGGCGGTCGTGGGAGTCGCCGAGACTGCTGATGTCGGCGGTCTGTTCGGCGTACCACTCCGTCGGGACCTGACTCAGCTGGAAGTACTCGTCCGAGAGGTCCACAAACGAGATGTCCTCGATGGCGCTGGTGACGATCTCGTCGTCCAGCGTGAACGACATCTCCTGGACCAGCGCGTCACGGTCGGCGGTAAATGAGAGGTAGTGGACGTCGTCCGGATGGCGGGCTCCCTCCGGGAGATCGCCGTAGTAGAGATCGAACTGCTCCTGATCGGCGGTCGACAGGGCGTTCATCGCCGCGCTGGTGTACATGAACTCGCGGGCTCCGGCGCCGGCCTCGCCCGCGAGCAACACCACGCTCCCGGCGGGCACGCCCCCGCCGAACAGGGTGTCGAGCCGAGAGATTCCCGTCGAGAGGTACTCCATACGCACCACTGGTGGGACGGTCGGTTACAGTTTACGGCGGGTCGACGCCGAACCGGGCGCCCGACATCGCTGGCGCGACGACCTGCACCGCCCCGTCGACGCCACAGTCGTCCAGCGCCGCCTCGGCGGCTCGGCGGGCCGCCGCGGCGCGGTTGGCATCGGTCAGGCCGTAGGTCGTCGGGCCCCACGAGGACTGGCCGGCGCCGACCACCGACGGCGCCGCCGACAGCGCCTCGACGAGTCGGCCCACCGGCGGGCGGTA
>Ga0207850_100030_pt1 | contig 148344 bp, 144 predicted proteins | sample 23E2SouthBayCA_FD_187746 | JGI IMG/M metagenome (GOLD analysis project Ga0207850, IMG submission 187746) | Aerobic enrichment media microbial communities from Eden Landing Ponds, California, USA - A23 E3 (3) (SPAdes) | ecosystem: Environmental > Aquatic > Marine > Unclassified | place...
AGCGCGCCGAGGGCTTTCGCCGCTTGGTCGCCCCGGGATTTGCTCGATGGTCGCTTTCTTTCACCCCCTCACCAACAGAGTCGACTGTTCTGTTCGCACAGACACTGAACGGGTCGTTCATCCCGATAAGCCAGAGACCAACTGCCCTGTGAACTATTCTATGACACGCTGTAAGAGAGGCAAAGAACCGACCACGAAGCACCGAAAGACTCGCGTCACACCCACTCGCATCGTGGTTCTCACTTCGTTCCGAACCACGTACGGCTCGACTTTCGAGGTCCACCACTCGAAGACAAAACTTCTAGTCCGAACACTAACCGCTCGTCGACGTAGTGTGTAGAAAACTGAAGTCCGTCACGCCGCGTCGGCGGCGGTCCGAGACATCGGGATTGCTGTAGCCGATCGCAGGAACGAGCCCTGCGATCGGTCGGCTTCGGGCGTCGCGAAGCGGCGCCGTCAGCGACTACAGCAATTCCGATCAGTTGCGAACGACGTTAGTCGCGCGGGGGCCCTTGGGGGCCTGTTCGATGTCGAAATCGACGTCAGTGCCTTCTTCGAGGTCCGGGCCGCCCACGTCTTCCATGTGGAAGAAAACGTCGTCGTCCGCATCCTCAGTCTCGATGAATCCGTAACCGCCTGTGTCGTTGAAGAAATCAACCTTACCGTTTGCCATTGCAATTGAACGAATGTCAGTCACGGGTATAAGCCTTTGCATATTATACGCCAAACTCGATTTTTGCAAAACATTTGTTTATCACTGCCCCACGGCAGTAGGCATTAGTATCGAATTCGTCGGTTCCGTCAGAGCATTCTGTCGAATCCGACAATCAGACCGCGAGTGGTCGCTGTATCGGCAGTTCCGGGCGTCTGTGGCGTGTGTACGGCCCGCATGCCACTGATCGTCAACTCATACGGGACGTTGTCGACGTTCCGTATCACACCATCGCGCTGTCGTCCAGTTCCGGATGGTCGCGAGCGAAAGCGACCAGCCGGTCGGCGTAGCTCTCGAACAGCGGGCACCGAACGGCCGTCTCTGACAGCGCCCGGCGCGTGTTCGCGTCGGTGTAGGTCGTCGGGTGTGTGAGGTAGGCCATGGCAGCCGGTTCGAGGTCGAATCGGTCGGCCAGCCCCGGCAGTCGTCCCAGCAGCGCCGAGGACAGCCCAGCAGTGCCACGGACCGGGACGACGACCTGCCCGGTCGCCCGACCGAACGCTCGAACGATGTCGGCGACGGTCGGCGGGTGGGGGTTGCAGAGCTGGTACACCTCGCCGGCGGTGTCGGCCCGTCCAGAGAGTTCGGCGATGGCGTCGACGACGAAATCGCGCGGGACGACGTTCAGCGTCGTCGGTTCGAGCGGCGCGGGTGCGACGGCGATCGGCCCCTGGCGGTTCAGGAGCGCGAGCAGGTAGTAGGGGCCGTCGTACTTCTGGGTCGCCCCGCTCTGACTGTCGCCGACCGCGATCGCCGGACGATAGATCGTCGCGGGCAGGCCCTCGTCCATCCGCTCCTGGACGGCGACCTCGGCGGCGAACTTCGTTGCCTCGTAGTGGTTGTTGAACGACTGGCCCACGTCCAGATCCTCGTGGGTGAACGTCCCCTCGAATCGGCCGCTGACGTAGCAGGTGCTGACGTAGTGGAACCGGTCGACGCCCGCACCCTCGGCGAACGCCAGGACGTGCTCGGTGCCGTCGACGTTGACCCGCTCGGCGAGAGCGCGCTCGACGCCCAGATCGTACACCGCGGCGAGGTGGTACACCGTCTCGGCCGCGCGCTGGAGCCGATCGTAGTCGTCGAGCGCCAGATCGGGGTCCGTGATGTCCCCCTCGACGAGGCGAATCCGATCGACCGGCACGCCTGCCGCGTCCGTCAGTTGCCGGCGTCGTCGCTCGGCCTCCCCCCGGTAGGCCGGCTGGATCAGGCAGACGATCCGGTCGTCGCTCCGACCCAGGAGGCGCTCGACCAGCGCCGAGCCGAGGAAGCCGGGAAAGCCCGTGAGAAACTGCATCAGCGCCCCCCGAAGCGGCGAAGCCAGCGCAGCGCGCGGACACCGGCAGTCGCACCGCGTGCGACGAGTCGCTTTGGCACCGTATCGACCGGCACCAGCGGCGGCCCGCGCTGGGTCGCCACCGTCTGGCTCTCCGTGTACTTCTGGATACCGTCGCGGCCGTGACGACGGCCGATCCCCGAGTCGCCGACGCCGCCCATCGGCGCGTCCGTCGACGCCCACATCCCGAGGTAAGCGTCGTTGACCGACACGGAGCCGGTCTCGATCCGACGAGCCACCTCCCGACCGCGCTCGCGGTCACCGGTCCAGACGCTCGCGTGCAGGCCGTAGTCGGTGTCGTTGGCCCGCGCGACCGCCTCCTCGCTGCCGGCCACGGGCGTCACCGAGACCACCGGCCCGAACGTCTCCTCGCAGGCCGCGTCGGCCTCGGCCGGGAGTCCCGTCAGGACGGTCGGCTCGTAGAACAGCGGTCCCAGGTCCTCGCGACGCCGGCCGCCGGTCTCGACAGTCGCGCCCCGGTCGCGGGCGTCGGCGACGTGGGCCTCGACGGTGTCGAGCTGGTGCTGACCGACGAGCGACCCCACGTCCGGCCCGAAGTCGAAGCTCGCCGCGAGTTCGAGCCGCTCGGTCGCCCCGACGAAGGCGTCGAGAAAGTCGTCGTAGACGTGCTGGTCGACGTAGACCCGCTCGAAGGAGATACACAGCTGGCCCGCGTTGGCGAACGACCCGCGGGCGATGCCGCGGGCGGCCGCGTCGAGGTCGGCGTCTCCCAGCACCACCGCCGCGTTCTTGCCGCCCAGTTCCAGTGAGGCGTCGACGAGGTGCTCGCCCGCGAGCGCGGCCACGGTCCGCCCGGTCGCCGTCGATCCGGTGAACGTCAGGTGGTCGACGCCGGCGATCAGCGGCTCGCCCAGCGGCTTCCCGTGGCCGGTCACGACCTGTACGAGATCCGGGGGGACACCCGCTTCGTCGAGGAGTTCGAGCGCGCGCAACGCCGTGAAGGGCGTCGCTTCCGCGGGCTTGAGGACGACACCGTTGCCGGCCAGGAGCGCGGGCAACATGTCCGAAATCGCGAGCGTCAGCGGGTAGTTCCACGGCTCGATCAGACCGACGACCCCGACCGGGTCGCGGTACTCGGTGGCCGTCGTCAGCACGGGGACTCCGCCCGTTCGCTGAGACGCTGCGAGGTGCTCGGGGCCCTGTCGGGCGTAGTAATCAGCGTTGAGGACCACGTCCAGGAGTTCCTCGTGGGCGTCGAAGCGGGTCTTGCCGGTCTCCAGTTGGACGGTGTCCAGCAGTGCCTCCCGGTTCGCCAGCGCGAGATCGGCGAACTGCTGGAGGACGGCCGCGCGTTCCTCGACCGGGCGAGCGGCCCAGTCCGCCTGGGCCGCGCGTGCCCGCTCGACCGCCATCGCCACGTCCTCGGGCGTACACTGCGGGATCTCACCGACGGTCTCGCCGGTGTACGGTGCGGTTACGACAACCGACTCGCGGTCGCCGGTTCTGGTGATGCGCTCGCGAAGGCGACGCCGTGTGTGCTCGGGGAGTCGTCGGTCGAGACCGACAGTGTGCATTGGTCGTGTCTTGGTTGCCACGTACATCGGGCTTTCGCCGTGGTAGTCTTTCCTGAACCACGGCGTTGAAAACCACGCCTCACGCAGTACGGACAATGTCCGACGACGACGAGGCACGCGAGACGTTCCACCACGATCCGATCGGCCACACCGAGGTCCGGGCGGGGATGACCGTCGGCGAACTGATCGACGAGTACGGCGCGGCCGGCATCGGCGCGGCGGACCTCCACGAGGCCGTCGATATCTTCACCGCGATGTGTGACGACGAGGTGACGACGTTCGTCGGCCTCGCGGGGGCGATGGTCCCCACCGGGATGCGCCGCATCGTCGCCGACCTGATCCGGGACGGTCACGTCGACGCGCTCGTGACGACGGGCGCGAACCTCACCCACGACGCCATCGAGGCGATCGGCGGCAAGCACCACCACGGACAGGTCCACGAAGAGGGCAAGACCGAGCGCGAACACGACGAAACGCTGCGTGACGAGGGTGTCGACCGCATCTACAACGTCTACCTCCCACAGGAGCACTTCGCGCTGTTCGAGTCCCACCTCCGCGACGAAGTCTTCCCCGTCCTCGAATCGGAGTGCGACGACGGCGGCGTCTCGATCCAGCGCCTCACCGAGGAACTGGGCCGGGCCAACAGCGAGGTGAACGAATCGGAGGACATCGAAGAAGGCGCCGGCATCGCCGCCGCGGCCTACGAACACGACGTGCCGATCCACTGTCCCGCCGTCCAGGACTCCGTGCTCGGCCTGCAGGCGTGGATGTACTCCCAGACCAGCCAGTTCACGCTGGACGCGCTGGGTGACATGACCGCGATCACCGACCTGGCCTACGAGGCCGACGAGGCCGGGGCTCTGGTGATCGGTGGTGGGGTCCCGAAGAACTACGTCCTCCAGACGATGCTGGTCTCGCCCGACGCCTACGACCACGCCGTCCAGTTGACGATGGATCCGCCCCAGACCGGGGGGCTCTCGGGGGCGACGCTGGACGAGGCCCGCTCGTGGGGGAAACTTGAGAAAGCCGCACAGAACGTTTCGGTGTACGCAGACGCGACGATCACGCTCCCGCTGCTCGTGGCGGGGGCACGCGAACGGATCGAGCAGTAGCGTCGTCGACGCGCTGCTCTCGCCCTACTCTTCGTCGCCGTCGTCGGTCACGTCCGAGAGCGGGTCGCTACCGGCATCGTCGACAGCGGCGGCTCCGCCGGTGTCGAACACTTCGGCACTCTCGTCACTGACGGCGGCTGCCGTCTCGTCAGGTTCGTCGACACCCGTCGTCCCGTCGTATCGGTCGGCGTCCATCGCGTCGGCGTCGGCCCCAGCAGCGGCCGCTGCGGCGCTCCGGCCGCCACCGCCGCCGAAGTCGATCACGTCGTAGCGCAGTAGCAGCCAGACCGCCACGAGTGCCCCGCCGGCGAGTGCGAACGCGAGCGAGATCGTTCCGACGCGGCCGAACAGCTGGTCGAGGACGCCAAGCAGCAGTTCTGTGCCAGCCTGCACGAGTTGGTTGGGATCACCCGAGAGCAACAGTTGCTGGACCTGTCGCTCGGCGGTCGACTGGACGAATCCCAGCGAGAGGTAGATCGGCAACCCGGCGACGAGCAGTGAGACGCCCAGCGAACTCGCGACAGTCTGGAACGATCGGGTGACGAAGTAGACCAGCCCGACGAGCACGAGCGCGAGGATCGGCAGAGCGATCGCGATCCGATCCAGCCACGTGACGGCGTTCTGGGCCTGTTCGAGCGCCTGCCGGGGCCCCTGCTGGGCGCTGTCACCGGTTCCACCACTCGCCTCTTCGGGCGGGAGCAGCGAGATCCGGTCGGGCAACTGTTCGTCCAGGGCCGCCCCCGTTCGGTCGCCGACCGCGACCGCCGCCCTGGCCTTCGCGGCGTCGAGTTCCGACTGGAACTCGTCGTAGGTCATGTCGGTGGTCAGCCCCTGGACGAACGCGGCCTGGAGTTCGGCGGTCGCGCCCGCGATCCCCTCCTGGTCGGTCCCGTCGGGAGCGAGCGTCTCGTTTGCCTGTGCCAGCGTCTCGTTGACACCCTGATCGATCTCGTCGCCGCGCTCGCGCTCGATGCGCTCGCGGAGCGTCGTCCGGATCTCGGTCTCGTTGTCGGCCACCATCCGCTCTTTCTCGGCCTCGCTGTAGTCGCGGGGGTCGTAGTCCGGGATCACCAGATAGAGCTTCTCGTCGTTGCTGGTCTCTTCCCAGGCAGTCTGGACCGCCCGATCGAGCACCGCCTCGCGGACCCCGTCGTGGACGTTCTGCTTGACGGTCTCGTAGCCGCTCTCGTTGGCGGTCATCCGCTCGACGGTCGTCTGGTTGACGGTGACCGGCAGCGACGACCCAGAGAGGGCGGTCAGGTTCGCGTCGGTCTGTTCGAGCAACTCGGCGACAGTCGCGTTCCGGATCTGGGCCTCGACGGCCGCCTCGACGTCGTCTTTCAGTGGGGTCGTCTCGACGGTGAGGTTCGCCGTCTCGCTGTTGCCGTGGAGGTAGGCGTACAGCCGATCGACGTTCCGTTCGGTCTGGTTCTCCAGGTACGACTGATCGACGGCGTCACGGACCAGTGATTCCGTATCGACGATCGCACTGATGTCGGTCGATCCGCCGGTTTCGACACTCTGAACCTGACTGGTGGCGACCTCGACGGTCGCGTTCTCCACGAGGTCGTACCCGCCCTCCTCCTCGACCGTGTTCTGGACGAACGTGGGATCCAGGACGGTCAGGTGGACCGCCGCCAGCAGGTTGCCTGTCACGAGCGTCGACGTGAGCAACAGCGTCAACACGACGACAGCGAACTTGCGGACGAGACTCACGGCGACACCTCCGGTCGAATCGACGACCACGGCGGCGTGATACGCAGTCGTTCCTTGTTGGACATCATTGCCTGATTGTGTGCCCGTCTGTCATGCCCCTTCTTAGCCCTGTCGACGAGAGTATCGCCTGCAATAACGACAGACTCAACGGCGCCACCGTCCGGCAAACGTGTCGAGCAGCGCCGGTTCGACGACCAGTCCTATTAGCGAGGGGTTCGTAGTCGCTGACATGTCCTCGACTGTGTCCGTTCGATCGGCGACCGCGGCCGACGTACCGGCGATCCAGCGCGTCGCTCGCACGGCCTGGCACGCGGCCTACGGCGACCTCTTCGACGACGAGCAGATCGAAGCGATGGTCACGGAGGGGTACGCCGAGGACGTGCTCACGGAGATGATCGCCCTCGACGAGGTGGGGTTGTTCGTCGCGACCGTCGACGAGAACGTGGTCGGCTACGCCAGTTGCGGGCTGACGGACCCGGCCGGCGTCGGCGACCTAGACATCTACGTCCACCCCGACCACTGGGGGGACGGGATCGGCACGGCGCTGCTGGAACAGGGCCGCCAGCACCTCGCCGATCTCGGAACGACCACGATCCGCGACGAGGTGCTGGCGGCCAACGACGCGGGCAACGCCTTCTACGAGAAACACTTCGAGCGTGTCGGTGAGCGCACCGTCGACTTCGGCGGCCGACGGTTGCCGGTCAACGTCTACGACACGAGCGTTTCGGAGTGATACGGAGTGTTGTAGCCGTTTCTCCGGTCGACCGCACGACAGTGTGCGGTCGATCCGGGACAGATCTACAATAGTCCGTATGGCACCACCAACAGGAGGAATTACTCTCGGAACGCCGAGAGCCACGGGGCGAGATACCGCTGGCCCCAGGTCGCGAACAGGCCGAGGGAGACACCCCACGCGAGGTGGTTCAACAGCATTGGGACCGTGAGGTTCGGCAGCGGTGCGCCGATCCCGAGCAGTCGCAGCCAGATCGGGGCGACGATCCCGGCGGCACCGATCCAGACGGCGAGTCCCCACCCGGTTGCGACGGCGACGTTCGTCAGCGTCCGGTCGCCGTACTCTCGGGGGACCAGCGAGACCAACCCCGCGAACACGAAGCCGAAGACGACGCTGTGGAACTCGTGTGTCAGCCACCCCACGACCGGCTCCGGATTGCCGTAGAACACGCCGATTCCGGCGACCGACCCGCCCATGCTCTCGGCGACGAGTCCGTACACCACACCAGCCAGCAGGGACGCGACCAGCGTGACCACCAGGTTCGGCACGTCGGGGCGGATCCCGGTCAGGGACGACGTGCTCGCCTCGACACCCGGCCCACCGTCGTTCACACGGGATAACACGACAGTGATCCTCGTTTCACCGTCCGCCCGATCGGTCTCGATCGTTCCGCCGTAGCTCTCGATCAGGAGCCTGACGACGTTGAGACCGTACCCCACGCGCGGGTCGTCGTACTCTCCGATATCGCCGGTTTCGAGCAGGCGGCGCTGGCTCTCGGGGAGACCGTCACCCTCGTCGATCACGCTCACCTCGACCTGGCGCCGCGAGACGGCCACCTCGACGGCCGGCGTCTCGTCGCCGCCGTGGACGATCGCGTTCTCCAGCAACTGCGTCAGCACGTCTTCGAGTCGGTCGTTGGCCGCCACCTGCACGTCGTCGGGGACGATCGGTGTCTCGACGGTCACGGCGTCGTGGCGCTCGGTGACGGTCGCGACGCTCTCGTCGATCGTCGCCGCCAGGTCGACCGGGACCCCGACCGGCCCCTCGTGCCCGGCCCGTTTCGTGAGATAGCTGATCTCCTCGATCGTCGCTTCGATGTCGTCGGTCCGGTCCTCGATCACCTGCCGGGCCTCGGGATGGTCGCCCCCGTCCAGCGCGCCGAACCCGCGGATCGGTGTCAGCGCGTTGAGCACCTCGTGGCGGAGGATGCGATTGAGCACGACGAGTCTGTTCGCCTCTCGCTGTACGGTGGTGCGCTGGCGGCGATTCCGGGCGGCGTAGAGTCCGGTGAACGTCCCACCGACACTCCCACCGATCAGGAACGTCGAGAAGTGGGCCTGCGCGCGGATCGTTTCGAGCGCAGACGACATCTCGGGGTCGCCCAGTATCGTGAGGACGACGAGCACGAGCATCCCGCCGGTCCCGACGACGCACCACACCGCCGTCGTCCTGACGAGTCTCGCATCGACGTCGGCGACCGCCAGTGCGACGCCGAAGGCCGCCAGTCCGAGTCCGAGGGCCAGCGGGACGATCCCCGAGAGCAGGAACTGGACGGGACCGCCACTGATCGCCAGCGAAACGGTAAACCGCGTGAGGAAGAATCCGATCCCCGCGATGACGAGACCGCCGTAGTTGACTCGCCGCCCCATGTTGTCACTCACCAAGGGAACCACGTAGTTAAAACTCCGTTGCTGGTTCGTAACTCGAAACAACTCTCTGCTGGCGTGCTTTCGTCCCGTGTGTGTCACTCACAACCGCTCTCCCGACGTTTGACAGCGTTTAAGCGCCTCGTCGTACTGTCACTGTCCATGAGCTTCGACGTCGGACTCGTCGGCAAGCCGTCTGTCGGCAAGTCCACCTTCTTCAACGCGGCGACGATGAACGACGTGCCCGAGGGAGCCTATCCCTTCACGACGATCGACCCGAGCGTCGGCGAGGCCTACGTGCGCGTCGACTGTGCGGCCCCCGAGTTCGAGCACTCCTGTACGCCCAATCTGGGCTACTGCGAGGACGGGACCCGGTTCGTCCCGGTCCGACTGGTCGACGTGGCGGGCCTCGTCCCCGGCGCACACGAGGGTCGCGGGCTGGGCAACCAGTTCCTCTCGGACCTCAACGAGGCCGACGTGCTGATTCACGTCGTCGACTTCTCCGGGAAGACGGACATCGAGGGCGAACCCACCGAGGACCACGACCCCCGCGAGGACATCGACTTCCTCGAAGACGAACTGGACATGTGGTATCTCGACGTGCTGGAGAAGGGGATCGAGCGCTACCGCTCTGGCTACCACGGCGAGGAAGCCGCTATCGAGGAGGATCTCGCGACCCAGATGAGTGCCTTCCGGACCAACAAAGACGAGATCAAGCAGGTGATCCTCTCGCTGGATCTCGAACTCGATCCCGACGAGTGGGACGACGACGACCGCGAGGGACTGGCTCGCGAGATCCGCAAGCGCACCAAACCGATGGTGATCGCGGCCAACAAAATGGACACGCCCGCGGCACAGGAGCACTTCGAGGCGATCACGTCCGATCCCGACTACGACCACCTGACGATCGTCCCAGCGAGCGCTCACGCGGAGAAGGCGCTGAAAAACGGCGACGAACAGGGCGTCCTCGACTACCGACCCGGTGACAGCGACTTCGACGTGCTCGGTGACGTGCCCGACGAGAAGGCCACCGCACTCGACCAGATCCGTGATTTCACCCAGGAGTACGGCGGTACCGGCGTCCAGCAGGCCATCGAGACGGCGCTGTTCGAGCAACTGGGCGCGATCGCGATCTTCCCCGGCGCGCGCAAGCCACAGGAGGACGGCACTTTCCTGCAGGACTGTTTCGTGCTCGAAGACGGTGCGACCGCCGAAGACTTCGCGTACTTCCTGCACACGGACATCGGCGAGGGGTTCCTCCACGCCCACGACGTGCGCAGCGGCCGCCAGATCGGTTCGGACACGCTGCTGGACCACCGCGACGTGGTCGAGATCACGACGACGAACTAGGGCCGATCCGGCGCTGCCGACCGCAGAGCGTCGTATTCAGACGCGTATAGATCTGTAGCAACCGACAGTGTGACACGTTCGCGAGCCGAGGGCTGTGACGGTCGACGGTCGATCAAAGAAGGATGTCAGAATGAGTGTTATTTTTCTTCGAGCGTGACGGTGTCGTCCTCGATCGTCACGTGGTAGCCCTCGTAGTCGAACGAGATCTTGACGGTCGTGTCCGTGTGCGAGACCATCGAGTCCAGTGCCTCAGGATCGATCGTGTGGTAGAGTGGATCCAGCTCCGTCGGGCCTACCCCCTTCTTGTTGGCGACGGCGCAGACGATGTCTTCCGTCGTTGCCGGTGGCTGTCGTGCTGTACTGCTGTCCGGAACCTCTGATGTCATACTGAGCATATATACTCGGTGTCGTGCCCTTCCCACGGCACGGGTGCTTCCTGCCACTCGTGTGGATGTGATATTGTGTGCTGAATCTACTGCCTATCCTGAAAGGGTTCGTGACTCGGTGTCACACCCTCCGATTCCTCCTCAGCGAGGTCGAAGAGGTCCAGCAACAGCACTTCGAGGCCGCGATAGAGGTGCTGACTGAACGTCGGCTGTGAGATGCCCAGCGCGGCCGCGCACTCGCTGGCGGAACTGCGCCGCGGCCACGCGAGGTACCCTCCCTGCACGGCCGCGCGCACGGCGTCACGCTGTTTTGCTGTCAGCGCCGCGAGATACCGTTCCGTGCCGACTGCGCCGGTCACGGCCACGAGGTCCGAGTCGTCGCGGTGCAACTTCGAGAGCAACGCCGTCCCGGCGTGGCGGTCGAGCATCGCGTCGACCACCTCGCTGGCGTCGGCGTGGTCGGGCACCTCCGCGACGACCATACCAGTCCCTTCCTCGGCGACGGTGCGCTTGACGACCGCGTGAGTCGTCGCGAGCGTACTGCTCACGCAGTCTCGGCGATCGAATACCAGCTCGAGGAGACAGTCCTCGGCGTCCGTCCGCACGATGCGGGCCGATCGGACGCCGGGAAACGACTCTGCAAACTGTCGTGTCGCCGCCGGGTCCGCAGCCACGGTGTAGTACTCTAGTACCTTGCCGTCGCTCCTGAAGATGACGTCCTCGTTGACGACGCGACAGTCCAGCGCTCCGGAGGCCGCGACGAAGAAACTCCCGGGATCACGTACCTCGAATTTCAGTTCGACCGTGGACTGCTCCTGCTCCATACCCCCACTATCCGGACTCGGTCATAAATTCGTAATTGCAGTACCTGGGCATTAATGGATAGTAGGACGTCCTTACTGCCGATTTTCGCGACCACGGGTGAGGTCTCGTACGGTCAGTTGTCGGTCCCTCCCAGATCGAGCGCACGCAATCGGGCGGTCGACTGGGGACCCGTCGACAACCGTCCGTATCACGACCCCGGGCGCGATCGGCGTGTGGGTCGCCACCGGATGGACGCACAGTCGGATCGGTCCGGAGACAGCCGCCGAGACCCCGTCTGCCGGCAGTATAAGTGGCGTCCCAGCGAAGAGGGCGTCATGTTCGACTCGATCTACGACGAGATCGGTGTCCCGACCGTCGTCAACGCCGCCGGCACCAAGACCCGGATCGGTGGCAGCCTCATCAGGCCCGCGGCCGCCGACGCGATGCGGGCGGCCGCGGACTCGTTCGCGCGCATCTCCGACCTCCAGTCGCGGGCCAGCGACCTGATCGCGGAGGTGACCGGCGCGGAGGCCGGCTACGTCGCCAGCGGCGCGGCGGCGTCGATGACGCTCGCGGCCGCGGCCGCCATCGCGGACGACGACCTCGGGACGATGGCGCGCCTGCCCGACACCGAGGGCGTCGCCGACGAAATCGTCATGCCCCGCACGCACCGCACCGGCTACGACCACGCGCTGCGCGCGGCGGGCGCGACGATCGTCGACGTGGGGACGAACGACCGCCATCTGGGCACCGGCGCGACGAACGTGGAACCGTGGGAGATCGCCGACGCCATCGGCGAGGACACCGCCGCCGTCGCCTACGTCCAGAAGGAGTACACCGAGCCACCGCTGGCGACGGTCGCCGACATCGCCCACGACCACGACGTGCCGGTGATCGTCGACGCCGCCGCCGAGTTGCCCCCGGTCGCGAATCTGGAACGGTTCGTCGACGAGGGCGCTGACATGGTCGTCTTCAGCGGCGGCAAGGCGATCCGCGGGCCGCAGTCGACCGGCTTTCTCGCCGGCCGCCAGGAGTACGTCCGCTCGGCCGCCGCCCAGCACCTCGATATGCACGCCGCCGCGGACGCCTACGACCCGCCCGCGGACCTGATCGACGTGGACGCGCTCGGTGGCGTCCCCCGACAGGGGATCGGCCGCGGACTGAAGGTCGGCAAGGAGGAACTGGTGGGGCTGATCCGCGCGCTCGAACTGTTCGTCGAGGAGGATCAGGAAGCGACACAGGACGAGTGGCTTCGCCGCGCGCAACGAGTCGCGGCGGGGCTGGCCGAGGCGCCCGTGACGACCGAGCTCACCGGCGGCGACGGCGTCTCGGTCGCGCCCGAGGTTGCCGTGTTCGTCGATCCCGACACTACGGGGACCACCGCCGCGACGCTGGCCCGAGAACTCCGGCAGGAAGACCCACGGGTGTTCGTCGGCGCGGACGGCATCGACGACGGCCTCGTCACGATCAATCCGATGTGTCTCACCGACGAGGAGGCCGACTACGTCGTCGAGCGGATCGAGTCGTATCTGGGGTAACCGGGCGCCGCGCCTACTCGAACAGATCGGTCGAGAGATAGCGCTCGCCCGTGTCGGGCAGGATCACGACGACCGTCTCGTCGGGATGTTCGCGTGCGTACTCGGCAGCGACACCGAGTGCCGCACCCGAGGAGATACCCACGAGGACGCCCTCCTCGCGACCGAGGCGGCGACTCGCCTCGCGGGCGTCGTCGGCCGAGATGGTGCGGACTTCGTCGAGCAGGTCACGCCGGAGCACGTCGGGCACGAAGCCCGGACCGATCCCCTGGATGTCGTGGCTGTCGGGATCGTCCGCAGAGAGGAGTGGTGACGCTTCGGGTTCGACCGCAACCGAGGTCACGGCGGTCTTGCCCTGGTCTTCCTTGAGGTGTTCCGAGATACCAGTGATCGTCCCGCCGGTACCGACACCAGCGACGACGGCGTCGACCGACCCGTCTGTCGCGTCCCAGATCTCGGGGCCGGTCGTCTCGCGGTGGACGCGAGGGTTAGCCTCGTTCTCGAACTGGCGCGCGCGGATCGTCCCCTCGCGATCGGCCAACTCGTCGGCGCGTTCGATCGCGCCGCCCATGCCCTCGTCGGCCGGTGTCAGTTCGAGATCGGCACCGAGTCCCCGCAGGAGTTGCCGTCGTTCCTCGCTCATCGAGGCCGGCATCGTCAGGACGCAGTCGTAGCCGTTCGCAGCGCAGACCGCCGCCAGCCCGATCCCCGTGTTCCCGCTGGTCGCCTCGACGACGGTGCCCCCGGGGCCGAGCGCACCGCAGTCTTCGGCTGCCTCGATCATCGCCAGCGCAATGCGGTCTTTGACCGAGTAGGGGTTCGACGCCTCGAGCTTGCCGTACAGATCGGGCGCGAACGAATCCAGCCGGAGCAGCGGCGTCTCTCCGACGAGGTCGGTGACGCGGTCTGCAGCGGCTATCCGTTCGACGGTATCGCCAGCGGCGGTCATGCACCCGGGGCTACGAGCAGGGCGGTCCTGAGTTGTCACCCACGATATTGCGGGCATTTTTCGGGCCCGAGACCGGTCTCACTGTCAGGTTTAACTCGGTTCCGAGTCTCACGAACTTTATAATCAACGAACGATTATGAACGATCGATGCCCCAGATCACGGTGTCAGACTCCCTGTACCGCAAGCTCGAAGAATCGACAGACGGCCGCGACATGGAGGCGGCCATGTGGGAAATGGTCTACCGCTTCGACCGCGGCAACAACCCCGCCGAGTGACGCGGCGGCCGCGTCTCGCTACGTGTTCCCGACACTGATACGGACCGAGCACCGGTGACGCCGGGCTCGATCGATCATGGCTTTCGTGACTACCCCGGAGCGTCCAGCACAGCTGGCGAATCGTTCGTGGGGTCGTTGACGGCCCTCGACACCGGCCGAGCGGCCAGTTCCCCGTCGTATGGATCCAGTAGTCTGGCCCGCTCTTGGCTATCGCCGTGGAGCCACGTCGTTTCTTCATCCGGTGCGAGGACGACGGACATCCGATGGTGCAGGTCCGTCATGAACTCGTTCGGTTCGGTGGTGAGGATCGTGAACGTCTCGATCACGTCCTCGCCCTCACTCTCGGCGGCGGCCGTGTCGCCGGCCCCGAACTCGCCGAGGCCGGCCTGGCGCTGTGGCGGCCGCCAGCGCTCGTAGAGGCCTGCCATGGCGAACGGCGTCTGGTCGGCCAGGGTCACCCGATACGGTTGCTTGCCGCCGTTCTCTTCTTTCCACTCGTAGAAGCCGTCCGCCGGAACCAGACAGCGGCGCTGCTCGTAGGCCTCGGCGAAACTCCGCTTCCGATCGACTGTCTCTGCGCGGGCGTTGATGAACTCGAAGTCGCTCCTGTCGTCGGCCCACGACGGGATCAGTCCCCACTCCATACGCTGGATCGTCTCCGGTTCCTCGGCAGTGATGACCGGCAGGGACTGGCGCGGGGCGGCGTTGTATCGGGGCTCGTAGTCGTAGGCGAACGTCGCGCCGAAGCGCTCCTCGATGTCCTCGCGTGGCGCGAACAGGCTGTAGCGACCGCACATAGGCGTGGGTTCGGGACGGAGCGGCAAATAGAGTCGCCATTGGGACGGGAGGTCGGCGGTGGACAGTTTTGCCGGCCTGCCGAACAGTTAACCCCTCACAGGACGCCACTCGCACCATGACGACGGCGGCGAACCTCGTGCTACGGAACGGTCGAGTGCACCCACTGACAGGCGGTCAGTCGGTCGAAGCAGTCGCGGTGCGGGACGGCGAGATCAGTCACGTCGGCGCCGGCGACGCGATCGAGGCAGGCGCCGAGACGACGGTGATCGACCTCGACGGGCGCACCGTGTTGCCCGGGTTCGTCGACGCACACACCCACATGGAGGTCATCGGCCAGTACGAACTGGAGGCCGATCTCACGGACGCCGACGCACCGGAAGCCTGTCTGGATCGACTCGGAACGCTCCGTGACGACCGCGCCGAGACCGACGAAGAGTGGATTCTGGGATTCGGCTACGACGAGAGCGCGTGGGGCGGTGACTATCTCGATCGCGAGCAACTCGACGAGGTGAGCACCGACCGCCCGGTCGTCGCCTATCGCGAAGACATGCACCTCGCGTCGGTCAACAGCGTCGTCCTCGACCGCTACAGGTCGGAGTTCCCCGACGACGACATCCGTACCGCGGGGGGCGACCCGACGGGGGTCGTCGTCGAGGACGCCGTCAACGTCCTTCGCGAGGCGACCAGGGCCGACCCCGAACGGATGCGCGAGTACCTCCTGGCGGCACAGGCCTACGCCAACCGCCACGGCGTGACGGCCGTCCACGACATGGTCCGGCGTTCTCACGGGCCGCGGATCTACCGCGAACTCGACGCCGCGGACGAACTCACGATACGGGTCCGGATCAACTACTGGCGGGACCACCTCGACGCGGTACTTGAGACCGGCCTGCGGAGCAACCACGGCAGCGATCGCGTCCGGACGGGCGGTATCAAGACCTTCACCGACGGGAGCATCGGCGGCCGCACCGCGCGGCTCTCTGAACCGTACGCCGACGCCGGCACGGGCGACTCGTCGCCCGACGAGCGCGGCGACTGGGTGGTCGACCCCGAGCGACTCGATCGGCTCGTCGAGCGCGTCGACGAGGCCGGTCTCCAGATGACCGCCCACGCCATCGGCGACGAAGCGATCGCGGCCACGCTGGACGCCTACGAGGGGGCCGACGGGCGGCGTCACCGGATCGAGCACGCGGAAGTGCTCACGGACGCGCTGATCGAGCGGCTGGCCGCCGCCGACGTCGTGGTGAGCGTCCAGCCGAACTTCCTGAAGTGGGCGCGCGAGGACGGACTGTACACGCGACGCCTCGGCGACGACCGCCGTCTCGCGTCCAACCGCTTCGGCGATCTCCAGGCCGCCGGTGCGACACTGGCGTTCGGCAGCGACTGCATGCCGCTCGACCCGCTGTTCGGCATCGAGCAGGTCGTCGACGCACCGTCGCCCGCCCAGCAGCTGTCGGTCACCGAGGCGCTGCGTGCCTACACGGTCGGTGGCGCGTACGCGGGCTTCGACGAGGACCGCCTGGGAACGATCGAGGTCGGCAAGCGCGCCGATCTCGTCGTCCTCGACGAGTCGCCCTGGGCGACCGACGACATCGCCGACATCGGCGTCGAGCTGACCGTCGTCGACGGCGAGATCGTCTACGACGGGCGCGAGACGTGATACTGTTGGCTGTAACTGTTTCAAGAGATTCGTCACCCCGTGGTGGCGAAAGTCTGTACAGATTTACAGCCGACAGTATGAGAAGGGAGGGTGCGCTGGCGTCGGGAGAGTCAGTCGTCGACGAGTGGCTCCGACTCCCGGAGCGGATCGGGATCGCCCTCTAACGGCGGGACTGGGCCGGTCTGTGGGTGGACGATTCCCGTCTCTTTGACCCGGTCGACGACCGGGTTCCCGTCGTAGTCGTCGAGCGCGGCCGTGACCTCGTCGATGTCGCGGACGCCCCGGGGCTGGAGATACCGCAACATGCGAAGGCCGATCTCGTGGAGTTCCTGTGTCGGCGATGCGGTCCCTTCTTCGACGACGCGGTAGGCGTAGTCGTGTTCGTGGGCCCCGTGTGCCGTGTAGTGGACGCAGATGTGGGTCATGAACCCGACGAGGATCACGGTGTCGACGTCGTAAGTGTCGAGGATGTGTTCCATATCTGTCCGGTGGAAGAAGTTGTACCGCTGCTTGGTCACGACGTACTCCGCGGGCGGGAGGTCGCTCTCGTCGACGTCGAGTCGGTCGTCGAGGCGCGTCGCGTCGTCACCGGCGATCCCGTGTTCGGGTTCACAGGAGTCGAACTCGGCCCCGTAGTCGGCGAAGTCCGGTCGATGGACCTCTTTGCCCCAGATGATCGGGACGTCGGCCTCGCGGGCGTGTTCGACGACCTCGTTGATCCGTGCCATGATCTCTCCCCGACCGCCCGAGATCGAGCCCGATTCGGAGGTCATCGGGCTGTCGCTCGCGTTCTCCGGTGCTCCGCCCTGTGCGTCGACGACGATCAGTGCCGGGTCGTCTCCGATCGGCGATTCCGTCGGTGGCAGCATCGTGTTCGTCGGTTCCGGCGGTCCGGTATGAGCGTTCCCCTATGTTACACAAAATCACACACGACGAGTACGCCTTCGTTCGTGTCTCCTAGTATCGTTCCACAGTGTCCATACACCACCCGGTGTGCGGGGCAGAGCTTGTACTCCCCTGTGGAAACAGGAGACGATTCCACGGTTTATGGACAGCGCTTATTCCGGGCCTCGGCCACTCATCGGCGTACCCGTCGGCCAGCCGATCACCGGGCCGACGCGACTTCGACACATGACTCACGACATTACAGAACCGACCGCACGTCCGCCAGAACTCTCGTTCGCTGGTATCGATACCTTCTTCGGAGCCGACCCTGCCGACCCCGAAGCGCTCACCGACGACGTCGACGTTGGGTTCGTCGGCGTGCCATTCGACGGCAGCGTCTCACGGCGACCCGGCACGCGCTACGGACCGCGTGCCCTGCGGGCGGCCAGTCGCTGGCAGGAGCAGTTCGCCGGCGGCTCGGCGGGCGCACACAACGTCGACACGGACCGCCACGTCAGCTACGCCGACATCGAGATGCGCGACTGCGGTGACGCCCCGACCGTCCCCAACGACGTCGAGCGCACGCGAGATCAGGTCGCCGCGTACGTACAGGCCGTCACCGAATCGGCGTTCCCGGTCGTGTTCGGTGGGGACCACTACATCACCTATCCCTCGTTCGCCGGCGTGGCCAACGCCGTCGAGGGCGACATCGGGCTGATCCACCTGGACGCCCACTCGGACACTGCCGACGAGTCCGACGTGTACGGCGACCACTGGCACGGCTCGCCGATGGCCCGGATCGACGAACTGCCCGACGCCAGCTACGAGACCCACGCGATGGTCGGCATCCGCTGTTACGAGCGCGACGGGTTCCCGGAGCTGGTATCGGAAAAGGGCATTCACGTCGACTACGCCCGCGACGTCCGCGAGAAGGGCATCGAGGCCGCGATCGACGACGCCATCGCCCACGCCACCGACGGCACGGACGCCGTCTACCTGACCGTCGACATCGACTCTGTGGATCCCGCGTTCGCGCCCGGGACCGGTACGCCGGAACCCGGCGGGCTGACGAGTTCGGAGCTGCTGGTGGCGATGGACGCACTGGGTGCGTGCTCGGACATCGCGGCGATGGACCTGATGGAGGTCGCCCCGCGACTGGACCCGACGGATTCGACGGCGATGCTGGGTTCGATGGCCGTCGCCCGGTTCCTCGAACGCCGGTTCTGCTAATGGCCGACCGAACTGATCGGGACGAACCTGCGGAGCGACCGGACACCGACGCGCCGATCACCGACCTCGGTAACGGCGTCTACGACCTGACGCTCACGACCGACCCGGCCCGGTATCGGGCCTACCTGTTCGACTGGGATCGGCCGACACTCGTCGACTGTGGGCTCCCCGAGACGAGCGAGACGCTCCTCAATCGACTCGAGACGGTCGGTATCGCGCCCGAACGCCTCGTGATCACGCACGCTCACCCCGACCACGACGGCGGGTTCGACGCGGTCGTCGACCAGTACGAACCGACGACGTGGGTGCCCGAGGAATCGACGCTGACGGCCGAACACGAGCCGGACCGCCGATACGGGCACGAGGACGTCGTCGGCCCGTTCACCGCCGTCCACGTTCCCGGCCACGCCGCCGACAACTACGCGCTGGTCGCGCCCGACCGCGACCTCGCGGTCATGGGCGACGCGGTCCTCGGCGCCGACTGGCGGGGGCTCCCGCCCGGCTACTTCGTCCTCGTGGAGGGGATCTACTCGAACGACCTCGTCGCCGCGGAGCGCAACCTCGAACGGTTACAGCAGTACCCGTTCGACGTGGGCCTCGTCTTCCACGGCTCGTCGGTCTTCGACGACGCACGCGGGAAACTCGACGACTTCGTCGACTTCCCGAACAAGGGCGAGTGGGACAGTACGTAGTAAACGTGCGATATTTTATAATGCCAATACACGACTGTTCTTGGAGGTAATTGCGTCACTCCACAATATATATTCCTTGTACAGGGATTTTATTGCAACATCGGCAGACCGATTTGGTGGATGAGTAAGAACGAGTCAGCGGAGAGCGGAGATGCGGAAGCGAACGAAGAGGGGTACGGCACGAGCTACGGGGGAATCGAGACGTTCCTCCGGGCACCCCACTGTGAGCCGAGTGAGCTGGGAGACGACGTCGACGCGGGCTTCGTCGGCGTCCCCTTCGACGGCGGCGTGACGAGAGAGCCGGGCACCCGCCACGGGCCCTCGGGCCTCCGGGAGGCGAGTGCCTGGCAGGGCCGGCGGTTCCACACCGACGGCGACTCGGTGACGCTCCCGACCGAACGAACGGCCGACTACAGCGCCGTCACGCTCCGGGACTGTGGCGACGCGCCGACGGTCCCCAACGACATCGAGCAGACGGGCAAACTGGTCGTCGACTACGTCGAACAGGTCGCGACGGAGACGATGCCGGTCGTGCTCGGCGGCGACCACTACATCACCTATCCGGCGTTCGTCGGCTACGCCAACGCGGTCGGCGAGGACATCGGGCTGATTCACCTGGACGCCCACTCGGACACCTCTGACGACAGCGACCTCTACGGGAAACACTACCACGGCTCGCCGATGGCCCGCATCGACGAGAGCGAACACGGGAGCTACGACCGCCACGCGATGATCGGCATCCGCGGGCACTCGCGGCCGTCGTTCCTCGAGATCCAGGAGGAGCGCGACATCTACGTCGACTACGCCCGTGAGGTCCACGAGAAGGGGATCGAGGAGAGTATCCAGAGTGCGATCGACCACGTCACAGCCGACGCCGACCACGTCTACCTGACGATGGACATCGACGTCGTCGACCCCGGCTTCGCACCGGGGACGGGGACGCCCGAACACGGCGGGCTCACCAGCGATCAGTTCCTGCGCGCCGTGGACCTGCTCGGGGAGTGCGACGCGATCGGTGCCGCCGACCTCATGGAGGTCGCCCCGCGGATCGACCCGACGAACACGACGTCGCTCCTGGGATCGAACGCCCTCTCGCGGTTCCTCGAAGCCAGGTTTCACGACCGAGCCCAGTAGCGTCAGGATGCGTGCACGCGAAGAGCGCCCCCGACGAGCGGACGAGCGTCGCTGGCCTGCCCGTGATCTGCGGTGGTGGGTCGTCGAATGAGCGCCGCGACACCCGACGAGAGCGACGACGAACCGTCCACGCGTGTCGTCATCGGTTCCGTCGTCATCAGCACGCTGTTCGTCGGTTTCGGCGGCGGCGTCGTCTTCCCGATCTTCCCGACGCTGGGGTCGGTACTGGGGATCTCACCGTTGCTCGTCGGCCTGATCCTGAGTGCGAACCGCTTCGCACGGCTCGTCGCGAACGCGCCCGCCGGGGCGCTGGTCGACCGGTTCGGAGCGCGGACACCGTTCGTCGCCGGTCTCGGGTTACAGGCAGTCGCCACCCTGGGGTACGTGATCAGCCTCGGTGCGCCGCTCCCCGAGGCGTGGTTCTTCGGCGCACGCGTCCTCCTCGGAGGGGCGAGTGCGCTCACCTTCGCGACCTCCCACACGATCGCCGCCGACGTGACCGACGCGGGGTCGCGGGGACGCAGCATGGGCCTGATCAGGGGCGGGAGTATCCTCGGGTTCCCGCTGGGGCTGTTGCTCGGCGGCGTCGTCAGCGAACTCGCTAGCGACGCGACGGCGTTCGGCCTCGCCTTCGCGTTCGCGGTGATCGCGACCGTGCTGGCCTACGTCACCGTGCCCGAGACCCACGTCGACGCCGAGAGCACGCGCGCAGTGGATCCGTGGGACATCGACGTCAGCCTCCCGACGGTCACGGTGGGCCTGCTGAACGCGGCGACGTGGTTCGCCTACATGGGCGTGCTGTTCGCGTCGCTCGTGCTCTTCCTCGAGGCGAAGTCGATCGGCGTACTGGGCTTCGACGCGCAGGGCTCTTCGGGCGTGTTCATGGCGATGACCGTGCTGTCGGCGGCGGCGTTCATGTTCCTCGGGGGGTCGCTGAGCGATGCGGCAGACTCCCGTGTCCCTGCAGTGATCCTGTTCCTGTGTCTGCTGGCGGGTGGCTTCGTCGTCCTGTCGCGTGCCGAATCGATCCGGCTGGTGATCCCGGCCTGTCTGTTGATGGGCACCGGGATGGGCGGCACACTCGGACCGATGATGGCACTGCTGGCCGACCTGACGCCGGCCGATCGCATGGGACGTGCCAGCGGCACGACGAACGTCTTCAGCGACATCGGGGGCGGACTCGGACCGGTCGTCACGCTCCCGCTGATCGACCGACTCGGCTTCGAACCGGTGTACGTCACTGCAGCCGCGATGCCGCTCCTGGCGATCGTCGTGCTGGTCGTCGGGATGTACCGCTACACGGGTCGTGTCCTCCCTGCGACGGCGTCGGTGGACGGGACCGGCAGCGTGCCTGTGACCGAAACTGACGACTGACCCGAACGCGCTTCGGCCAGCCGGCGATGTCGTAGAGTTGTCGTAGCCGGTCGGAGAGAACACGCCGCTCGACAGGCGCTGGTGTTCGGTGCTCCCGAGAGAGAGAAGCTACGAACGACGACGATACCCCCCTCTCAGAAGTGGTCCCGGAGGTACACCGTCGTCGTCGGAAACAGTTCCGCGAGCGTGTCGGTCACCGCAGACGAAACGGTCCGGACGCGACCGGACCGTTCGAGTTCCGACGCCGAACGGTAGCCGACGACCAGCTGGGCCAGCGCGCCGACGTCGAGCGCGACGTCGGGGTCACGGTCGTCCTCGACGGCTCGACAGGTCTCGTGGTCCGGTGCGACGTCGAGCACGAACGTCCCGTCGTTCCAGTCGGCCGTCTCGTCGGTGACGGCGAGCGAGATGCGAGCGTCGAGGTCGGGGTACGAAAGCGAGCTGAGTGTCTCGGCGACGTCGACGATACGGACCATCGACCCGGTGTGGAGTTCGCAGTCAACTTCGTCGGGCGCGGACAGGCGATCCTGCACGACCGGGTCGTTCGGCGTGTCGATGCGTACTCTGTCGGCCTGCGAGTCGTGATCGTGACAGAACCCCAGCGCCGCGTCGAGCCCCTCGATGTCGGTGTAGCCGATCTCTCTGACGATCATCGTGCGATCGTGGTAGTCGCCCTCGAACTCGTAGATGACGTACGATCGGGGGTCCCCGTCGCGACGCCAGAGGTAGACGAACGGCTCCTCGGGATGGGCGCGACAGACGCGGTGGCGCCACCACGCCTCGTCGCGTTCGAACGTCAGCGAGTACCGGTTCGCATCGGCCTCGTACACCGGTTCGAGTGCAGAGAGGTCGTCGAGTTCGACCTGCTCGTACGTCCCGCCGTCGACGCGGTCAGCCGCGGCCGACAGCACCGACGGCTGGCACTCGTAGGTGCGTTTCTCGTGGGAAGTGTCCCAGCCGAACGCACGGTAGAACCCGTAGTCGAAGGGCCACAGCACCGAGAGGTGTCGGCCCCGTTCCCGATACTCGGTGAGTGCGTCCACCAGGATGCGAGCGACGTGGCCGTCGCGTCGATGTTCCGGCGGCGTGATCACCGATGTCAGTCCGGCGCCGGGGAGTCGCTGCCCGCGAACCGACACGTCGAGCCAGTAGTGACGACAGACGCTGACCGGTTCGTCCTCGCCGGTCCGGAACAGTCCACGGCGGGCACCGACCGGTCGCCGAACGTTCTCCGGATCGTACTCCGGCGGGCCGCGTTCCGGCCGAAAACCGTACTTCATGTACGAATCGAACAGCTCCGCTTCGTCCGGGCCCATCGGGCGATAGTCGAGCGACTCCGTCGTACTGTGCCCAGTCGGTTGTGCACCGTCCATACGAACAGCTACCGGGATCCGCCAAAGAGTGTTCCCCCAAATGACTGCCATCGTCTTCTAGGGACACCCAGTAATTCGTACGATTGTGCGCATACCCAGCCTATCCAACCATATACTGGGGGCTATTATGAGATATTAGGTCTAGATACACTGTAATCCGGCATGAGACCGACCATACATAAGCTTATATCTCGTTCTATAGAGGAGTAACGTGTGGCCGAATCAGAACACGAACCACGGTACAGTGGCGCAGGATCACCGGGGTACGCGGGTATTAAAACCTTCTTCGGCGCAGAGCCAGCCGACCCCGACGAACTCACGGCCGACGTCGACGCCGCAGCGTTCGGCGTCCCGTTCGACGGCGGGGTCACGAACAAGCCCGGGACCCGCTACGGCCCGGCAGGACTGCGAGAGGCGACGGACCGACAGAGCATGACCTTCCAGTCCGAAGACGAACGTCACACCGTCGCGACTGGACGGAGCGTCTCCTATGACTCGCTCACGTTCCGTGACTGTGGCGACGCGCCGGTCGTCCCGAACGACATCAGAGAGACGTTCGACCTCGTCAGAGCCTACACGGAGGTCGTCAGCCGATCGACGATGCCCGTCCTCCTCGGCGGGGACCACTACATCACCTATCCGGCGTTCGTCGGCTACGCCGACACAGTCGGTGAGGACGTCGGTCTCTTGCACCTCGACGCACACACGGACACCTGGAGCGAAAGCGACCCGTACGGCGAACACTATCACGGCTCGCCGATGGCCCGTATCGACGAGTCCGAGTACGGCAGCTACGCCAACCACGCGATGGTCGGCATCCGCGGCCACACGGACATGGAGTTCCTCGACATCCTCGAAGACGAGGGGCTGTACGTCGACTACGGCCACGAAGTCCAGGAGAAGGGGATCGAGGAGAGTATCCAGGGAGCGATCGATCACGTGACCGAAGACGTCGATCACGTCTATCTGACCGTCGACATCGACGTGACCGACCCGTCGTACGCGCCGGGGACCGGAACGCCCTCGCCGGGCGGGCTGACGAGCCACCAGTTGCTCACGGCCGCGGACCTGCTCGGAGAGTGTGACGCCATCGGTGCGATGGATCTGATGGAGGTCGCACCCACGCTCGACCCGACCGACACGACCGCCATGCTGGGTGCGAACGTGCTCTCCCGGTTCCTCCAGTCGTACTTCTACGACACCGTCGCCTGATCGGGCCCTCGCCGCTCTTTCTCGGTCGAGAGAACCCAGCCGAGACGTGAGCGTCGCTCACCGGACTGATACTGTCGGCTGTACCTGTTGCAGACGGACAGCTGCGGTCTTCCGGATCGACCACACGACGACGTGCGGTCGACTGGGGACCCGTCGAGAACTGTCCGTATCGAGATGGACGCCACCCGAGGGTAGAGAGGGTTCTGTACAGAGTTACAGCCGACAGGACGACGCGTGTCGTCCCGACGAAAGAACGAAGAGGGCCGGTGGTCAGCGAGCTACCACAGCTGGCCGTCGAGGCGATAGTTGATGACGATGACGAAGGCGATCGTCAGCACCATGTAAATCACGCTCATCGACGCGATAGCCGGCGTGTAGTTGTACCGGAGGCTCGCGAAGATCACGACGGGGATCGTGTCCAGTGCCGGCCCGCCGACGAGCAGCGCGATCAGGTACTCGTTGAGCGAGAGGATGAACGTGAACAGTACGGCGACGAGCACGTTCGACGCGATGAGCGGGAACGTGACGTGTCTGAGCGTCTGGACCTTCGACGCACCGAGGTTGCGCGAGACCTCCTCGACGGCGCCGTCGATCTCGTCGAGCCCCGAACTGACGAGCACGAACGAGAACGGCGAGAACACCACGCCGTGAGCGAGGATGATCGCCCACACCGTCCCCCAGATGCCCACCAGCAGGAAGAAGCTCATCAGCGCGACGGCGACGATGACCGGCGGCACCAGCAGCGGGATGACACCCAGCCCCCAGGCGAACCTGCCGTACGTGATGTCGTAGCGGTTAAGCGCGAACGCGAGGCTGGCACCGATGCTGGTGGCGACGATCGACGCACCGACCGCGACCGTCAGCGAGAGCTGGAGCGCGTCCAGCCACCGCGCCGAGCCCAGGATCTGCGTGTAGTACTGCAGGGACAGCCCCTCCGGCGGGAACGAGAAGTAGTCTCCCGCAGTGAGCGAGACGCCGAGAATGATGACCATCGGGCCGACCAGCACCAGGTACATCAGGAAGACGTACCCGCGTCCGAGCAGCGACGCCAGCTGGTCCCAGATGTCGGCGACCGGGAGCGTCGGCCGGGTCGTATCGGCGCTAGCCATCGGCCTCCTCCTCGTAGGTGTCGCCGACCAGTTGTTCGGAACCGAGCCCGAGGTACTTCACCATGATCGCGAACAGGACGATCACCAGGCCCGTCATGATCGCCGCGAGCGCCGATCCGAACGGGATGTTCAACTGGGTCTGGATGACGTCAGTGATCACGACGGGCAGTGTCCACTCGCTGGGGTTGCCAAGCAGGAGCGGAACGGTGTAAGAGCCGATCGAGAGGATGAACACGAGCGCGCCCGACGCGAGAATCCCGTTGCGGGACAGCGGGAGCGTCACGTGGCGGATCGTCTGGAACTTCGTCGCGCCCAGGTTCCGGGACGCCTCCTCCAGTTCGGGGTCGATGTTCTGGACGCTCGTGTACATCGTGAGGACGGCGAAGGGGAGGTAGCCGTAGATCATCCCGATGACGACGGTCAGGTAGCCGGTCCCGCTGGTCACTGGGGTACTGGTCAGACCGAGTCCCATCAGGAACTGGTTGAACAACCCGTTTCCGGAGAAGACGATCTGGACTGCGTAGGCCCGGATGATCACCGTCAACCACAGCGACCCGATCACCGTCAGCAGGTACAGGTTCCGGAACAGTGCCGACTCTGTCCTGGCGACCCAGTAGGCGATGGGGTAGCCCAGCGCGGTCGCGATGACCGCCGTCAGTCCCGCGAACTCGAGCGTCTGTATCAGATAGTCCAGATACACCGACGACTCGAAGAACCGCATGTAGTTCTCGAGGGTGAACCCGAACGAGTAGTACTCGCCCGTCGGCTGCGGGAAGAAACTCACTGCCAGTAGGTACAGCGTCGGCACGACGAAGAGGACGGTCAGCATCACCAGCGGATAGCCCAGGACGAGGTTGCGCGTGTGCTCTCTCAGCCACGCCTTCGCGCCGGAGATCGACCGTCCCGGGAACGAGTCCGGCTCGAACGTGTCGGTCAGGCTCACGGTGCGACCTCCACTCCATCGTCCGCTTCGGAGGCCAAACTGTCGTCGACGCCCGTGAAGGATCGTACGTCGGCGGGGTCGAACGACACTGTCACTGGATCACCCCGTTCGAACTCGATCGTCCCGCTCGACTGTACCTCGACCGTCAACGGCCCGTACTCCGTGTCGACCTCGTACTCGACGATCGAGCCGATCAGCTGGACGAGCCCGACTTCCCCGGTCAGACTGTTCGCACCGCCGGGATCACTCCCCTGACGCTGGGCAATAGAGAGGTCTTCCGGCCGAACGAGCAGTTGCGCGTTCGTGCCGGTGGTAACTCCGTCCGCGGTGGCGGTGATGGCGCCGTAGCTCGTCTCGACGGTCGCGAGACCGTCTTCCCGGGCCGTGACCTGACCGGCGAAGAGGTTCGATTTGCCCATGAAGTCACCGACGAACACCGACTCGGGTTCGCTGTAGACCTCCTCGGGGGTGCCGATCTGTTCGAACTCTCCATCGTTCATCACGACGATCCGGTCCGACATCGTCATCGCCTCCTCCTGGTTGTGGGTGACGAAGATGGTCGTGACGCCGAGTTCGCGCTGGATCCGCGTGAGTTCGGTCTGCATGTGTTCGCGCAGCTTCTCGTCGAGGGCGGACAGCGGCTCGTCGAGGAGGAGTACCTCGGGTTCGAGGGCGAGCGCTCGCGCCAGCCCGACGCGCTGGGCCTGGCCGCCGGAGAGCTGTTCTGGCATCCGGTCCTCGTAGCCCGGCATCTCGATGAGTTCGAGCATCTCGGCGACACGCTCTTCGACTTCCATCTCGCTGAACGACTCGTCTGCGACCCGCATCCCGTAGGCGATGTTCTCCTTGACGCTCTTGTGGGGGAACAGCGCGATCGACTGGAACACCATCCCCACGTCACGCTTGTCCGGCGGGGCTCTCGTGATGTCGGTGAAGTCCATCTCGATCGTCCCGTCAGTCGGCTCGACGAACCCCGCGAGCATACGGAGTGTCGTCGACTTCCCGCAGCCCGAGGGACCGACCAGCGTCACGAACTCGCCTTCCTCGACGTCGAGAGCGACGTCGTCGACCGCGCGAACGGACCCGTCGTACACCTTCGTGAGCCCGTGGAGTCGAAGGTGGGCCGGATGACTCATGAGAGGATCATCTCCCGCCACTTCTGCGAGAGGAACTCTTCGCGGTCGAGATACATCTCGTAGAACGGTCGGATCGCCTCGTCGGGACCGGGCCCGTAGACCCGGGAGTAGGTGTCGTCGCTCATCTCGAGTGCCGACTCCTCGATGACCGGTGCAGTAAACAGGTTCTCACTGATGTTCTGCTGGACCTCCGGCCGGAGCGAGAAGTCGATGAAGTCGATCGCAGCGTCGGGGTAGTCCGTCGAGTCGAGGATGACCCACGCACCGTCGTTTTGCACGGCTCCTTCCTGTGGGAACACCGACTCGACCGGCTCGCCGTTGTCCTCCATCACGAGCGTCACGTCGTGGAACAACCACGACGCCTCGATGTTCTCGTCGAGCAGGGCCTGCTGTGCCTCGGCCTCGCCGTCGTACCAGAGCGAGACCTGTGATTTGATCTCCTGTACTTTCTCGAGGACTTCGGTGATCCCCTCCTCGGACTGGAGACTGTCGCGCCCGTCGAAGAACATCTCGGCCGTGACGTCCAGGATCCCGGCGCGTTCGCTGTTACTGAGTGCGAGGCTGCCCTCGTACTCCTCGTCCCAGAACACGCTCCAACTGTCGAGGGGCTCGTCGAGGAGATCCGTCTGCGAGACCAGCGTGGCGAACCAGCCGAACGCGCCCGCACCGACGACCGCACCGTCGTCCGTCTTCGGCAACAGGTCGTCGAGGACGACGTCACTGTTGTCGAGTTGTCCGGCATCGTAGTTGTGCCAGATACCCAGCCGCTGGCCGCGAATCCGGTTGACCGGGGTCGCAACGACGAGGTCGATCGGTGCCTCCCCGGCCTGGACTGCGGACTGGAGCTGGACCGGTTCGCTCGCGCTCGTCCCGCCGCTGCTCTCGACCGGGATGCCGGTTTCCTCTTCGAAGGGCGCGACGAGGTGTTCGTCCAGTACGTCCTTGAACACGCCGCCGAAGAACTCGACCGAGAGTGGGCTGCTTTCGCTCGGTCCGCTCGAGCCACTTCCCGTCCCGGTCGTCGCTCCGCCGTCACCGCTCTCACCGCCATCACCGCTACCGGAGGTACTACACCCCGCGAGGCCGGCCGTCGCCCCGACAGATGCAATTTTAATAAAGTCCCTTCTGCTCGTATTTTTAGCAACGTTTGAAGCGCCATCGCGACTCATTGTACACGGTCATCGAGAAATTAGCCACATATTAGACTTTTGTATATTTCAATGGGTGGGCCTACTATGTGGACGCACAGTTCTGGGACCTACAAGGAATATAAGTCTCCTGTGAAGCGTATGAGTCGGAGTCACACGGTGAGCGAGCATCCAAAGTAGAGTATCGGATGTTCCACCAGCATCATGAGATCGACTGTGGCGATATCGTCATAAAAATGCAATAATCGTGGTAATCAAAGAGAATATACTACTAGTTCTTCAATCACTGTGCATGGCAGAGAGCCTCCGTCGATCGCGGCAGAGTTGGGGCGGTGATCTCGCGTGAGTGCGGACGACCTGCGGATGAAACGGAAGATCCAGCAGCTCGGCTCCTCGACACTCGCAGTGACGCTCCCGGCAGAGTGGGTTCGCGAACAGGATCTCTCGAAGGCCGACCAGCTGGTCGTCCAGCGCGACGAGAACAGCGGGTCGTTGCTGGTCGTCCCAGACGACCCCGAGACGACCGAAGCAGAAGTGACGATCGACGCGGCATCACTGTCTCCCGAATCGGTCCGTCGCGCGATACTCGGGCAGTACGTCCTCGGTCGCCAGCTGATCCGGATCGAGAGCGACCAACCGCTCGATCCGACGGTCCTCGACGAGATCATCGAGATCGAACGTCGACTCATGGGGTTGGGCGTCGTCGAAGAGGGGAGCGACGTCGTCGTCGCCCGGTGTTCGGTCGACCCGGGTGACTTCGAACTCCCGACGCTGATGAAGCGGCTCTGGCGAACCGAATCGACGATGCGAACCGAGACTGTCGAGGCGCTACTGACCGACGATCTGGCGTCGGCTCGAAGAGCGGTCAAACGACGGTCGCAGATAGAGAAGCTGTTCTACCTCTTCCTCAGACTCGTGTTCGCGACCTACCGAGATCCGCGTCTGAACCAGTCTGTCGGGCTCGAAACCGGATTCCCGCTGCTCGGCTATCGGTCGGTCGCGCAGGACGTCGTGTTGATGGCAGACGCGGATCGAACGGTCGCGACACTCCTCCTCGACGCCGACGGGTTCGATCTCGACGACGCGACGAGCACCCGTCTGGAAGCGGTCACGGACTCACTGTCCCGGCTGGCGACCGCCACTCGACGGGCAGTGACGGCTCCAACTGTCGGGGCGACCACCGAGAGCCACGCGATCGTCGACGAACTGGAGAGCGATGTCGACGACGCGCAGGCCCACCTCGAATCGGCTCGACCGGAACCCCTGCTCCGGATACAGCGGACGCTGTCTGCGTTTCAGAAGAGCGGGGGTCACGCCGCCGACAGCCTCGATGTCGCCACCAACTTCGCCTACCGATCGTCGCCGACAACCGCCTCGGACGAGACCTGATACTGTCGGCTGGAACCGTTTCGAGATGTTCGCCATCCCGAGGTGGCGAAACGCTGCACAGACGGACGACCGACAGCACGACACGGGTCTCGTCCCCGCTGGCCGCCGTTGGTTGGCGGACTCCCGTGATACGCCGTACGAACCGGTCCCGTACAAAGGTGTATTAGGAGTGCATACCTGCACCGTCTCTCGCATCCGACTTGGATACCTTCCACGAAACGCTTTTTTCACCGGATAAAATCCGTGATACCGTCGCACACAGCCCACATTCGTTCGAGAAACAGTGGGAGCTACCAACAATGACTGACGACCGAACCGGACACGACATCTACGGCGAATCGTACGACGAAGCCAACGAGCCGATCTTCAGCGGGATCCCGACGTTCCTGAAGCTCCCGCAGGTCGACCGTGGGGAACTGGACGACGAAGACGTCGACGTCGGCATCCTCGGAGCGCCCCTCGATACGGCGACGACGATCCGACCCGGCACCCGGTACGGCCCCCGTGCCGTGCGTGCGGCGTCGACCGTTCCCTCGCCGCCCTACCAGCACTTCAACATCGAGACCGGCGTCGACCCGTTCGACACCTACAGCGTCGCAGACACCGGCGACGCACAGGTCTCACCTGGCGACACCCGCCAGAGCCAACTGAACATCGAGGACGCGGTGGCCGAGATCAGCGAGCAGGCGACGCCGATCGTCATCGGCGGCGACCACTCGATCTCCTATCCGGACATCAAGGGGTGGGCCGAGGCCAACGGGTACGAGGACATCGGGCTGATCCACTTCGACTGCCACGCCGACACCGGTGACGAGGGGCTGACGGGCTTCGAGTACGACCACGGTGCCTGGGTCAAGCGCGTCTACGACGAGGGGATCATGGCCGGCGAAAACTACACCCTCATCGGCCCGCGCGGCTTCTGGCCGGGTCCCGACACGTACGAGGATATGCGCGACGCTGGCATGAAGTGGTACACCGCGATGGAAGTCGGCAACATGGATCTCGACGACATCGTCGCCGACGCCGTCCAGCGCGCGACCGACGGGACCGACGCCGTCTGGGTTTCCTTCGACGTCGACGTGATGGAACCCGCCTACGCGCCGGGCACCGGCGAACCCGAACCCGGCGGGCTGATCCCCCGCGAGGCCATCTACATGGTCCGGGAAGTCGTCAAGGCCCTCGACCCTGCCGAGTTCGGGTTCGACGTCGTCGAGGTCGCTCCCGCCTACGACGTGAGCGACCAGAACTCCTACAACGGCGGGATCACCAGCGGGTTCGCCAACCGCCTCATCATCGAGGTGATGGGCAGTATGGCGCTGGCCGACGCGGGTGTCGAGAGCGGTGAGCCCATCACGCCGAAGGAACCGCTCGGTCCGAGCGGCGACGTCGAGACCCCCGCCGACGACGATTGAGACGGAGGACTGGAGCGTTTCACCGGCGTCAGTGCCACGGTCACCGCCCGCGAGTTTAAACCGGATCACGCCGTACTGTCGGCCAGATGACGGCCGACCCTTCGTTTGCGATCCCGGCGCGGCCGCGGCGACGCTACCCCACCAGCGGTGGCGTCGAGTACGAGGGCCAGACGATGTTTCTGCTCGAACCGGCCGTCGAGCGCGCCCAGCCCGAACTCCGGGACCTCGTCGAGGCGGTCGTCGCCGACGGCCCCTATCGCTCTGGCGAGTTCATCGACCTCCCGATGGCGCTGTGGCTGGTCCGGGACGAAGAGACCGCCGACGTGTTCCGGGTGTCGATCCGGGACGGGCGGATCCGCCTGCACGTCCTCCCGGAGACCGAATCGGACGGCCTGCGGCGGTTCTACGAGCGACTTGTCCAGCGAAGCGACAGCGAGTGGTCGGTCGACTGCGAGTCGAACATCGCGTAGGGAAACCGTCTTGTCGTCCCCCACACTACGCTTCTGGCATGACTGTCTCCCGCGAAGTCGAACTGGAGGGCCACATCATCGACTCCGGGATGATGCAGACCTGTTTCGGCATCATCATGGACATGGGTGGCTCTTTCTCCGTCGACACCTTCGAGATCGGTCGCCACGAGACCGCAGAGTCCTACGCCAAGATGCTCGTCGAGGCCGACGACGAGGCAACGCTGCAGTCGATCATCCACGAACTCCACCAGAACGGCGCGAACCCGGTCGATCCCAAGGACGCGACGCTGGAACCGGCCCCCGCCGATCAGGTCGTTCCCCACGGCTTCTACTCGACGACGAACCACCCGACGTACATCCGCTACGACGGCGAGTGGATCGGTGTCGAGAACGTCGAGATGGACTGTGCTGTGGTCGTCGATGATGGCGAGGCGCCCAGAGCGTACACCAAGGTCCTCAACGCCGTCGAGGAAGGGGACATGATCGTCACCGGCGAGACCGGGATCAAGGTCGAACCGCCCGAGCGCCCCCGCGGCGAGCAGGGCGCGTTCGGGTTTATGCAGGGCGGCGTCTCTTCGGAGCGCCCGTCCGAATCGACGATCCGCCAGATCGCCGAGGCCATCGAGGAGACGCGCGAGGAGGGCGGGAAAGTCCTCGCGGTCTGTGGCCCCGCGCTCATCCATTCGGGCGCACGCGAGGACCTCGCGGAACTGTTCCGCGAGGGGTACATCGACATGCTCTCGGCGGGCAACGGCTTCGCCGTCCACGACATCGAGCGCGACCTCTACGGCACGTCGCTGGGGCTGGACACCGAGAGCCTGGATCACGCCAGGAAGGGCCACAAGCACCACATCTACACCATCTCGAAGATCATCCGCGAGGGCGGCATCGAGGCCGCCGTCGAGTCGGGGACGATCGAGTCGGGCGTGATGTACGAGTGTGTCACCAACGATCGCCCCTACGTGCTGGCGGGGTCGATCCGCGACGACGGCCCGCTGCCCGACACCATCACCGACGCCGTCGAGGCCCAGAACGCCATCCGCGAGCAGGCCCACGAGGCCGACATGGTGCTGATGCTCTCGACGCTCCTGCACTCCGTGGCAGTCGGAAACTGCCTGCCCTCGACGACCCGCGTCGTCTGTGTCGACATCAATCCCGCGACGGTGACGCAACTGCTCGACCGCGGGTCCGCGCAGGCTGTCGGGATGGTCACCGACATCGGTACCTTCGTGCCGATGTTGGCCGAGCAACTCGTAGGCGGGGAGTAGGACCGCGAACGACGCGAGTCGCGCTGAAACCGCTCGCCTCGCGGGGAGCGATGTGCTTTCGTGGGCGTTTACTGCTCGATCACCCACACCTGCTCGGTACTGTCCTCGGTCACCGGCGAGCGCTCGAAGTCGCCGTACACCGTCCAGTCCGAGAAGCCCGCCAGCCGGACGAGCAGTTCCATCTCCCGGCGATAGACCGCTTTTAGATCGAACGTGGTTTCCCACACCAGTTCGCCGTCGCGGTACAGTTCCCGCTCGGTGCGGATGATCGGCGCGACGGGATCTGCGAGCGTGCTCTCGTCGTGCTGGCGGTAGGTGTGGCCGTCGATCTCGAACGTCTCCTCGACCGTACTCCCTGCAGCCAGAATCCCGTGGTCGGGGATGAAGACGTTCAGCGCGAGCCGACCGCCGGGCTGGAGGTGCTCGCGGGCCGATTCCAGCGCGGCCAGCTGATCCTCGATCGAGTGGAGGTGGAGAAACGACCTGAAGGGGATCGTGACCAGCGCGTACTCACGATCGGCGTCGAACTCGCGCATGTCACCCTGCCAGACCGTCGGGTCGAGCCCGCGGTCGGCGGCCTTGGCTTCGAGTCGATCGAGCATGTCCCGCGAGGCGTCCAGCCCGTCCGCGTCGATACCGGCGTCGAGCATGTCGAGGTAGAGGCGGCCAGTGCCACAGCCCAGTTCCAGCACCGGACCGCCGGCGTTCCGGGCGAGACCGAGGTAGAACTCGCGGTCACCGATCTCTTCGTCGGTGTAGATGTGGTCGTAGTACTCGGCCCAGCCGTCGAACAGTGCCTCGGTGTCGTCCATGCGGTGCTGGTCGTTCGATGTCGGAAAAAGCGTGTTCCTGCTGTGACACTCTCTGGCAGAGGTTACCCGTCGTCTCGCTCTAGACGCCCTCGACGCCCGACCGATACTCTCTGACGTGGTCGTGGGATTCGGCGATCGTCGCGCTGGCGTCCTCGCCGGCGCTGTCTTCGAGGTCGTGGAGCGCGTTCTGGATGCGGGCGAGTCGACCGTGGTCGGGGCCCTCGTCGGCCGTCGAGAGGTGGTCGAGCTGGTCAGACAGCTCCGAGAGGCGGTCGCTGTCGTCGTCACTGTCGACAGACTGTGCTGCGTCGGCGAGCAGTTCGCTCGCGGTCGCGAGTTCGTCGCGCGTCATACCGGTCGCTACACAGAAGGGCTGGATAACGCTTCGGTTCTGCGCGAGCAGGGTGAGTGAAACGGTATCCGGCCCGGGAACGGGTGATCGGTATGACCAGCTTCCTGTTCGTCTCGGTCCTCGAAAGGACGGAATCAGAGTCCGAGCTGGCCCTGGAGCATCGCCCAGCCCGTTCGAAGGTAGGAGGCAGTGGTGATTCGGTCGTATTCGTCGCGGGTGAGCCGGAAGTCGAAGATATCGAGGTTCTGAGCGAGGTGCTCGCGCGACGTGGACATCGGGATGGTGAAGACGTTCTCGTGCTGGGTCGCCCAGCGGAGCGCGACCTGGGGCGGGCTCTTCTCGTAGCGGTGGCCGATCTCGGCGAGCATGTCGTTGTCGATGAGCGCGCCGTTGGCCAGCGGACTGTAGCCGGTGAGTGTCACGCCCTCGCGCTGGCAGTACGCGAGCAGGTCGCGCTGGGGCCACCACGGGTGGAAGAGCACCTGGTCGGTGAAGATTGGGGCGTCCGAGAGTTCACGGGCGCGGTCGAGGCGGTCTTTCCCGAAGTTGCTCACGCCGATGTGGCGGGTTAATCCCTCGTCGCGGGCCGCGTTGAGCCCTCGCATGACCGTCCCGAGGTCGGCGAGCGGGTGGGGCCAGTGGATGAGCAGGAGATCCACGTGGTCGACGCGGAGCTGGCGGAGACTGTCGCGGACCGATTCCACGATGTCGGGGACCGAGCGGTGTGTCGGGTCGACCTTCGTCGTGAGGAACACCTCGTCGCGTTCGACGTCGGCGTCGTCGATAGCGCGGCCGACGCCGCCCTCGTTGCCGTAGAGCTGGGCTGTGTCGACGTGGCGATACCCAAGATCGAGGGCGGTCGAGACCGAGCGATAGGCGGTGTCGGTCTCCATCTGCCAGGTGCCGATCCCGATGACTGGGACGTCGTCTCCGGCCTGCGTGACGAACTCCATACTGTCACGTTTGCCTTCCATCCCGTTGAGTGTATGGGATGCCCGGCGTTCCGTGTCGGATCGCTGTTCGTCGATGAGGTCGTCCGGCGACTCGTCGAGAGCGACTGAAACGTCGCTGTCGTGTTCGAGACAGTGAACCGCGAAAGTGTGCGGAGGACGCAAAGAAGGTCGATGGTCAGTGGCGCGTCGCCGGCGAGAACGGGATGCCGATCGTCGTCGACGGGAATCGCGATGCCAAACCTGTACTACCGGGACGAGACCGGGGAGCGCCGGATCGACGGCGACCGCTTGGAGGCGTAGGGTACCTCGGGGCCGCGTGGCGCGTTCAGCCGTTGTGACGGAGGGCCGCGATCCCGCCGCTCAGGACTGCGATCCCACCGGCGGCTGTCGCGTAGACGCCGATTCCGGCGGCCGAGAGGCCACTGAGGGCGGCGATCCAGTGGCCGGCGATCAGAGAGATCAACGCGCCGCCGCCGATCGCGACGCGCCCGGTGGTCCGGGTTCCCTGCAGGACTGCGACCACCGTGAGGACCCCGAACGCGACGATGATCGCGAGGAAGCCGTTGGCTTCCAGGCCGACGGTCGCCCCATCGGCGGTGACTCGCCACGGGAGGAGCGTCCCGGCGATGGCGACGATCGCGCCCACGAGGGCGACGTACTCCGGTGGCCCGGCTGTCGCGTCGCCATCCGTCCCGTCCACGTCGGTCGCGCCGTCGCTCATTTGTCCATCCACCTCGGCTGGGTCGGCACGTCGAAGCGGTCGGTGACGACGAGGCCGAGGCCGAACAGCGCCGCGACGACGACGGAGATCCAGTTCCCGAAGACGGCGTTGATCGCGCCCCAGAGGATGACGAAGCTCACCATGTCGTCGAGCATGAACGAACAGGAGCGCAGTCGCTCGCGGAGGTCGCCCCAGTCGAAGCCCAGATCCAGCGCGAGGACGGCGACCGTCGCCGACAGCACCCATCCCTCGTAGTTCGACCACGGCACGCCGTAGTAGGCCCCACCGCCGTAGTCCCAGAATCCGAGGGCGACCGCGCCGGGATCGAGCACCAGATCGACCGCGAGGACGGCGGCGATCACCGCCGGCACGCGGACCCACGCGCTCGCGGCCCGGTCGCCCAGCAAGAGCGTACACAGCAGGTAGCTGTTGACCACGAGCGGGACGAAGAAGATCGGGAGCCCGAGCGGGACCCCGCCGGCCAGCATCGGCCCGAGCGAGACGCCGTAGGCGAATTCGCCGTAGGGCCACCCCGTCGCGAGCCCGACGAACTCGATGCCGTAGGCGTACAGCGTCAGCAAACCCAGGCCGACGGCCGCTTTCCGATCGACCAGCGGCGCGAGGCCGGCCACCAGCGGCAGTCGCATCACCAGCGTCCCGAGCAGGATCAGAAGAGGATTGAACACGAGCGCGTCGGGCAGCCACGCCGGGTTGACGGCACTGAGTGTGAGCAAGACCGCCCCCGTCACCGGAAACACGACAGCGATGGTGAACCGGTTTTCGAGGACGAGGTCGTCGAGTCGATCGACGACGCGCTCTCTCGTCGTGGTGGTGAGCAGATCATCCACACTGAATCACCGCCCCGACAGACTGGTCTCGGCTAGAGGGTATACCGTCGGATCCTCGAAAGCCCTCGCTAGCAGTTACGAACCCGAAGGACATGAACGAGAACGGAAAGCCCTCGCCACGCTCGCGGTCGCTGAGCGCCATATCCTCGCTCCGCTCGGATAGGGGACGCTCAGTCGACCGGGTGAACGCGACCGTGGCTCGCCCTTTCATCCGCCAGGATGTAGCCTGTTCACCCTTCGGAGTGCCTGGCGGATGAAAGGGCGAGGCGCTCTCGCGCTTGCAGTGGCCGTCTGGGCGGCCCCTCTCTGAGCGAGCACCGCGAGCGAAGATATGTCGGCCAGCGGCCGCGAGAGCGCCGAGGGCTTTCGGCGTCACTAGCGTTTCTCGAAATCGTTCACGCCCCTGATAATTCGTTTCGGATCGCTCACCCATAGAGCATCACCCAGAGACCGACCAGCGTCAGTGACATTCCCACGAGAGTATTGATAGCGGGGTACCACCAGTAGGCCTCGTGTACGTCGACGCCGGCGAGCACGATCCCGAAGACGATGATCGGGTACAGTCCCAGCAGGATGCCAAAGACCCAGTGGACGAGGCCGAAGGCGATCGCAGCCCCGAGCCAGCAGGCCGCACAGTAGAAGTACGTCCGACGTTCGCCCAGCCACGTCGCCGTGGTCTGGATGCCCGCCTCTCGGTCGGGTTCGATGTCCGGGATCGCCGAGAAGGTGTGCATCCCCATCGTCCAGAGCCACCCCGCGAGGATCGCGAGGGCGGGCGGGAGCGCCCCCTCGATGGCGGCGTAGGCGACCACGGCGGGCAGAATGTACAGCCCGTTCGAGACCGAGTCCAGCAGCGGCGTCGTCTTGAATCGCGCTGGCGGCGCGCTGTACTCCACCGAGAGGACGGCCCACGCACCGAGCGCGAGCAGTGCGGCTGTCGGCAGAAACGGGACGAACGCGAGGGCGAGCACGCCAGAGAGTGCGATCACGGCAAGCACCACGGGGTCGCGCTGGAAGCGGACTTCCTTGCCTTCGTCGTCGTCTTTCTTGGGGTTGTGCTCGTCCACGTCAGCGTCGAAGGCGTCGTTGACGCCGTAGAGGAAGACGTTCGCAGGCACGAGGAAGTACGCGAACAGGGCGACTGCAAGGGGGCCGAACAGTTCTGCGGCGGAGTCGGCGGCGTAGGTCACGCCGACGACGACCGGGCCGGCGAGGTAGAGCCAGAAGCGCGGCCGCGAGAGCCAGAAGAGATAGCCCACTCGGGACTCCTCGGACGGGAGGGCGGTCGCGAGCCGGTCCACGAGGGCCACAGTCATGAGTGGAGACGGGGTCGGGATCCCCTTATCCCTGGTCCTCGATCAGTTCGTTCGCGGTGTGCTCGCCGCTGATGAGACACATCGGGACGCCGACGCCGGGGCGAGTGAACGACCCCGTGAAGTAGAGCCCGTCGACGGCCGAGGACCGGTTCGGCGGACGCAACAGCGAGGTCTGACGGAGCGTGTGGGCCAGGCCGAGCGCCGTCCCGCCGGTCGCGTTGTAGCGGTCGGCGAAGTCCGAGACCGCGAACTGCTCCTCGAAGACGATCCGGTCCCGGAGGTCCACGCCCGTGTTGTCGGCGATGTCGGTGAGAATCTTCTCGCGATACTCCGAGCGGATCTCGTCGCCGTCGTGGAGATCCGGCGCGATCGGGACGAGCACGAACAGGTTCGTGTGTCCCTCGGGCGCGACGGTGTCGTCGGTCTCGGAGGGGACACAGAGGTAGTAGGCCGGTTCGTCGGGCCACCGTGGGCGGTCGAAGATGGCGTCGAAGTGGTCGTCCCAGTCGCTTGGCAGGACCAGCGTGTGGTGGGCCAGCGGGTCGACGTCGCCCTCGATGCCCAGATACATGAGATACGCGGAGGGAGCAAGCGTCCGGTCGTCCCAGTAGTCGTCGTCGTACTGGCGTTCGTGCTCGGGCAGCAGTTCGCGCTCGGCGTGGCCGTAGTCGGCGTTGACCACGACCTCGTCGGGCCGGTAGATGTCGCCGCGTTTCGTCTCGACGTGGAAGCTGTCCCGGCGTTTCGTGATCTCGTCGACCTCCTGGCCGGTGACGTAGTCGACGCCCAGTTCCTCGCCGAGTTCGACGAACGCGTCGATCACGACCCCGATGCCGCCCTCGCCCGTATCATTTCTGGGGTAGTAGACGCCGAGATTGAAGTCGACGTGGCTCATGATGTTGTACAGCGCCGGCGTGTTGTGGGGCGATCCACCCAGGAACACGAGCGTGTACTGCATGATCTGCTGGAGCTTCGGGTGCTGGAAGTAATCGGAGACGTGGCCCTGCATGGACCCCAGCAGCGAGAGGCCGATCGGCGCGGCCCGGATCACGTTCGGATCCACCCAGTCCCGCAGGCGTGGGCGGTCCGTGTAGACGAAGTGCTCCATCGCCGTCTCGTAGTGCTCCTGACTGGTGTCGAGATACTCGTCGAAGGCCTCGCTCGCACCCGGTTCGTACTCCTCGAACTTCGTTCGCATCTCGCCGAGGTCGCCGGTCACGTCCAGCTGGTCGCCGTCCTTGAAGAAGATCCGGTAGTGGGGATCCAGGCGTTCGAGGTCGTAGTAGTCGCTGGGCTCGCGGTCGAAGTGCGCGAAAAAGCGCTCGAACACGTCGGGCATCAGGTACCACGACGGCCCCATGTCGAACCGGAAGCCATCGACTTCCAGTCGACTGGCGCGCCCGCCGAGCTGGTCGTTTTTCTCCACGACAGTCACGTCCGCTCCCGCGTCGGCGAGGAACGAAGCGGTCGAGAGGCCACCGACGCCGCCACCGACCACGACGATCTCGTCACCGGACAGGTCACTCATTGTTCGAACAGATGAGTGCAGGCGTGTTAAACGCGTTCCCAAACCTGTTACAGTGAGCGTGTCACAGACCCCATCACGCGAACCGTCTGTCTGAGCCGATCACGATTCAGGTGCGAGATACAAGCCGCGTATTCAGCAGAGAGTCCACTCTCAAAACGTCATTTCCACTCTTCCGAATCGATCTGTGACTGCAACTCGCCCTTTGCCTGCCGTTTACTTGGCCAGAACATGAGGACGACCACAGCGGCATAGTATATTCCAACACCCACGAGAACGACTTCGCCCGACACTCGACCGACGGTAGCGGTTCCGATAGGTCCGGTTGATGTCGTAGCGAACACGGTCAGTCGGACGAGCCAGGAACCGACCAAGACGGAAATCAAGGCAAAATAGACTCGCCGAAGTCGACGAGAAGCCGCTTCGACGACCGATGTTTTCACTGTTGGCTCCCGGAGATCGTCGCTGAGAAGTGCACGCCAATTGGATTGCTCGACCCCCTCCGGTTCAAGGGCGTTTGCGAACACGTTCTCTTCGAGGATCCGCACCCGGGAGCGCCAGATATCGTACACGCGGTACCGACGAACTTCGATTCCCAGAAATACAGTCACCATCACGATCCCAATCAGAAGGATGTAGTGGGGACGTGAGTCCCCCGAGAAGGCCCACGTGAGTAATGACGCTGTCAGTACGACAGCCCAGTTTGTCGTTCTGTCGATCCGGGTGCGCCACGAGGTTGTGCGACCCATCTCACCACGATAGACGTGGCCCATGAGCGAGAGAAAATCGTCCCGTTCACCGGCTGCCTCACCTGCGACCTCGCGTTCCTCGGGCGATTCCGGATCGAAGTCCGGTGGAATATCCGACATACATCGTGTACAGACAGCGTATAGGTAAACCCCCAACCGCGAACAACACGCTGGTTGCAGTGCTGTCACCGATTGGCGGACCACCGTACCTGCCGTTCGGTCGAGCTACACACTCAGACAACGGTTTTTCGGGTTACGCTGCGGTCGTGTCCGGCGCACCGATCCGCACGCGCAGGAGTACCGCGATCACGGCGAAGGTCACGGCGAGCACCGGGAGGAGCGACAGCGCCGTCTTGAGATCGTACAGCGTCGCGAGCACGCCCACGAGGGCGGGCGTGGCCGACAGGCCGAGATAGCTCGCCCCGGTCGCGATGGCGTTGACCGGGCCGCTGTAAGTCGGGTGGGTGTCGACACCGAACGCCGAGATCGTCGGGAACAGCCCCGAGACGGTCGCACCAGAGAACAGCACAGCGGCGACCAGCACCGTCGTCGAAGTGGTGGTGACGACGACGTACAGCGCAGGCGCGGTCAGCAGTGAGAGGGCGGCGACCAGCCACAGCGAGTCGACCCGCTGGACGACGACACTGTAGACGGCCCGGCCGGGGATGTAGGTCGCGAGGAAGCCAGACAGCAGGAGGTTCGCCTGCGCGTCGGTGACGAACTGGCCCGCGTAGGTCGGGAGCCACGTGAAGAAAGTGCCCTCGATGCTGCCGCTGACGACCAGCGCCAGCGCCATCCCGGTGACTGGCGGGTCCCGCAGGAGGTCGAGGAACGTCTCCTTCGAGATCGACCGCTCGTTGCCCTCGATAGAAGGGCGCTCGGCGCGAGTGAGCAGGAACCCAGCCGGGATGAACACGAGCGCCAGGAGGTAAAACACCCAGCGCCAGTTTGCTACCCCGAGGACGGCGTTGACGAAGATCGGAGCGGCGGCCGCGCCGGTGGCCCACACGAGCGCGTAGACGTTGAAGATCCGGCCGCGCTGGCCCGGGAAGAGGTGGCTGAGGATCGGTCGGTCCAGCCCCCGGACCACGCCGTCGGCGCCCCCCTGGACGAGCAGGAAGCCCAGGAACAGCGGGTAGATCGGGGCCGCGCCCATCACGAGGAATGCGACCGCCGCCGCCCCGAGCGCCAGCAGGACGGTCCGGCGGACGTTCAGGCGGCCTGCGGCCGTGCCCACGAGCAGGATGGCGACGATGAAACCAGCGGTCCCGGCAGGTGCGACCAGTCCCAGCAGCGCCTCGCTGACCGCGAACTCCTCGCGCAGACTCGGGATGATCGCACCTCTGACCTGCAGTGCGAGCGCGTCCCCGATCGTGAAGAGGAAGATCGCGGCAGTCCACCGCCGTCGCTCGTTCATGGCCGATGCAGCGTGTTCTGCGTGTAAAAGGCTCCGATTTCGAGAAGATTTCTTGAACTGACTCACAAAAGTTTCGCAGTGACGAACGCGCCGGGGACAACGCGCTTTGCCCAGTGGTCCCAACGGGATGTATGGACGACGCGACAGTCGTTGTCACCGGAGCGAGTCGCGGAATCGGACGTGCGATCGCAGAACGGTTCGGAGCCGCTGGCGCGCACGTCGTCTGTTCGGCCCGTGATCGCGACGCCGTCGAGGCCACGGCCGCGGTGCTCCGGGAAGAGGGGGGTTCCGCCACGGCAGTTCGTGCGGACGTGCGTGACGAGTTCGATACGGAGCGACTGATGGAACAGGCCGCCCGCGAGGGCGGCACGATCGACGTGGTCGTCGCCAACGCGGGCGTCTATCACGGCGACCCCGGCGAGACGCCCCTCCCGACATCGTCGTACGCCGCCTTCGACGACCACCTCCGGACGAACGCTCGCGGCGTGTTCACCACGATCAGGGAAGCGCTCCCCCACCTCGCTGACGACGCGCGAATCGCCGTGCCCGTGGGCCCCTTCAGCAGACGAACCCCACCAGGCTACGGCGGGTACGGTGTCTCGAAGGCGGCCGCCGACGCCGTCGCACGGACGTTCGCCGTCGAAACCGACGTGCCTGTCGCGCGGTTCGACCCCGGCCAGACTGCGACAGAGTTGACCGACAGGGCGGGCCACGACCCGGCCGAGGCGGCAGAACTCTGCTACTGGGCGACGACGGCACTGGCCCCCGACACACTGGCCGATACGGTGCTGACACGGTCGGACTGGCGCGAGGCGACGCGCTGACGGATCTCGCTGTCGGAGAGTGAGACGAACATTGTCACAGTGACGGCGCATCTCGCTACTGGGAAGGGCCGACGGCGGATCGAGAGTATTATTAATGTAGGCTCTTGATTTAATAACATGACTGCAAGCGAAGCGTCCGGTGTCACGGCGATGAGCCGGCGGGTCTCCACCTCGGGTGTCGCGGGCGTCGGACTGCTGGTCGCGCTCACGGTGGCTGGTGTCTCCATGGGTGTCCGGAAGGTCACGATCATCGCCTGGGTCGCGTTCGCCGCGATGGCGGTCGGCGCGTGGCTCGGCGGCCGGGTGGCGTCGACGAACCCCTACCGGCTCGTCTGGGGCTACGGCCTGGCCAGCGGCGCGATGATCACGAGTGCGGCGATGTTCCTGCTGCCGCAGGCGATGGGGCTGGGCCAGGCCGCCGGCTCGCCACGGCTGGGCGGCATCGGCGTCGCGGCCGGCATCGCCACCGGCTACAGCGCCCACACGATCGCCCACCGGCTGACCCACGTCGACACGTCCTACGACGTGACGACCCTGGAGATCAGCGCGCACGCCCTCTCCGCGGGGTTGATCATCGGCCTCGTCTACGCCTCGATGCCGGGGCTGGGACTGCTGCTGGGACTGGCGATCGTCTCCCACAAGGGACCGGCCGGCTACGCCGCCGCGCGCCGCCTCTCGCGGCGCGGCAAGTCCGTGACTGCCCTCCTGTTGCCCGCCGCGGGCGTCGGGCTGACGGCGATCCCGATGGCGATGCTGTCCGTGCCACAGGACCCGGCGATCAACGCCGTCGTCTTCGGGTTCGCCTCGGGGATCTTCCTCCACGTCGCGATGGACTTCCTGCCGAAGTGCGAGGCCGGCAGCGAGATCGACGAGGTCGTCCAGTTGGAGGAAGGGTCCCACCACCTGCTCGACGAACTCCGGACCCACGCCGTCGCGTCGACGGCGGTCGGCGTCGTCGCTGTCGTCGCGGCGTGGCTGCTCGTGTAGCTGACGGTCCGCTACTCGGTCTCGACGTGTCTGATGAACAGGCCGGCGATCTGCTCGTCTCTGAGCGTGACCTGCAGGGCGTAGTGGCCGCTCTCGCACTCGACGCGGGCGAAGACGGCGTCGTTTTCTTCGCGGGACTCGATGCCCCACAGACCGATTCCCTGGTAGGCCCCGAGATCGCCCACCTCCTCGTTCCAGACGCTCTCGATCCGGTCGGCCGACATGGTATCGCGCATCTCGTCGGTGAACGGTCCTCTGGCCGCCTCGTACTCCCCGTCGTGGACGCGCTGGACGAACGTCCGAACGATCGCCTTTTGCTCGTCGTCTGGCGCACCATCCGGGAACTCGAAGCCACCGCCGAGACCCAGCCCGTTACAGCCAGCAAGCGTGGCCGCGCCGGCGACGCCAGCGGCGAGCGCTTCCCGGCGACTCAGCCGTGTCGTATCGTGTCGCATCTGTCTCGTTCGTTCCTTCGTTGGCAGACTACACAAAAAAGTTCGAGACACTCCCAGGCCTCGCAACTGCGCTACGACGGGTCCATCCACAGTCCGTAGAGGATACTGAGCATGCCGATGATCTCGCTGGCCTGCGTGAACGCACCGACCGTGATCCGGCCGACCGGCAGCACGAAGAAGAGCGCGCCGAGCAGGCCCGGCACGCCCATCAGCAACACGAACCCGACGGCGACGTACAGCATGGGCCGGCTCCGATGGTCGCGATACCCGCGATAGGCGATGTAGCTGATGGCCAGTCCGATTACGACGCTGACGTAGTCGCTCACGAAGAGGACGAGTTCGAGCTGCGGGAGCAGTGCCAGTTGTCCCACCATCTCACATCCCCTCCACGAGCCGGGTGAACCGATCGGACATACTCTCTTCGCGCGCGACCTCGACTACGAACCCCTGGTCGGTCGCGTCGATCACGATGCGATCGAGCGTCGCCCGATACACCTCGTAGTGGTGGCCGTCCTCGTCCGGTCGCGTCTGTGCCTCGATCAGGTCCTGTTCTTGAAGTTCTTCGATGCGCCGGTAGATCGTACTCTCCGAGACGCCACAGCGGTCGCTCAGTGTTGCTGCTCGCATGGGTTGGGTCCGTGTTTCACGCAGGATCTGGCGCGCCGTGTCGTCCTCCAGAAGGCCGGCGACGGCGGCCACGTCTGGATCCTCGCTCACTACGAGGATCTGTCAGCCTCACGCATTAAGACTGTATCGCAGTCGCAACTTCTGCGACCGTACTCGTACTTATACCATGCACGGGGTCGTCGGTTCGCACATGACGGCACTTGCCGACCCTGACCGTCGCCGCGTCGTCACGTTCGTCGCCGTCGCGCTGGGCATCGCCGCCCTCACTGGCGGGGTGCTGTACGCGACCGGCGGACTCGCATCGAGTCCGGAAATCGCGCCCGGAATCACCCTCTCGGCGATCCTGCTCCCGACCGTCTACATGTTCTCGCCGGCGGTCGCCAACGTCGCCACACGGCTACTGACCGACGAGGGGTGGACCGACCTGCGCCTGCGGCCGAACCTCCGCGGGAACTGGCGGCCCTACGTCGCCGCGTGGCTCGGCACGTCCGTCCTCGTCGGTGCGGGGATGGGGCTCTACGTGGCGCTGGAGTCGGCGGGACTGGTCCCGCCACCGTCCGGCGATCAGCCCGCGCTCGGCCTCGTCGGCATCGTGTTCACGCTTACGCTCGGCCCCGTGATCAACACGCTCGTCGCGTTCGGGGAGGAGTTCGGCTGGCGTGCCTATCTCCTCCAGAAACTCGAACAACTCGGCGTTCGCCGGGCACTCCTCGCCCACGGCGTGATCTGGGGCGTCTGGCACTGGCCGGTGATCGCGATGGGGTACAACTACGGGCTGGACTATCCCGCCGCGCCGTGGGCCGGGCTGGCGATGATGACCGTCGCCACCGTCGCCATCGGGACCGTCATCGGCGCGATCGCACTGCGGGCCGACAGCGTCTGGCCCGCGGCACTGGCCCACGGGACGCTCAACGCCGTCGGGAGCGCCGCCGTCCTCGTCTCTGGCGTCGGCATCGTCGCTGCCGCCCCGGTCGCGCTCGTCGGCGTCGTGCCCTGGGCCGTCGTGGGTGCGGTGATCCTGCTCCGGTCGGAGCGCTTCGACGCGTCCTCGCAGGTCACCGGCGGAGCCGACACCGATCCCGGCCTCTCGTAGTCACAGCTTCCGGTAGGTCTCTGGGTCGTCGAGATCCCAGAGCAGTTCCGGCAGGAAGGCGTCTAAGTGCTCGACCACCCGCCGCTCCGAGACGTTCAGTCCCTCGCAGTGCTCGTGGGCCGTGTCCCTGATCGAGACGTGGATGTCGCCGCCCTCACGTGGCGTCGCCGTCCCGTCCTCGACGGTGACGTGCAGTGGGAACACCGAGCAACGAGCGGGCTTCCAGTCGTGCTCGTCGTGCAGCGCACAGAGGCCGTCCTCCCGGAGGAAGAAGCAGGCTTTGCCCTCCTCGTCGACGTGCTCTGTGCGGTCTTTGACCTCCTGTCGGACGAAGTCCTGCCCGCGGAACTGCGTCGTCGACTCGTTGAGGTTCTCGCGGGCGGCCAGTTCCAGCAGGTCCTTCTCGTAGAGGAGCACGCCGTGATGGCAGCACCACGTGCACTCCTCGACGCACTCGAAGGTCAGGTCCGGGTCGAAGTCGACGACGGCAGTCCGACCGGGGTAGACCTCGACCGTATGTGGCTGGCTCGACACTGTCCCGGCTTGGCGACGCGCAGGCAAAAGGCCGACGGGTCTCGACGATCCCTTCGACGCGGCGGGTCGAACTCCGATACGCCCACCGCCGGTCACTCGGTGTCGGGCGGATCGACCTCGCGAACGGTCGCGTCGTCGACGACGATCCACGACCCATCGGCCTCGCGCTCCAGCGTCACGTCCCACCCTTGGACGCGAGCGAGCGTGCGGACCTTCGGGAGCGATAGCCCGTTTTTCGTGTCGGTCAGCCCGCCGGTGTACTCGAACAGCTGGTCGTCGTCGAGTCGCTCTGGTGGCTGCCACTCGGTCTCGACGACGAAGCCGTCGTCGGTCGCCGTGATCGTCACGTCGTCGACGCCGTTGGCCGCGTAGAACTCCAGGAGGCTCGCCAGCAGTTCTTGCAGCCGCGTCCAGTCGGCCTCGACGGCCGCGGTTCGATCGATCGTGACCGCGATCGGGCCGGCTCGAACCGACCTGTGGGCGTCCTCGACGACGGCAGCGAGGTCGATCGCTTCCAGCCCGTCGACCGTCTTGCCGTGGCGTGCCAGCGTCGACAGCCCGTCGACGACGGTCACCATCTCGTCGGTCCGATCCGAGACGGTCCCCAGCCGCTGGCGAGCCTCGCTGACGTCGCCGGTCTCGAGGGCGTTGCCGGCCGCCGAGACGCGCCCGCCGACGACCTGCAACGAGTTCAGCAGTTCGTGGCGGATGCCAGCCGAGAAGTCCTCTAGCTGGTCGTTGTGCCGTTCGAGCTCGCGGCGCTGGCGCTCGAGCCTGGTCACGTCAACGAACACGAGCATCCGGTCGACCGACGCCTGTGCGGTCGAGAGGTCGCTCTCGTTGATCAGATAGTAGCGGGTCTCCTCGTCGTCGATTTCGAGGATTTCCTGCCCGTCCGGTGGACCGGCCAGCGGCGTCACTGCCGACACTGGCTTGCCGATGGCCCCGGACAGCGACGGGAACAGGTCGACGGCGGCGTCGTTGAACTCCCTGACCCGGTCGTCCTCGTCGAGGAAGAGCACCGGTTCGGGGACGTTGCCAGTCAACTGCACCGCGAGGAACCGCTCGCGGACGACGAACAGGACGCCGACGGCGAACGCTGCGACGCCCAGGGGCGCGTAGATGATGTCGATGACGGCCGCCGACTCGAAGGCCAGCAGATCGAGCGTGACCGGGAGCGCCGTCAGCCCGGTCAGACCGATCAGCGATCGGGTGCGGTAGCCCGCCTCGACGAACGACTCGTACAGCATGAACATCCCGATGGCCGCGAGCACGTACGCGAGCCCCGTCGCCGCCCAGTGGGCCGGGCCGTGCATGATCGCGAGGTGCCGGAACGGCGACTGGACCATCGTCGCGGTGAAGTACTGCCCGTGGAAGGGGTTCGTCAGCTTGATCGCGACGACGATACCGTACAGCACCAGCCCGGCGTACTGGTAACGCCGACGTGCGTGGTAGATCCGGTCGGTGTAGGCCGAACAGAAGTACAGCCACGCGAAGACGGTCCCGAAGCCGACGATGAGACCGCCCGTGTACCACACTTCCTTGAGCGCAACGCTCGGACTGTACAGTACCCCGAGGTAGGTCACAGCCCACAGCCCCGAGGCCACCAACAGCCCGACGAGCCCGTGCCTCGTCGCACGGTCTTCGACCGTTCGGGCCCTGGCGAGACTACCCAGACAGGCCACCGCCGCGACCGCGAAGAACAGACCGTACCAGAGCTTGATCGAGAGCTGCAACGGAACTGCCATTCAGTAGTTGATCAGTTGGTCAGTCCCCGATAAATAGTCGCGGGTCCAGTATCCAGATTTAATAACGGCCAACCGTCCGTGGGTCAGTTGTAGCCCCGCCAGCGCTTCCCGCACTCCTGGCACTTGAAGAAACGCGTCGGCGGCTCGTCGGCCGACCCGGTCTGTTTGATCGTGTACCACGCCTTGCCGTGACCACACTCATCACAGGTCACGTCCTCGGCAGTGGGCTTGCCCTCGAAGTTGGCCCCTTCTTCCGTTTCGATCACGTCGTCGTCGCTCTGCTCGTCCGTACTGACGAACTCGGCGGCCCGGTCGGTGTCCTTGGCGACCCGCGCCCCGCAGGACTTGCAGACCATCTCGTCGCCGTCCGCGTGCATCATCGAACCGCAGTCGTCGCAGAACTGCATATTTCCGTGGTACTCGCTTCGGACTGATATATACTCGTGTTCACTGCTGACGCGTGTTCGGATGAGAGAATGAGGCAACGGTTCGACGCATCCGAAAGCCCTCGGCTCGCTAGCCGGATCTGTGCCGGATATTCTCCCTGCGGTCGAATAGTGCCGGCGCAGATCCGGCTACGGGGAGGTCGGTGGAACCGACCTCCTTACAACGTGGCGGCTCCGCCGCCACGCAAGCCTCGCCCTTTCATCCGCCAGGATTCGGCTGCTCGACTCTCTGAACCCTGGCGGATGAAGGGGCGAGCTACGTTCCGGGAACCCGGACCCTGCAAGCACGCGAAGCGCGCGCAGCAGCGGTCCCGGGACCGGAACGTAGCGAGGGCTTTCGGTGTTCTGTCGTTCCCATCATCGTCAAAAGACGAGCGTCCCCCGTATCAATCTCGTCCGTGCGCTTCGTCCAGTTCCACGACACAGTCGGTCCACGCCCTTAGCTCCGCGAGCGCGGCGCGTTCGTTCCGCGACACGGGGTCGTCGGTGCCGAGTTCGTCGCTCTCGAGGGCGTTGGCGACGACCGCCCGGGCGCGCTCACAGTAGGCACGCAGCGGCTCGATGTCGCCCTCAGCCTGGAACGGGATCGTCGCGTCGTTGACGAAGACCGCGACGGGGTCGTCGGGTGCGGCGTCGAACAGCGACCGCGCCCGGTCGGCGTTGTCGCGGGCCAGCGCGAGCGCCGCGTCGTCGTCGGCAGCCTCCGAGCGCGGGGCGTGGGCGTCGAGGACGCCGTAGAACACCTCGTCCGGGATCGTCGTCGCCCGGTCGAGGCGGCCGCCGATGATCCGGCCGTCGCGTTCGACCTCGGGGGCGAAATCGAGGACGACGACGCCCTCGGGGCCGTTGTCCGCGAGCCACTCCTCGATGGCCGTGGCGGTGGCTGTCGTCTTGCCGACGTTCGACGGACCGACGATCAGGGTGCGACCGTCCTCGATCATCACGCGGCCAGCAGTTCCTCGCGGGCGTACTTCCCGCCCAGGACGACCGTCGCCAGCGCGACCGCGAGCGAGAACGCGAGGACGAACCACGCCAGCGGGCTGATCGCGCCGATTGCGAGCCCGGCGTCGGTGAAGGCCGGCGCGACCTGTCCGCGGACGAAGTTCGCCGCGAGGAGGCCGGTCACGGCGAGCAGGCCGGCGCCGCCGAGGTTGGCAAGCAGCGAGTTCCCTCGTGGAACGGCGTCGGTGTTCAGCAGGTAGAGGACGACGGCGATCGCGAATGGCGTCCCGACGGTCCCGACCGCGAGGATCAGGAGGAGCTGTCCGAGGACGTTGCCGGGGATGAACGCGCCGGGGATCGACAGCAGGGCGACACCGACCAACAACGTGCGATAGCGGTCGTCGCTCACATCCGTCTCCCAGCCCAGTTTGTCCGCGACGAGGAAGGGCGGGACGATGGTGTTGGCCCCCAGTGTCGAGACCGCAGCGCCCGCGAGACCGATCAGGAAGAGCCACTGTGCGCTGTCGCCGGCGATCGGACCCAGTGCCTGTGCTGCGCCGATGGTCGTCTCGGTGTCACCCGGCGCGAGGACGCTGGCGGCGACGAGGAAGATCGCGAGGCTGTAGACACCGAAGACGACGAGCATCGACACGCCGATGTCGAAGCTGGCGAGATCGTAGTCCTGCTCGGTCCAGCCCCGTGCTCGCATCGTGTAAGAGTGCATCGTAATGAGCGCGATGTGGACCGCGCCGCCGACGATGCCGGCCGCGGCGATCGCGCTCCCGCTGGGCAGCGACGGGACGAGCCCGGCCGCGGCCGCGCTGGCGTCGATGGGCACGACGAACAGCGACGCGACGAACGCGAGCACGACCAGCGAGACGAGGATCTTCGCACCGAGTTCGAGGAAGCGGTAGCCACGCCCTGCGAGGCCGACTGCGAGGATCAGCCCCCAGACGACGCCCCAGATCCCCGCGTCGACGCCGGTCATCGTCGCCGAGACGCCGGCGACGGTCTTCATGATCACCAGCTGTGCGACGCCGGCTGCCAGCACCGCGTCGGCGACGAGCAGCCACGCCCACGTCTCGCCGAGGTAGTCCTCGACGACGGCGACGATACCTCGTTCGGTGAACAGTCCGAGCCGCATCGCGAGGTACTGGGAGACCGCGCCCGCCCCCGCCGAGAGGACGACGACCCACAGTAGCGTGTAGCCGAGACTGGCCCCAGCACCGAGCAGCGAGGCCATCGACGCCGGCCCGGCCGCGATCGCGCCGGCGACCCACGCCGGTCCCATCTCCCGCAGGTACGAGCTGACTGTGCCCCGGCCGACGCCGGACAGTGCAGACGTTTCGTTACTCATTGCTCGCACCTGCACGCTCGGACGTAAAAGTCTGCTGGACTCGGTTGTACCACTGGCTAATACACACTCGACAGCGATTCTTCAGTTGGGGCTGTATCTGCAACCGGCGAGTGACGGACGGCAGCGGGTTAGTCGTCGGACCAGCCGTCGTCGACGTCGGGGTCGTCGAGCCACCGGATCTCGCCGGTCAGTCGGTCGTGGTCGTAGATGGGCGCCGAGAGTCGCGCGAGTTGTATATCGATAATGGTACGTTTTATACAGCAGTGATGGCTCGCACGACTTTTACCGTCGTACCGAGAAACAGTGGCCATGTCGCTGGTCATGCCGAGCGAGATCGTCGTCGACGAAGTGCTGCCCACGATCCGGGCGCTGCTCGCCCGTGCACTCAGCGAACGGGGACTGACACAGCAGGCGATCGCTGACCACCTCGGCGTGACACAGGCGGCCGTCAGCGCCTACCTCGACAAGGAACCCGACCGAACCGGTCCGATCGCGGGTGATCCGCGGACGCAGGCGACCGTCGAGCGGATCGCGGACGGGCTGGCCGGCGACGAGATGGACGGCTACGACGCGCTCGCCGAGCTGCTGGACCTGGTCGCCGAGTTCGAGGACCGGGGCCCGATCTGCGAGCTCCACGAAGACGCGATGCCCGCACTCCGGGGGTTGAGCTGTGATCTCTGCGTCCGCGGCGACGATCCCGAACTGGCGACCGAGCGCGAGGTGCTGGCCGACGTGCGCCGGGCGGCCCGTCTGCTGGCGACGACCGACGGCGTGGCGACGGTGCTCCCGAACGTCGGGACGAACGTCGGCGCGGCCCTGCCCGACGCGACGGCCCCGACCGACGTGGCGGCGATCCCCGGCCGACTCCACGCGATGCGTGGCCGCGTCGAGATCCCGGCCGAACCGGCGTTCGGGGCGTCCAGTAACGTCTCGACGGTGATCCTCGCCGCCCGCTCCGCCGACGAATCGATCGGGGGCGCGCTCAATCTCGCGACCGACGAGTCACTGCTGGCTGTGGCACGCGACCGGGGGATCGACCCGCTCCAGTTCGACGCCGACTACGAGGACCGCGACGAGCGACTCCGCGAGCGGTTCGACGAGCGGGGCGAGGTGCCGCGGGTCGTCTACCACGAGGGCGCGTTCGGGATCGAACCGATCACGTACGTCCTCGGTGAGACGGCAGAGGCGGCCGCCGGGCTGGCCGCCGATCTCGTCGCCAGAATCGGCCGAGACGCCGACCGCTAATCGTCCAGTTCCTTGCGCTCGGCGACGACCGGGCAGTCCAGCAACCGGACCCGTTCCATGTCGATGTACTCGATGATCTCTGCGCTCTCGTGAGTGCAGTGGGCCTCTGGCGGCTCGGAGAAGTGCTCGCACTGTTCGCAGAAGGCGTGTTTCGACACCTCGGCGTGGCGGTCGTCGTCGGGCAGCACCGGTTCCTCGTCGTCCCCCGTACCGTCGTCGGTGATCGACGACCACACGTCGTCGGCGTCGACGCTGCCCACGTCCACTCGCTCGAAGACGCTGTCGCCCCCGCTGAAGGGATCACCCTCACCAGCGTCCATGCCAGCGAACGGGTCGTCGGCCGGCCCATTCGGGTCGGTGATCGAATCGTCGGACGAACCAGTGCCCCCCTCGAACGCTGGCGGGTCCTCGGTCGACGACGCGTCGGCGGCCGCGGTGTCTTCCAGCGGATCACCCGCCGGATCGAGGCCTGCGAACGGATCAGACCGATCCGGCGCGTCGCCTGGCACGTCAGTGTCGGTGTCGCTCGCTGGCCCGTCTTCGGCCGCCGGTCCCGCGTGAGCGGCCGTCTCGTCGTCCGCGTCGTCGCCGTCGTCGAGGCGCTCGAATGGATCTCCCTCGCGGTCCACGTCGCCCAGTCGCTCGAACGGGTCGTCGTCGGCGTCGTCTTCGGTCATGTTGTCTCGTCACCGGCTTCGAGTTCGGCGGCGGTCACGAGCCGCGCCTTCGACCGGAACAGGCCGCCCTCGGGGCGCACATCCGTGACGGCCGCGTTGCAGTGGGGACACTCCGGTTCGGTCAACAGCGCGATCTGGACGGACTCGCTGCAGTTCTCGCAACTGGCAGCACTGATCCCCTCCTGGGCGGCGGCCCGCTTGATCCGGGCGACCGCTCGCTCGTGGCTGTCTTTGCCACGGGTGTCGTCGCGCAGGTCGCTGACGACCCACGCGACTCGCTTGAGTTTGTCCTCGGCGTCGTCGAGTCGCTCCTGTACGTCCGTGACGGTCGCGTCGGTCTCGTCGACCCGCTCGTCGACGTCGTCGAGTTCGTCCCGGACGGCCAGCAGGTCCGTACCGATCTCCTCGATCTCGGCGTCGAGTTCGGCCAGGCGCTGGAACTCCTCGTGCGCGTGGTCGGCCGGCGCTTTCGAGTCGGCCATTTGCTTGACCTGTAGCACGCGCTGACGCACGTCCTCGATCTTCTCCTGGAACTCGGTCTCGACCCGGTCGAGTTCGGACTCGACACCGTCGGTGGCCGCGTCGATCTGTCCGTCCAGTCGACTCTCGACGGCGTCGGCGATACTGGGCAGCCTGTCGGCGATCGCCGTCTCGACGGCGTCTGCCAGCCGCTCGTCGACGACCTGCTCGACCCGCGCCTCGACGGCCGTCTCGATCTGACGCTGGACGACTCGCTCGACCCGGTCCTCGATCTCGTCGTCGAGGCGGTCGGGCAACTCCGACTCGAGGTGGTCGGCGACGACCGCTCGCGTCGCCTTCGTTGCTTCTGTCGCGACCGTCTCTTCGACGGTCTCCTGTATCTCCTCGACAGCGGTCTCGTCGAGGGTATCGGTCGCGTGGTAGGTCACCAGTAACTGGCGGATGACCTCGTCCCGGCTCGCGTCGGTGCGTTCGGCCCGTTCGTCGAGCCACTCGTCCAGTTCGGCAGAGAGCTCCACCGAGACAGACTGCTCTTCACGCGACTCACTCGCCATTGTGAACTGGTATCGTAACCAGACAGTTAAGCGTTTGCCGCCGATTTCAGCGGGTGATAGGCGACGTAGCGTCGCGATCCCGTTCCGTCGGCCACTCTCCTACCGGATCTTTCGCACGTCACTGATGTCGAAACCGCTGTCGCCGATCTCGGTCTCGAACCGGACGATGTTCTCGGCCTCGATCTGGGAGAGGACGCCGCGGAACTGCGAGACCACCAGCGTCCGGGCACGGGTCGACCCGCCGGACTCCCACTCGAAGCGCATCGCCCCGGTCGTGGCGTCGGTCAACTGCGCGTATCGGGTCGAGGAGACAGTGTCGTGGTTCAGGTGGACGAGAATGAGGCCGTTCCAGCGATGGGCGGCTTTCGTCAGCCCCTGAACGAGATAACTGATGTCGGCCCACTCGAGGTCGTCGCCGATCGCGCTCACGAGGTCGGACAGCGAGTCGATCACGACGAGGTTGTTCGGCGCGATCTCGGAGAGTTTCGTCCCCAGCGCCTCCATCAGCCCCTGGCGCTCGTGGCGCTTGCGCAGGTCCGTGATCGAGTGGGTCGCGTCGGCGTACCAGTCCCGGGGGACCGGGCTGACGTGGAAGTACCGTTCGGACAGCTCGTGGAACTGAACGTTCTCGAACCCCTTCTCGACGATCTCGTCGTCCATCGCCAGGCGCATCTCGTCGGCCAGTTTCTCCTGTGAGTGCGTAAACGAGATGTAGTGGACTTCGCCGGGCTCGACGGCGTCGGCCGTCGGGGAGCCGTAGTAGAGGTCGTACAGCTCGCGGTTGTCGCCCACCGCGAGTCCGTTGATCAGCGCGCTCGTGTACATGAACTCCCGCGAGCCGGCCCCCGACTCGCCCGCGACGATCACGACGCTGCCCGTCGGTGCGCCACCCTTGATCGTGGTGTCGAGCTGGCGAATCCCGAACGGGATGCGATCCATACGCACACTGTCCCGCGACCGCGCTTAATCCTTGTCCCGCAGTTATCGCGAGCGAATATCCGCGAGCGCCGGCGGCGTCCCGGCGCCATCATCCCAGCGTCGGGCCGTCGCTGACAGTCGCCCCCTCGTTTCGGGGGCGGGCGACACGGACCTCGGCGTCGATCGAGAGGTCGGAAAGTGCCATCTCGACGCCGGTCCGTGCGGTGTCCACGTCCCCGCGCGTGGTCAACCCCCAGACGGCCGGTCCCCAGGAAGACTGGCCGGCACCGGTGATCGTCGGCTGCTGGGCCAGTCGCTCGACGATGCGCCCCGCCGGCGGGCGGTAGACGCCGCCCTGCTCGTCGGCGTACCAGGCCCCGTTGAGCCGCCCAAGCCGCGCGGCGGCGGACCCGAACCTTCGATAGTCGCCCTCTGCGGCGGCCGGCAACAGCGTCCGGGTGAGCGTCGCGGCCACGTCGTCGGCGATCCCCGGGTCCGCCCGCTCGACGGCGTGGCGCATGTGCCGATCCTCCTCGGCCCCACTCGCGCCGGGCTCGACGTTGGGGACCACCAGCAGGAAGCGCCAGTCGTCGGGCAGCTCGTGGCGAGCGATCACCGGCGGGACGGTCCAGTCGCCGTTCGCGGGCGGCTCGGACGTGAACCGCTCGGTGGGGTGGCCGCCGTCGACGACGAACCCGCCGTCCGCGAAGGTCGCGACGCCGACGCCGCTGCGCCCGCCCCGACCCAGATCGGGTGCGAGTGCCCGCGGGTCGACCTCGCGATCGTAGGCCCGCGCGACCGCGACCAGCGCCGCCAGCGCGAGCTGGGTGCCGCTGCCGAAGCCGACGTGTCTGGGCATCCGCTCGCTAACCGAAACGCGTGCGCCCTCGACGCCCAGCGTCGCCACCGCCCGCCGGACGTACGACTCGGCCTCGCCGTCGTCGCAGTCGATCCCCTCGGCCGGCTGTGCGTCAAGTACGAGCTGTGGCTCGTCGAGAGCCACCCCGACCCCACCGTACAGTCGATCGTTGGCCAGCGCGAGGTTCTGAAACCCGAAGTGGAGTCGCGCCGCCGTCGTCACCGTCACCATACACGCCGTTCGCGCTCGGGCGAAATGAAGGTGGGGCTCGCGACCGACCACCTGTCGCCCCTGACGACCAGACGGCGCAGCCGCTGGCGTCGGAGAGAACGGAAAGAACGGGCAGCGTTCGCGTCGGTTACGCGTCCAGCAGTCGGTCGACGACCGTTTCGGGGTCGAACCGTTCGAGATCGTCGTAGTCCTGGCCGGTCCCCAGGAAGAGGATCGGCTTCCCGGTGACGTGGGCGATCGAGATCGCCGCCCCGCCCTGTGGATCGGCGTCGGCCTTCGTCAGCACCGCGCCGTCGATCGCCGCCGCGTCGTCGAACTCGCGGGCGCGGTTGACGGCGTCCTGTCCGGCGACGGCCTCGTCGACGAAGATGGTCATGTCCGGGTCGATCACGCGGTCGATCTTCTCCAGTTGTGCCATGAGGTCGTCGGACGTGTGCAGGCGGCCAGCAGTATCGCCAAGCACCACGTCCGTGTCGTTCGCCTCGGCGTACTCGACGGCGTCGTAGATCACCGCCGCCGGATCGGAGCCCTGTTCGTGCGAGATCAGCGTCCGGCCGAGGTTGTCGGCGTGCTTCTGGAGCTGTTCGTTCGCCCCTGCACGGTAGGTGTCGCCGTTCGCCAGCACGGTCGAGAGCCCCTGGTTCTCCAGGCGCTCGGAGAGTTTGGCGATCGTCGTCGTCTTCCCCACGCCGTTGACGCCGGTGAAGATGATGACGACGGGTTTGTCGGCCTCGCGGACGCGCTCCTCGAAGTCGAACTGGCCGACGCTGATCACGTCGTACAGCGCCTCGCGCAGCGCGTCCCGGACGAGATTGCCCGTACTGGAGAGCCGACGGCGCGTCTCGCCGACGAGGTTCTGCTCGACGCCGTCCAGGATCTCGCCGGCGACGCTCATCTCCACGTCCGAAGAGAGCAGGGCCAGTTCTAGATCGTCGAGATGGCTCTGCAGGTCGTCCTCGTCGATGATCGACTTCCCCGAAGCGAAGATCTTGGCCTTCTCGGTGAGGCCGCGACCCTCGTCGTCGGACTCGCCGGGCTCGTCGGGTTCAGCATCGCCCGTTTCGGCCTCGTCGAGATCAGAAGATTCGTCGGCAACACCGCTCTCGGTGTCGGCCTCCGCCTCGACGGCGTCCTCGTCGACGTCTTCTTCGACGTCCGAGGTGAAACTGCCGAGTTTGTCTTTCAATCCGTCGAACATCAGTCGCTAGCTTACTCGCCGTCGCCTTCTTCCTGCTGCTGTTGCATCATCTGCTGCATCTGCTGTTGCTGCATCTGCTGGGCCTGCTGTTGCATCTGCTCGGCCTCGGATTCGAGTTCGGCGATGTCGGACTGCAGGTCCTCGATGCGGTCGTCGATAGTGTCCTGTTTCGTCCCCAGGCTGTCGATGGCACCGTCTTCGTCGCGCTCGGCGGCGTAGCCCCCGCCCAGCGAGACGATGACCTCGTCGATGTCCTGAATCTCGGCACGGAGGTAGGCGTCGCCGCCCAGCGGGACCTGCACCGTGTCGCCGCTGTCGAGGGTCTCGATGGCCTCGATGGCCTCGTCGATCGCGGTCTGCTCGTCGCGCAGAGACTCGATCTCCGCTTCGATGGCTTCCTGCTCTTCCTCGATGGCTTCGATCTCCTGCTGGATCTGCTGCATCTGACCGCCGCCGCCACCCCCGCCGCCGCCCATCATTGTGCCACCTCGCTGATCTCGACCTGTGTGCGCTTCAGTCCGTGCTCCGAGCCGAAGACAGCGTACGTGTGGTCGCGTGCGACGTTCTCGTTCGGTGCGTCGATCGTCTTCTCGAACGGCTGCTGGCCGTCGCGGGACTCGAAGGTCCCCGTGACCGTAAACTCACTCATGCCTCTGGATGTGGCGGGGACAGGGAAGTATCTTCTCCTTGCGGTACGGCGACACGCCGTGGGCCGAGGCGTTACCGACCGTCGGCGCTCCGGGGACGGCTCGCTCGCTGGCGCGTGGCCAGTGTCGCGAGGACCTGCTCGACGGCCTCGGTCGCTGCCGTCACTCGCTGTTCGTCCGAGAGGGAGGGTTGCGGGGACATGCCCGATCGTCGAGGCTCGCGGGATAAGTATTTCGTGGCTATACCGGGGGTATCGACAGCATTGCAATGAGGAATCGACACGAGGCCCGTCCCACATGGCCTCCGATCGCGACCTTCCACGACGGCGAGTGCTGGCGCTGGCCGTCGGCGCGATAGCTGGGCTCGCCGGTTGCCAGACCGACGGCGGGAGCGACACGTCGACCACCGACCGGACGGCTACGACGGGGACGGCGACCGACACCGCCACGGCGACCCAGACTCCATCGCCAGGATCGTTCGCCGACGACTTCACGGACGGGGCGCTGGCGGACTATCGGGCCGTCACCGGCTCGCTCGACCCCTGGTCGGTCACGTCGGGGATCGACGGCGGGAGCGCGCTCGTCGACACGACCGGCGACGGGTCCGAGTCGCTGATCGCGCCGACCGCCGAGGCGCTGACCTGGTCGGGGACGGGGACGATTGGCGTCGACGTACAGTTCGGGACGGACCCGTCGTTCCAGAACTGCAAGCTAGCCATCGGGGAGCTACCCGACGGACCCAGCACGTACGTTCAGGTGACTCCCGAGCAGGTGCTCGTGAACGCGCCCAGCGGCGAGATCGGCCAGCAGTTCCCGTCGATCGGTGTCGAGGGTGTCCATCGTGTCGTGGTGACGCTACGCGACGGGACGGTCAGAGTCACCGTCGACGACGAGCACACGGTCGAGACGGGCGCCGATCAGTCGCTCCCCGCCGGGACGGTCGCGTTCGGGATCGAAGCGAGTCGCGCCGCGAACGGAGGGAAAACGTGGTTCGACAACCTCAACGTGACCCCGGAAACGTAGCACTGAGAAAGGAGTTATACCGAGTATCGCAGCACTGTCCCGGATCGGCCGAACGAAGTGAGCGGCCGACCGGGAAAACGGCGACAGTAGCTCGTATCAGATGTAGCCAAGCGCGTCCTCGATACGGCCGAGTTCGGGACCGCTCGTGTCGTTGCCGACGACGTACCCGTTCGCGTTGGCCAGTAGGCCAGAGCCGACGAGCGGGCCGCCGTAGTTGATCGTCCCGATGTCGGCGGGCACGCCCAGCAGTTCCTCCAGGGCGTCCAGTTCGGGATCGGTCGCCTTCGGGTGACAGAGGACGCCGCGGTTGGTCGCGACGGCGGCAGTACCGACCGTCTCGACGTCGGCCAGCGTTCCGCGTTCGACGGGGACGTCCAGCGCGTTCTCGACGGCCGCGACGGCGTCGTCCGAGAGGTTCGCGTGGACGTACGCGCCGCTGTCGTTGCAGAGGACGACGTTGCCGGCGGCGTTGATCCGGCCGGGCAGTTCGTGGACGGGGAGGTCCACGGCGTCGGTGATCCGGTCGATCTCCAGATCACGGACGCGACTGGAGACGAGCAGGCCGTTCTCGTTCCCGGTCGCGAGTGCACCGACAGTGCCCGAACCACCGACAGTCGTCGGGATCGCCGGGACGCCGAGCTCCTCGCCGAGGTCGGTCTGGAGCGACTCCTCGATATCGGGGCGAACCAGCAGACAGTCGTCCGTCGCGCGTGCGAAGACACCCACGTACGACGAACCCGAGAAAGCCGCGCGGAGCAAGATTTACTCTGTCGTCTCGGCTTCCACGACGCTCTCGCCCTCTTCGTCGAAGCGGGCAGCGCGAACGCGGAGTTTGCTCGGCGGGTTCGACCGGCCACGCTCCCAGATCGCCTCGTTGATCGAGGGATCGAGGCGGACAGCGTCTTCGTCGACGGTGAAGTGCTTCGCGAGGTGACTGCGGACGAGCTTCATCGCCTTGTCTGCCTTCTTGTGGTTCGCTTCCGCGTTGGCGTCACGGAGCGGGACAGTGACGACCCGCTCTTCGAAGTCGTTGGCGCTCATTATTCGTCCGTGTTGCTCCGCCGCCAGTTGCGGCGCTTGTGGTTGCGCTGGACCTCCCGGTCGGTCTTGAGCATGACCCACGCGGGGATCCGACTGTTCTGCCGGTCGAGCTTGGCCAGGCGCTTCTTCTGGGCTTTGGACTTCTTGCTCATGATGTGCGTTCTTTCCGTGCCGGAGCTTAAATGTGTGTTCTTTTCGTCCAGCGGATCGGTCACCAGCCGGTACACCCGCCTAGAAGCCGAGTTATCAGAGATGGGAACTGGGAGAACAGGATTAAGCGGTTGTGAACTGGATAGTATCAACGATGAGAAGACGGGGATTCCTGCAGGCGATCGGCGTGGGAACGACGCTCGGGAGCACCGGCTGTCTGGGGCTGGGCGGCGAAGCGATCGTGAGTGTCCAGGAGAGCGTACGAGTCGAAGCCGAGAGCGGGTGGGTCGAGAAGATCCCCGATATCTCCGACAGCGGCGGCGCACTGTCCTACCGGGTTCGATCGAGCGACAGACGCTTCGACGTGTACTTTTTCGTCGGGGACGACCAGTACGAGCACTACAAGGCCTACATCCATGGGAAAAACCCCGACGAGACGCCGTCGGGCTACGACGATTTCAGTAAGGCCGCCGTCCCCAAGCCAGACGCCGAGTCCACGTACGAGGCGGCGACTCACGACGACGGGGCACGGGCGTCGCTCGACGTGACCGGCCCGTACTACTTCGTCGTGGACCACTCCAGCTATCGGATGGAGAACCGTGTCGACGAGTTCGCGGAGCCCCTGGCTGCCTTCGTCGACCTGGAAGTCGTGAAGAACCGGCTCTAAACGAACGCCAGCGGCACCATCAGGACGACGCCGCCGACCGCACCGGTGACGAGTTCCCGCCGGCCGCCCCCGGGGAGGTTCTGACCGTACTCCAGGGCTTCGGGGACGAACTCCGTCGCGACCAGATACACCATCGCACCCGCGGCGAAGCCGAATCCGAAGGGGAGGAACTGCTGGGCGAGGCGGACGAACGCGAACGCGATCACCGCGCCGATAGGCTGGGGGAGCGAGGAGAAGACGGCCCACCACACCATCTTCCACTCGCTGATCTCCATCGACCGCAGCGGGATCGAGACGGCGACCCCCTCGGGGACGTTGTGGATCGAGATCGCGACGGTCATGAACACCGCGAGCACCGGCAGCGCGAACCCGAAGACGCCGATCGTCTCCGCGCCGGCCAGTCCCAGTTCCGCGAACGAGACCCCGACCGCGACCCCCTCCGGAAAGCTGTGGATCGTGAGCACGCCGAGGATCAGGACGAGCTTCTTGAAGTCGGCCGTCTCGAACTCTTCGGGATCGTGGTCGAACGAGTCGACGACCCGGTGACCCACGATCACGAGCACGACCCCGGCCAGTAGACCGGGCACCAGCAGGACCGGCGAACCGTAGGCCAACCCCTCGCGGACGAGCCCGAACAGCGACGCTGCGACCATGATCCCCGAAGCGAGCCCCCACAGCGCGACGTTCCAGCGGTCGCTGAAATCGTCGACCAGAAAGAAGGGGATCGCCCCGAGTCCCGTCGCCAGCGCGGTTATCAGACCAGCGATAAATACGAGCACGAGATTCTCGAACAGTGCCATACCGGAAGTACGACATCCGGGGTCTTAAGACCTATCACTAAAGTGATCTTTTTGGGTTGCCTAAACCCGGCAACGACCAGTGTCCCTCCGAAACTGCCCCTGGCACTCCGATCAGCGTCGACGGCTGGGCCTAGTACACGAGCGAGAGTGTACTAGGACATAAGATCATATCCCCCACCTTTTGGCGAACGTTTATACAACATTTTGCTCAATCAGCGTGTATGTCAACGACGAAGTCCGCCAGCACTGACGAAACGTACGTTATCGAGGATCCGGTCGAAGGCGACGGATCGCTCACCGTCCGTAAGACGTCGACCGATACGGTGTACCACGTGGTCGACTACGCCGACTCGATCGTCCGAGAGAAACTGGCCGCACGACCTGTCGGAAGTGCCGTCAGGCTCGAACTCGCACCGGCAGACCCCGACGGGCTGGACTGGGTCGTCACGCGACTCAAGCCCGGAGCACCGCTGGCGCTGTGAATCGCCTCATACGGAACGTTGTCGACGTTTCCCCAGTCGACCGCACGACGGCGTGCAGTCGATCTGGGACAGACCGACAACGTTCCGTATCACTCCCCCAGCGGGATCGCGGCGACCGTCGAGTACGCCGGCCCCGAGCCGGTGAGGACACTCTCCGTGAGGCGAATCTCGTCGACCCGCAGTTCGCCCGCCGACGGATCGCGCTCGCGGACGACCTCCTGAACCAGTTCCTTCCCGCCGGCGTGGTTCATCCGCGCGAGCGTGACATGCGGTGTGAAATCGTGTTCGTCCGGCTCGAAGCCCAATGCAGTCGTCCGGTTCTCGATCGCCCCGTGGAGCTCGGTCAGTTCCTCGCTACCCGCGCCCACGCCGAGCCAGACGACGCTGATGTAGTCGAGGCTCGGAAACACGCCCAGCCCTTCGAAATCGGCGGTGAACGGGTCGACACCGCTGTCCGCGACAGCCCGCTCCAGTTCGGCGACGATGTCGTCGATCCGGTCGGGATCGGTGTCGCCGAGGAACTCGAGCGTGACGTGAGCCTGTTCGGGGTCGACGAGATTCAGCCCGCTCGCGTCGGTCAACAGGGCCTGTACCGACGCGATGTCGTCGGCCAGCCCGTCGAGGTCGACGTTGACGAACAGCCGCTTGCTCATACCGGGTGATCGGCCGCCGTCGACTTGATACGGACGGTTGTCGACGTTTCCCCAGTCGACCGCACGCAGTCGTGCGGTCGATCTGGGACAGACCGACAACGTTCCGTATGACGTAGCCCTTAACCCTCCTGACCGCCAACTCGGGAGCATGACTGATCGAGAGCGCGACGACCACGAGTTCTCCTCCGGACAGGGCTTCGGCGAGCCCTACGAGGGGTTCGATATCGACCCGCCGGAGCTGTCGGTCGACCCGGACATGGTCGATCCCGTCGACTCCCGCGTCGTCACGGACATGCTCGACGAGGGGAACATGCCCGCCGACGCGGTCGAGGCCGAGCAACTGCTCGAAGTGGGCGTCTCCTACGTCCACATCAACCGCCACGAACAGGCCGCCGAGACCTTCGAGCGAGCCGCTCGCTTCGCCGACGACGATCGGATCGAACAGGAGGCCTGGACCAACAAGGGCGCGGCCCACGCCGAACTCGAAGAGTGGGACGCCGCCATCGGCGCGTACAAGGAGGCCCTCGACGTGCTGGAGGACTCCGAACACGCCGCCACGGCCGAGACGAACCTCGCGTACGCGCTGTGGGAGTCTGGCCGGTCCGAGCAGGCGCTGGAACACGCAGAGCGTGCCGTCGAGATCGACCCGCGCTTCGCCGAAGCGTGGTACAACCGCGGGTTCTTCCTGCTGGAGCGGGGCCTCGCCGAGGACGCCGTCAACGCCTTCGACAACGCGACCCGCCTCGGATTCCGCAACCCCGACATCCTGCAGGAGAAAGCGCGCGCACTCGAAGAGATGGAGGAGTACGAACGCGCCGAGCGGCTCGTCGAAGAAGCCGAAGAGCTGCGCGAGCAGGCCGAGCAGGAACTGGTCGAGTAACGAGATGCTCCTCAACGAACGCGAGACCGACGAGGGGACGCTCGTCTCCGTCTGTGACCCGGACGTGCTCGGTGAGACCTTCGAGAACGGGAAGATATCGCTGACCGTCGACGAGGAGTTCTACGACGGCGAAGCGGTCGACGAGCAGGCCGTCGTCGACAGCCTCGCGCGGTGTTCGGTCGCCAATATCGTCGGCACCGACAGCGTCGCGCTGGCGATCGACCACGGCTTCGTCGACGAGGAGAACGTCCTCGATCTCGACGGCACGCTGCACGCGCAACTCCTCTGGATGTAGACTGGTTTTCAAGTGGGTGCCGTCGGTAGCCCAACGCAGATGTATTCGCGCGATCACGCGATCCTCTCACTGCTCATCGCGGCCGCCGGTCTGGCGGTACTCGACCTCCCGTTTTCCTGGCCGGTGGCGCTCGTCGTCGCGCTGGTCGCCGGCGTCGGGATCGACTTCGATCACTTCCTGATCGCACGACTGAGGACCGGCGAGTGGCGTGCGCTCCGGCGCTGTCTGGCGAATCCTCGGCTCGTCTTCCTCGATCAGGACGAGATCTTCGAACCGACCGCTATCTGGCCGGCCCAGCGGCTCCTGAGCCACGTCGTCCTCGCCGGCGTCGCCGTCCCAGTGCTCGCCCTGATCGACGCGGAGCTGGCGGTGTTCGTCGCCGCAGTGGTGTACGTGCACCTGCTTGCCGACCTGCTCTGGGACGTGTCCCGACAGGACACGTACCACCGGCGCGTACGGGAACTGACCGGCGGCACGGACCAGGAGTGATCCGTACGAGCGGTGGCATCACGGCCGGCACGTCGTCGCCCAATCGGTGCGAGGTTTTGGCGAACCGAAGGAAAGTTCCCCGTCGAGACCCACTCAGTAGGTAATGAGCCACACCGAATCCGACGCCCTCGACGTCGAGAGAATCCGATCCGACTTCCCGATCCTCGAACGGGAGTTCGACGGGACCCCGCTGGTGTATCTGGACAACGCGGCGACGAGCCAGACGCCCGACCAGGTGATCGATGCGATCAGTCACTACTACCGCCACTACAACGCCAACGTCCACCGCGGCCTCCACCAGCTGAGCCAGGAGGCATCCATCGCCTACGAGGAGGCCCACGACCGGGTCGCGGAGTTCATCGGGGCCAGCGGCGGCCGGAAAGAGGTCGTCTTCACGAAGAACACCACCGAGTCGATGAACACCGTCGCGTACGCCTGGGGGCTGGCCGAACTCGGGCCCGGCGACGAGATCGTGCTGACGGAGATGGAACACCACGCCGCTCTCGTGACGTGGCAACAGATCGCGAAGAAGACCGGCGCGACAGTGAAGTTCGTCGAGGTCGACGACGACGGCTACCTCGACATGGACCACGCGCGTGACCTGATCACCGACGACACCGCGATGGTCAGCGTCGTCCACGTCTCGAACACGCTGGGGACGATCAACCCTGTCGCCGAACTGGCCGATATCGCCCACGACCACGATTCGCTGATCTTCGTCGACGGGGCGCAGTCGGTCCCGCACATGCCAGTCGACGTGGAGGCAATCGACGCGGACTTCTTCGCGTTCTCCGGCCACAAGATGTGCGGGCCGACCGGCGTCGGCGTCCTCTACGGCAAAGAGCACCTGCTCGAATCGATGCAGCCCTACCTCTACGGTGGGATGATGATCGAGAAGGTCACGTTCGAGGACTCGACCTGGCACGAACTCCCCTGGAAGTTCGAGGCCGGCACACCGCCGATCAGTGAAGGAATCGCACTCGCCGAGGCCTGTGACTACCTCGATTCGATCGGCATGGAGCGGGTCGAACGCCACGGCGAAGCGCTCGCGGAGTACGCCTACGACCGCCTGCAGGAGTTCGACGACATCGAGATCCTCGGTCCTGCGGGCGACGACCGCGCGGCACTGGTCTCGTTCAACCTCGAAACCGTCCACGCCCACGACGTGTCCGAGATCCTCAACGCCAACGGTGTCGCCGTGCGGGCGGGCGATCACTGCACCCAGCCACTGCACGACAAACTCGGCGTTCCGGCTTCGGCGCGTGCCTCGTTCTATATTTACAACACGCGCGACGAGGTCGACGCGCTGGTCGAGGCGCTGGACGACGCACGAGAGCTGTTCGCGTAGCTAATCGAGTGTCCGCGCCGGAGGCGTGGTTCTCCGGTCCGAGCGGAGCGAGGACCGGCTTTTTTCACCCACGTTTTTGCGCGAGGGTGCCCGCAGCGCAGCGAGGACACCCGACGCGGAAAAAGGTGGATGTCGACGCGCTGGTCGAGGCGCTGGACGACGCACGAGAACTGTTCGCGTAGCTAGTCGAGTGTCCGCGCCGGAGGCGTGGTTCTCCGGTCCGAGCGGAGCGAGGACATCCGACGGCCAAAAGAGGAGAGAAGTGAGTGGCCGGGCGTTCTCGACCGGTGAGAACAGTCGCGGGTGAGGTGAGGTTCGACGTCGTACCCGGACGTATGACCGAGACAGACACGGCTGGCGAGACCGAGCGCGTCTGGATGGTCGAACGAACCTTCTCCGCCGACTCCCCCCACATTCTCGTCATCGTCTACGCGACGGCCGACGGGTCGCAGTACCTCCAGAAGGAACGAGCGTTCAACCGCTTTGGTGGCAGCGCACCAGAAGTCACCGCGGCCATCGAGGTGTCGTCAGACGCGCTCACGCCAGTCGACGACGCCGAGCGCAGGGACCGATACGCCACGGAAGCCGAACGCATGCGCGAGCGTCACGAGCCGACAGAGCCAGTGTAGTCTGCACGTGGTGCAGCGGCGCGTCGGCAAGCGGAAACGGCCCGTGCCGAACTCCGCATCACGGCCGCTGTCGACGGGGCCTCACAGCGGGAACAGTACGGAAGCCCACGGCTCTAGCCGTGGGTAGCTGACGGTTCGAGACTGATCACTCGGACGACGCGGCGTTCGCGAGCGCGAGCGGCGGTCGATACCGATCGGTCGCCACGTATGCCCACTCGTCGCGACCGAGTTCGTCGGAGCCGTCGGAGTAGGTCAACTGGCTGTACAGGCCGTTGTAGTTCATCACGCTGTCGTATCGCTGTGCCGAGTAGGTCTCCTCGTCGATCCCCTCCGCCCCGGCATCCATGCCGAAGGCGTGGCCCAGTTCGTGCATGAACAGCGACGCGGTGAGGTGGGGCGACTCGAACGTCTGCATCGCGACGACGCCGGGGCGACCGGCACCGACGTAGGTCGCGTCGCCGTTGTAGGCCACGTCGTCGGTCAGCAGGACGTAGTAGTAGCCCGACCCGCGAGCGTCGAACTCGCTGTCCCTGAAGTCGTAGATATCGTTCCGTGCGCCCGTCCGGTTTCGCGAGTACACCGTTCCGTTGGCCGACAGGTTCCGGTCGTCGACGATCACGTGCGCGTCGATCCCCTGATCCCCGTCGGGATTGTCGACCGGCGCGTCGGTGAACGTCGTCTCGATGCGTGCGATGGTGCCCGCACTGATCCGGTTCTCGCCGGTCGCGTCGACCTCCACGTAGAGGTCCTGCTCCAGTGGATCCGCGTCGGGGTATCGCTCCTCGTCGTGTACTTCCAGCCCGTCCGGGATGCCGTCGCCGTCGGTATCGGGGTCGGCAGGGTCGGTGCCGAGTCGCCGCTCGGCCTCGTCGGAGAGCAAGTCGCCGTCGCTGTCGGTCTCGTTCGGGGCGAGCGTCGGCCCGTCGAACCCGCTCTCGGAACCGACTCCGGAGAGGTCCTGGCTCTGGGCGGGGTCTGCCTGACCGGATTCCACGAGGGGTGTCGCGACGAGTGAGCCACCCGGTGTCGCACCGCCGGCGGCCACTTTGGCCCCGCCGCCACTCACCGAGAGTGCGAGCGCGCCACTGGCGATGGCCGCGACGACGAGTACCGTGGTGATCGCGTGGATCGGTCCCACGCTGACGCCGACAGTGTGGTCGCCAGTGGTAATGGAGAGACTACCGGCAAGAGATCGGCGACTCATCGGGATCGGACACCTCCGAAATCAGCATCAATATTGAGATCAATGTATCTGCACCCGGCCGTGATCTCATCAACAAAGCCAGAAACGGCACTCATACATCTCTAGATCATCGCCGATCAGTCTATAATAGTTCCCTTGCAGTTATCAAAATTAGTATCGAGATTGGAAAGCCCATAGAAAACCACCGAGTGGAACGGCGAGTCGGTCGCGAAGAGACCACGCAGATCGGCCTACCTTTTTACACCGGTGCATCTAGCACGGGACATGGGCATCGGAGACGCGATACAGCGTAGTTTCGTGGCGGGATTGATCCTCATAGCGCCGCTGGTAATCACCGTCTACGTCATCAGGACGCTCGTCAACTGGTCGCTGGGCTTCATCGATCCGGTCGTCGCGGGGACGCAACTGACCCAGTACACGAACAACGATCAGATAGCGGCCCAGGTCGTCGCGCTCGTCGCAGTCCTCCTCGCGATCGTCCTGCTGGGCTACCTCGCACAGCGCAACGTCGGTCGCCAGCTCTTCGGTAACGTCGGTCGAGTGGTCAACGTCATCCCGCTGGTCAACACGATCTACTCCAGTGTACGTCAGGTCGCCAACTCACTTGTCGACCGCGACGAGGCCTACGAGAGCGTCGTGCTCGTGGAGTACCCGCGCGAGGGGATCTACGCGATCGGCCTCGTCACCGGTGACAGCCCGGTTGACGTCGAGGATTTCGACGGCGAACCCGTGTACAACGTCTACTTCCCCAACAGCCCGAACCCGACCGGGGGTCGTCTCGCACTGGTGCCCGAGAGTGATCTCCACGAGACCGACATGAGCGTCCGAGCAGGGATGCGCCTGCTCGTGACCACCGGCGTCACCGAGAACGGCGAACCCCAGTCGATCCCTGCCGGCGGCGTCGACGACGGGGTGCTGGCCGACGCCGACGGGACGAACGCGCAGTGATACGGAAAGTTGTCGGTCTGTCCCAGATCGACCGCACGACGGCATGCGCTCGACTGGGGAAACGTCGACAACGTTCCGTATGAACGGCAGTATTACGAACACCCGGGCCCAGTCTTAACAAGCCCTAATTCGGTGGACTCTCTGTCTTCGACCCGAATGCTACACACCGACGCGCTCGGCCTGCTGCTGGGGGCCGTGGGGCTGGGGGCAGTCCACGGGATCGAGCCGGGGCACGGCTGGCCGGTCGCCGCCGCGTACGCGCTCGATCAGACGAACAAGTGGCTCGCTGGTCTGGCCGCCAGTCTCGTCATCGGCATCGGCCACCTGATCAGCAGTCTGGCGATGGTCGCCGTGTTCTTCTACGCGAAGTCGTACTTCAGCCTCACGCAGGTAAACGAGCCGATCTCGCTCGAGGTGTTCTCGACGACGATCCACGTCGGCGGGCCAGTGAGTATCGTCGCCGGCGTGTTGCTCGTCCTCCTCGGGATTCGTGAGTACTACGGCGGCCACTCCCACGGGGCGAGCGACGGGCACGCTCACGATCACGGGAACGACGTTCAGCAGGCCGACGGACATGGCCACTCGCACGGACACGACGATCACGAACACTCCCACGACGACCACTCGCACGGGCACGGCGATCACGATCACACCCACGACGACCACACAGCGTCGAACGACGGCGTCCTCTCGCGAGTCAAAGGAGCCCTCCCGTTCGTCGGCGGCCACTCGCACGATCACTCTCACGGCGACCTCGACGACGCCGCCGAGCGCGGCCTCGTCGGGATCGCGTGGTTCGCGTTCGTCCTCGGGTTCGCCCACGAGGAAGAGTTCGAGATCATCGCGCTGTGTGCCGGCTCGACCCACTGCCTCGAACTGATGAGCGCGTACGCGCTCACGGTCGTCGCCGGCATCGTCGGCCTCACCCTGCTCCTGATCGCCGGCTACCACAGCTACGAGGACCGCGTCGAGCGGTACACGCCCTACCTGCCCGTGTTCTCGGCGATCGTCCTCGTCGTCATGGGCGTCGGCTTCGTCACTGGGTTCTTCTGATACGGACGGTTGTAGCGATGTACCGGTGAGCGTCTACCCCGTGGCGACGCTCACCGGAAAGCAACTACAACTTTCCGTATGAGACAGTCAGCTCGACGGGGAGATACCACCCGTCTCAGGTCGTTTCGGCGTCGTCGACGCGGCTCGTCAGACGCATTACGCCGTAGAAGATGCCGGAAATCACCAGCACCGCACCCCCGCCGTAGGCGGCCATGTTCAGCGGCGTCGGTCGAAATCGCAGCAGCGGCAAGCCGATCGAGAGGGCGGCGTCGTCGCTGATAACCACCCCGACGAAGAAGCCGAAGCCGACGCCAAGCGCCAGCGCTCCGAGGAATACCCAGCCGACGACGCGACGCCCCGATGTCGTGGATTCCGTCTCGTTCATGTGAGGCACCGCCGAGTCGATCGACGGCGATGTGAGTCGGTAGTGACCGGACGAACAAGTGGCTGCCGACCTCGGTCGCGACCGCGGCGACGCCAGGCTCGGTACACAACGCGACGCCCGTTGGTTAGCGTTCCATATCTGTGACGGATGCCATATTCGTTATCCTTATCGGAGAATAGCGCCAATCGTCTGGTATGGCAGAGACAACGCAGGCCGTCGGCCAGGACGAACTGGCCACGCTGAAGCTGCTGGCGCTCGACGGAGCCATCGAGGGCGAGCGCAAGGCCTCCTGTTCGGCGATCGCCGACCGGCTGGACGCCTCCAACCAGACCGCATCGCGGCGGCTCCAGCGACTGGAGGAGGCCGACCTGATCGACCGGGACATCGTCGGCGACGGACAGCTCATCCGGATCACCGAGGCCGGCGAGCAGGCGCTGCAGCGCGAGTACGCCGACTACCGCCGGATCTTCGAGCGCGCGGTGGGCGTCGATCTGGCTGGCATCGTCACCTCCGGGATGGGCGAGGGCCGCCACTACATCACGCTCCCGGGCTACATGGAGCAGTTCATCGACAAGCTCGACTACGAACCGTTCGCCGGCACGCTCAACGTCGACCTCATCGACGACAGCGTCCGCAAGCGCGCCCGGCTGAGCGCGTTCGAGCCCGTCACGATCGAGGGCTGGGAGGACGACGAGCGAACGTACGGACCGGCCTACTGCTACCCGGCGTCGGTCGTCGCCGGCGACAGCGAGTACGAACCGGCCCACGTCATCACGCCCGAGCGGACCCACCACGGGGAGAGCCAGCTCGAGGTGATCGCGCCGGAGAAACTGCGTGACGTGCTCGATCTCGACGACGGTGACGAGGTGACCATCCATGTCTCGGATCGGTGAGCAACAGGTGGCGGGAACGGCCGAGGACGCCGTCGCGGCCTTCTCTCGCGACGAGCCGATCCTGATCCACGACGCGGCGGACCGGGAAGGGGAGATCGACCTCGTGTTTCCGGCCGGCGCGGTCACGCCCGACGCGGTCACCCGCCTGCGCAACGACGCCGGCGGACTCGTCTGTGTGGCGCTGTCGGACGGAGTCGCCGAGTCCTTTGGCCTCCCGTTCATGCAGGAGCAACTCGACCACCCCAGCGCCGCCGACCACGACCTGAGCTACGACGAGCGATCGTCGTTCTCGCTGACGGTGAATCACCGCGACACCGACACAGGCATCACCGACGCGGACCGGTCGCTGACGATCACGGAACTGGCCGCCGCGGCGGCCGAGCCGGCGAACGTCGACTTCTCGGCGGCGTTTCGATCACCTGGCCACGTGACCCTGCTCCGGGGGGCGCCCGACCTCCTCACCGACCGAATGGGCCACACCGAACTCGGACTGGCGGTCGCCGAAGCAGCCGACCAGCCGCCGGCGGTCGTCGTCTGTGAGATGCTGGACGACGAGACCGGCGGTGCGCTCTCGCCAGCGGCGGCCCGGGCCTACGCCGAGCGCGAGGGACTGGCCTACGTCGAGGGGAGCGATCTCGTCGAGCGACTGGGATGACGACCGGCGATTCAACGGAGTCGTGATTCACCGATGCTGACGATTCTCCGAAGCAACTAATCCGCAGCAATCGTAGTTCCAGTATGGACCTCCCAGCGTCGGCGTACGAGACGCTGTTCGAAGATGCTCCTGCTCCACTCGTCCTCGTGGAGCCCGAAACGGGTGAGATCGAGGAGTGTAACGGCCAGTTCAGCGAACTGGTGAGCAGCAGCCGAGACGATGTCGTCGGCTATAAGCTGGCGGCGCTGGCGTCGGCCCCGGAAGATGTCGGCGAGGACATCGATTCCGCACTCTATGGCGACGGAGACGCCGGCGAGGATGTCCGGTGGCAACTGCGGTCGGAATCGAGCTCGGCGATCCCCGTCGAAGCACGTCTCTCGGCGGTGCAGATAGACGGGAACGATCGCGTCCTCGCACGGGTCCGGGAGACGACGGCAGACAGGCGGACGCTCGAACAGCGAGCGCGAGCGATCGACACCGCGCCGATCGGCATCTCGATCAGCGATCCCGGCCGCGAAGGTAATCCGCTCGTCTACGTCAACGATCGTTTCGAAGCGCTGACCGGATACAGCAGCGAGGAGGCGGTCGGGCGTAACTGCCGCTTCCTACAGGGCGAGGACACTGATCCGGCGACAGTAGCGGCGATCAGTGACGCGATTGACGCCCCAGAACCGGTAACGGTCGAACTCCGGAACTACCGGAAGGACGGCACCAAGTTCTGGAATCGGGTGACGATCGCCCCCGTCCGAGACGAAGAAGGAGACGTGACGAACTACATCGGGTTCCAGGAGGACATCACCGAGCGAAAACGGGACGAACAGGAATTAGAACTGGCCCGGGACTTGCTGGAGACCGTCCCGATCGGCGTTCTCCGGACCGATCCGACGCCGGACGGCGACTTCGAGTACGTCAATCCCAGTCTCGTGTCGTTGCTCGGCGCAGAGTCCATCGAACAACTCCGCGAGTACCGCGTGACCGACTTCTACGTCGATCCCGAAGCTCGCCAGAAACTCGTCGGGGCGCTCCGGGCCGACGACGACGGGCGGGCCCGACACGAAGTCCAGTTCGAAACGCTCGACGGGGAACGCAAGGACGTGATCGTGACAGCATCACTGTGCAAGGACGAGACCGGGACCGAACACGTCCACAAGATCGTCCAGGAGATCACCGGGCGCAAGCATCGCCAGCAGCGTCTCGAACGATACGAGCGACTCGTCGAGAGTCTCCCGATCGGCGTCTTCCAGAACACGCCCGGCCCGGACGGGACGTTCACGTTCGTCAACGACGCGATGGTCTCGATGTTCGACGCCGATTCGAAGGCTCATCTCAGGGAACACTCCGTGAGCGACCTGTACGTGCGGTCGGACGAGCGCGAGTCGTTCAGCGAGCAGTTGCTCCGGGACGGTGTCGTGACCGAGCGGGAGATTGAACTGTCAACGCTCGACGGCGCAGAGCTGTGGGCAGCGGTCACGGCGATCGCGCGCGAAGTGGACGGCGAGACGTTCTTCGACGGCGTCGTGCAGGATATCTCCGAACGCAAGCAGTACGAACAGCGACTCAAGGAGCAACGCGACAACCTCGACGTGCTGAACCAGATGCTACGTCACGACATCCGCAACGACCTCCAGCTCGTAATGGCCTACGCAGGTTTCCTGGAAGACAAGGTCGACGGAGAAGGGCGAGAGTACGTCGAGACGATCCAGGAGAGTGTCGACCACGCGATCGAGATCACCCAGACCGCGCGCGACATGGCCGACGTGATGCTCTCGGCCGAGGAGACCCTCCAGTCGGTCTCGCTCCGGAACGCGCTCGAAGGTGAGGTCGAAGAAATCCGCTCGAAGTACGCGAACGCCGTCGTCACCGTCGACGGTCGGCTCCCGGAGACGACGGTCGTCGCCAACGAGATGCTCGACTCAGTCCTGCGAAACCTCCTGAAAAACGCCATCCAGCACAACGACAGCGAAATCCCCGAGGTTCAAGTGAGTGCCACAGAGCGTGCGGGGATGGCGGTCGTTCGGATCGCTGACAACGGCCCGGGCGTCCCCGACAGCCAGAAAGACACGATCTTCGGACGGGGAGAGAAAGGCCTGGAGAGCGAGGGAACGGGGATCGGCCTCTACCTCGTCGAGACGCTGCTCGACAGTTACGGCGGGGACATCCGGATCGAAGACAACGAACCCAGCGGCTCGGTCTTCGTCGTCGAACTCCCAACGGCGGAACAGGATCCGCGAGTCTGAGTTGATACTTCCACCACTTCGTGACGACCTTCGCCACGAAAGGGTGTGACATCATGGAGAGATTGACAGCCGTCAGTATGAAGACACGGCCGTCCCGCAAGGGATCGAGTCTCCCGCCCTGCTACGGGCGACTCCGGCGGTGTCTCAGCTACTGCGAGTTCCCAATAGTCGTTGTGCACAATTCCGCAATGACGAAGCATATATCCGAACCAGTAGCCAAGTAGGTGTCATCAATGAGCGCCGACGAGACCGGCAGTGAGCTGTCTATACTCACAGTCACGGCAGACGATACGCTCGCTGCCGATCTCGATCGCCGCCTCGGAACACCGCGCGATATCACAGTCACGACCGCACACACGGCCGCCGAAGCGATCAGCGCCCTCACCGGCGACCGCCGAATCGACGGCGTCGTCAGCGATCACGAACTCCCGGACACCGACGGGCTCGCCCTGCTGGAGATCGTTCGCGCACAGTCGCCGACGCTCCCGTTCGTTCTCGTGGTGGGCGAGGACGCCGAGGGGGTCGCGAGTGACGCCGTCGCGGCCGGCGTCACGGAGTACTTCGTGCGGGGACGTGACGACGACCAGTGGGATCGGCTCGCCGAACTCCTAACGACTGCCGTCAGTTACCACCGAACGCAGCGCCCGCTCGTCGACGTCGAAGAGCGGGCGCAGACGTACCTCGACGCGGCTGACGACGTGATCGCCGTCGTCCGGGACGGCCGATTCGACTACCTCAACGAGACCGGTCGCGAGTACCTGGGCGTCGAGACGTCCGCGGCCATGCGTGGCGAGCCCGTCGAGGGGACCGTGACAGTCGAAGGAGAACCCTCCCTCGAGACACTGCTCGCCGCTGTGGCGGACGGCGATCGTTGTCACGCGCACGCGGGCGGGACACTCGCCGGATCCGACGGCACGGCGTTTCTCGTCGAGATGACGCTCGCCCGTATCGAGTGGGCAGACGGCCCCGCGGTCGTCCTCGTGCTCCGCGACCAGGGCGACGAGCGCCAGCGGGAACGAGCACTCGCGGTCAGGAACCGCGTGATCGACGAGGCCCCCGTCGGTATCACGATCGCCGACGCGACCGCGACGGACCACCCGCTGGTCTACGCCAACGAGGCGTTCCAGCGGCTGACCGGCTACGACGAAGCCGACATCGTGGGTCACAACGCGCGATTTCTGCAGGGCGAGAACACGGATTCGTACCACACGACACAACTCCGCGAGGGAATCGCACGCGACGAGCCGGTGACCACGGAGCTTCGAAACTACCGGAAGGACGGGACCGAGTTCTGGAACCGGACGACGGTGGCACCCATCAGGAACGACGCCGGCGACGTGACTAACTACGTCGGCTTCCAGGAGGACGTCACCGGTCGCAAAGAGAACGAAGACCTGTTGCGGCGGTTCCGTCGGGCGGTCGAGGCGGCCGGCCACGCGATCTACATGACCGACCCCGAGGGGACGATCACCTACGTCAACCCGTCGTTCGAACGTATCACAGGCTACGACGCCGAGACGGCGATCGGTGAGACGCCGGCGCTCCTCAACTCCGGCGAGATGGGCGAGGAGTACTACCAGGAGCTGTGGGAGACGATCAGCGCAGGCGACGTGTGGGCCGAGGAGATCCGCGATCGACGGCAGTCGGGCGAACTGTACTACGCCGATCAGACGATCGCGCCACTGACTGACGGCCGCGGGGAGATCGAGGCCTACGTCGCCATCCAGACCGACGTGACCGAGCGGAAAGAGCGCGAGGCCCAGCTCCGCCAGTACGAACGCGCGATCGAGGGGGCGAGCGAGTCGATCGCCGCGGTCGACGACGACTACCGGTTCCTGTTTGCCAACCGGGCCTATCGGGAGGTCCACGACATCGAGGCGGACGACATCACCTCCCGGTCGCTTTCGGACGTCGTGGGCGAGGACCTGTTCGAGACCGCCGAACCGTACGTCGAGCGGGCCTTCGACGGTCACACCGTGCAGTACCGGATGACCCGAACGCGACCCGATCGGGCGGATCGCACGTTCGACATCCGGTACTATCCACTCGTCGACGAGTCTGGCGACGTGTGGGCCGTCGTCGCGACGATGCGGGACCTGACCGAGCAGGTCGAGCGCGAACGCCAGCTCGCGTCGCTGGACCGGCTGTTGCGTCACAACATCAACAACGAACTCAACGTCATCGACGGCCGTGCCGACGTGCTCCTCGATCGCGCGGACGACGACATCGCGGAACTGGCGCGACCGATCCAGGAGTCCGCACGACGCGTCCTCGATCAGGCCGACAAGCATCGGGAGATCGTCGAACTGCTCTCTGCTCCGTCGACGCTGACGACACTGAATCTCGCAACCGCCGTGGAGGGCGTCGTGGCGACGATCGCGTCCAAACACCCGGCAGCGGAGATCACGGTCGACGTGCCACCGATCGAACTGACGACGGTCCCGGCGGTCGAGCGGGCGATCGAAGAACTGGTCGAGAACGCCATCGTCCACAGCGACCGGCAGACGCCCGAAGTGAGGATCACGGCCGAATGCCGCGACGAGAGCACGCTGCTCAGCGTGGCCGACAACGGTACCGGCATCCCACCGAACGAGCGGCAGGTGATCACGCGAGACGACGGGATCGAACCGCTGTCCCACAGCGTCGGGATGGGGCTGTGGCTCGTCAAGCGAATCGCCAACAGGGCGAACGGGACACTCCAGTTCGACGATGGAGACGCAGGCGGCTCTGTCGTTCGACTCGTCTTGCCCCGCGACGGTCGCGCGAATCTCGAACTGGCGTGATGGGTCCCACGTCGTCGCTCGTCGATTCCCTCGCTGGCACCGTCGTCCATCGCCTGTATGCGACAGGGACACGGACATCGTCAACACTCTTAACGGTGGGATTCAATTGCCCGGTATGCACGAGGCAGCGACGACTTGTGGACAGTACCGTGCGGACGACGCCACACCCACGGGGTGGGACCGATGAGCGAGCGCCCGGAGATGTTCGAGGGCGTCGACACGATCTGGCAGGACGGCGAGTTCGTCGACTTCGAGGACGCACAGGTCCACGTCCTGGCCCACGCGCTCCACTACGGGACAGGGGTCTTCGAGGGCGTCCGCTGTTACGACACGGACGATGGCCCGGCGATCTTCCGCTGGCAGGAACACCTCGACCGACTGTACGAGTCGGCGAAAGTGTACGACATCGAGATCCCCTTCGAACCCGAAGAGCTCACCGAGGCGACGGTCGAACTGATCCGGCGTGAGGAACTGGACTCGTGTTACATCCGCCCGATCGCCTTCTACGGCTACGGTCCCCTCGGACTGAACCCCAGCGAGTCCCCCGTCGAGACCGCTATCGGCGTCTGGCCGTGGGGAGCCTATCTCGGCGAAGAAGCCCTCAAAGAGGGGATCGACACCGCTATCTCCTCGTGGCGCAAGCACTCCTCCAGCCAGATCCCGACCAGCGCAAAGACCACCGGGACCTACGTCAACAGTGTCCTCGCCTCACTCGAAGCGAAGGGCAACGACTACGGCGAGGCGATCGTCCTCAACAAGGAAGGCAACGTCGCCGAGGGCCCCGGCGAGAACATCTTCCTCGTCCGCGACGGCGAGATCTACACGACGGGCCTCGCCGAATCGATCCTCGACGGCATCACCCGCCGCAGCGTCATCACCATCGCCGAGGACCTGGGCTACGAGGTCCACGACGACGCCACCATCTCGCGGGGCGAACTGTACACCGCCGACGAACTGTTCTTCACCGGCACTGCCGCCGAAGTGACGCCGATCCGTAGCGTCGACGACAACGAGATCGGCGCGGGCACGAAGGGGCCGGTCACCGACGAGCTCCAGACGCGCTTCTTCGACATTCTGGAGTCCCCGCCCGAGCAGTACGACGACTGGTTCACCTACGTCTGAAACGGAGTCCGAGAGGATATCGAACGGGGGCGGTCGCCGGCTGCCCGGAGATCGGGCACGCGGAGCTAAGTACTGGACCACCCAGCGAAGACGGAATCGAGCGTGTCACTCCGTCCTGGCTTCGATACGGAGAGCGTGAGTCGCCTGCTCGACCGGTGTTCTCGTGTGACAGCTAGTTGCTCGCTCGCTCGTTGAGGAACTGGGGGACGAGAACCCCGACGACGAGGACAACGGCGATACTCACCCACGTCGGGAGGTTCGTGAAGTTCGCTATCGCGACGAGAAGCACGATCGCGAGCAATCCAAATCCGAGAATGACCTGGTTTTCGCGGGAGACCATACTGGCCGTAACAAACTGGAATGTAGAATAGCTGTCGATAGATGGTATCTGCATCCGCTCTGCTACCCGATGTACCGACTGTGAGCGGCTGGGCGACCGAGCGGTCCGGAAGACCCGGTAGGTCACCGGGAGACTCGCTTCGCTCGACTCCCGAGCTCTGCGCTCGCATCGCTCGCGCAGAACGCCCGGTTCACCGTCAGAGCAAGCGCTGACGGGCAGTACGTTCGCGGTGCTCACGCACGACACCGGACGAGCGAAGCGAGTCCGGCCTTTTTCGCTCACGTCTTTGCAAGCGGAGTGTGCCTCCGGCGCACTCCCGCTGGAAAAAGGTGGGGTCTAGTCGTCCTCTGCTTCTGCTTCGACGAGGCCGGCGGGGATCTGCTGGCGGTTCTCTTCGGCGTCGCCGAAGCCGGCCGAGAGGATCCGGGTCAGGGCGTCCTCGACGCGCTCGTCGGTCTCCTCGTACTCCTCGGGATGGACTTCGATGACGAACCCAGTCGTGATGTTGGGTGCGGTCGGGAGAAAGAGTACGTCGCGGCCGTCCTCGGTGCGCTGGCCGGTCTTGAACGCCGTCATCCGAAGGCCGTCCCACACCTCCAGTTTCACCGGCGTCTGGAGTTCGTCGGCCCCCGAGACCGCGGTTTCGACCGCCATCTTCGAGGCGTTGTACACCACCCGCAGGCCGGGGACCTGATTCATCACGTCGTCGAGCGCCTGTTCCACGATGTCGCCGAAGGCCGTCCGCATCAGATAGCCGATCGAGAACACGAGCAGGACGAAGACCGCGAGCGTCGTCACGACCCGGACGAACGTCAGCAACTGGGCCATGTAGTTGTACTCGGCCGGCACGCCCAGGGCGGTGAGCGTCTCGGAGGTGATGACGTTCGCGAGGGGGAGCCCCGCCAGAATACCGTAGAGGTAGGCCAGCACGTAGATCGTCACCAGCAGTGGCAGGAGGATGATGAGCCCGCTCGCGAAGTCGCGTTTCCACGTCGCCGAGGCCATGTAGAGTGCCTGTCTCTCGCCGGTTATGAGCGCTTCCCTTCACGATTGTCAACAGACGATAAACTACGGCAGGAGCGCACGCACCGCGAACAGTGCGTTTTCCTTCCGCTCGGCGACGCGTCGATAGAAGTAATCGAGCCACTCGCCACCGTAGGGGGCGTACTGCCACATCGGCACGTCCGTCGCCAGCGAGCGCTGGGCCTCGCTGCGAACGCCCATCAGCATCTGGACCTCGTAGTCGGTCCCGTACTCCTCGTGGAGCGTGGCCGCCAGCTCGATCATCTCGGGGTCGTGACTGCCGACCGCGATGCCGTCGTCGAACCGCTCGAACATGAACCGCAACTGCTCGCGGTAGGCCCGGTCGATCGTTTCTTTTCCTTTGAGGGCAATCGACGGCGGTGGGTCGTAGGCACCCTTCACGAGGCGCACTTTGCCCGGCAGGTCGGCCAGCCGTTCGAGGTCGTCTGGGGTCCGCTTGAGGTTGGACTGTACACAGATGCCGACGCCGCCGTCGGTCTCGCGGGCGAATCGCTCGAACGCATCGAGCGTGGCGTCGGTCGTCGTGTGGTCCTCCATATCGAGCCAGACGAACACGTCTCGGGGCGCGGCGTGGGCGAGGACCCGGCCGAGGTTCTGGACGAACAAGTCCTCGCCGACCGAGAGCCCGAGCTGTGAGGGCTTGATCGAGAGACAGGCTCGCAGGTCGGCAGCGGCGATCTCCGCGGCCAGCCCCTCGTAGGTGGTGGCGGCCGCGTCGGCCGGCCCGCGGGTCTCGTAGTGCTCACCGAGTCGGTTCAGGATGACGCCGATCCCCTCCTCGTTGCGCTGGCGGACGTGCTCCAGCGCTTCGGCGGTCGTCTCGCCGGCGACGAACCGCCGCGCCAGTGGCGGAATCATCTGTCCGTAGTTGGATCCCCTGACGTATGAGGTTTGTCGCCGAAGCGACCGATTCGGTCGAGAGTCGCCGACGTTAAGCATCGGCGCGGACAGCACCGCGACATGGACGGACTCGCGATCGTTGCGACGGCGCTGTGGGCGATGTTGCCGGCTTACGTCCCCAACAACGCGGCGGTACTGGCCGGTGGCGGCCGCCCGATCGACGGTGGCCGGACGTGGGGTGGGCGCCGAGTGCTGGGCGACGGCAAGACCTGGCGGGGCACAGCTGCCGGGACACTGGCTGGGACGGCGCTGGCGCTCGTCCTCAATGCCATCTACGACCCCGTCGCGACGACGCTGGGCGTCGCGGCCGAACCCTTCCCGCTCCTCGCCGGCGTCGGACTGGCACTGGGGGCGATGGTCGGCGACATCGAAGCCTCGTTCCTGAAACGACGGACCGGTCGCGAGCGCGGCGCAGCGTTCCCGGGGCTCGATCAACTGGATTTCGTCGTCGGTGCGCTCGCGCTCGCGACCCTGTTCGCGCCGGCCTGGACGCTCGCGACGTTCGAACTGCCGGTGCTGGCCGCGGTACTGGTGCTCACGCCGCTGTTGCACGTCGTCACGAACACCATCGCCTACGTGCTCGGTCTGAAAGACGAACCGTGGTGACTCGCGTATTCGGTGTTCTCGTTCCCGCGTGCGCTCGTATCGCGGCCAAGACGGTTCCGGTGTGAGGGCTTTCGAATTGGCCGTCGAATCTGGACGCGTGTTTCGATCGGTCGCAGCCACTAGCCGAGAAGTGGAGGGCTTTTCTACGCTGGCCGACGACCAACGAGTATGACTACGGATTCGACGGTGCGACTGGCGACGCGGGGATCTGATCTGGCCCTGCGTCAGGCCGCGACCGTCAAAGAGACACTCGAAGACCGGGGGTACGCGGTCGAACTCGTCGAAGTGGAGACCACGGGCGATCAGTTGCGTGACGAACTGATCCACCGACTGGGCAAGACCGGCGCGTTCGTCCGCAGCCTCGACGAGAAGGTCGTCGCGGGCGAGGTCGACGCCGCCGTCCACTCGATGAAGGACGTGCCGACCGAACAGCCCGACGAACTCGTCGTCGCCGGCGTCCCCGAGCGCGAGCGACCCGACGACGTGCTCGTGACGACCGACGGCACGACCGTCGCAGACCTGCCCGAGGGGGCGACCGTCGGCACGTCGAGTCTGCGCCGGAGGGCCCAGCTCCTGGCCGAGCGTTCCGATCTTGACGTACAACCGCTCCGGGGCAACGTCGATACCCGAATCCAGAAGCTGCTGGCCCCGGCGCTCCAGGCCGAACACGAGGCGCGCAGCGAGGCCGAGGAGGAGCGAAAGGAGAAGGTCGACGACGAGGACTACGAGTTCCCCTACGAGCAGGACGTGGAGTCGTGGTTCGACGGGATCAGCGAGATCGAACGCGAGGCGCTGGGCCGTGAAGTCGAAACCGAGTACGACGCCGTCGTGCTGGCTCGCGCGGGCCTCGAACGGGCCGGCCTGTTGCACCACGTCGAGTATCAGGAGCTGCCGACGACGACGTTCGTCCCCGCGCCGGGGCAGGGGGCACTGGCGATCACGGCCGTCGACGGCGAGTTCGCGATCGACCTCAACGACGTACTGAACCACCCGCGATCGCGGGCCGAAACGACCGTCGAGCGGACGATCCTCGCCGAACTCGGCGGCGGCTGTGTCGCGCCGCTGGGCGTCCACGCAGTCCTGCAGGGCAGCGTGATCCGGACGACGGTGCGGGTGCTGGATCGCGAGGGCGACGAGGAAGTCGCGGCGACTCGCGACCTCGACGCACGTCGCCATATCGAGGCGGCCCGATCGTTCGCTGCCGACCTGGTCGATCAGGGCGCGGCGGAACTGATCGCCGAGGCCAAACGCGAGGCCGGCAACGACGACGCCGCGACGGCCCAGGGGGCCGACGAGGAATGAGCGACACCGGGAGCGGGGACGCGAGCGCCAGTAGCCCGGAGACGGGGACCGTCTACCTCGTCGGCTCCGGCCCCGGCGATCCCGAACTGCTGACTGTCAAGGCCAAGCGACTCCTCGAATCGGCCGACGTGGTGCTCCACGACAAGCTCCCGGGCCCGGAGATCATCGGTATGATCCCCGAAGAGAAACGCGAGGACGTGGGCAAGCGCGCCGGCGGCGAGTGGACGCCACAGGAGTACACGAACCGCCGCCTCGTCGAACTTGCCCACGAAGGAAATGACGTGGTACGGCTGAAGGGCGGCGACCCGACAGTGTTCGGCCGCGGCGGCGAGGAACTCGTCCACCTCGCGGACAACGAGGTCCCCGTGGAGATCGTCCCCGGGATCACTTCCGCGGTCGCTGGCCCCGAAGTGGCCGGCATCCCGGTGACCCACCGCGATCACGCCTCCTCCGTGTCGTTCGTCACGGGACACGAAGATCCCACGAAGGAAGAATCCGCGATCGACTGGTCGGCGCTGGCGGCCACCGGCGGCACCATCGTCGTGCTGATGGGCGTGGGCAAACTGCCAGACTACACGGCCGCACTCCGGGACGCCGGGATGAGTGAAGAGACGCCGGTCGCACTGATCGAGCGCGCGACGTGGCCCGACCAGCAGGTCGCGACGGGGACGCTGGACACCATCGTCGACGTGCGCGATGCGGCCGGCATCGAACCGCCGGCGATCACCGTTATCGGCGACGTAGCAGCCACCCGCGAGCGCGTGCTCGACTTCCTCGTCGGAGCGGGCGAGGACGCGACTGACGCGGACGCCGCCGCTGGAGGCAAGGATGCGTGAGGAACCGCGTCTACGTGTCGCGTTCTTCCGTCCCGACGACGAGCGCAGCGCCGAAGCGGCCGAACTGATCGAGTCGCTAGGGGCCGACCCAGTGGCCGACCCCATGCTGGCCGTCGAACCGACGGACTCGTGCCCCCGTGAGGACGCCGACTACGTGATCTTGACGAGCAAGACCGGCGTCGAACTCGCCGCCGAGGCCGACTGGGATCCGAACGGGGCGACGGTGTGTGCGATCGGCCAGTCGACCGCCGATGCGCTGGAATCGGCCGGTTACGCGGTCGATCTGATCCCCGAGGAGTACTCCTCGACCGGCCTGGTCGAGGCACTCGACAGCGAGGTCGCAGGTGCGCGCGTCGAGGTCGCCCGCTCCGATCACGGCTCGGCGGTCCTGACCGAGGGACTCGAAGCCGCCGGCGCGTACGTCCACGAGACGATCCTCTACCGACTGATCCGGCCGGACGGGGCCGGCGACTCGGCCGAACTGGCCGCCAGTGGCGACCTCGGCGCGGCGCTCTTCACCTCGTCGCTGACGGTCACGCACTTCCTCGCGGCGGCGGACGCGCGCGGCGTCCGTCGTGAAGCCATCGCGGGACTGAACGACGCCGTCGTCGGTGCGATCGGCGACCCGACCCGCCGGACCGCCGAAGACGCCGGCATCGCGGTCGACGTGGTACCCGAGCGGGCGGACTTCGAGACGCTGGCAGCGACGGTCGTCGAGGACGCTGCGCCGACGTATCGAGAGTAGCACGAGGGCCGTTGCGAGCGCAGCGAGCAACGGGCCTCGGAACGGCGAGCGGGAGTGACCGCAGGGAACGACACGCGAGCAGCGACATACTTGCGAGCGCAGCGAGCAACGGGCCTCGGAACGGCGAGCGGGAGCGAATTGCGAGGCGCTACGCGCCTCGAAAATGTGAACGGCGAACGGAGTGAGCCGTGAACTGCGTGAGCGACACGCGAGCAGCCGTATGTTTGCGAGCAGTGAGGAGCAGCGAGCAACGGCGTGGACCGGAGGTTTAAATCCGACCAGGCACCAACGACGCTCCGATGGGACCCGTCCCCGACCTCGACGAGACCGCGACCGCCTGCGCCCGGCGACTCCGCGAGGCAGACCAGGTACTGCTTGCCTCCCACATCGACGCCGACGGCCTGACCAGCGCCGCGGTCGCGTCGCTGGCGCTGGAGCGGGCCGAGATCCCCTTCGAGGTCGTCTTCAAGAAGCAACTGGACGAGACCGAGATCGCCTCGATCGCGGCCCGGCCGTTCGAGACGGTCCTCTTCACCGACTTCGGGAGCGGGCAACTCGACGTGATCAGCGAACACGAGGCCGCCGGCAACTTCCAGCCGGTGATCGCCGACCACCACCAGCCCGCCGTCGTCGACGGGCAAAGCCCGTCTGCCAGTGGGACGGGGTCCCACGCTGCCGAGACCGAGTTCCACCTGAACCCCTTGCTGGTGGGGATCAACGGCGCGTCGGAGCTGTCGGGAGCGGGCGCGAGCTACGTTCTCGCGCGTGCGCTGGCCGACGTGGCCGAGACCGAGCCGCCAGCGGCCAATCGCGATCTGGCCGCGCTGGCCGTGGTCGGCGCGGTCGGCGACATGCAGGCCGTCGACGGCGAACTCGTCGGCGCGAACGCGGGCATCGTCGACGAGGGCGTCGAGGCGGGCGTGCTCGACGAGGGAACGGACCTCACCCTGTACGGCAAGCAGACCCGACCGCTCCCGAAACTGCTCGAGTACGCCACCGAAGTGCCGATCCCGGGCATCTCTAACGACGAGGCCGGCGCGATCAGGTTCCTCGAATCGCTCGGGCTCGACCTGAAGCGAGCGGGGGAGTGGCGCACGTGGGCCGACCTGAGCGACGACGAGCGCCAGACCGTCGCCAGCGCGCTCGTCCAGCGCGCCGTCGAGCGCGGCGTTCCCGCCGACAAGATCCAGACACTGATCGGGACGACCTACACGCTGACCGACGAACCCGTCGGGACGGAACTGCGCGACGCCAGCGAGTTCTCGACGCTCCTGAACGCGACGGCCCGCTACGAACGAGCCGACGTGGGCCTCGCTGTCTGCCGGGGCGACCGCGACGGGGCGCTCGATCGTGCCCAGACGCTGCTGGCGAACCATCGGCGCAACCTCTCGGAAGGGCTGACCCTCGTCCAGGAGCAGGGCGTCACACAGGAAGACAACGTCCAGTGGTTCGACGCCGGCGAGGCGATCCGGGAGACCATCGTCGGCATCGTCGCCGGGATGGCACTGGGCACGGCCGGCGTGGACCCGGACAAACCGATCTTCGCCTTCGCCAGCAAGAACGACGAGGAGACGAAGGTGTCGGCCCGCGGGACCGGCCCACTTGTCGGTCGCGGCCTCGACTTATCAGCAGTGATGCGCGAGGCGTCGCGCTCGGTCGGCGGTGACGGCGGTGGCCACGACATCGCCGCCGGCGCGACCGTCCCGGCGGGCGAAGAACAGGCCTTCGTCGACGCCGCGGACGCGGTCGTCGCCGACCAGCTCGGCAGCAAGAGCTAACTGTCTCCACGTCGCAGTCCTGATAATGGAAGGGCGCGACGTGTTCGATCTGTTGCTCGCGCTCGTGACGATCACGGCCGCGTACGTCCAGCTCTACGGTCTGGGTGATCCGGTCGCGACGCTCGAGGAGGTCGCGACCGTGCTGCTGGACCTCGACGTACGGCTCTACCTCGTACTGGCCGGCGTCGTGGGCGTCTTCTTCGTCGCGTACCTCGTCGTCTACCTGCCGAAACAGGACGCCCAGCGGTCGGCGCGCCAGTCCTGACTGGGCGGACACGTATCGCAGGGGACCGGCGCTCATCGACTGTTCCGACGATCACCAACTGGCGACACGAAGCCGCCTCAGCCCGAGCGGCGAGACAGGACGACGAGGACGGCGATCAGTGCCACCTGAACGACCTTGTCGGCGATCCCGATGACGCCGATGTCCGGCCAGTTCACCGCGAGCCAGATCGGGATCTGGCCGGCGGTAAACGGAACGCCCAGCAGGTAGAGCAACCGGCGGCGAACGTCGAAGAGAACCGCGGCGATGGCGGTGAGGAAGACGATCCCGGCGAACAGGAAGGACAGTCCCATCGGTGAGGGGGCGAAGCTCACCCCGAGCCAGAGGTGGATCGCGCCCGTGATCGCCGAGAGCGCGATCCCCAGCCAGTGCAGCGACGTGAGCGACGCAGTCGCGAGACCGGACCCAGTCTGTGCGCCTGCAGTCTGTGATGCCATACCGTGACATTGGACCCGATGGACTTCAGTCTACAGGCGCAGCAGGCCGACTGGCTCGGAACGGACGGAAGAACAGAGCGCGTCCGTGACGACGAGAGAGCGTCGGTCTCACCCACTATCTGACCGTTGGGTAGTTTACGGTCTACAGCTGACGATTCCGAGCCAGCCGATCGGTGACGTGGTGGCGGATCCGCTCGTGGAACCGCTGGCTGTCGAACCTGTCGGGAGACCGTGACGGCCGCTCGTCGCGGTCGATCGCTCTGGCGATCCGGTCGGCAGCGTCGGCCGGCGACGCGAACAGTCGCGACGAGTCACCGACAACGTCGCGCTGGCCACCGTCGTCGGGCGCGAACGTGAGCATCCCCGCAGCCACACATTCGGCTAGCGCCATCCCGAAGTGCTCGCGCCGTTTCGTATTGAGCCCGTAGCGATGGGTCGCGAGCACGTCTTCCAGCCGCTCGCGCGAGACCTCGCGTTCGAGCGTGACGTAGGACCGCTCGCGAGCGGCCGCTTCGACGCGCCCGACGTACTGGCGGTACGCCGGCGCGGCCGAACCGACGACGTGGAGGTGACAGTCGTGGCCGCGGTCGCGGACGCCGTCGACGATCTCGATCGCGTCGAGCGTCCGCTTGTCGGGGGCGAGTCGGCCGACCGTGACGATCCCCTGCTCGCGCTCCGTCCACGGTCGCGACTCGATGGGATCGACCGGCGGATGGCAGACCGTCGGGCGGCGGTCGTAGGTTGCTTCGACCACGTCCGCTGTCCAGGCCGAGTTCGCCAAAACGGCCGCGTCCGCTGGGAGTCGCCGGTCGCGGGGACCGGCGAGGCGCGACCACAGCGGGTTCGCGCGGTCGAAGCCGCCGGCCGGACAGTGGTACTGATCGAACTGCGGGAAGTGGACGTACTGGACCGAGGGAAGCGGGAGGGCGACCTCGTTGGCAGTGCTGACCGCGAGGTCGAAGTCGGCGGCTCGGCGGCGAAAGTACGAGACGAGGAGGACAGTCCGCAGCGGGAGTTGTGGTCCGAGCCACGGCGTGCCGGCGGCGAACGCGTCGGCGAGCAGTCGCCCCATCGGCGGTCGCTCGACGGCCACGTCGACACTGGTCCCGAAGAGAGCGTTGAGATCGGCCAGCGTGGACCGCGAGAGCGTGAACAGCGTCACGTCGTGGTCGGCCTGGAGCGCCTGACAGACGTGGAGACAGACGGCGTCGGCCCCGCCACGGAGGTCCAGCGTGTTATGCAGGACGGCGATACGTGCCACGTCTCCGAGAACGGGCGCGACGCTCAAAGCCCTATCGCGACGGTGTCGGCGACCGACCGAGCGCGCGGCGGACGACCCCGACGAGTCGCTCGCGAAGGGGCCGAACGACCGAGTTCGGTTCGACGGCGAGATACGCCGGCTGTGCCTCGAACGAGCCAGCCGACGGAAGTGCGTGGGCGACCGCGCGGTGGTTTCCGTCGGCAACGGTCCAGGGAGCGTGGCCGCGCCGGGTGTGGACGACGAGGGGTTCTGTGGCCCCGGTTTCTTCGGCCAGCGAGGTGATGTAGTTCACGTCGACGCCGCTCTCGGCTGCCAGTCGGTCCGGTTCGGCTCCTGCGATCCGATCGGCGGCACCGCCGACGGTTCCGTCCGGGGAGAGGGCGCGCCAGAGCGTCTGCTCGGGACAGGCGATCAGTCTGAGTCTGCGCAGTTCCGCCTCGTCGAGCGTCGTCCAGTACCAGCGCAGCGAGGAGGCGGTGACGATGAAACGAGACGCCCCGGGTTTCAGCTCCAGTAAGGCGGCCGTCATCTCCCTGTCGGTCATCGACGCGAGGTCGCCGTCGAACGCCGTCGACGGGTTGGCGGCCTCCCGCCGAAGCCACGCCCGGACGACCGCGGCCTGTCGAACGCGTTTCATCGTCCTGTCTTGCATTGGACCACCAGCCACTTGCGCTTTGTCCGCCGTCGTTAGGGTCCCGGTTTTTCTTCGGCGAACGCCATTCGTTAGTATGCGCTGTCTACTCGTCGGTGCGGGAGCCGTCGCCCCCCAGTACGCGGCTGGGCTGGCCGACTCGACCCTCGAGGTCGTCGCCGTCTGTGACCGCCAACAGGCCCGCGCCGACGACCTCGCCACCGCAGTCGACGCGACGGCGTTCACCGAACTGGGAACCGCGCTCGCGGAGACGAACGCGGAACTGGTGGTGAATCTGACCGGCCACGCTGCCCACGCCGCCGTCACCGAACAGGCCCTGCGGGCGGACCGCCACGTTTACAGCGAGAAACCCCTCGCGATGGACACCGATCGGGCCCGCAGTCTCGTCACGCTCGCCGCGGAGCGCGGACTCGCGCTTGGCTGTGCGCCGGACAACGACCGCGGCGTCGCCCAGCGCCACGCCGCGACAGCCCTCGCGGACGGTCGGCTCGGGGAGATCAGGCTCGGCTACGCCCACGCCCATGTCGGCCGGGTCACCGAGTGGCACGACAGCCCCGACTCGTTTCTCTCGGTCGGACCGCTGTACGACGGCGGGGTGTACCCGCTGTCGCTGCTGGTCGCCTGGTTCGGTCCGGTCGAGCGGGTCCGGGTCGCCGACGCACTCGATCCGTGGCCGGCCGACGAGCCCGCGACCCCCAAGCGAGCGAGTCACGTCGAGGCGACGCTCTGCTTCGACGGCCCGACGGTGCGCCTGACCGCGAGCTTCTACGCGCCACACCGGAGCCGGGAGTTCTACGGCGTCGAGCTCCACGGCGACGACGGCTCGCTCTACCTCGACGACGCCGGGGCGCTGGTCGCACAGGACGACAGCGTCCGATTCGGGGGTCGCGGCCGGGAGTACGTCTCGATGCCCCCGCCGACGCCCGACCGCGAGCGCCACCACGTCGACGGTCCCGACCGGCTGGCACGGCAGGTTCGTCGCGGGCGGATCAGCTACGAAAACGCGAGACGCAGCGCCCACGTCGTTGCCGTGTGTAGCGGCATCGAGGCCACCGCCGAGACGGGTGGTCCCCAGTCGGTACCCGACTGTGGCGCGACGGCGCGAGCCCGGATAACGCCGACGGTCAGACCGGCCCCGACAGTCGGCCCCGGAGCGTCGAACAGCGGGAACGGATCGACCACTGTCGCCGACGGAACGGCAGCGCTGCGGCTGCCACCGGTGGGCGTGGGCTGCTCGCGCTACCGCGACGGCGAGTACGTCGAGCGGATCGACTCGATTGCGACCGCGCTCGACGCCGGCTATCGACTGCTCGACTCGGCGGAACTGTACGGCAACGAACATCGGATCGGCGACTTGCTGTCGTCATCGGGGACGCCCGATCGCGACGGTTTGTTCGTGCTGGGGAAGGTCTGGAACACGAACCACGAGCACGTCCGCGAGGCCTGTCGTGGCTCGCTGTCGGAACTCGGGCTCGACGCCTTCGACTGCTACGCCGTCCACTGGCCCGACGCGTGGGCGTATCAGGGACCGCTCGAACGGCTGGCCGACCGACCCGTCGTCGAGCAGGAGCGACTGACCTTCCCCGAACGAGACGGGGAACGCGCCACCGCCGACGTTCCCCTCGAAGCGACGTGGCGGCGCATGGAAGCACTCGTGGACGACGGCCTGACGCGGACGCTAGGGCTGTGTAACGTCACCCGCGAGGAGGTGGCGCAGGTGTGTGAGAGTGCGCGGTATCCGCCCGCGATCGTGCAGGTCGAATGCCACCCGTACCAGCCGCGTGCGGACCTCGTCGAGTGGTGTCACGAGCGCGGAATACGCGTGATCGCGCACTCGCCGCTGTCGGCCCCGGGACTCCTCGACGAGCCGCTACTGGCCGAACTGGGCGCGGAGTACGGCTGCTCGCCGGCCGGGGTGGTACTGGCCTGGCAGGTCGGCCGGGGCGTCGTTCCGATCCCGTCGAGCACTGACCGAGCGCACATCGTCGCGAACATCGCAGCGGCGGGTCGACGGCTGGCACCTGCGGACGCCGCCCGCGTGGCCGACCTCGCAGACCCGGAGTTCGAGCGATGAACGGCGTCCGGGACGAGGTGCCACGCGCGCTGGTGTGGCGCCTCGCCAGCGGCGCGGTGCTCGCTGGCCTCGCGCTCGCCGCCGGGACGGCGCTGCTCGGGCACGTCACTCCCACGTCGCTGACGTGGCGCTGGTCGATCGGCGCGACAACGGCGCTGTGCTTCGAGTTCGGCTTCTGTTACCACCACCTCGGTGCGAACCGTGCTGAGGGGGGGACGCCCTTCACCACGGTCGGAGCGGCCAACGCCGTCACACTCGTGCGTGGGGGGCTCCTCGCTGTCGTCGCCGGCTGTCTCCTGATCGAGCCCGACCCCTTCGCACCACTGGCGTGGCTGCCCGCGGCGTGTTATGGTGCCAGCGCCGCCCTCGACGCCCTCGACGGGGTCGTCGCCCGCGCGACCGACCGGGTGACGGTACTGGGGACTCGCCTGGATATGGCGTTCGACACGCTGGGCTTCCTGATCGCGCCGATCGTGGGTGTCTTGTGGGGACAGCTCCCGGTGTGGTACCTGTCGCTGTCGGCCGCTCGGTACCTGTTCAAGGCCGGTCGCGGCCTCCGGCGGTACCGTGGCAAGCCCGTGTACGACCTCCCGGCGAGTCGCCTCCGACGACCGCTCGCGGGGGTGCAGATGGCCTTTATCGCCGTCGCGCTCGCACCGATCGTCCCATTCGCGCCGGCTCGTGTCGGTGCCGCAGTCGTGGTGCTCCCCTCGCTGGCCGTCTTCCTGCGAGATTACTTCGCGATCAGCGGTCGTTGGCACAACAGTCAAGCGTGATCGGTCCAACGGACCACCGTGTCATCGACACCCGGCCCCACGATCCAGATGTCGCTGGTCCAGCTGGACGACTACGGCCGTGGACCGTCACGCCGTCCCCACGGCGAGAGACGGATCTCCAGTCGTTACAGGCGCGGCCGTTCGCAGATCTATCGGATTTCGTGGGTGATCGGGACGGCTACGTCTTCTTCAACCGCTTCGACAACATGATCGCCGTGACCAACGGCATCGAGCGAACGACACACGAGCGGTTTCAGCAGCGAGTCCGGAACCGCTATCCGATCACCGCGAGCGTCGGGATCGGTCGGGCGACGACGCCGGCCGGGGCACTGGGCGCCGCGAGCGGGGTGTTACAGGACGCGGGCAGTGCACAGGACCCGGACCGTCGGGAGGTGCTCGCGGTCGATAGCTCGGACTGGATCGTTCGGCCACGCGAGGGCACGTACCCCGCCGACGAACGTTTCTTTCTGGAACACGGCCCGGCGTTCGTCGCCGAGGCCGACACGTCCGTCGCCGACGACTGGCTGGCCACCCGCCGCGAGCAACTAGCCGCCGGAACGCTCACCTACGTGGCCCACCAGTACGACCTGTTGGCGCGACTATGATGGTGCTCACCCACGTCGCGGTCGGACTCGCGCTGGCGGTGCCCGTCGCCGTCGTCGCACCGGAGTTCGCACTGGCGACGGCCGTCGGCGGCGCGCTGGGTGGATTCGTCCCCGACCTCGACCTCCTGTGGGGCCAGCATCGCAAGACGCTGCACTTCCCCGTGCTCGGCGTCGTCCCGGCACTAGTCGGGATCATCGGAGCGGCGCTCGCACCCGGCCCGCTCACCGTCGGGGCCGCGGTCGGCGGCGTCGCCTTCCTCGCACACGCCGCCAGCGACGCACTGGGGGCCGGCGAAGAGTTGCGCCCGTGGGAGCGAACCAACCCCGACGCCGTCTACGATCACGTGCGCGGTCGCTGGCTCCGAGCGCGCTATCTCGTCCCCTACGACGGCCACCCACGCGACCTGGGCGTCGCAGTGGCCGTCGCGACCCCCGTCCTCGTGGTGTACGACGGCCCAGTCCGCTGGTTCACCCTCACCCTGCTCGTCGTCGCCACGGCGTACACAGCAGTCAGAAAGCGAGTCCCGAAGTACGTCGCCCCGCTCGTCGAGTGAGATCGGCCGTCGGCTATTAATACGAGTGCTCATATATAATTATCATTCATCATGGATGGAGAACCGATCTCGGATAAAGACCGACTGCTGTTCGGTGCCGGCTTCGCCTTCGGTGCGACCTGCATACTGATCTTGCTGGCGATCGTCGTCGCGACGGTCGGTGGTCCGTCGCTGTCGATCGGTGCACTGGTGTTCCTCCCGATCGCCGGGAGCGTCGTCTTCTCGGCGATCATCGGCGCGGCGCTCTACCTGCTCGCGTTTCCGGAGAATCGGGCGCAGCTCCCGATCAACGATCCTCGAGAGGTGCCCGTCGAAGAGGACGAGTCAGTCTGATACGACGGGTGTAGCCGTTTCCCCGGTCGACCAGACGCGGTCGTGCGGTCGATCGGGGACAGATCGACGACGTTTCGGACGAGACGAGCGCACTTTCGATGCCGACTAGTAGCGGCCCCTTCTTGCACCGATATGGTCGACTTCGATCCCAGGAAGTTCGAGGACAAGTACGAGCACTATTTCACCGAACTGCAGAAGGCCTACAAGCAGGCCTTCGAGGTGATGAACGACCGCTACGACTCGGAGCTGATCCACGCGATCGATCAACAGATCCTCAACGAGTCCGAACCGCGCTACGAGGGCGACGGCGAGTTTTCGATCTCACTACCCGACGATCCCACGGAGCGGCTGACGGCGATCATCGTCGACGACGAGAAACTGGAGACGGTACTGGAGCGCTACGTCGAGGAACTGGAGTCCCAGCACCGCGACGTGTTCGGGTTCTCGGATTGATCGGACAGAGCCGGAGATTTGATACCCACCGCCGGCCAACCCCGGAGTGATGGACGCGCCGCTGTGGACCGAGACCCACGCCCCGTCGCTCGAGGATATCCCCCAGCCACAGGCCCGTGAGCACCTGCAGGGTGCCATCGAGGAGCCGATGAACCTCCTCGTCCACGGGCCCGTCGGCGCGGGCAAGACCGCAGCCGTGCGCGCGCTCGCCGAGGAGGTCCACGCCAACCCCGATTCTGACCTCGTCGAGATCAACGTCGCCGACGTGTTCGACATGACCAAGAAAGAGGTCGCCAACGACCCTCGCTTCGCCTCCTTTATCGACTCGAAGCGTCGCCGGGAGTCCTCGAAAGCGGACCTGATCAACCACGTCCTCAAGGAGTCGGCCAGCTACTCGCCGATGTCGGGGAGCTACAAGACGATCCTGCTGGACAACGCCGAGGGGATGCGCGAGGACTTCCAGCAGGCCCTGCGACGGGTGATGGAACAGTACTACGAAGCGACACAGTTCGTCATCGCGACGCGCCAGCCCTCGGCGCTGATCCCGCCGATCCGCTCGCGGTGTTTCCCCATCGTGATGCGCGCGCCGACTCACGCCGAGACGGTGGGGGCGCTCGAACGGATCGTCGACGCGGAGGGCGTCGAGTACGACGACGACGGCCTCGAATACGTCGCGGGCTACGCCGACGGCGACCTCCGGCAGGCAGTGCTGGCTGCCCAGACCACCTACGAGCAGGAGGACGAGATCACGATGAACGCCGCCTACGAGGCGCTCAACGCCGTCGAGGCCGACGATCAGGTCGAGTCGATGCTCGCCGCCGCGGAGAACGGCGACTTCACCGACGCCCGGTCGACGCTGGACGACCTGCTCGTCGACGAGGGCCACAGCGGCGGCGACGTACTCGAAGACGTGCTGGCCGTGGCTCGGTCGCGCTACTCCGGCGACCGCGTGGCCGAGATCCACCGGATCGCCGGCGGGATCGACGCCGACCTCGTCGAAGGGACGAGCGATCGGATCCACATCTCGCACCTGCTCGCGGAGATCGGTGAACTGGCCCGAGCGGAGCAGTAACCACGTCTCTGGCACCTTCGAGCCCGACATCGGGATCGACACTTGTGTTCGAGACGGTCGCTTGGCAGTGGTTTTCAATCATACGGACGGTTGTAGACGTTTACCGGATCGACCGTACGACTGCGTGCGGTCGATCTGGTAAGGACCTACAACTTTCCGTATCAGTAGCCACCGCACATGGTATCGAAACCACACTAGCAGAAATACTTTTCATACGAGTGTTATTATTGCCACGCGATGAGTCAGGTTTCCACCGCTGCCGGGTCCGTACAGATCTGCCTGCGGCGCTTCGCGCCCGATGCCGCACAGCGGCGACAGCAAGACGTGCTCGACCGTCTCGAAGGGCTCGCCGAACGTGGTGTCGTCGAGGAGGTCAACGAGGAGTGGTGGAGCACGCGCGTCTGTACGCCCGGTGCAGAGACGGGAGCCGGTGCGTCCTGTCCGGCCATCGTCGGAGAGTTACTCGCCGCCGTCGAGGGGACCGAGATCTCGCTCCAGCCGGCCTTCCGGCACGCGACCGGTCACGACTCGACAGACTCGGACGTGCTGTACCTGCCGGTTATCTGTCTGGTCGTCCGCGACGAGGGAGAGATCGCGGGGATCTACCCGGCCTGTGACGGGGGGACCCATCACAGCGTCGAGGACGCACTCGACCGGATCGAAGCCGGCGAAGCTGTCGCGAACCTCTAAACTTCGGGTCGTACCGGTGATCCGGGCGGTGAGAACGAACCGACATGGGAAGGTTCCTTAGGATCGAAGCAGTAGCTCCGGCCATGAAACGAGAGCCGCCACAGACAGAGGAAGGGTGGTACGTGCTGCACGACCTGCGCCGTGTCGACTGGGACGCCTGGCGATCGGCCCCCGAACGTGATCGGGACCGCGCGCTCACCGACGGTATCGACTACCTGGAGTACTACGAGGCCGTCGAGGACAGCTCGGAGGGCCAGTCAGCCGTCTACACCGTCCTCGGAGACAAGGCCGACATCATGCTCGTGCACCTGCGCCCGACGCTGTCGGACCTGGACGCCGCCGAGCGCCAGTTCGAGCAGACCGAGTTCGCCCGTTACACGGAGCGGGCGACCTCCTACGTCTCGGTGACGGAGGCCTCGGGCTACACGGAGAAGGCCCGCGAGTACTTCGAGGGCGAGGTCGACGACGACTCGGGACTGGCCCAGTACATCCAGGCCCGCTTGCACCCCGAGATCCCCGACGACGAGTTCGTCTGTTTCTACCCGATGAGCAAGCGCCGGGATCCCGACCAGAACTGGTACGACCTGCCGTTCGCCGAGCGCGCCGAGCACATCAAGCGCCACGGGAACATCGGCCGCGAGTACGGCGGCAAAGTGAGCCAGATGATCGCCGGTTCGATCGCGCTGGACGATCACGAGTGGGGGATCACGCTCTGGGGCGACGACGTGACCCACATGAAGGACCTGCTGACCCAGATGCGGTTCGACCCCTCGACCTCGAAGTTCGCCGAGTTCGGAAGCTTCTACCTCGGCCGCCGGTTCGCCCCGGCCGACCTCCCGGCCGTGCTGAACGGTCAGCGCGTCCCGGCCGACGGGACCCGTGCGGACGCGGAACGATCAGTCCCTGCAGGTTCGGAATCGGCCGCCGGTGACGGGCACGCCGCCAACGGCGGCGAAAGCCACCACGCCGAGACGGCGACAAGCGAACAGACCGGGGGCGACGCCGGCGGGCACGGTGGCGTCCACCCCGGCAGTTCCGCCGAGGGCGACCATCCTCACGACAGCGGTGAGACGGCGAGCGACGACGCTGACGGCGAGGACGCAGACGGCGAAGCGGCAGACGGTGCGGACGCGGACGACGGCGACCACCCCGCCGGTGGCGGCGGCCGCCCCTCACCCGGCGACGTGTCCTACGACGAGGTCGACGACCTCCACCAGCGCGTCGGGACGCTGGGCCTCTACGAGGGCGACGACTACGACGCCGGCGACTACGGCCTGCTCTTTTACTCGTCGGAAGACGCCGAGGACCTGGCCGACGAAGTCGGCGACCTCAGAGAGAGTTTCGACCACTACGACCGCCACGTCGCGACGACGGTGCGCGCACAGAGCGGGCAGGCGGCCGTCGTGAGCATCTGGACGGCCAAGGAAGCGGCCGAGACCGCCGCGGGCTTCCTCGGTGACGTATCTGGCGTCGCCGAGAAGTACGGTGGCCACCTCGGCGAGGCCGACGCCGGGGACGATGCGGACGGCAGTGAGAGCGACACTGCCACAGAGAGCGAGGCCGCGAGCGAGGAGATCCGCGAGCAACTCGCCGAGATGGACATCTACGCCGGCCAGCCCCACGGCGAGGACGTGTTCGCGCTGGTGCTGTACTCCGAGGCCGACCCCGACGATCTCTCGACGGAAGTCGCGGACCTCCGGGAGAGCTTCGACCACTACGACACCCACGTCAAGACCGCAGTGTACGAAGACCAGGGCTCCGAGACGACCGCCGTCGTCAGCCTCTGGGAGACCCAGAGCGCCGCCGACACGGCGAGTGGGTTCCTCACCGACCTGCCGGAGATCGTCGGCCGGCCCGACGACGGCGACGGCTTCGGCACGATGGGGATGTTCTACACCGTCAAGCCCGACCACCGCGAGGAGTTCGTCGAGACGTTCGGCGAGGTCGGCGAACTACTGGCCGAGATGGACGGCCACCGCGAGACCGCGCTCCTGGCCAACCGCGAGGACGAGAACGACATGTTCATCGCCAGCCAGTGGGACGCCAGGGAGGACGCGATGGCCTTTTTCCGCTCTGACGAATTCGCCGAGACGGTACAGTGGGGACGGACAGTGCTGGCCGATAAACCGCGACACGTCTTCCTGGCGTAACGAGGGGCCGACCGCAGGGAGGGCCCTCGAAACCGTGAGCGGGAGCACAGCGACACGTGAGCAGCGAGGCGCGCCGGGGGCCCTCGATAGCGAACGAGGACACCCGAAGCCGAAAAAGCGGGAGGCGGGGACAGACGGTACTAGCCCATGAACCGCACCACGTCTTCCCCGGGTCTCGACAGCGACGATATTGTTATTTCTTAACATTACTGTCTGCCAGATAGTCTGGCAAGAGCCAGCGTACCAGTTATCAGGAACTGAAATATTGCAGGAGTGTTGAAATACGGACCCCGATAACGTACCAGTATGGCGACGACAGAAAGTGGTTCGACGGCAGGACAGGACTTTGCTCAGGATATCCACGGCGGGAGCGCGCTTCCGGAAGACGAACTCTGGGGAGTGCTGACGAACAACCTCCGGCAGGTCATGGAGTCGACGGGGGCAGCGATGCGGATTCTCGATCTGAACTTCAACGTCGTCGTCGAGAACGAGCAGATGAAACGACTGGGCGGTGTCGAAGCCGAGGGGAACGACGAGATCAACTGTTACGACCAGTTCTGTAATCCGGAGGTCTGTGGGACCGGTTCCTGTACGCTGAAGCAGATCGTCGACGAGGGACGCGACGAGATCCGTGTCGAAGTCGAGAAGGAGAACTACGAGGGGCGTGTCATCCCGACGGAACTGGTCGTCAGGCCGATCCACGACGACGACGGGACCGTGGTCGCGATCAGCGAGACGTTCCGGGATATCTCCGACCAGAAGGACGCGAGCCAGCGGATCAAGTCCGCGGTCGACGAACTGAAAGACTCCTCGCAGGCGGTCGCAAACAGCTCACAGGACATCAGTTCCCAGGCCGCCGACCAGCTCGACTCGATCACGGAGGTGTCACAGGAAGTGAGTTCGCTCAGCGCGACCGTCGAGGAGATCGCGGCGACCGCCGACGAGGTCCAGAGCATCAGCGAGCGGGCGCGCGACGAGGCAGAAGCGGGAGAGACAGACGCCGAGGAGACGATCGACATCATGGCCGACATCGAGACGGCCGCGGCGGAAGTCACCGACGACATCCGCGAACTCAACGAGAGCATCCAGCGGATCGACGAACTGGTCGAGGTGATCAACGACATCGCCGATCAGACGAACATGCTCGCGCTCAACGCCTCCATCGAGGCGGCCCGCGCCGGCGAAGCGGGATCTGGCTTTGCGGTGGTCGCGGACGAGGTCAAGAGCCTCGCCGAGGAGTCACAGCGGCGGGCCGCCGAGATCGAGGGTATCGTCGACGAGGTCCGCGAAGACACCGCCGAGACCGTCGAGAGCCTCGAAGCGACCAACGACGTTGTCGAGGAAGGGGCGACCAAGGTTCGCAGTTCCGGTGAGACGTTCAAGAGCATCGCCGACGTCGTCGAATCAGTCTCCGACGGCGTCGCGGAGGTGGCCGGCGCGACGGACGACCAGGCGGCCAGCACCGAAGAGATCGCGAGCATGATCGACCAGACCACCGAGGACTTCGAACGCGTCACCAGCGAGGCCGAGTCCATCGCTGCCGCGAACGAGCAACAGTCGGCGATGGTCGAACAGATCAGCGCCGAGGTCGACGAACTGAACGCTCTCGACGTGCAGAGCGATCTCTGACGTGGAGTGGCGAACTCACTCGCCGAGCGCCAGATCCACCGGCAGCTGCCCGTCGGCCTCGCTGTCTCCGAAGACCACCGCTGCAGCCGTCTCGCAGGCGATCGGCTGGCTGCTGTACGAGAGGAGGAGCGGCGGCACCGGTTCGATCTCCTGGGGGTCGAACACGAAGCCGGCGTGGACCGCTGTCACGTCGCGGCCCCGTTCGGCGAGCGCGCTGGCGAATGCGAGGTCGTCGATCGAGGCAGTGCCGACGAGGACCCGCTCGTCGCCGGCCGAGACGTGTTCGAAATGGTCGAGCCGCGTGTCCAGATCCACGTCCTCGACGGGGTTGTCTTCGGGGAGTTCCCGCAGTCGCACCGATCGGCCGCTGACGGAGCCGACCGCGTCGAGGAAGGTACGGGAAGTCGAGAGGGCGAGGACGTCGTCGCCCGCCAGGGACTCCCAGTCGTCGGGGCGGTGAGCCCAGGTCAGCGACTGTTCGACGCGATCGGCCATCCGGCCGCGATCGGCGGCGAGGGGACCGTCGCGGGCGTCGCCGTCCGTGTCGGCGACCGAGCGCTTCAGTTCGAGGACGCGCCGAACCGCCTCGTCGATCCGGCCTTCGCTGATGCGGCCCTCGCGGACGGCGCGCTCGACCGCGCGGCGCTCGGCCCAGTCAGCACAGAGGATGATGTCCACGCCCGCTTCGACCGCCCGAATCGCCGCTTCCTCGCTGCCGCCCGCCGGTTCGGCCGCGCCGGCCATCCCGATGGCGTCGGTCATCACCAGCCCGTCGAAACCGAGGTCGTCACGGAGCAAGCCTTCGATCACTGGTTCGGAGTAGGTCGCCGGGTCGTCGTCGATGGCGGGGAACGACCAGTGCGAGAGCATCACGGCGTCGACGCCGGCCTCGATGGCCGCCCGGGGCGCGCCGAGGAATCGCTCGCGCAGGGTCGCCTCGTCGACGTCGACGCTCCCGGTCGCGAAGTGCGGATCGGCGTCGAGACTGCCGTAGCCACCCGGGAAGTCGCAGTAGGTCGTCCCCAGTCCTTCGCTGGCCATGCCCTCGGTCAGCCCGCGTGCCAGCGCAGCGTTGCGCTCGGGATCGCTACCCATCATCGAGTTGCCGAAGAAGAAGCCCTCGATGTCGCCCCGTTCGAGGAAGTCGGCGTAGGGCGCGAGGTTGAGGTTGAAGCCCACGTCGAGCGCGTCGCGGGCGATGGCTGCGCCGATCTCCCGTCCCACCGCGTCGAGGTCGTCGTCGATGGCGGTCTGGGCCATCGGCGCGGGGAACTCCAGCCCACCGGCTCCAGGCTGGAGAATCGTATAGTCGCCGCCGCGGTGGTCGGCGGTGACCAGCATCGGACCCGGCAACCCCAGTTCCTCGTTCAACCCCTGGAGGTCGGCGAGGTAGCCCGCGATCTGGTCGCGACCCGTGACGCTGTAGGGGTAGACGATGACGCCTCCGGGCCGATACTCTCGGAGGAAGGACCGATCGAGGTGGTCCGTCGTCTCCGGCGCGCCGGAGTGGACGTAGACGAACAACTGGCCCACCTTCGTCGCGAGCGAGAGATCGTCGACGAACGAATCGAGATCCGTCTCGGGAATCGAAACCATAGAACGGGCCACAGGAGAGTCGGACAAATAGGTTCGGGTGCGAGCGAAAAGTGGTGCTCAGAGAAGCGGTTGCAGCGAATCGTTGCAGTTCCAGAGAGCGAGAGTGACGGAGGCTATCGGCGGTACCGCGAACGGAACAGTGGCGACCCCGAAAGACGATCGAAGCGAGTCACAGCGCGGGTCCGAGGATCGCGAGGACGACGAGCGTGATGACGGCGACGCTGGCGCCGTGGAGCGCGAGCCAGTGGGTTCGGGGAGAGAGATCGACCGGCGTCGCCCGGTCGAGGTGAGTCAGCAACAGCGAGAGGACGCGCCCGCCGTCGAGCGCGCTGATCGGCAGGGCGTTGAGCAGCCCGAAGTTGGCGTTGAGCAGCGCCAGCCAGAATGCGGCGTTGGTCAGGACGCCCAGTTGCGCGACGGTCGCGGCCGTCGGCGGCGTCCCACCGACGACCGCCCAGCCGAAGTACGCGACGAAGGCCGTCCGTGGCGCGGCTGTGACCGGCAACAGGAGGACGGCCAGTGCGAGCACGGCGACCCACAGGTTGTGGAAGACGCCGATCGAATACACGCGAAGCTGTGCCCACAGCGGCGCGGCGTCGAGTTCCTCGCCCGGCAGTACGTAGCCGGCCAGCGGGACGATCCCGAAGAGGAGGGCCACTCCCCACTCCTCGACGGACACGTCGGCGGCCCGGCAGGCGACGGCGTGGCCGCCCTCGTGGACGACGGTGGCGACCACCAGCGCGAGGACGATGTAGGGGGTCGCAGAGAGCGGCATGAAGGCGTTCAGCCCCGGAATCGCGACCGTGTTCACGGGGTCGTTCAGCGCGGTGGCTCGCTGCTGGCCCAGCGCCTGGATCGCCGCCACCGCGATCAGCGCGATGCCGGCGACCTGGACGGCGACCAGCGTCGCGACCGCGGCGTCGCTCCAGCGTCGCCAGCCGGGACGGTCGGCGAGGCGGTCGACGTGAGTGCTCGTCCGGGTCGAGTACCAGTACAGCGTCAGCGCACCGATCTTGAGCGGACCCGGCAGTCGCTCGTTGATCCCCGCCTCGATCCGGTCGAGTCGATCGCGAAGCCGCCGCATCTGCCCGTCGTTCGGTTCGTCGCCCAATGACGCTTTGGGAGCCCGAACACCGGCATCGAACGAGACGTGCGCAGTGCTGACTACGGCAGCGTATGCAGCGAAAAAACGGCTACATCGGTGTTACTCGGCGTCGTCGGGCACGTCGGCGTCGTCGTCTTCAGTTTTCGTCTTGTCGACGTCCAGTTCGCCGAAGTAGATGTCCGCGCCGTCCTGTGCGACTTTCTCGGCCAGCACGGCACACTTCACGCGCATCGGCGAGATATCGACTCCCAGCATGTCGACGATGTCGTCCCGGTCCATCTCCCGGAGTTCGTCGATTGCCATCCCGTGGAGTTGTTCGGAGAGCATCGACGCGGAGGCCTGCGAGATTGCACAGCCATCGCCGCGGAAGGCCACCCGTTCGATCGTCTCCTCGTCCTCGTCGAGCACTACGTCCATCTCGATGGTGTCGCCACACATCGGGTTCTCCCCGACGTGGGTATACGTCGGGTCCTCGATCTCCCCGTAGTTGCGGGGGCTCTTGTAGTGATCGAGGATCTGCTGTCGGTACATATCGGAGCCGCCGAGACCCATTGTTATCGCTCGATAGGAGAGTCCCGCTGAAAAGGGTTCCGGGGCCGTATTCACCCCGCAGAAACTCGCAAAGTTACGTATCGAAAACGATCGGGATCGATTTCAGTTGATTCCACTCTGCTGTTTCATCGATAGAAAATCACCGAAGCTTATAATTACAAGAGGGTTGTGAATGATTATCAAGGAACATCGATGTCGAATCGAATTAGTGAGCTATCGAACAAGTCGCTGTCGAACGGTGTGGGGCCGTTGGCCGACGAATTCGATGGTGGGCCGCTGGCGGAACTACTGGACAGCCGGGAGGCGATCCAGCACGTCCACGCGGGGAGTAGCGGGATCGACCACACGACGAACGGCCGCTCGACCTCGATCGAGCCCGGGCGGGGCACGACGGCGTACATGGTCGTGACCAACCGGCACGTCTACTACGTGCTGGGCGACGAGCCGGGCTCGGCGGAAGTGACGTTTCGCCACGCCGATATCACGACCGCGGAGCTCAAGAGCGGGTTGCTCAGCTCGACGGTCTTCGTCAAGACCGCCGACAGCTCGGTCAGGTTCAAGCCGGCGGACAGTAGCGAGGGCGAGGTCGTCGCAGACTACGTCTCCCGCATGGCCCAGGCGTGGGGCGAGTTCGACGGCGCGCTGAAAGACGCTCGGGCGACGATCGCGGACATCGAACAGCGTCTGAACAACGGCAAAGAAACCTCGCGGCTCGTCCAGGCGGCGCGCTCGTACATCTCCAACGCCCACCACGCCGCCACGTACGAAGACGACGCGCCCACCGAGATGATGACGGATCTGATCGAACCCGTCGAGACGGAGCTCGACCAGCTCTGCGTGGCGATCGACACCGAACAGATCGAAGTCCTCCTCGACGACGCCCGCGAGGCGAAAGCCAACGGCGACCACGAGACGGCTTTCAAGACCCTCGCGGAGGCCCACTCGACGATCGCCGACGGCCGCAAGGCCGTCACCGACGGCGGCGTCCTGGAGACGATCAACGAACTCGGGTCGACCTACGACGAGCTGGTGACGATGACGTTCGAGGACGCCGAGGCGGCCTGCCACCGTGGCCAGCGGGCCGAGGACCCCGGCGACGCGGTCGAGGCCTGGCGCGAAGCTCGCCAGCGCTACCAGGCGGCGCTCACGGCCGAGTGGGACGGCGAGGCGAGCGTCAGCGCCGAGGCGCTGCGTTTCCAGCTCGCCTGGGTCACCCAGCGTCTGATCGACGCCCACGTGGCCCACGCCGACGCCCTCGAAGCCGACGCCCCACAGCACGACGACGAGACCGAGCGCTACGAACGCGCCAAGGAACGCCTCAAGCGCGCCCGCGAGCTCGCAAGCCAGCACACGTTCGCCACTGCCACGATCTCGACCGAGCGACTCGACGATCTCGACGAGAAGATCGAGCTGGGCGAGTGGCAGTGGGGCGGCGCAGAGTAGCGGTCCGACCCGGTCAACCGATCAGCCGCGTTCTCCCGTCGGCCCACGTCGTCACGAGCGGCAGGGCTCCGATCCTCGGACGTAGACGCCCACGTTCCCGGACCAGTTCCGTCGCAGACTAGTTAATATCACGATGTATTCTATTTCCATTCAATCGATCGATGGTTATAATTATCTGTCCGCGTGACTCTCTGACGGGGGTCACAGAATGCTCAATCGTATCAGCGAACTATCCAGGGGGACGTTTCAGGGGTCGGCCCCGGCGGCGTCCGAACTCGGCACCGGTCCGCTCGAGTCGCTCGTCGACGAGTCCGAAACCGTCCAGTACGTCCTCACCAGTGCGAGCGGTATCGAGCACACGACGAACGGCCGAGCGACGACGATCGAACCGAGCGGCGACCACGCGGCCTACGCGGTCGTCACGGAACAACGGGTCTACTTCCTGCTCGGCGACGATCCGACGACCGCGGAGATCACCGTCGAGCTCGGGGCGATCAGGCACACCGAACTGAACGACGGGCTGCTCTCGACGACGCTGTCGCTTCGGACCGACGGAGGGTCGATCACTTTCGAGCCGAAAAACGCCGAACAGGCCGCAGTCGCCGAGACGTACATCGACCGGATCGGCGCCTGCTGGAGCGACCTGGAAACGGCGCTCTCCGGGGCCCGTGAGGCGCTCGAGGAGTACAGAGACGCCGTCGAAACCGGTGGCGACACCACCAGACTCCGCCAGCAGGTCCGCTCCCGGATCTCGAAGGCACACCACTGTGCCACGCACGAGGACGACGCACCGACGGCGAAGATGCGCGCGCTCATCGAACCCGTCGAGACGGAACTCGAACAGCTCAGTAGCGCGGCCGAGACCGAGCGGATCGAATCGTTGCTCGACGACGCGCGTCACGCCCACGAAACCTCGGAGTACGAGACCGCATTCGAGGCGATCGCCGATGCCGACGAGGCGATCACCGGCGCACACGACGCCGTCGAGAGCGGGGACGTTCGTGATCGGCTGACGGAACTCGAAGCGGCCCACGACGACCTCGCGACGGAGTGTCTGGGCCACGCGGAGGATATCTGTCACAACGCGCTCGCAGCCGACGAGCTGGCCGACACAGTCGCTGCCTGGGACAGTGCGCTGGAGCGCTACCGCGCCGCACTCGCCGCCGGCTGGGACGGCGCTGGCGGCGTGAGTGTCGACGCGCTGCGCTTCCAGCTCGCGTGGGTCGTCCAGCACCTCGTCGACGCGCTCGACGCGAACGCGAGAGCACTGGAAGAGGAAGGCGACGACCTCGACGAGGACGACGACGACGCAGACTGCTATCAGGACGCGCTCGATCGGCTGCGTCGAGCGAAGACGCTCGCGACCGAGCACCCACACGCCGCCGGTGACGCCTTCGACGACCGGATCGACCACCTCGAAGAGAAGGTCGAACGCGCCCAGTGGCAGTGGGGGACCGCGGACTGATTCGACCGGACCACCAGTCCACGTGTGCATTCTCGAATCGGTAGTTTCATCATCTAAACCTAGACGAATTTTTGAGGCCACAGTCGTAACTACATAGTTTATAAATCTAGGCTGACGGAAGCGGGTTGCTAATGCCTTATTCTAGGTCTATATTAGTTCTTTTGAATTCGTGTAGATGGTATACAGGTCCTATTTATAGTATACGAGATCAGAATGTGGAGAAATCGTCGCTCTATTCGGATGTCCGTGATCAGCAGAGCCGAAAGAGAGTGGCCTGTCGGAGGATAACCATACTTCGGCGTGATTGAAAATCAATGATTAAACAGTATAGTTTTCCAACATGTGATCGTCTGCCAGTTGTTTGTCGATAGTTAACGTACTTTCATAACATAACAACAGTACTTTCATTATTGTCTTCGCGTCGGGTGGTTTCGTCGGAACTACCGGGAACACCGCCCTGAACACAGCGTCAGCGTGTTCTTCGCCAGCGTTCGACGGACGGGATTAGCTATTAGAAAACCGCTCGAACGCGAGGGATCTGTGACGAGAGGACACACATTATTTATTTGATGTCAGAACCGATGCGATACAGCGACCACGTCCTGGCGGTCCTGGTGCTTGTCCGAAGAACACGTATCGACGGAGAGAGCGCGACCGCGGGCGAAAACAGTGGTCGTCGGTACCGGGAGTGAGGACACCGGATGGGTCACCGACGACGGAAACGAGGTGCGCTCTGCGACCGGCAACTGGCCGACGCGACGCTGACGGTCGCGGACCTGCTCACGACCGGCTAGCGTTCACTCGATGTTGACGACGCGGCCAGCGTCGGCGGCCTCGTAGATGGCCTCGATGAGACGCATGTCGGTGACGCCGTGCTCGCCGTCGGGGCCGATCGGCGCACCCGTCAGGATACGGTCAGCGGCGTAGTCGAACAGCTCGGTCATCTGGTCGACCTGTGGCGTCTGCAGGTCCGCGGTCACCTCGTCGCGGGTGACCCTGATCTCGGTCTCCATGTGGTAGGCTGGTTCGACGAGGATCTCGCCTTCCGTCCCGACGATCCGGAGACTCGTCGTCGCCTGTGCGTTCTGGCTCGCAGTGCCCGACAGAAAAGTGCCGTCGTCGAATTCGACGGAGAACGTCGCGTGCTCGTCGGGCACCGCGCCGAAGGCGTCGTGGTCGGACCGCATCAGCGACTGGGCGGCGACGGGGTCGGCGTCCAGCAGGAACCGACAGGTGTTGAGCGGGTAGATCCCGATGTCTGTGACGGTCGCCCCCGGCCCGACCAGGTCGGGGTCTAGCCGCCACTGGTTCGGGTCGTCGATCAGATCGAGCATCGCCTGGGAGTTGGTGCCGACCGCGTGGACCGGGTCGCCGATCGCACCGTCACGGATCAGCTTCCGGGCCCGGCGGATCGCGGGTTCGGTGTGCATCCGGTAGCCGACGATCAGCGGCACTCCGGCCCTCTGACAGGTCTCGACCATCGCCCGTCCGCGCTCGACGCTCGCCTCGATCGGCTTCTCACAGATCACTGCCTTGCCCAGTTCGGCCGCCGTTTCGGCGTATGGAAGGTGCAAGGTGTTGGGCGAGCAGACGTACACCGCGTCGTAGGCGTCGGTGGCGGCCCCGTCGTGGAACTCGTCGTAGGTGAGCCCGTGCGTAGCGGTCGCCGTGTCGGCGGCGACTCGCTCGGCCTTGTCCTTCGAACCGCTGACGGCGACGGTCGTCTCACAGAGGTCGGAGTCGGCGATCGCCGGGATCGCCTGGTCGACGGTCCACCAGCCGAGGCCGATGACTGCCACGCGAACGGTGCCATCGGTAGTCGTCTGCCAGTTGCGGCGCTCGAAGTCGTCGAGAAACGCTTCTAGTGGCATCTGTTCGGTACATCAACGACGAGCGACATAAACACGGGGGTTCCAGCACGGTCGTAGGCAGCCGACGCCAGGACGGTTCATACGAACAGTTGTCGACGGTTCCCCAGTCGACCGCACGCAGTCGTGCGGTCGATCTGGTAACGACCGAGAACTATCCGTATGACATGACTGCTCGCGCCGAGATCATCGAAAAGGCGAAAGACCGACCGAGCCGGTCGGACAGACGAATCCAGTGGACCGATGGTCGCAAACGGGTGACTCGACGATCAGATGCCCGGGAACGACCACTTCTGCCACGCGTTGTCGTTCCAGGCGTACTGCTGGACGTTCGCACCGTCGGTCGTGTCACCGCCGATCACCTCCAGCACGTTGTTCGAGTGCGTCGGCGAGAGGCGGTACTCGCCGCCACCGAGGTCGTGGATCGACCACCGCTGGTCGTCGTTGTCTTCCCACGACCACTGCCAGACGGTGGCGTCGTTGGCCGCCGAGGACCCCTCGACCGAGAGGTACTTCCCGCTGTTGACGTTCTGGATCGTGTACTGGCCGTTCCCGGCGTGGGTCACGTCCCACTGCTGGGCCCCGGTTCCGTTGGGCGTCCACTGCTGGACGTTCGTCCCGTCGGCCGTGCCGGCCGCGTTCACGTCGAGCGCTTTTCCGCTGTTGACGTTCGTGATCTCGTAGGTGCCGTCGGCGATCGAGAGATCGAGCGCGTTGAACCGCCAGCGCTGCCACGCGCCGCCGTTGTCGTCGTACTGCTGGACGTTCGCGCCGTCGGTCGTCTCGCCCGCGTACACCTCGGCGACGCGGCCGCTGTGGGAGGCTGTCAGGCGGAACTCCCCGTCACCGATCTCGGCGATCGACCACTTCTGGTCGGGGTTGTCGACCCACGACCACTGCCAGACGGTGGCGTCGTTGCTCGGATCGGAGCCTTCGACGCTCATGTACTTCCCGCTGTTGACGTTCTGGATGCTGTACAGGCCGTCACCGAGGTGGACGAGAGTCCACTGCTGGGGGCCGAGACCGTTGGCGGGCCACTGCTGGATGTTCGTCCCGTCGGCGGTACCACCGCCCGACACGTCGAGCATCTTGCCGCTGTTGACGTTCTCGATCTCGTAGGTGCCGTCCGAGACCGGCGCGGTGGCGTCGCCAACGTCCTCGCGTGCGGCCTCGATCAACTGCTGGTTGCGGGCGGCGACCTCGCTGACGTTCACCTTGTCGACCTCGCGGTCGTAGGTCATGAGCCCGTTGACCTCATTTTCCACGTCGGTGATCTGGGTCCAGACAGCGGCGCTGATCCCGTTCTCGCGCATCAGCGCCTCGATCTCGTCCATCTTCCTGACGTACTGGTCGGTGTGATCCTGCCGGCCGCTCACGCAGTCGTACGTACAGGATGGGTTCGAACCCCAGGTGTGGCCGTCCACGACGTAGCTGTACCCGCCGAACTCGCCGATGGCGGTCGCACGGTCGTCGTCGCTCGGCGGCGCGGTGCCGGGCCCGGGGTAGGCGTGCCAGTCGAGCACGTCGCCGTTGGGCTGGGGACAGCCACAGACGTTGACGCCGCTGTGGGTGTTGACGATCCGGCTGTCGTCGAGGCTCCGCACGAGGTCGGTGATCCGGCCCGGTTCGTAGTCGCCCCACCCCTCGTTGAAGGGGATCCAGACGTTGATCGAGGGGTGGTTGCCGACCTCCTCGATCATCTCGGTCAGTTCCTGCTCGTACTGGGCGCGTGCCGCCGAATCAGGCGTGGCTTCCCAGCGCGCGCGGTTGATCATGTCCTGCCAGACGAGCAGGCCCAGCTGATCGGCGTGGTAGAACCACCGGCGTGACTCGACCTTGATGTGCTTGCGCACCATGTTGAACCCCATGTCCTCGTGGCGTTCGAGGTCGTAGCGCAGCGCCTCGTCGGTCGGCGGGGTCATGATCCCGCCCGGCCAGTACCCCTGATCGAGGGTGCCAACGTTGAAGACGAACTCGCCGTTGAGCGTGAGTCGCTCGGTGCCGTCGATCACCCGCTTGCCGACCGAACGCATCCCGAAGTAACTGGAGACGCTGTCGACGACCGTCCCACCGTCTAACAGACGCACCTCCAGATCGTACAGATACGGGCTGTCCGGCGACCACAGGGTCGGACTCGGCACCGGCACCTGGAACTCGCTGCCAGGGGCGCCCGTGGCCCGGCCGACTTCGGAGCCCGAATCGTCGTAGGCAATCGCTTCGACAGTCAGACCCGCCCCACCGGTCGTCTCCGCCGTGACGCTGAGTTGTTCGTTGGCCACGTCGGGCGTCGTATCGAGTCGGTCGACGCGGGCATTCGGGACCGGCTCCATCCAGACGGACTGCCAGATACCCGACGTGGGCGTGTACCAGATGCCGTTGGGGTTCTGGTGTTGCTTGCCGATCGTCTGGCCGATCTCCGTAGGGTCGGCGACGTTGACGATCAGTTCCTCGGTGCCGCCGGTGAGGTGGTCGGTCACGTCGAAGACGAAGTGGTCGAACGAGCCGACGTGTCCCCCGACCTCCTGCCCGTTGACGTACACCGTCGTGTCGTAGTCGACGGCCTCGAAGTGGACGAGGAGACGCTCGGAGTTGCCGACGTCCCAGCCGCTGGGAACGCTGAACGTTCGGCGGTACCACATCCGATCCTCCTGGCGCTGCAGTCCCGAGAGGGCCGATTCGACGGGATAGGGCACCAGAATCTCCTCGCCGAGGCGCTGTCCGGTCGGGACCGGATCACCGGAACTGGCCGTCTCGAACCCCCAGAGCCCGTTGAGGTGTCGCCACCGCGACCGCTCCATCTGCGGGCGGGGATACTCGGTGTGGGCGTTACTCGGCGACACGTCGCCGTACCACGGGGACTCGATGGGCGGCGATCCCTTCGAGTAGCCCGCGGCCGTCGAAGCCGAGAGCCCCCCGAACGCGCCGGCGAGGCCGACGGTCCCGGTCGTCTTGAGGAAACTCCGCCTGTCGAACCCGTGCTGCTCGCCATCGTCGTGCTGTTCGTGGTGCTGTGCCGTCGATGTCGCTGTCCGATCGTTATCGTCGTGTGTCATTTGTTTCACCGATCGAGACCGCGGACCCGCGGGCCGACAGCCGACAGGGGAGTCACGGTGACAGTGTGGTGGGAGAGGGAGACTGTCGACTGTCGAACCGCGCGGTCACTGGCGCTCCACGGTCTCGACCGCTACCTCGCCAGCCGGGAGTATATAATTTTCTATTATAAACCTGAAAAGAGAGGTGACCCAGCGGGCGATCGTGAACGACGGTTCGAGCGAGTACAACGTTTTAGTTGCCCCGTGGAGTAGGGCCACCGTGTTCGACGAGCGTGACCGTCGCATCTCGCGACGGGACCTACTGGCGACGGTTGGGGCAGGTGTATCGACGGCGACGGCTGGTTGTTCGAGCGCAGTCGACGGCAACGAGACGACGACCGACGCGGCGACCTACGCCAACCCAGTTCGAGAGCCGGTCGTCCCTGATCCGACGGCGATCCGGGTCGACAGCACCTACTACGTGTTCGCCTCGAATCAGGACCGCGAGGTCGACGACAACGAGCGACTGGTGCCGGTGTTCGCCTCCGAGGACCTCGTCGACTGGGAGTACCGCGGTGAGGCCTTCGAGACCAAGCCCGACTGGAAGTCGGGCCACCTCTGGGCGCCCGAGATCGCCCGGTACGACGGGCGTTACGTCCTCTACTACTCCTATTCGCTGTGGGGCGACTCGAATCCGGGAATCGGCGTGGCGACGGCCGACTCGATCGAGGGACCTTACACCGACCACGGTAGGCTCTTCCTAAGTAGCGAGATCGGCGTCGACAACTCGATCGACCCGTACTTCCGGGTCGAAGACGGGACCCCGTACCTCGTATGGGGGAGCTTCCACGGCATCTACGGCGTCGAGTTGACGCCGGACAGCCTCGACTGGAAGCCGGGGACGACGTTCCTGCTGGGCGGGCGAGCCTACGAAGCCCCCACGATCGTCGAGCGGGAGGGGTACTACTACCTCTTCCTGTCGACCGGGGCCTGCTGTGAGGGACTGAACAGCACCTACGAACTGGAAGTCGGACGTGCCGAGTCGTTCGTCGGGTCGTATCTGACACGCAACGGCACCGACCTGCGCCACGTCGACGCGTGGGGCGGCACCGAAGACCCACTCCTGACGGGTCTCGGCGACAGCCGCTTTGCCGGCCCGGGCCACAACACCGTCGTCACCGACGACGCCGGGGAACACTGGACGCTGTACCACGCCTACGACACCACCGAACCGGGCACGACCGACGACGGCGCGTGGCGGCGCTCGCTCATGCTCGATCCGATCACCTGGGAGGACGGCTGGCCGGTGATCGGCGACGGCACCCCCAGCGAGCGCCGACAGGTGCCGACGATCGAGTGACTGCGGGCTGGAAGGCAGTGACTACCGGAGGATATCAGAACAAAAAACGGTAGAGGGCTCCGACTGCGTCGAACGTCCACAGCGGGAAGGGGCTGGACGTGACCAACCGGAGCACGGCGGACGGCGCGAACGTCCAGCAGTACGACTCCTGCACGAGCGCAACCAGGAGTGCCGGCTCGTTCGGCTGTGAGACGGACGAGCGAGGAACGGCAACCCCCCGTACGAGGGCGTCCTGACGAGCAGACCGACCCATATATTTTTCGTGCAGGCAGTTCAGAGTGCAATCACGAACGATCGACATGAGCGAATCCAACGGCGCCAGTGTGGTTGGTGACCACGATGGCTCAGGCGGGGGGATCGACGGGCGACTGGGCGGCGGGTCGATACAGTCCTATGCGACCGACGACGAGACGGTCACGCACCTCTTGCTCGGCACCGACGACGGCCTCCAGCGGGAGACCGACGACTGGCAGACGACCGAGGAACCGGGACCGGACAGCGGCGTCGTCGTCCTCGTCACCGACCGCAGGGTCGTCTTCGTCGTCGGGAACTGCCGCGATCCGGATGTCGACGGCGACTACGTCCGCACCGTCGAGCACGCCGACATCCGCGAGGCGACGGCGACGGATTCGCTGCTATCGACGACCTTCGCGGTGACGACCGGCGATGGCGTCTCACTGGCGGTCACGCCGAGCGACACGGACGGTCTCGACGACCTCGCGAGCTTCGTCAACCGGGCGCGGATGCAGTGGCGCTCGGCACGGGACTTCTTCGACGATTTCAACGAAGCGCTGATCGCCGTCGAGGAGGCCGTCGCCGACGGGAACCCCGACCGCGCCGAGCGCAGGCGGCAAGCAGTCGACAACGACCTCGCGGAACTGGGCCAGACCAGTTCCCTCCACGCGGTTGAGCTCCCGGCACTCGAAGCGGACTGTGCCGACGCCCGCGAGCGACTCGATCACGCGATGTGCCGGGGCTACTGGCACCGTGCCCGTACCCTGATCGAACGCGGGGACGAGGCCCGCTCTGACGGGGACCTCACCGCTGGGGCGACGGGCTACCGCGACGCCTGCTCGGCGTTCCGGGCGATGGTCGACTACGGCGGCCCGACCGAAACGGCCTTCCACGAGGAGTCACTGGCGATGACGCTGGGCCCGTTCGACGTAGAGCGCGCGCTGCTCGATCGCCTCGCCGACTGCCGCGAGCGCGCGAGCGACGGCGAGGCCGACCCGGCGACCGTCTGGCCCGCCCTGCTCCGGGGCTACGACCACCTCCGGTCGGCGCTGGGGATCGGCGGGCGACGGCTCGACACCGAGTCGGATACGCTCGCGGTGGCGCTGAAAACGACCCGAGAAGAGGCCGCCGAGGCGTTCGGAAACGCGATCCGGGCCGCCGAGGAGCGCGGCGACGACGCCAGCGGAGACGGCGACGGTGACCGCGCCAGAGACCACTACGATACCGCGCTCGAACTGCTGGACGAGCGCGCGTCCGTGACCGGCAAGGTGGACGAAAGCGTGCGCGAACGCATCACCGAAAAACGCGAACGCACCGAGTGGGAGTGGGTGGGAGATCGGTGATACGGACAGTTGTCGGTCCCTCCAAGATCGACCGCACGACGGCCTGCGGTCGACTGGGTGAACGTCGACAATTTTCCGCATGAAACGCCGCAATCGGTGTGGTCAAAGCCGGTCGAGCAGGCGATCGACCAGCGTCGTCGCCGTCGGATGGTCGCCGTAGGCCTCGGTCACGCGGAACGTACAGCGACAGACGTGCCCATCACCCAGCGGGCTGACGACCAGCGGGCTCCCCCAGTTGGCGAGCCAGCCCTCGACCGACCCGACGAGCACGTCGTCGGCGTCGTCGAGATCGGCCGCGAGATCGTAGGGGAACAGGTCCTCGAAGGCCCACCCGACCCGGCGGCCGGGACAGATGTCGGCCAGTAGCTCCTCGTCGTGGTACAGCAACGCGGCGACGAGATTCCAGCTCTCGCTCGCAGGAAGGTTGCGGTAGTCGAAGCCCTGCTCCTCGACCATCCGGCCGTCCGGGCCGGGGACGAGGAGGGCATCGTTGCCGCGTTCGACGAACGACTGGACGGCATCGTCCAGTGTCGTGACGACCGCGACGGCCGCCGCGTCGAGGTCGTCAGTGACGGTCGCGCCGCGGGCGGCGAGCGCGTCCCCGAGCGCGCCGGGCGCGTAGATCGGCTTTTCTGGTGGATCGCCGGGCGCGACGACGGCGATCGGTTCGGTGTTCTCGACAGTTCGGTCATCGGCCTCGAAGGTCACGTCGAGGCTCGTCACCCCAGAGTCGGCGTCGACGGCTGGGACGACCGGGAGCCCTTCCGCGACGGTCGTCGTCCCGAACGGATCGACCGCGGCTGTGACCGTGCCACCGCCCTCGATCCCGTCCCAGTGGAGGTTCCCGTCCAGCGACTCGTTCGTGTCGTTGACCACGCGAACGTCGACCGTGAGCTCCTCGCCCGGCGCGACGACGTGCCCGCTCGGTTCGACGACGACGGCTACGTCGCCGTTGATCCGGCCGAACTCGTCGGCGATGGACTTGGGCTCGCGCTCGTAGTCCAGCAGCCCGTTGAACTCCCACTCGATGTCGGAAAACTCCGTGACGATGTAGCCCGCGATCGCATCGTCGGTCCGCATCCGCTCGATTACGGCTTTCAGCGACGTCATCTGACGCTGTTGCCACGTCGCCGAAAGCGCCGCGTAGTCCTCGAACACGTCGGGGAGATCCGTCCCGGCGAAGCGGTCGTCGACGCCCTCGGGCCGCCGCAGCGGATCGTCGAGGAAGTCGTGGGCGAACCACGGCGGGTCGCCGTCGTAGCGCTCGCGCATCGACGTCGGGTCGGTGAACCCCCAGGTCCCGAACTCCGAGACGAGAATCGGCGTCTCCTCGATGGAGGAGGCCGACGAGCCCTCGGGCGGGGGCGTCGCGTAGTTGTCTTCAGGCTCGGCGACGATCTCGTCGAGCCCCTCGTCCCACGCGCCGTCGCGGTCCGGGCTGACGTAGTACTCGTGGTAGTCGTTGAGATCCGTCGCGACGTGGGCCCACCCCGAGTTGTCACAGAGCAGCCGCGTGTCGTCCCACTCCCGAACGGTCTCGTAGAGGGCCGCGAGGTAGTCCTGCTTTTCTTCGTCGTTCCAGAGTCGTCCCGGGTGATCGGAGTAGTCGCGCTGATCGAGGCCGATCCCCCACTCCTCGTTGTAGAGGCTCCAGGCGATCACGCTCGGGCTGTTGTAGTCCCGGTCGATCAGTCCCCGGAGTTGCTCCCGGACCTCTCCTTTCGATCGCTCGGTGAAGTCGTCGGGATTGGCCGGCTCCGACCAGACGAGCACGCCGAGTCGGTCGGCCGCCTCGACGAAGTCGGGGTGTGGCGGCTTGATGTGTTTGCGGATCAGGTTGAATCCCATCTCCTTGGCCAGTTCGATCTCGCGTTCGAACAGGCCGTCCTCGAAGGGGCGATACAGCGTCTCCGGGTAGTAGGCCTGATCGAGCGCGCCACGCACGTAGCACGGCTCGCCGTTGAGCAGCAGGTGCTCCCCGTCGTGATCGATCGAACGCATCCCGAAGTAGTCGTGGTACTCGTCGACGACACCCTCGCCGTCGGCCAGCGTGACGGTCAGGTCGTACAGCGCCGGCCGGTCGGGCGTCCAGTAGTCAGCGTCGGGGATCGGGATCGTCGCCGTCCCCCGCCCGTCGACCAGCTCGCACGTCTCGGTCGCGACGGCGTCGCCGTCACGCGTGACGGCGACTTCCGCGTCAAGCTCGGCGGCGTCGGTGGCACTGTCGGCCTCGACCTCGAACCGAACCGTGTCGTCGGAAAGGTCCGGCCTCGCCCGGCAGTCGGCAACGTAGGTCGCCGGCCGCGTCTCGAGCGTCACCGACTGCCAGGGCCCGCTGACGCGAGTGTACCAGGGCTCGCCCTGCTTGCCGTGGGGGATCTCGCGGAGGTTCTCGGGGTCCTCGACGCGGAGCGTCAGGACGTGCTCGCCCGCGTCGAGGGCGTCCGTGACGTCACACTCGAAGGGAAGATACCCCCCACGGTTGTGGCCGACTTCCTCGCCGTCGAGGAAGACGGTCGTCTCGTAGTCGACCGCTCCGAACCGGAGGAAGCAACGATCACCGTCGCCGTCGTACTCGAACCGACGGCGATACCACGCGACGCCGGTGTAGTCGCGATACGCGTCCTGTTCCTGCCAGCTTGCCGGGACCGTGACGGTCTCGGTGTCGGGCCACGACGCGTCCGGTCGTGTCCAGCCCTCGTCGACGCCCACCCCATCGGGATCGGTCGCGAAGGTCCACTCGCCGTCCAGCGACGCTGTCGATCGCGTCCCAGTCGTGTGTCTTGTCATAACGCTCGATCGTGTCCGTAGGCACGGAGAGGTGGCTCATAATGGTATCGCACGGCTGGACAGTAGTGTTCAGAGAAGCGGTCGTGCTCACTGTATTCGCTGGACCACCGAAAGCCCTCGCGCAGTTCCGGTCCCGCGGCTCGTTGCGCGCGCTCGCGATGCTCGCGTGCTTACGTCGCCGGGGTTCCCGGAACTGCGCTCGCCCTTTCATCCGCCAGGGCGTAGCTTGCTGCACAGTCCACGATCCTGGCGGATGAAAGGGCGAGGCGCGGTAGCCCGACCTGCGCCGGCTCTATCCGAACGAAGTGAGGATATCCGGCACAGGTCGGGCTAGCGGGCCGAGGGCTTTCGGGGTCACATCGGTCTCTCGGGTACTGTGTATCTGCATACCGACCACTCAACGGTAGGAGTGAACTCAGACCACGAAGAGTGAGTGTGATCAGTCGGCGTGGGGAGGCCGACTGGTCGAAGAGTCCATGACAGTGTCGTCGAACGTCCCCGAGGCCTGTAACACGAGCACCTGGACACTGACTGCCAGGCCCGCGAACAGGAGCGGGAACGCGATCGTCAGCAGGCCCGTCGCGACGAACAGGAGCGCCGAGACGAAGGCGGTCCCGAAGGCGAGCGTGGGGTGAGCGCCGACCCAGGACCGGCCCCGGGCGAGCGCGCCCCACACGTCCGCACCGGCCGCGAGCAGGCCGAAGGTGGGCATCAACACGAGGACGAGGTAGAGTGCGACGTAGAACGAGACGCCCGCGATCGCCGTCTGGAGCGGCGACACGGAGCCGACCGCGCCGGTGATGTACAGCAGCGCCGTGCCGCCGAACACTCCCGGGAGCGGGGCCAGGAACGTCGCGTGCAGGCCGTTCTGGACGACCCGTTCACGTACCTCGCCCCAGTCGACGTGCCCGTCTCGTTCTATCGTCTGGATCGCCGTGAACGCGCCCAGCGTCGCGACGCCGACTGTCACGACCGGGAGCACGGCGACGAACCACAGGATACTCACCACGACGACGCCGACGACGTGGTCGTAGACGAAGCTCGCCGCTGTCTTGACCGCGTCGACGAACGTACCGGCATCGGATGAGACAGTCATGTGTGGTGTTATGCTTTCCCCGCCTGCATCGCCACAGCGTTGACTAGCTTGTCCTGCAGGATCACCAGCAGGATGAAGAGGGGCAGCGCCGCGAAGATCGAGCCCATCATCTGGATCTGTGGCTGGTAGGTGTTGGTCGGTTGCAGGATGACGATGCCGACTGGCACCGTGTACATGATCTGATCCTGCATCACCAGGAGTGGCCAGAGGAACCGGTTCCACGACCAGACGAACGTGTACAGCGCCAGCGCGCCGACGGCCGACCGCATCAGTGGCAGGACGATCCGCAGGTAGATCTGGAGCGAGGAGAACCCGTCGAGTCGGGCCGCCTCGAACAGCTCTTCGGGCATGTCTCTGAAGAACTGGTAGAACAGGAACACCCCGAGCGGGCCCGCCGTCAGCGGCAGGATGACGCCGAGGTAACTGTTGATCAGCCCCAGATCGGAGACCCACACGTACAGCGGCACCATGTTGACGTAGACCGGGACCATGAAGCTCGCGAGGATGATCGCGAGCACGATCCTCCGTCCGGGCCACTGCAGGTGGGTCAGCGAGAACGCGATCATCGAGTCCACCACGAGGATGATCACCGTCGTGGCGACCGCGATGATCAGCGTGTTGATCGTCCAGCGAACGATCGGCGAGTTGCTCAACATGACGTTCAGCCACTCGAACGACACCGGATTCGGGATCCAGTTGGGCGAATTGGCGAACATCTCGTCGTTGGTCTTGAACGCGTTCGAGATCATGTAGAGATACGGCACGATGAACGCGAGTGCCGTTCCGTACATGGCGACGTACAGCATCACCGTCCGCACGCGTTCGCTCAGTTCGAAGCCGCCGGAACCACTGGTGAGTGAAGTGTTACTCATTGTCTCCCCCCAGGAAGTAGAAGTTGATCAGCGAGACGCCGACCAGGACGAAGAACAGGAAGTACCCCAGTGCCGCCGCGTAGCCCAGTTCCTGGCTCTGGAACGCCATCCGGTACAGGTAGAAGATGATGGTCTCGGTCGCCTGACCGGGCCCACCGTCGGTCATGATGTACACCTGTCCGAAGATCTGGAACGACGCGATGAACTGGACGACGACGACGAACATCAGCGACTGGCGCATCTGGGGGATAGTCACGTCCTTGAACGCGTTCCAGCTGTTCGCGCCGTCCAGTCGCGCGGCTTCGTACAGCGTTTCGGGGATGTTCTGGCGCGCCGCCAGCAGGATGATGAAGTTGAACCCGACCGTCCACCAGACCGAGGTGATGGCGATGGCGGGCATCGCCAAGAGCCCCGAGTTCAACCACTGTGGCGGGTTCGATAGCACGAACCCGAGGTAGTAGTTGATGATGCTGTTGGGCGGGGAGAACATCTCCATCCACACGAGCGACGACACCGACACCGTCAGCAGGTACGGGCTGAAGAAGATGATCCGGAGGAACCGGCGCCCCTTCAGCGACCGATTGACGCCCAGCGCCAGCAGCAGGCCGAGGATCACCAGCGTCGGTACCGTCAGCACGACGAACCAGACCGTGTTCTGTAGTGCCGTCCAGAACAGCGGATCGTTGAACATCCGCACGTAGTTCTGGAACAGCACGAACTCGGACTGGGCCGGGTTGAACGGGTTCCACTCGTGGAGGCTGATCCAGAACCCCCGCACCAGCGGGTACAGGAGGAAGGTGACGAACAGCGCCAGGTACGGGACCGCGAACCCGATGCCGTCGATAGCTTCCCGATCGAGGCCCGTGACCGACTCCCCGACCGACTCGATACGCTCGGAGAGTGTCAGTGAGTCGCCGTTTGCCATGTTATCCGAGGGTGCTGTTCACTTGCGATTCGGCGTCGTCAAGCGCGGCCTGTGGTTCTTTCTGCTGTGAGTACACCTGCTGGATGTTCTTGAAGATCGGACGCTTGAACTCCGACTGCTTCTCCGTGCGTGGCAGGTACTTGATCTGGCCGTCGTTGGCCATCTCGAAGAACTTCGAGAGCGTCTTGTCCCACCACTGGGACTCTTTCATCGCACTGGAGTTGAGCACGTCCGAGGCAGCCGGCAGGTGGCCGGCGATCTTCCCCCAGTCCGTGCTGTTCTGGGTGATCCACTCCATCGCGGTGACGGTGGCCTCGAGCTTCTCGTCGCTCATCTCCTTGTTGCTCGGGACAGCGAACGAGTGGCTGTTGGTCCAGGTCGCGCGGGTGTTCGCACCGGGCGCGAGGTTCGTCGGCTTGGCCATGTCCCACTCGTACTCGGCGTCCTTGATCGCGTTGACGTACCAGGTACCCTGGTAGATCATCCCCGCGTCACCCTGTCGGAACGCCTTGGTCCCGCGCTCGGCGGAGGTGTCGGCCTGGTCCCAGCCCCAGTCACCGGTCATGTTCTGCCACGTTTCCATGATCTCCAGGCCGGCGTCGGTGTTGAAAGCGGCCTGGGTGTTGTCCTCGTTCAGGAGGTTGCCACCCTTCTGCTTCAGGAACATGAACCACGGACGCAACATGCTCGGTCCCTGGTAGGGCTGGGGGATGAAGCCGTGGGCGTCCGTCTCGCTGGAGATGGCGTCCGCTGCGGCCTTGAACTCCTCCCAGTTGGTCGGCGGGCTCGACGGGTCGAGTCCGGCCTCCTCGAACAGGTCCTTGTTGTAGTACAGCCCACAGGGGTGGGTGTCCAGCGGGAGCGCGACCCGCTTGCCGTCGACCTGACAGGAGTTCCAGATCGAGTCGACGTAGGCGTCGGTCGTCCCCGAACTGAGGTGGGACGACAGATCACGGAGCGCGGGCGCGAACTTCAGCAGCCGGGTCGTGTGGATGATCCCCATGTCCGGAGGGTTACCGCCGGTCATGGACGCGAACAGCTTGCTGTAGTAGTTGTTCCACGAGGTGCCCGACAGCTTCAGTTCGATACCGGGGTGCTGGGAGTTAAACTTCTCCAGCAGCGAGGCGAACGCCTCACCGTCACCACCGCTGAACAGTTCCCACGTCGTCACCTCGATCACGTCGTCACCGCCGGAACCAGTGGAGCCACCGTCGCTCGACCCGTCACCGGAACCGCCGTCGCTGCCCGAACCGCCGTCACCGCCGTCACCGGAACCGCCGTCACCGAGACAGCCTGTGAGACCGAGCAGCCCCGCACCGCCGGCTGCTTCCACGAACCGTCGTCTGTTAACACTGTGCCCTCCACTTCGACCGCTATTGGTACCTCTAGTCATCGCCATCTTTGTGATCCCATCCATCTATAATAAAATTTGGGGTCAGAACCGATAATCCACAAAACAGCAGCCTCGATAGGTATATGTCCAAGATTTCGTACAGTACTGGGAGATATCGTGCCAGAAATTGGCAATCAATCAGGGCCAGATCGGACGGAAGCGACGCTCGCTCGGCACGTACGCGACACGCGTGTGGATTCACGTTCTTCTCCATCATCTGATGAAAAGGAAAAATTATATGCACTGGCACCGCAACCCACGGTGTATGAGTGACCTGACCTTCCGGAACGTTCGCAAAGTATACGGTGACGACACCGTCGCGCTCGAGAACTTCGACATCGAAGTCGACGACGGCGAGTTCCTGACGATCGTCGGGCCGTCGGGCTCTGGTAAATCGACGGCGATGCGCATGGTCGCCGGCCTGGAAGACGTCACCGACGGTGAGATCCGTCTCGGCGACAGGGTGATCAACGACGTGCCGCCACAGAACCGAGACATCGCGATGGTGTTCCAGAACTACGCGCTGTATCCCCACATGACCGTCCTGGACAACATGTCTTACGGGCTCAAACTCTCGACGGACCTCTCGGCCGAGGAGATCGACAAGCGCGTCCAGCGTGCCGCCGAGATGCTCGGGATCGAAGATCAGCTCGACAAGAAACCGGGGAGCCTCTCGGGGGGCCAGCAACAGCGCGTCGCGACCGGCCGGGCGATCGTCCGGGAACCGGAAGTGTTCCTCATGGACGAGCCCCTGTCGAACCTCGACGCGAAGCTCCGTGTCCACATGCGCACGGAACTCCAGCGCATCCAAGAGGAGCTACAGACGACGACGATCTACGTCACCCACGACCAGGAGGAGGCGATGACGATGTCGGACCGCATCGCGATCCTCGCAGAGGGGGTCCTCCAGCAGGTCGGGAAGCCCGAAGAGGTGTACGAACGGCCGGCCAACAGGTTCGTCGCTGACTTCATCGGATCGCCCTCGATGAACTTCATCGACGTCGAACTCCGCGGGAACACGCTCGTGGGCCCCAGTTTCGAGTACGAGGTCTCCGACGAGTTCGTCGAGCGGGTGCGCGAGCACAGCGACGCCGACGAGTTCACCATGGGGATCCGCCCGGAGAACGTCAGGCTGGCCGACGACACGAGCGACGCGGGAGCGACGATTCCCGCTGTCGTCGACGTGCGAGAGCCCATCGGGAGCGACAACTACCTCTACATTCGGGTCGGCGACGAAGAGCTCACGATGCGGGTACCGGGCGACCAGAAGATCGAGGAAGGGCGCACGATCGACGTGGAGATCCGGGAGTCGGAGATCCACCTGTTCGACGCCACCACCGAAGAGAACGTCCTGCTGGAAGCCGAGCGCGAGCGCGAATCGCCAGCCGTCGCCAACTGAGATCCGCCGAGCGGTCCCGTGAACGACCGAGCCGTGCCGTGATCGCACCAGGTTCGAGCGACGGCACTCGGTCTCGAACCGCCCGGATCCCCCGAACACAGGGAAAAGCTTTTGCAAGGCTACGCTCGAAGGGTTCGTATCGAATCACAATGAGCAAAATTGCCGACTACGAGCTGTTCGAAGTGCCACCGCGCTGGCTGTTCCTCCGACTGGAGACCACCGACGGGACGGTCGGCTGGGGGGAACCGGTCGTCGAGGGGCGAGCCCACAGCGTCCGTGCCGCGGTCGAAGAACTGATGGACAACTACATCCTCGGCGAGGACCCGGCCCCTATCGAGGATCACTGGCAGACGATGTATCGCGGCGGGTTCTATCGGGGCGGCCCCATATTGATGAGCGCGATCGCGGGCATCGATCAGGCGCTCTGGGACATCAAGGGCAAGCAGTTCGGTGCGCCGGTCCACGAACTGCTCGGCGGTGCGACCCGGGACCGGGTCCGTGTCTACCAGTGGATCGGCGGCGACCGGCCCACGGAGGTCGCAGACCAGGCCGAGATGAAAGTCGACGCGGGTCTGACAGCCGTGAAGATGAACGCGACGGCGGAGCTCGAACGGATCGACGATCCGGCGACGATCGAGGCCGCCGTCAATCGATTGCGCGAGGTCCGCGAGGCCGTCGGTGACGAGATCGACATCGGCGTCGACTTCCACGGCCGCGTCTCGAAGCCGATGGCCAAGCGCCTCGCCAGAGCGCTCGAACCGTACGAACCGATGTTCATCGAGGAACCGGTCCTCGCGGAACACAACGACGCGCTGCCCGAGATTTCCCAACACACGACGATCCCCATCGCGACGGGCGAGCGGATGTACTCCCGGTGGGACTTCAAAGAGGTCTTCGAGGACGGCGCGGTCGACCTGATCCAACCCGACCTCTCGCACGCCGGCGGGATCACCGAGGTCAAGAAGATCGCCACGATGGCCGAGGCCTACGACGTGGCGCTGGCCCCCCACTGCCCGCTCGGCCCGATCGCACTGGCCTCCTGCTTGCAGGTCGACACCTGTTCGTCGAACGCGCTCATCCAGGAGCAGAGCCTCAACATTCACTACAACGAACGCAACGACGTGCTCGACTACCTCGCCGACTCCAGCGACTTCGAGTACGACGACGGTTACGTCGCGATCCCCGACGAACCGGGGCTGGGCGTCCAGATGAACGAGTCGTACATCCGCGAACAGGCCGAGCGGCCGGTCAACTGGCACAACCCGGTCTGGCGCCACGAGGACGGCAGCGTCGCCGAGTGGTAACCGGTAACTGTTCACTATTCGTTAATAAATTATTTGTACACCGGGGGAGTAACGGAAACTATGTCTACAGAAGACGACTACGGGATCAAGGCCACGGTCACGGCGCATCGTATCCTCGATACGATCCGCCGCCAGGACGGGGCGACACTGACCGAGATCGCGCGGGCGGTCGACCTCTCAAAGCCCGCAGTCCACAAACACCTCGCGACACTGGAGTCGCTGGGGTACGTCAAGCGGTCGGACAACGAGTACCAGATCGGGCTGGGGCTCGTGAGTTTCGGCGTCCACGCCCGTCGCCGCGAGGAGATCTACGAAGCCGCCCGGTCACAGGTCGTCGAGCTCTCGAACACGATGCGTGAACAGGCCTGTCTGGTCGTCCCCGGGCAGGGCGAGGACTGGAACTGCTTCTACATCTACTCGGCCGTCCCGGCCAATCTGGAGACACCGAATCAGGAAGGGAAGCTCCGCCCGCTCCACGCGACCGCGGGCGGGAAAGTGATTCTCGCGCATCTGGACAACGACGAGATCGAGGCGTTCTTCGAACACGACACGCTCTCGTCCGAGACTGCGAAGACGATCACCGAGCGCAACGAGTTGCAGGCGAAACTCCAGTCGATCAGGGATCAGGGCGCAGCGTACGACCGCCGCGAGCAGTCGAACGACCTCCGTGGGGTCGCCGCACCGATCCTCGACAGCGACGGGACTCCCCTGGGCGCGATCGAAGTCCTCGGCCCGGCACCACGGATGAGCGGCAAACGCCTCGAAGAGGACACCGTCGGGCTGGTCGTCAGCGGGGCGAAGAAGGTCGAAAACGAGCTATCGATGGCCTGACTGAAAGATGTTAACTAATGGTTAATGTATTTTCGGCATCATACGTCAACAATTGGCACGATCCCGTCTCACGGCGGCTGCGGCCGAAATATAACAGGAAGTCGGTTAACCATTAGAAAACAAGCGTTAACAATCATTATAATTTTCTATGAGTTAACAGAATCCGGGCAAATCGAGCCGTTGGCAGCGATACCTGCCCGGAGTTCGACGACACCGGGACTGACCAGCGGCGAAAACGGCGGTGAGACGGCGACAGAGTCGAATGCAACACGGGACAGTCGACCGACTAACCGCAGTAAAGCAGCGGTATTCGTCGAAGTCCCGAACAGCTGTTCTCTTATAGTTAACAAATTACAGACTGCGGGGTCCATCCCATCCACAGCGAGTCGGTGTGACCCAACCGGTCACCGGGTGGGTCTCGTCCGGAAGTGCTGTGGCCGACGACGACTGAACCCAGACCGCAGACCGGATAGCGAAACGATCCCTCGAGCCGACGTGCCCGAAGCCATCTGAATAACAAAAATACTGCTGTTATTTATTTGGTGACCGGTTCAGATCGGATATCCGACAACCACCGCCCGATGGTACTCCCAACGCTTTCGTTACGTCCGCATTTGTAAACTCCTTTCGTATTTTGGCCCCGATAGAAATGTTTCTACCCCTTACTCTAGTTTTTGCAACCATAATTGTGATTGCCAGCCCTAGATGTAGATTTTCAACTCCATATATCCTACACCATACTCGAATATTGTAGGCCCCGGCAGATCCTCGGTATTATACACATATATTATCGTTTTATACCAATATACCCATTATTTGGTCATATATTTCGGATTACCTATCTAGTCATCCCCAAGACGTCCTATTTCGCCTCGGCCACTTCGCTCTTCCCCACTCGATCAAAAACCTGGATCAAAAAAGCCGCTCGCTCCCCAAGGTCGCTCGCGGGGCTACTCAGTAGCTCACCACCGGATCGCGCTCCCAGAATTCGCTCGACTTCTCCAGTTTCGGCACCCAGGTCTGTTCGTCTTGCGCGAGCAGGGTGACGTGAGACTCCTCGACTTCCTTCAGCACGTCGTGGTCGGGGAGGAACTCGCCGACTTCTTCGGTAAACGCCCGGACCTCGTCGTGGCTGGGCATCGATTCCCGGTCGAGACGACCGCGAGAGTGACCGACGTGCATGTAGGCCTTCATCTCGACGTAGTCGACCTCGGCGCGCTGGCACATCGCCGCGTACCACGCCGGGTAGTGCATGTTGTGGCCCTTGACCAGCGTCGTCCGGATCACCGTTCGAGTGTCGTCCTTGTCGGCCAGCACGTCCAGCGTGTCGATCAGCGACTCCCACGCGCCGCCCTCGACGGCCTTGACCGTGTCGTCGAAGGTCTTGCGGTCGGGCGCGTCGACGGAGACGTATAGCTGGGTCGGGTCACACTCCGCCAGGACGTCGGGGTTGGTGCCGTTCGAAACGAGGAAGGTGGTGATGTCCCGGTCGTGGAACTCCTCGATGAGTTCGGGGAGGTAGGGGTAGAGGCTCGGCTCGCCGTCGAGCGAGATCGCGACGTGGCGTGGCTCCATGGCCTCCTCGAAGCGTTCGCGCGGAACCTTTTCGTTGCCGCCGAAGCCAGAGAGCAGTTTCTTCTGGAGTTCCAGCGACGCGTCGGCGACGGCGCTCGGATCGTCCCACTCCACGTCGCCCAGTTCGTAGGCGTGGCCCGCGTGATCCCGCCAGCAGAACACGCAACGTTCGTTGCACTTGACGACAGGCGTCATCTGGATGCAACGATGCGACTCGATGCCGTAGAAGATGTACTTGTAACACTTCCCCTCGCCGCGCAGGGCGTTCGCGGTCCAGCCACAGGTCTGTGCCGCCGTGTGATTCTCGCTGTGGTAGTCGGGGTCGTCGACCTGTTTCGGCCCGTCCGATTCACTCATTACTGATGACGATGGACACGGAGCCTCAAACATCCTTCCGTCCGCCCACGACAGCGAGCGAACGGACTGTGGCGTGACTACCGGAAGATCCCTTTCTTGTGCCACCGATCCATTGGTGCCGTATGGAGTACGTCGAAGCGGGTGGCGCGACGATTCCGAAACTGGGACTGGGGACGTGGCAAAACACCGGGCCGACCTGTACCGAGACGGTCCGGACGGCCCTCGATCTGGGCTATCGCCACGTCGACACCGCACAGGCCTACGACAACGAGCGCGAGGTCGGGAAAGGGATCGCACAGTCAGACGTGGACCGCGAGGACATCTTCCTGACGACGAAACTGTGGCGCTCGAACCTCCGGCGTGGGGACGTGCGCTCGTCGGTCGAAGAGAGCCTCGAAAAGTTGGGCGTCGACGCCGTCGACCTGCTGTTGATCCACTGGCCCCATCCCAGAGTTCCCGTCGCGGAGACGCTCGATGCGATGGCCGCCCTCCGGGAGGAAGGACTGGTCGAGCACCTCGGCGTGAGCAACTTCACACGCGCACAACTCGCCGACGCTCGCGAGGCCGTCGAGGCCCCTATCGTCGCCGATCAGGTGCTCTACCACCCGTACAAGGATCAGTCCGGCCTCCGCGAGTACTGCCGTGAGGAGGGGATGGCGCTGACAGCCTACAGCCCGCTGGCGCGGGGCGACGTGCTAGACGACCCGGTTCTCTCGGAGATCGGTGCGAGCTACGACAGGAGCGCCCCGCAGGTAGCGCTGCGCTGGCTCGTCCAGCAGGCGGGCGTCGTCGCCATCCCCAAGACGACCAGTCGCGACCACCTCGCGGCCAATCTGGCGGTCTTCGACTTCGAACTGACCGACGAGGAGATGGCCCGTGTCGACACACTGACAGGGAGCATCCGGCGACGACTCGCCAATCGGTCGCCCGGGCTGATGCGCCGGTTCCCGCTCTAGCGGCGTCGAATCACCCCCGAGGACTCGACGATATTAGGACGTATCCAGCATGTTGAAGACGCTAGTGGAATTGGTAGGCAATCACTATCATTCTCCAGTCGAACGTCCGTTACCGTGAACGAACGAAGCCGTATTTCCAGACAAACGTTCGAAAACCGACGGGGACTGTCCGCTGAAAATGCGGCTCCACGGCCGGTCCGGCATCGGTCGGTCGAGCACGACCACCGGGCCCGACCCGACTGGAGTCCAGCGTGAGCGACTCCGCCTCCCACCCGCGGTTCCTCGAACTGCCGCGCAACGACCGGGGGCTGGCGACCGGCACCCGTGCAGTTCGCCGGATGAAGCAGCTGTTACCTGCGTTTCTGGACCAGAAGCTCGACAACGCCGACGCCGACGGGTTCGTCGTCGCGCTGGACGGCAGCGTCGGGTCGACAGTTGCGACGGTGCTGGCGATCGAGGCGACCAGCGCCGATCGAGTGCTCGGACTGGTGATGCCGGCACAGCTCGACGACGAGACGTCGGCGCGTGCGGCGGAGGCGATCGCGTCGATGCTCGATATCGACTACCAGCGACTCCACCTCCAGCCGCTCCTCTCGACCTTCCAGCGGGTGATCGGGGCCGCCGGGGAACCGGCCGACGACATCGTCGCCATGCGAAACGTCTGCGAACGGTTCCGGATGGCGTGTCTGTACCACGTCGCCAACACGACGAACCGACTCGTACTGGGGTCGATCAACCGGAGCCAGCGGCTGCTGGGGTCGATGACGAAACACGGCGAGAACGGCGTCGACATCTCGCCGTTGAGCGACGTGTACCGGACCGAAGTGGCGGCGCTCGCGAGAGGCCTCGAGGTCCCCGAAGAGATACTCGAGCGCCGCCAGCGGCCGATCGACGAGAGCTACCAGAGCGACGCCGAACGGCTGGGCATCGAGCCGTCGACGCTTGACAGCCTGTTGCACTACCTGATCGACAGAGACGACAGCGAATCGGTGATCGCCGAGCGGTTGGAGGTCGATCCGAGCGTCGTCCGGCAGGTTCGCGAGTGGTGCGCCGCCACGCGACACAAACGCCATCCACCGCTGAAACCGTCGTTCGATCTGTGACAGCCGGTTCGGCTATGAGAGCCCGTCTCAGGCGTCCGGTCCCCTGTCCGATCCCAGCGTGACGCCGCTACCCGACTCGCGCGTGTAGAGGACGAGCACCCGGTAGGCCGGTGTGACGCCGACGACGACGCTGTCGCCGGCCACGACTGCGTTCTCGTCGCCGCTGGCCTCGCCGGCCCATTGCCCGGCGCTCGTCTGGTCGGCGCCGTCGCGGTCGGCGAACCCCTCGCCCTGGAGTTCGAGCCGGTCGGCCGGCACCGCGTCGCCGCCGTGGTGGGTGATCGTCACCGTCCCGGCCTCGCTGTCGTACGCGAAGTTCAGCGCGACCTGTGGCTGGTCGCCGCCGCTGGCGATCTCGAAGGGCCCGAGGCGTCCGGTCGACACGTCGGCCTCGGCGAGGACGACGCGCCCGTCGGTCGAGACCGTCGGCGTCGCGTCGCCGAAGCGACCGCTCGCACCCGCCCACGATTCGACGGCATCGGCGTCGGTCGCGCTCGCACTCTCGAACACCGTCGCGACGGCGACGCTCGTGGTGTCGCTGCCGATCAGCCAGCGGCCGCCCTGGCCGAGCGCGGCATCGGCGTCGATCGCCGTCGAACTGGGCTGACAAGTGACGACGTGGCCCGAGCCCAGCGCCCCGAGGAGCGCGCCAGCGACCGAGTCACTGGCCCCGTACCGCGCTCCAGTACCGGTGTAGGCGTCGATTCCGGCCTGCATGACGGTCCCGGCGGTCACCGAGGTCTGAAAGCGCCGCAAGTCGACCTGTGCGACCTGGCGATCGCCGACCGCGACCACCCGCTTCGCGTCAGCACTGTACACGTCGAACTCCCGGTAGCTGCCGTCGGAACTGAACCCGGCTTCGGTGAGCTGGCTGACCAGCGGGGACCGCTCGAACGGGCCGTCGTAGACCGTCAGCCCGATCCCGGTCTGGTGGACGCTCCGGAGCGAGCCGACCGTTTCGAACCCCTGAAGGCCGACCTGGGTGTCGAAGTTCGCCGTCCGCTCGGCCGGGAGCACGTCGGCGTAGTCGGCCATCGCTGTCGGGTGTAACGTCACGAACGAGTACTGCTCGCGGTTCAGGACCGACGGCGGGGCCAGCCACCGACCGGCCTGCCCGTCCGGGCCGCCGATCGGCGTGGTCGCTGGCGTGTCGGTCGCGGTCGTCGAACCCGTCGATCCGTCCGTCGGAGTCTCCGTCGAGTCGTCGCCCGAGAGCGCCGAACAGCCCGCCAGCCCGGCAGTCGCGGCCAGTGCGGTCGTCCGGCGCAGGAGGGCACGGCGCGTCTGATCCATACCGTGGCCCATCGCCCGGCGCGGCAAATACTTCGTGGTATCGGGAGCGGGGCGAGCCACCGATGACCGGCAGTTTTACGAGCGCCGACCGGTTGCCATCTTGCGTGGAAACCGCCCGGATCTTCGACGAGTTCCCGGCCCCCTCCTACCGGGGGAACCAGAAGGAGGCGCTGGCGGACATCCGCGACGCCTTCGCGGCCGGCAACGACGTGGTGCTGGTGCGCGCACCGACCGGGAGTGGCAAGTCCCTGCTGGCGAGAGCCATCGCAGGTTGTGCCCGCACCGCAGGCGAGGGCGGCGTCGAGCAGCTGATCGACTCGTTCTACACGACGCCGCAAGTCTCCCAGCTCGACGACGTGGCCGAGGACTCGCTCCTCGAAGACCTCAACGTGATCCGGGGGAAGAACAACTACGATTGCATCCTCCCCGGCGAGACCGACACACCGGTCAATCAGGCCCCCTGCGCCCGCGAGCGGCAGTTCGACTGTCAGGTCAAGCACCGTTGCCCGTACTTCTCCGATCGAGCCATCGCCTCGAACCGCCGCATCGCCGCGATGACGCTGGCCTACTTCATGCAGACCGCCGGCTCGGACGTGTTCGGGCCCCGCGACGTGGTCGTGATCGACGAGGCCCACGGGCTGGGCGACTGGGCGGAGATGTACGCGACGATCGAACTCGGTCCCGACACCGTCCCGGTCTGGGACGACACCCGCCCCCAGCAGGTCGACGACCTGGAGGACGCGGCGGGCTACGCCCAGCGCCTGGCCGACGTGGCCGAACGCCGGGTGCAGGAACTCCGCCAGCAGGAGGAACTGACCGCCGAGGAAGTCGCCGAACGGGACCGGCTGAACAAGCTCCGCCAGGACCTCGGGTGGTTCGTCGAGGACTACCGGGACCCCGAGAGCGTGACGACGTGGGTCGTCGACCAGCCAGACGGCGAGGGCGGGTCGGTGACGATCAAGCCCCTGGACCCGGAGAAGTACCTCAAACACACCGTCTGGGACCGCGGCCACCGCCACGCCCTGCTGTCGGCGACGATCCTCAACAAGGAGGCGTTCTGTGCCAACGTCGGGCTGAATCCCGACAACGTCGCCCTCGTCGAGGTCGGCCACACGTTCCCCGTCGAGAACCGGCCGCTGTACGACGTGACCCAGGGGAAGATGACCTACGAGCACCGCGACGAGAGCCTGCCCAAGATCGCCCGGATCGTCGTCCGGGCGATGCAGGCCCACCCCGACGAGAAGGGGCTGATCCATTGTCACTCCTACGCTATCGCCGAAAAGCTGGAGTCGCTGCTCGTGGACTTCGGGGTCGGCCCGCGATTGCGCAGCCACGAGAGCGAGGACCGTGACGGCCAGCTGACCGCGTGGAAGCGAACCGACGACCCCGACGTGTTCCTCTCGGTGAAGATGGAGGAGGCCCTAGACCTGGAGGGGGACCTCTGTCGCTGGCAGGTCATCTGCAAGGCACCGTATCCCAACACCCGCGACTCCAGAGTCGCACAGCGCCTCGAAGACGGCCAGTGGGGCTGGTACTACCGGACAGCGCTGCGGACCGTCATCCAGGCCTGCGGGCGGGTCGTCCGCGCGCCCGACGACCACGGGGCGACCTACCTCGCGGACTCCTCGCTGCTGGACCTGTTCGAACGCGCCCGGGTCGACATGCCCGACTGGTTCGCCGAGCAGGTCGACCGGATGGCGCCGCCCGATCTGCCGACGTTCGACCCGTCGGCGGCCCTCGGTGGGGGCAGTGTCGGCGGGGGGAGCGACTCCGACGACGGCGGTTCCCAGTCTCGGTCGCGTTCGCGTTCTCGGTCACGGTCGCGACGCTCGTCGGGTACGAGTCCGATGGCCGACGTGTGGGACACAGAGTAGGCGCTCGATTCACAGTGCATCCACTACGGCGGGATCAAGGATCGAGGATCGATATCTCGACGATGGTGCTGGGCGGACCACGTCGCACAACCGCTCTGTTCGTCTGTCCCTGCCTCAGAGTGCCGACCCGACCGCGAGCGCGATCGGTGAGCCGATCATCAACACGACGAAGATGATCGCGATGAGTTGCTGTCGATCCATATCCGTCCTTGTTCGGCCGCCGGCATAGGCGTTTCGAGGATCAACGCTCGGTTTCTGGCGGGTACTGCAGGTCCGTCCAGTACACCGTCCCGTCGTACTCTGCCAGCCACGTGCCGCTGTACTCGTCGACCACGATACCGTCGTGGACGCGGAAACGATCCGACAGCGAGCGGAAGGCGTCGGGGACGTCGCCGTCAGGGAAGTAGCTCCCCTCGATCGCTTGCTCGACGATGTCGCGTTCCGCGTCAGAGAGCCCGGAGAGGGTGAAGAGGTACCGCTCGCGGAGTTGCTGTCCCAGTTCGCTCGCGCTCTCGGCGACCTGTTCGGCGTGGTAGACGTAGGTGTTGACAGTCACTTCGCGGCTCTCCTCGACGTTGACCCCGTAGGTGGTACCCTCGTAGGAAACCCCGCCGTACTCCCCGTCTCGCAGGACGCTCTCGGCGTCTTCCGGGTAGGTGTACCCCCGGCCGATGTCGAAGCCGTCGCTGGTCCGCTCTCGCCCCTCGGCTGGCGGGATCAACTCATCGAGGGCTTCCCTATCGGCTTCGGGGAGGTCGGCGTAGGCGATCACTCGATCGGGCTCGCTCTCGGGGTCGTAGTCCACCTCTACGTCGTATCGCATCGCGAGGCGCGAATCGACGACTTCGTTGGTGAACTGGTAGTACGCGCCCTCGTACTCGATTGGGCGGGGCGATTCGAACTCCGGTGTCGTCCCCTCGGTTCTCGGCTCCTGGCCGTCGATCGTGGCGGCGACCAGGTCTCGCAGTTCCGGCGAGAGCCCGTCGGTCGAACTGGCGTAGCGGTCGGCGATGGCGCTGTCGTTCTCGACAGCACTCATCGACAGCGACCCGTCCGTCGGATGGGCACAGCCGGCGAGCGCGATGGGGAGGGCGGTCGCGGCGGTCGCGAGGAACGTGCGGCGGCGCATGCGTGAACGAAAACTGAGACAGCGTGAATAGTTTGTGGTGGCTTCGAAGCGCGTCCGACCGATCACTCGATCCGAGCGTCCACGACGACGTGGACGACACCCTCGCTGTGGCTCTTGACCCGGCGGGTGTCGAGGATCTCGACGTCGCGGCCGGCGTCGGCCGCGGCGGCCTCGATTCGCTCGATCGGGCGGTCGAAGACGAGTGGCTCCGGCGTCGCCTCGTGCACGTGGACGACGCCGCCGGACGCGAGCGCAGCCAGCGCAGAATCGAGGTACTCGTGGGCGTCGTAGTAGCCCATCACGATCCGGGCGACGGGGTCGTCGGCCAGTTCGGGGGCCACGTCTCGACAGTCCGCCCGGTAGGGGTGAACGCGGTCGTCGACGCCGTTGAGCCGGACGTTCTCGATCAGGTAGCGAAAGGAGTCGGGATTACGTTCGACCGCGGTGACGGTCGCACCGGCCCGGGCCATCGGCAGCGTGAAGTAGCCGATGCCGGCGAACATATCGAGGACGCGTTCGCTGTCATCGACGATATCCCCCATCCGCGCTCGCTCGGCTTTGTTCCCCGGCGAGAACATCACCTCGGCGAGGTCCAGCGCGTAGGCGGTGCCGTGCTCGCGGTGGACCGTTTCCGTGTCGCCCGTGCCGGCGATCACCGTCACGTCGGGCTCCCGGTGCTCGCCCGTAATCGGCCCACGGTCGAGGACAGTGTCGGCCCCCCCGTGGACCTGCAGCAGCGCCTCGCCAACCTCGGCGGGCCGGGGCACGTCCGTCATGTCGACGAGAATTACGTCGCCGATGACGGCCCACGATGAGGGAGCCAGTTCGATCTCGTCGTCAGTCCAGCCCCGCTCGCGCAGGTAGTCGTCCAGTTCTCGGAGTTTCGGCTCACCGACTTGCCGGACTACCTCCCGCACTGCGAGGTCGGCGGGGACGCTCGTGACCGGAACGGCGACGCTGTCCTCGTCCCACGGCTGGACGGTCCGACTGTCGTCGTACGTGCCCTCGGCCTGCAGGCGGTCGATGACCGTCTGGGCGCGCGACCGGGCGACGACGACGCCGAGTCGCTGGTCTGGACTCATTGTCCCCGGGAACGCTGTCGGGAGTGAAACCCGTTTCGTGTCATACTGTCGGCTGTAAATCTGTACAGCGTTTCGCCACCCCGAGGTGGCGAATATCCGCAAACAGTTACAGTCGACAGTATCGGTGAGAGCGGGCGCGCTACTGGTGGGACTCGTTCAGTTCGAAGACGCGAACGTCACCCAGCCGGGCAGTCGCCAACTCCGTGCGATCCAGGCTACAGATGGTGAGACCGACGTGTATCTGCCCCGCGATCTCGATCGGGCGCTGGCTGACCGGGTCCCACTGCTGGCCGTCGGTCGAGACGTAGCCCGTGATCTCGCCGTCGACACAGTCGAGGCGGTACCACGGGAACGCGTCCAGCGGCTCCGGGTACGGGTGTTTGAGCCCGCGCCTGCCGGGACTCGACCGCCAGATGACCTCCGATTCCCCGTTGCCCGACTGCCCGAGGAAGGTGTACGGGCTGTCCTCGGCCAGCGAGTCCCGCACCATCAGCCCGACTTTGCTGTAGTCGGCCAGCGGATCGAACGAGAGGAGCCGCGCCTGGATCCGGACCGGTGTGTCAGTCGTCGCGTAGACGAAGTGGCTCTCGTTGGTGTTCCCCCAGAGGTTGTCCCCGGCACCGGTGATCGTCCACTCGTCGATCTCCTCGTCGTAGGACGCGCTCCCGGGCGTCTGGGCGTGTCCGATGTCGTCGGCGGCGTCGAGTGCGATCCCGTCGCCAGGCGTCAGCGACGGGAGCCGGTCGACCATCGTGCAGCCGATGATCTCGAAGCGCGTACCCTGCGTGTCCGCTGGATCGAGACCTCGAGCGTCGGTGATGGTCAACTCCCAGTCGCGCTGAGAGAGCGCCTCGCTGACGATCCGGAGACCCACGCCGGAGCCAGTGTCGGCGGTGGTGTATCCCGCAGCAGTCACGGCCGCCCGCTCGGAGGGCGGGATCCCCGGCCCGTCGTCCTCCACGTAAAACCCGTTCTCGACCAGTCCGACGCGGACAGTCACGTCCTCGCCGGCGTGCTGGACCGCGTTGCGCAACAGGTTCTCCAGCACGAGGTGGATCACGTCGGTTTCGGCTATCAGCGTCGCTCCCTCGGGGACGTCGACGTGGAGCGTGGCGTCGTCACCGGCGACGAGCGGCCAGATCTCCTCGACCAGCGGGACCAGAGGCGTCGACGGGGCGCCGGTGTCCCCCTCGCCAACGCTCGGTTGCAGACTTGCGTTCGAGAGCACCCCCAGGTCAGCGACGATCGACTCCATGTGATCGTGTGCGGCCTCGATCTTCTCGATGGCGTCCTCGTCGCCCCGGCGCACGCGGTCGAGCGCGCCGAACGCGATCTGGAGCGGGGTCCGGAGGTCGTGGGTGATGTACTTCGCGAACCGGTCGACGCGCTCGCGGTGCTGGCGCAGCTCCTGCTGGTCGTGCTTGCGCTCGGTCACGTCGACGGCGATTCCGACGAGCCCGCGGACCTCGCCGTTCTCGTCGCGCCAGGGGACCTTCGTCGTCTCGACCCAGAACTCGCGATCCTCGGTCCGGTAACACACGTCCTGGCACCAGATTGGCTCCCCCGACTCGATGACGTGGCGGTTCTCGCGGTGGGCCTGTGTGGCGCGCTCGTGGTACACGTCGTCCATGAACTCGATCGGCGTCTTGCCGATCGGATCACCGGCGTGGGGCCAGAGATCGGCCGGCGTCCGATAGCGATACCGACTCTCCTCGTCCAGTACGAACACGGTGATGCCCATGTCCTCACACAGCGTCTCGAAGAGGTCGCTCTGTTCGACGTATCGGATACGGGCCGCGTAGGCATCCAGCGCGTCGTCGACGATCGACCGCAGTGTCCCCGGGTCCGCCGAGGACGGGACGTATCGGGCGTTGCCGTCGCCCGCGACCGCGGTCGCGACGCGGTTGTCGTCGGGAACGGATGCGATGACCGGCAACTGCTCGTCGATCGTGCGGACCGCGTCGAGACACGGCGTCACGTGGCCAGCGTCCCGGACGACGAGACAGCCCAGTCCGGGCGCCGAGTCGACGAACGCACCCGCCGCTGACGCGGAATCGACCGCCGACACGGTGTCGGCCCGCCCGGCAGTGAGTGTCTCACGGAGTTCGTCCTGACCGTCGCTGTCGGGCCCGACGATCAGCACACCCCCCGGATCGCTTGCTCGCGTGCGCATCTCGCGATAGGCCACCTTTCGATTCGAGCGTATTAATGGTGTACGTTCATCTGGGCTGGCAGCGTCGTACGCATCGACAATGCCCAGTATCAGTCCTCGTCGGGGACCACGTGCAGCCCTTCGCGGTGTTTCAGAACCGGGATTTCGTCGGCGTCGGGATCGACGTAGTCGGGGTTCGGGATGGTCTTTGCCTCGTAGGTCTCCGGATCGAGCACCTGCACGGCGTTGTCGTCCTCGACGGCCACCAGCGTCGTTGCTTCGGCGTCGTCTTCGGTCCCCAATCGTCTCGCGTCGGGCGCTTCGGCGTCCTCGAAGGACGCTTCGAAACCCTCGCCCGACGCGAGACGAGTCCCCTTGAGGTTGCCCTGCACGGACCGGACGAGGACCGGCCCGTCGCCGTCCTCGGGATCGATGATCTCGCCCGGCCGGTACCGTGGTAGGCGAATCGCGTAGGTGACCCGGTAGACTTCGTTGCCGTCCGAGTCCTCCGTGACGAGCGTCTCGTTGTCGGTGAAACTCCCGCCCAGTTCGGTCGTGATCTGGCGGGCGACCTTCATCCCGATCTTGTTGGTCGAGACCTTGATGTCGACGCCCTCCTCGGGTTCGGTGATCTCGGTGACGAACGCCTCGCGGTCGCCCGTCGCTTCCATCTCCGCGACGACCTCGTGGGCGATTTCTTTGGCTCGCTCGGCTTCCTCGTCGCTGGGCGTGCGCTCCTCACCGCGGACCTGCACGGTCGAGGCGTACGAGCCGCCGGCGATCTTCCCACAGCGCGTGCAGGTCTGGCGGCTGATCTTGACCGGGACGACCACTTCTTCGGTGACCGGCGTCTCCCGGATGACGCCGGAGAACTCCGCGTGCATCCGGATGTTGTTCTTGTCGACCTGCTCGGGCGCGACCTGCCACGCCACGGACTGGGCGTCGACGTGGATGCCCAGCGCCTCGCTCACCTCGTCGACGGCGATGTCGGTGTAATCTTCGGCCCCAACGTCGACCCAGCGGTTCCCCCGGTGGACCGCCCCACACTGTGCGCAGACCCGGACCTCGATTCGGTCTGGCGCGTCGACCAGGTCGAACTCCTCGAAGTAACAGGCGTCACAGAGGACGCTATCGGGATCGTGCTGCCCCGCGACGCTCGGGCGCTCGCGCTCGTGGTCCGGGATCTCGTCACCACAGCGCGGGCAGAAGGCTCCAGAACGACTCATTGGACTCCGATACGACGCTGGCGAGGTTATCGCTTGTGTTCTCGACCAGTTCTGGTGGCCTCCTCGCACTCGGTCCACACCGTCTGCTCTGAAAATGTCGATAACATCAGTCATGGACCGTCTTCTCGTGTATTTCGACGCGGCTCTAGACACATAGTGTGTCGTTCTTTACCACTTGTCTTCTAGGTACGAGCCAGTCTATGACTGATGACGACAGTGGAACGATGCTGAGCCGACGACGACTGCTACAGACCGCCGCAACAGTTTCGATTGCCGGCCTCGCAGGCTGTTCGGTCTCGACACCAGTCGGGGAGTTGAAACTGAACGGTGGCGACGAGGAGTCGACGCCCGAGCCGACACCGACGGCGTCCCCAACAACGGTTACGGCGATCAGGACGACGCGGACCCCCACCGCGACGCCGACTGGCACGCCGACCGACACGCCGACTGACACGCCGACGCCGACTGGCACGCCGACCGACACGCCGACTGACACGCCGACGCCGACCGACACGCCGACCGATACCCCGACACCAACATCGGCTGACACGCCGACTTCAACGCCGGACTCGTCGAGCGAATCGCTGGATGAGCCGCTCCTTCCCCAGACGCCGGACCCGTGTGTCCTGGACGGTTCGTGTATCAACACGCCGTCGGGAGACGATGATTCGACATCGTCCGACGATCTGATCTTGATCCCGGACGATACCGTGCTCTTGGATCCAGACCTCGTCAATCCGGTGCCCTCCGACGAACTGATTTCGTCGCTCGACGACCCGAACACCGTCGAAGAGACTGGCGATATCGCTGTGACGGTGACACCGGATACCGGTCAAGAAGAGAACGAGGCGCTCGGATCCGAGAGCACCGAGCGAAACGGAGACATGATCTGTACGACACAGCGCCGTCGCGTCACGTCCGGCGGTGGCACCAACTTCCTGCTGGATCCACAACTGGGAACAATCTGGCCCGGTGCGATCCTCGAAGCCACGAGCATCGCGAAGGGGCAGTTCTCTCCGGCACTGACGGCGGCGCGTCGCAACGGCGCGTCCGTGAGTGAGATCCGCCACCCGATCGAGCTCTCCATCTCGTTACGGAACATCACGGGCAAGAACACGCGCCAGCTACAGACGCCCTCGCTCGGTTCGTTCCGAACAGCGCTCGACGACATCCTCGGCCAGTACGATCAAAACGCGAACACGCCGGCGAAGATGAACTTCTCCATCGAGCAGGTCCACTCCTCGAAACAGCTCGACATCTCGCTGGGCGCACACTACGACAGCAACATGGTACAGGTCGACAACCAGTTCGACTTCTCGACAGAGTCCGAGACCAACAAACTCCTCGCGAAGTTCTTCCAGCAGTACTACACCGTTGACGTCTCGCTGCCAAACCCAATCGCCAACGGCATCGTCTCCGACGCAGGTAGCTACCTCAAACAGAACGACGTAATCGTCAAGAACGTCACCTACGGCAGAGTCCTCCTATTCTCGGCGGAGTCGAAGTACGAGCGAACCGACATCGAGAACTCGCTGCGGGTCGCCCTGGACGCCGCTTCCAAGAGCGGCGAAGTCTCACTCGACATTGCTCATAAACAGGTACTTCGTGACACGGAGATCAACGTCCAGGTGCTGGGTGGATCGGCCCAACAGGGTGCACAGACCGTGAGCAAGCCCGGCGAAGGTGCCTTCGAAGCGGTCAAAGACTTCATCCAGGGCGGTGCGACATACGATCCCCAGACCTCTCCGGGTGTTCCCATCGCCTACCAGACGAAGTACCTCAGCAACCTCGATACGGCCAACACCTACCTCACCACGACCTACACGGAACGCAACTGTCGACCGACGACGCGGGGATACCGCGTCCACAACATGTCTTGGGAGGTCATTCAGGAGTCCGATCCGGGCAGCGAAGAGGAGCTGTACGGCGATGTCTACGTCGTCGCGTGGCCCGTCACGGGACCGAACGACGTTCTGGGCGAGGACGGCCGCATCGAACCCAAAGGCGGTCGGAGTGACGGACGTGTCTGGCACCGCTCGCAATCATCGTACATCAACGTCAGTAAGGGGCAGCGAAAGAATCTGGGCGTCGACGCGACCATCGAATTCGACGACGCCCACGAACTCGACAACGGGCGCACCTACATTCAAGTGACGGCGATTCCACACGAAAACGATTCCACGTCGTTCGACGAGTTCGGCAACAAGAAGGCAGTCAAGTGGTTCCTCAACGAAGCACCGAGTGACCCCGACCGCGCCGGCAACGGCCGCGGAAAGTTCACCGAACGCTGGAACGATCACGGCTCGGAAATTGAACTCTCCTTCGACATCTCGCCGATCGCACTGTAGTAGCGCTTGGCTCGCTGCCAGTCCGTGCGCTTTTGTCGATAAAGTCCATTAGCGTCGATCTATTGAGCAAACGATATCGGCTCACGCTGTCGCTTGCGTCGTCGAGAAACGACTTCAGTCCATCACAGAACAACTCGAGTCACCGACTCAGTACCGAACCAGCAATCCTTGCAGACGGTACAAACGAAAACAATCGCCTGTAAAGGGTTCGCAACAGGCTCAAACGGAGTGTTGTCGTCCAGTACCGGAGCCGGCCGGAACGGGTCGACGAGCGTCCAGAGATACGACACCGCGTGTCAGTTCAGCACCACGAATCGGTAGTTCAGCAGCGTCGCGAACAGCACCCACGCGAGGTAGGGTACCAGCAGCGCGGCGGCACGCCGGTCCACCCGGTCGAAGGCCCAGATCGTGGGCACCAGCAGGACCGCCAGCACCGCGATCACACCGAGCGCGACCAGCGGCAGCTGGAAGGTGAAGAACGTCGGCGTCCAGGCGATGTTGAAGACGAACTGGAGGGCAAACAACCCGAGCGCGACCCGCACACGCCGGTCGCCCACTCCCTCACGAGCGATCAGAAAGACGGCCACACCGAGCAGCGTGAAGAGCAGTGTCCAGACGACACCGAAGGCCCACGTCGGCGGGTAGATGGCGGGCTTGACGAGCGCGTCGAACCACGCCGAATCGGGGCCGCCCAGCACCGCCGGGAGGCCGCCCAGCAGGTTCACGAGGACGATCAGGCCGAACACTCTCAAGAGGTCACGTCGGTCGAAGCTGTCGGGGGCGGCGTCGGCGAGGGACATACCAGAAGTTCGGGCGACAGGAGCAAAGCGGTTGTGGCGTCGGCGAGTAGTCTCGGCCCCGGCGAAGATCCCGCGCGCTACAGGATTTCGGGGCCGTCCACGTCTTCCTCGGCGGCCTCGCGCCAGGAGTGGGTCGGTTCCCAGTCCAGCATCGACTGCGCTTTGGCGGTCGAGAGCGCGGACTGCTCGCCCTCCACGTCACACTGGTCGGGCAGTTCACCGAACCAGTTTTCGACGACCTCGCGTGTCGGCATATCGGCGTAGTTGTCGGCAGCCGCGATGTTGAACGGTTCGTGACCGTCGATCTCGGCGTCGATCGCCGCGACGACGCTGTCGACGATGTCGCGGATGTCGACGTAACACCAGATGTTGCCGTCGCCTTCCTCGCTCGGATCGCGATCACGACAGAGGTACTCGCCCGGGTACTGGATCCACGAGGGGCGGATCGAGACGACGCCGATGTCGTCCCGGCGGGCGACCATCTCGGCCACCTCCTCGGCCGCGACCTTGCCGGTGCCGTAGGGGTCTTCGGGTCGCATCGGGTGGGACTCGTCGATGGGGAGGGAATCGGGGAGGGGCGTCTCCTCGGAGAAGGCGAAGCCGTACGCGCTCTCGGAGGATGCGGCGACCACGTCGGCACCGACCCGACCGGCGGCGTCGAGGATGTTGTACGCGCCCATGAGATTGTTCTCGAAGACGTGGCCGCCGGCATGGTCCAGCGGGTCCGGGATCGCGCCCCAGTGGACCACGTCGTCGGGATCGAACTCGTGGACGAGGTCGTACACGTCTCCTTTATTGGTCAGATCGGCCTGTCGGGCGTCGACGCGTGGGTGGTCGACATGCTCGATCCGCTGATCGACACAGAGGACCTCGTGGCCGTCGCGAGCGAGTCGGTCGACGATCCAGCGGCCCGATCGCCCGAAGCCACCGGTGACGAGAATACGGGACATACACCAGCCGTTGTTCCTCACTCCTTATAAATCGTCCTTGGGAACGGCCCACACGTTTCGAGTGATCGTCCACTGCATCGGCAACGGACGGCCGACCGTCAGCGACCGGCCAAGCTATGTGAACACGTAGCAGGCGGTCGAACAACCCTTTTAGTCGGCTGGCCCATAGCGTCGCCCATGGAATGGAAAACCGACTGGGGACTTCGCGGTCGGATGATCTTGACGATGTTTCTGCTGTTCGCGCTGTACATCGTCTTCATCGGCGTGATGACCCAGACGCGTTTCTTCGGCGTCGCGATCCTGGGGATGGGCGTGTTCCTGCTCGGGCAGTTCTTCTTCAGCGACAAGCTCGCACTGTACTCGATGGGCGCACGCGAGGTCGACCCCGACGAGTACCCTGAACTCCACCGGACGGTCGACCGACTGGCCCAGCAGGCCGACCTCCCGAAGCCGAAGGTCGCCGTCGCCGACTCCCGCGTGCCCAACGCCTTCGCGACAGGGCGCTCGAAGAAGAGTTCCGCCATCGCCGTGACGACGGGGATCATGAACACGCTCGATCAGGAGGAGCTGGAAGGCGTCATCGCCCACGAGCTGGCCCACATCAAGAACCGCGACGTGATGGTGATGACCATCGCCTCCTTTCTCTCGACGATCGCCTTCCTCGTCGTGCGCTGGGGATGGCTGTTCTCGGGCGGCCGAGATCAGGGCGGGAACGGTGGCGCGCCGGTTCTCGTGGCCATCCTCGTCTCGCTGGTGGTCTGGATCGTCTCGTTCCTGCTGATCCGGGCCCTCTCGCGCTACCGCGAGTACGCGGCCGACCGGGGCGGCGCGTCGATCACGGGCAAGCCCTCGGCGCTGGCCACGGCACTGATGAAGATCGACGGCCGGATGGACAAGGTGCCAAAGGAGGACCTGCGCGACCAGGCCGAAATGAACGCGTTCTTCATCATCCCGATCAAGTCCGGCTTCGTCGGCAAACTGTTCAGTACCCACCCCTCGACCGAGCAGCGCATCGAGCGCCTGCAGGAACTGGAGCGGGAACTGGAAGGGTACTAGGCCGTTCTCCCTGGCCCCGCGGCAGCTGACTGTTGTGACGGACACTCTCACCGAAGCGAAAGAGACAGAATGCCTGATGGCCGACTAGGAGGCATGATTCCGGAACTCCTCGAACAGCTCCCCGAACTGCTGGAACTGACGGTGCTCGGCGCGGGTACCGTCGGCCTGACCATCGTCGGCGCGTTTATCGAACAGTTCGCGCTCGCGACGGCCCAGCACGGCGACGTCACGATCGGTGCGTGGGCCGCTCTCATCGGCACGGGAGCGCTCTATCTCGCGTTCACGCTCGCGACCGACAAACTACCGAACCAGCTGGCCGTGGTCCGGCGCGCACTCGCCGAGTAGATCGCCCCGTTCGAGCGTAGTCTATTTTACATGTCCCCGCGAAGCCGGGATATGGTCCGCTCCGTTCCCCTCCAGACCCGCATGGTCGCGGCCCTCGCGCTGTCGCTCGTGGGCTACGGTGCGCTGGTCGGGATCGTCGTCATGCTCCTCCCGCCCCAGTTGGCAGTGATCGTCGGCTGTGCCCTCGTCGCCGCGCTCGTCGTCGTGGTCCACGAGGCCGACCGGATCGCCTACCTGCTGACGAGCGCCGTCTCGATCGATCACGACCAGCACCCCACTGCGTACCGCACCCTCCATCGGCTCGCCCAGCAAGCCGGCATCGCCACACCGGCGCTGGCCGTGATCCCGAGCGACGAACCCAACGCGCTCACGGCCGGTCGCGGCGACCGCGCCGTGGTCTGCGTGACGCTGGGCCTGCTGAAAGCGTTCGACGACGACGAACTCGAAGCGGTGCTGGCCCACGAAATCGCCCACGTCAGCAACGGCGACTCGGCGGTGATGACCGTCGCCAGCTTCCCGGCGACCGTCGGCGCGGTCCTGCTGTCGCTGTCTCGCCGGGCGTTCGACTGGAAGGCACTGGTCCTGGGCTACATGTTCGTCCCCATCTATCTCGCGGTGGTCTCGCTGCCGCTCTTGCTGGCGAGTCTCCCCGGTACGGTCGTGCTCTCGCGCTCCCGCGAGTACGCGGCCGACCGCGCGGCTGCCACGCTGACTGGCGATCCGACGACGCTCGCGCTCGCACTGGGGAAACTCCACGACGCCGACACCCCACCCGAGACCGACCTCCGCGCGGTCGCCGGGTTGTCTGCCTTCGCCATCGTCCCGCCGGCCTCGTCGCTGCTCCCCCTCTCCTTGCACCCGCCGACGGCCGAGCGGATCCGACGGCTGAAGGCGATGGCCGAGGAGTGAGACGGACGGTTGGAGCCGTTTCCCCAGTCGAGCGCACGCAGTCGTGCGGTCGATCTGGGACAGACCGCCAACGGTCCGTATGAGCGGTCCCGAGAGAGGGAGAAACCTAAGAGTACGCCGCCACACCACTCTGGTATGGGACTGCTGGACGGACTCAAGAGCATCCTCGGGACGAAAGCCGAGGCCGACGCCACCCGGGACGCCGACCCGGAGGACCTGTTCGGGATGTCGACAGCCTACGTCACGATGGAGGCCGATCTGGGCTACGCGCCGACGGGCGACGCCGCGCTGTGTTTCGCCGACGTGGACAACACCGACTTCCAGGACGCGATGCGCGAGGTCGAGGCCATCCTCGAAGCCGGCGAGGTCGAGACCGGGACCAGAGCGGATTTCACGACCGACGAACACGGCTACGACTGGATCGTCCTCCACGACAACGAGTTCGAAGACCTCGTGACCACGATCCACTTCGCCGCCGACACGCTGATCGAGGCCCGCTACGGCTCGCGCCTGCTCGCGGCCCTGTTCGCCTTCGAGCGCGAGCGCGACGGACAACTGGTCTACTGGGTGTACTCCTTCCGCCGGGGGGCGTACTACCCCTTCGCGCCGAGCGAGGACGAGAGTCACGAGCGCGACGCCAGCGCGGAGTTCAAGCTCGATTCGAACCTCGACGGCGAGCTATCCGTCGAGTCGGACAAGGAGTACTGGTACCCGATGTGGCCCGACCGACCGGGCGATCACCCCTGGGAGTGACGATGGGCGACGATGTCTCGGTGTACGACCACTTTTCGCTCCCCGAACGCGAGTCGTCGACGGTCGGGACGACACCCGGCGTCTACCGCGTCGTCGGCATCGGCGAGGACACCGTCGCGCTCCTGCGGGTGGCCGACGCGGACGGCCGGCGCGCACACACGGGCGACCTCCTGACCGTCGATCGGGATCGGCTGTCGGCGTTCGAGCCAGCCGAGAACCCCGACGAGAACCGCTCGCCGTCCGCCGCCCTCGCCGGGCTGGTCGACGGGCTCTCGTGGCAACTCCGGACGTTCGGTCGATCGCTGGCCGCGCGTCCGCTTCTCACCGCCGTCGCGGTCGCGGTGCTGGGCGTCGGACTGGTCGGCGACCAGTTCCTCCCGGGCCCCGAGTGGGCATTCTCGGTGGCCGTGTTCGCCGGGAGTCTCGGTGTGGCTGCGATCGGTGCGAACCTGATGTAAAAGTGGGTAGACGGACGTGAATCGACACGAACACTGTTGTGAGCTGATGCCGACATACCTGTAGCTGGAAAATACTTTTCAGTTCAGCGTCTGTATCCGTTAGAATATGACACGCAGAACGACAGTACTGTTCGTCGCACTGTTGCTCGTGTTCAGCGGCGGCACGGTCGCGTACCTCGTCCAGACTGACATGGGGTCGGTCGAGACCCGCGACGTCCGCTTCGCCGCCTCGAACGGCCAGATGATCGACGGAACGTTGTACGTCCCGCCCGGTGCCTCGGCCGAGGAGCCGGCCCCCGGAATCGTCGCGACGCACGGCTACATCAACACCCGCGAGACCCAGTCACCCTTCGCCATCGAGTTCGCTCGCCGTGGGTTCGTCGTGCTGGCGATCGATCAGACTGGCCACGGCGACTCCGATCCGCCGGCGTACGCCAACGGCTTCGGTGGGCCGCCGGCGCTGTCGTACATGCGCTCGCTGACGTTCGTCGACGACGACAACGTCGGACTGGAGGGCCACTCGATGGGCGGGTGGGCCAGCGTCTCCGCGGCCGGCGCGAACCCCGACGGCTACGAGTCGATGGTCCTCGAAGGCTCCTCGACGGGGAGTTTCCCCGGCGTTCCCAGCGGGAACGCGACCTTCCCACGGAACACGGCTGTCGTCTTCAGCGAGTACGACGAGTTCTCGACACTGATGTGGGGCGTGCCCCACGCGTCGAACGTCGAACGCAGCGAGAAGCTCCAGACGGTGTTCGGCACGAACGCCACCGTCGAGGAAGGGCGCACCTACGGCAACGTCGAGGACGGGACCGCACGGCGGCTGTACACGCCGGCGACGACCCACCCCGGTGACCACCTGTCGACAACCGCAGTCGGCGACGCCGTCGAGTGGATGCAACTCACTCTCGACGGCGAAGACGAGATGTCGCCGGGCAACCAGATCTGGTGGCTCAAGGAACTCGGAACGCTCGTCTCGCTGGTGGGGGGTGTGCTCTTCCTGTTCCCGTTCGGCGCGATGGTGCTCGGTGACCGGCGCTTCGAGTCGATCCGCCGGGAGGTCCCCGACGCGGCAGGCATGACCGGACGAGGCTGGTACGGTGCCGTCGCGCTGGCGGCGCTCGTCCCCGTCCTCACGTACTTCCCGCTCATGCTCGTCGGGCAGGGGTTCGTCCCGGTCGGCTGGCTGTTCCCCCAGCAGATCACCAACGGTGTGATGGTGTGGGCACTGGCCAACGGCCTGATCGTCGCCGGGCTAGTCGGGATCTGGCACTACCGCTCCGATCGGAACGGGTTCGACCGCTACGGCTTCGACACCGGCGACGGCTGGCGGACGATCGCCCGCTCGGCCGTCGCCGCCGTCACGATCGTCGGGGGCTTCTACGTCCTGCTGGCGGCCGTGGGCTACCTCTTCGACACCGACTTCCGCTTCTGGGTGTTCGCGATCAAGCTCCCGACGCCCACCCAGTTCCGGATCGCACTGGTGTATCTCGTCCCACTGACGCTCTTTTTCCTGGCGCTGGAGTTCCTCGTGCAGGGCCAGCTCCGGACCGGCGACCGGTCCTTCCGTGACGCACTCACCCAGAACTGGGTCGCCGTCGTCGGCGGGTTCGTCCTCCTGCTCGCCGTCCAGTACGGCGTGCTCCTCGCCGGGAGTCCGCTCCCGTTCGGCCAGCCGCTCCTGACGATCGTCGCCTTCCAGTTCGTCGCCGTCCTCTCGATCGTCACCGCCGTCTCGACGTACTTCTTCCGGCGGACCGGCCGTGTCTGGGTCGGCGCGTTCGTCAACGCGTTGCTCGTGACGCTGATCCTGGTCGCCGGGACCGCGACACACGCGCCGCTGTAGCGCCCACCGCGAACGCCTCGGCACCACTTGCGGTTTCAACCTTCGTCTCGACTGACGTGAGTCCCGTCGCAGGCTATCAGTTTCACTTTCACTCTCCTGTTAACGTGGGTTTAATACCCCCGACGCACAAGCGACGTGTATGTCCGCATCAGAGGACCTCGAAGAGCTGCCGGGCGTCGGTCCGGCCACAGCAGAGAAACTCAAGGATAACGGCTTCGACGGCTACCAGGGGATCGCCGTCGCCTCACCGGGAGAGCTGTCGAACACGGCCGACATCGGCGAGTCCTCCGCGGCCGACATCATCCAGGCCGCCCGTGAGGCCGCCGACATCGGTGGGTTCGAAACCGGCGCGACCGTCCTCGAACGGCGCGAACAGATCGGGAAGCTCACCTGGTCCGTCGGCGAGGTCGACGAACTGCTGGGCGGCGGGATCGAGACCCAGTCGATCACCGAAGTGTACGGCGAGTTCGGGGCCGGCAAGTCCCAGGTCACCCACCAGATCTCGGTGACGGTCCAGCTCCCAGCCGAACACGGCGGGCTCGAAGGGAGCGCGATCTTCATCGACTCCGAGGACACGTTCCGGCCCGAACGGATCGAGCAGATGGTCAAGGGCCTCGACGACGAGGTACTGGAGGACACGATGGTCATGCACGGCCTCGTCGAGGAGGAGGGCGACGCCGACGCCGGCGACGAACAGTTGCTCGACGACCTCGTCGAGTCGGTACTGGACAAGATCCACGTCGCCAAGGCCTTCAACTCCAACCACCAGATCCTGCTGGCCGAGAAGGCCCAGGAGATCGCCAGCGAGAGTCAGGACGACGAGTTCCCGGTCCGCCTGCTCTGTGTTGACTCGCTGACCTCGCACTTCCGCGCCGAGTACGTCGGCCGTGGCGAACTCGCCGAGCGCCAGCAGAAGCTCAACAAGCACCTCCACGACCTGATGCGCGTGGGCGACCTCAACAACACCGCCGTCGTCGTCACCAACCAGGTCGCCTCGAACCCCGACTCCTTCTTCGGCGACCCGACCCAGCCGATCGGTGGGAACATCCTCGGGCACACCTCGACGTTCCGGCTCTACCTCCGCAAATCGAAGGGTAACAAGCGGATCGTCAAGCTGGTCGACGCGCCGAACCTCCCCGACGGTGAAGCGGTCATGCGCGTCGAAGGTGGCGGCCTGATGGACGAGTAGGGGCGACTGCGGGGCGGATCGTACGAACCGGATCACGTTTTCTGTGTCGCCTTCTTTCACACCCCATCATTTCACCTCGAACCCACTCCCGTCTGGCGTCTTTCGGGCGTCTGACGCGGCGGAGTGAAAGTGAAGACAATCAGTTCTAATCGCACGACGAGAGTCGATCTCTAGTCGAAACAGGGGGGTTCGAGATGTGCGAACGAGTCACGTCCGGTGATTTCGGTGGGCCGGCAGTACCGTTTTGTGGGATGGTGACGTACCACGCGATATGAAGTTCGTCATCGTCGGCTACGGTCGTGTCGGGACGCGGACGGCGCGTATCCTGGACAGCGAGGGCCACGAGGTCATCATCGTCGAACGCGACCTGGACAAGGTCGAGCGGATCGAGGAAGAGGGGTTCGAAACCGTCCACGGCGACGGCAACGACGAGTCGGTCCTCGAGTCCGCCGGGCTGGACGACACGGACGCGATCGCAGGGCTGACCGGCGATCTCAACACGAACTTCGCGGCCTGCATGATCGGGAAGGAGCACGGCTGCCGGACGGTGTTACGCATCGACGAGGACTACCGCGAGGAGATCTACGAGAAGTACGCCGCCGACGTCGACGAGATCATCTACCCGGAACGCCTCGGCGCGGCGGGCGCGAAGACGGCCTTACTGGGCGGGAACTTCAACGTGCTGGCGGACCTCACCGAACGGCTCTCGGTCGCCAGCGTCACCGTCCCCGACGACTCGCCGGTGATCGGCGAGCGCGTGGTCGCGCTGGAGCTGCCCGGCGACGCCCGCATCTACGCCCACGGCAGCGACCACGAAGCGATGACGATCCCACTGCCACGGACCACCCTCTCGGCGGGTGACACGGTCGCCGTCATGGCCAGTCCCGAGACGCTGGACGACGTACGGGCTTCGCTGAAAGGGACCTAGCACACGCTCGGAGAGACCGGCGCCGACTGGTACGGAACGTTGTCGACGTTCCCCCGGTCGACCGCACGCAATCGTGGGGTTGCTCGGAGACAGACCGACAACTGCCCGTGTAACCGAAAGGTCACCAAAGAGAGGGGTGGATTGCGGTGTCCGGGCGCGCTCGGGAGGATGGGATACTGAGTGTGGTCGTCAGTATGCGCGCCCGTGTCTACGGAAAGTTGTAGACGTTTACCCAGTCGACCGCACGACGCGTGTGGTCGATCTGGTACAGACCTACAACTTTCCGTATCGGCGGGTCACCACGTTCGTACTTAAAGACCCGTCAGACGCTCGTTCGACGGTGCTGCCGTCCGTGGGTTTTTGAGCCCGGCAGTCGTCGGTTCGACCATGACCTGGGGCGAACTGTTCGAGCAGGCGAGCGAGTACGAGACCAGCGCCGACGCGGTGCGGGCGGCGCTCCGGGAGCGACGGGATGGGTGACCCGACCCGGATCGTCGCCGACGCAGACGTACTCGCGGCCGACCTCCTCGTCGGTGGCGACGCCCGCGCCGCGCTCGATCACGTCCGCCGGCACGACTGGCTGACGCTGGTCGCCAGCGAGCCGTTGCTCGACGAGGCCGAGGCCGTGATTGGGTCGCTGGCCGAGACGAGACTCGCGACTGCCTGGCGTGATCGCGTCGAGACCGACTGCGAACTCGTCGACCACCCAGCTGGGGACCACCCCGGGCTGGCGTCGGCCTACCGGGGCGAGGCGGCCCACCTCCTGACGTACGACGACTCGCTCCGTTCGGCCAGAACCGGGCTGTCGATCCAGCCCCACGCCGACCTGAGCGTCCGACCGCCCGACGCCTTCGCACGGCTGTTCGATCCCGAGGCACTGTACGAGGCGACCCACGACGGCGACTATCCCGGCCCCGACCGAGATCCGCGGGACTAACACCAACCATCTTTTTCCGCTTCGGGTTTCCTCGTTCGCTTCGCTCACTGCGGGAACCCTCGCGCAAAAACATGGGTGAAAAAGCCTCGACCTCGCTGCGCTCGGTCGAGTGAATCGCGCTCACTACCGGGCTCTTCGAGCCGCTCGTTCGCGCGAATGCTACTGCCAGCTGTGGTCAGTACCGGTGAACTACTGAACATTCTGCGGTGGCGCGCGCTGTCGCGAGCGACGGCGAGCGACGAAACTGTGCGAGGGACGAACGAGCGAAGCGAGTGAGTCGGCTGGGGAGGTGTGTGGCGCGGTGTGGTGCCGTGCTGTCCTGGTGTCCTCGTGAACGAAGTGAACGAGGGCTCAGGAGTCGAGCGTAGCGAGTCTCCTGGT